>Ga0310120_10001565_pt1 | contig 17199 bp, 7 predicted proteins | sample CB27_AW_983_MG_FD_203506 | JGI IMG/M metagenome (GOLD analysis project Ga0310120, IMG submission 203506) | Marine microbial communities from Western Arctic Ocean, Canada - CB27_AW_983 | ecosystem: Environmental > Aquatic > Marine > Oceanic | place: Canada: Western Arctic Ocean | collected...
CTTCGACTGCTTCTGACACCCTAGCGGCAGCAAAGAGCGTAACTCTATCTGTTACCGATTCGGCTACAGCCTCCGATGTGTATACCGATACAGAGGCCAATGTCCTAACTGAGACAGACACAGCCACTACCTCAGATACGCTTGTAACCCAGAAGGACTCGACGCTCTCAGTCACAGATAGTGCGACTTCCTCAGATACTCTAGTTGGCACCAAGGGTAGTGCTGTAACGCTAACGGATAGTTCTACCGCTAGTGACTCGCTAGATGCCGTCAGGGCTGGATCGTCCACCTTCACGGAGACAGATTCCTCAACGACTAGCGACACGCTCTCAGCAACGAAGTCCGTTGCTCTAATCGTGACAGATAGCGTTACTGCCTCAGATACCTATGTAGATACCGAAGCGAATGTACTCACAGAGACTGACTCTGCTACAGCAGCGGATACCCTGTCTGTAACTAAGTCAGTTTCTCTAACATTCACTGATTCAGCCACAGCCTCGGATATATACACAGATACTGAAGCAAACATAATCTCTGAAACAGACAGCAGCACCGCTTCAGACGATTTAGAAATCGTTATTTCAATACGGCAGTACTTCCCAAATCCAGTTATTCAACAATTTGGGTGGCATATTGATCAAGCGGATACTTCAGATTCGTTATCTGCGATTAATCTAGGAACTAATGGAAGAATCAACCGTTCTCATATAGATAACAGCACTGCGTCTGACACCTTAGGCATTAAGATAATTCGAAACAGATCTCTTGCCGATTCAGCCACTACTTCTGATACTCTGGTGGTCTTAAAAGAAATCATATTTACAACGGTAGATAGTATTTCAACTTTAGATACACTTTTGAAAACCAAAAAGGTCAACCAATCATTCATTGATTCCGCTTCTTCAGGGGACTCGGTAGATTCCTATAAGACTAATGTAGTAATATTTGCTGATATTTCTTCTGTTTCTGATACAGTTTTAGCGGTAGGTCCAGTAGTTCGAGAAATAGAAGTGGTCATTTCGGGCTTCGCAGGAGTAGTTTCGGAACTTTTAACGGAGGTAGATGCCTTGGCAGTTATAGATGTATGGAACACAGCATTAAACACGTTGGGGATTAGCACCCTAACAGAGGTAGAGGGTAGCACTCCCCAGCAGAAGTTACTCTCAAATGTATTCCCTCTCTTTAGACAACAGTTCTTGTCGGATCATATGTGGAACGGAGCCAAGAAAACGGCTAAGTTAATTAAACTTACGACAACGGAAACTGAGAACCCTGCCCTTGGTAGGTGGGATTATGCTTGGGATTTGCCTGATAACGCATTGCGTATCTGGAGGCTAAACGGTCTAGAGAACAGACCTAAGCACATTGGAGGCAATGCGAACATTGATATAAACAGGTGGGAGATTGAGATCATAACAATATCTTCTACAAATTACAGAGCGTTACTCACAAATGAAAGTGAAGCGACAATTGAGTACATTGCAGACATAAACGATGCGGGTGTTGCATTGCTTGGGCCATCAACCCAACACGCTATGGGGATGGCATTGGCTGTGTATGTAGCCACCAACTTTGGTAAGTCTGCAAGTGAGATAGCACAACTAGATACTATGGCTAAAGAGGCAATCACAGCAGCCAAGGGGATTGACGGCCAAGAGGGGACACCTCAAATGTTCGGCAATACCAGCCTTCTGGGTGTTAGATACATAGGGAACTAATGGTCTATATCGCACAACAATCCTTTGGTTTTGGAGAAGTGGACCCCAACATCAGGGCACAGTACGAATCTCAGCCTTACCAGAGGGGCTGTAGGACTCTCTCTAACGCCTTGCTATCTGATACTGGCTCTGCCTCCAAGCGATGGGGCAGCGTCTACTCTGTTGACATAGAGAACGGTCAGAAAGCATTTGAGTTCGTAGATGGGTACGGTACCGTCTTCATTATCTCTGGTAGAACTACCGGATACGACATACTCCAAGGGTCAACTATAATATATTCGTCACCAACCGAGACAGCCTTTTCAATCAAAGATGCTTGTTCAACTGGAAATGAGTTGTTCCTACTAACCTCTGCTGGCTTGTTCGTGCATCAGTTCGCAAAAGTAGATCCAGATGATGGATATACAATAATGAGATCCAGGCTGAATACCATAAATTCTGATCTAATAACAAGTCAGCCAGAAACGACAATGACTTTTACATGGCCTACCAGTGGCGTGGGTTCTTTTCAAAGCAAAGTAATCACATCGGGAACCTCCTTCTTTGAGGAGCGAGAATGCGGCAAGGTCAAGTTTTACAATGATGGATCTTGGCCGCCGGAGAACGCTAGTTACAAATATATACCACGGACGAATAGCGAGGAAATCTGGAAAATAGCATCTCCACTGAATCCTGACACGAACTCGATTCCATTTTTTACCTATTTGGGAAAGCGTGAGACAGATGCTACTGTCAAAACATACGACTACTACAGTTACGGTATACGACTTTTTGACGGTGAGGATGCACCGTATGTCGATGCAGGCGGACTGCGACTTGATTTAGATACACTGGGGCCGGGATACAGTGGATTGAATCAGGATACAACTGTCAAAATACACCTAAATGGGGCAACTAGCCTTCTCTTCTCGCCATCAGTGGTTGATGGCGATGTGGTAAAACTTTACCATAATGGTGCTGGCTACGCCAAACTGAGAACAGCAGGAGGCACAGTAGTTACCCCCTCAGGGGTACAGGATGGTCGGATCGAGTTTGAGTTCATTGGGTGTTCTGGGTCGGAGGATCCAGGAGATGCTTCCTTCTGGGACGATAAGGACACCTTCTCAACCCATACAGATATATCAGGTCATTCTAATGGGACCGAATTAGATATGCCTACCCATGACTGGATTGGGCCATACAAGAACTGGGTGAATGTTGGCAAGGTACTAACTCCTGCTACTAGTACAGTTGCCGGAGTAATAGGTGATGCCAATTGGAGTATCCTGGCATTGGGGAATCCAACGCTTTTGAGTACTGTCGCCACTGGTTTCGATGACGATCACCATGAAGCCTTAGACTTAGGTGCTGTAGGTAGATTCGTCCTCTACAGGCATGGAGTCAGATATAAAACTACTTACTTCTATGTTTCAGACAAGGAACTAGATCCATATGCGTCTGTAGGTTCATCCTCGCCACTTTATATCGTTGCGATACAAGGGAATTACCTAGAGCCTGTTGCGATCACTGATGATCATTTCGTCCTTGTAATGCAACTTGCTTCTAGCGATGACTTCGGAACTATGGCAGACGGTCTAGCAGCACCTAGAAATGGGGTTGCTAGAGAACTCCTAGTAAGGGGTTCGGATACCCTTAGTGGATATTTCGGAACTGAGCAAGTTCAGAGGGTGGGTATGGTCGGGTGTCCATCCACCTCCACCACAATAACCAGTTACACACCCGTATTTACTGGCAAGGCACTTACTTCTACTACTTCAGCCAGCATAGAAGTTCGTCATACCGCAGTTATAGGGGATCGCAATCCCATTGTGAACTCGCAAGTGTTTCGTGTTGGTAAGCATGAGATAGATGGTGGAGATAATCTGGCACCTCCGATCTCGATAATCTCGGGAGTGACAGGTGTCGGACCGTCAGCGTACTGGAAACTTACCGGGGCTGCTATAAATCCATCGCCCCCAGCGGTAACACCTCCCCTTGTTCCTGATGTTCTTCTCAAGATGGACAGGATAGAGTACCACCAAAGCAGAATATTTATTGGTGGATTTGATTCAGATATTACTGGTAGTTATCTAAGAAAACTCCCTTCTAGCCAGAATCTAGGTATTACTCTAGTCTCTACACATTCTGGCTCTACTAAAAACTTCGCTACTGGCGACCTTGATAATGAAGGGATATCTGTCCAGATAAGTTCAAAGAGGGGTGGCAAGATAGTCTGGCTCAAGAGCCACATGAACGCTTTGTTTATTGGAACTGGAGAAGAGGAGTTTGTAATCGAAGATGCTCCAATGACTCCTGCCTCTATAAATGTTTCTTCCCAATCGGTATATGGATCTACTGCTGGATCTCATGCAGAACTCTTCGGAAACAATGTGGTATTCGTGCAGAAAGACGGCAGGACTATCCGTGCTATGGGGTACGAGGAGAGGCGGCGAAGATTTGAAAGCACGGATCTCCTCCAGTATGCGAAGCACATAACGAAGAACGAGAAAATAACAAGGATTGCGATTGTAGGCACTGCCACCCAGTACCTCTTCATCCTCACAGATGCTGGTAAAGTGTGGTGTTTGGGCCTAAACCCGCAAAATGAAGTCTTTGGGTGGTCCCAGTGGAAAAGCGACGACTATACCTATTCGGATATACTTGGCACTAACGATGGGTCCGGCAATCCGGCTCTCTGGGCACGGGTACTCCTCACAGGGGCTACGACAGCCTCTAAGGGAGTCTACATAACATCCGACCCCATATACTCCAACAGGCGTATGGATCTCATAGAGGAGCATACAGGCGGCGACATCGTAAATACCGGAATTCTTGCCGGAGTAATCAACATTAGTGACGATTTGCTCGGCAAGGAAGTGTCATATATCCTTGAGGTTGGAGGAGTGGAACTGTACTACGGTAATGCGACCGTTGTGACCATCCCCGGAGGATCAATTTCGGGCATATACTTTGGAGGGGAGCAATATGGGACAGTATTAGACCCGGCCCCAACCAAGGCTTACATAGGGCTACCGTATACTTTCTCGCTAATCCCCAACATTCCTGAGTTGATGCTTCCGGGTAAAGGGTCAACAAGTGGCAGGAACAAGAACATAAGCCGCATTAGAGCCTACTTCAGTGCTGCTAGGGGTGGCGTTGTGGAAGGCAACAGTATACTAACGGCCACAGCCGGACTAAGCCTTGTTCCAGATTCTCCTGGATTCTACAGTGTGTCGGTAATCGGAGAATACGGACCACAGCCGCAGGTCAACATTAGCCAAGCGGTTCCGTATGAGTTTGAAATTTCTGGGTTCAATGCAGAATATGATTTTGGAGATTAGCGATGAGTTTAGCCCTAGCAGCATTTGGCCTGAAGGCAGCAGGGTCCATCTTTGGGGGACTGTCTGCGAGGAAGGCTGCTAAGAGAAAAGCGGCGTTCCAGAAGAAGCAAGTCCTGATGCAGAGGGGCTACGCACTCGAAGATTTGGGGCTGTCGTCTACGGCCCTACAGTCGCAAATAATGGCTGGTGCAGGAGCGAGTGGCATTAGAACTACTAGCGGCAGTGTGAGAGAAGTCCAGTCCGACGAAATGCTCAAATCTGGCCGTAGGCGAGAACGCATCTTGGCGGGAAGCGAAATGGAACTCAAGGCTATTGCCATGAACCTGAAATCGGAAAAACAAGCGGCAACCACAGGTTCCGTTATGGGGGTATTCGATGCCGCCACCTCGTACTATGGGGGAGAGAAGTAGATGGCTAAGATCAGGCTACCCCGAACTAGGCCAGATATTGGCATTTCCCCAATCCCAAGAATCGCACCAACCGAGGACACGCCAGAAGCAGCCCTTGCGGGTGGGCTATACGGACTAGGGAACACTCTACAAGCCCAAGCAGAGAAGAAGCGAGATACCGACTTCGCAGAAGACCTGATGGAAGTTAGCGATTTCTCTACGGCTCTGAATGAAGATGGATCTCTAAACTACGAAGAAACAATCCTTGTATCCAGGCAGTTAGCAGCGAACCCGAAAGAGGGGTTGGCTGAGATTCTCGGTGATGATCGTGCTAGTCGGCTAGCATCTCACCCGAAGTTTTCGGTGAACTCCTTTAGGTTGCAGTTGACCCAGAGGGCAGATAAAGCCACTGCGGACTTCTCCGCACAGTATCTAAACGGCATTTCTGAGTTACAAGGAGCCTTTGACTACTCAGAGGAGTCGTATGCGAGGCTTGAGAGTATGTATTCGCAGGCTGACTACCTAGCCGATTTGATCTCAGACCCAACCACTATGCAGAATGCACGGTCCTCGCTACGCCCGCAGATGATCCTGAACAAACTGGAGACTGGAGCAAGAAACAAAGGGATCGCTGCCGCAGCCAACTTCTACGGAAAGGCTATTGGTGGTGCATTTGGCTACCTTGAGACGGTGGACGAGGAGGCCATGAAAGAGAAGTTGGTAAAATATGCAGCGTCGGCTACTCAAGCAGTGCTAGCAGGATCATCTGGACCTAGTGGGAGAACAACAACACGGGGATTCCCGTCAGGGCTACCCGACCCCGGCACTACTAACGGTGCCGCAAACAAGGTCGATGGGTGGGAAGAGATAGAGAAGGAGTTGCTCCAGAACGAGAATATCCCGCTACTAGTCCGATTACAGTTTCAGACTGCTATTGCGGCAGACAGAACATCCAAGTCGTCTGTAGCGTACCAGTTCTCCAATGATCCAACAAACGAGGAGGGTCATTACGGGTTGATGTCTGACACAGACTTGGCGTATGGGATAGCGGAGTTCAGGAAAACACTAGGGACGCTAACTGGAGCAGAGCAGCGAGCGTATCTCAGGGGCGTGGTGGATAAGGCTTACCAGTCAAGACATGAAGTACCGGAGGCACTCAAGAGCGAACTCTACGGGCTAACCCACGATCCAGCAACGGGGATGGCTGCGATAAAAGCGTTCTTATCGGTGAACCCAACGCAATTAGACGCAGAGAACCCCACTCAAATGAAAGCCATATTCGACACAGATCAGTTGAAAAAGATGCGATTGTTTAGAGTTGCATATCTCGGAATCCAAGATAAGCACAGGGGGCTTAGTCCCGATCAAATCTTCCGTGCTGCCCAAGAAATGAGGGCTGAAGCCGACAGGATTACAACGGAGGCAGAAAAGCACATCACGGATAAGGACGCATTTGCTAGGGATGCCTATACGGACGAGGGTTTTGTAAAAGGACAGGAGTCGCTCGAAGAAGCATTTGGCAAGGGTCTCGAACTTACCAAGCAAGACATGATTTTGTTCAACTCCATAAAGACTGACGAATACTGGAAGTTAGTCCGAGATGATCCAAATAGGGAGTTGAAGGACGACTACTGGGGGTCGGATCTTGGGGCAGAGGGGATAGCAGGAGAATACGCAGCAGGTGCGTTGAGAGATGCTGGATGGATGAGGGTCTTCAATAGACTCCGCCCCGGATTTAGCAGGGAGTTCCTAGCAGAAGCAGATGCGTTAGGAACACCCACGAAAGATATCTCCGATCTTGCTGAAGGTGCGATAATCCGTGCCTTAGGTAGTATGGGGTATAAAAGCGATGAAGACCAAGATTTGGCTGTAGAGCATTTCAGAGGCTTCACCTTCCCAATGGTTGAAAGCCTAGTGTATCCCCGTATTGAAGTAGTTGACGAAGAAGGAAAAGGCACAGGCAGGTACAAAGAGGATCTATCCGCCGATCCTGAACTAAAGATTCTAGTAAATGTTCAGACTTCAGACGGAAATCTATTGGGCGTGAACGAGTTGAATAAGTTTGCGACAACAGGGTATACCAAAACACTCGGCATTTACCTGACTTCGGATGACCTCTACTCGTCATATAGGCCGCATCTTCCTGATGAGGTTGACCGTCTTGGCAACCCCATTCCAGTTTCAAGTTACATGAAGCGGCTAACCCGTGAACATATCGCCGGAGAAGCCAGCGGTCACATGGATGACGAGGCAATACTCAATTTGCTAAAGGCTATTTCGTGGAAGAACCTTACGGAAGCGGGCACGGGTCGTACTTCTCTCGGTTACTTTAGACCGTGGGCGAGAATATATGACACCACTGAATGGAAACAGGCTCAAGATGAACTCCGTCTAGAGTTAGCGGACCTCACGACCAGTAAAGACCTATTGGAGTGGGCTAAGATATCAATGCAGAACCCACGGATCTACTTCGGTATGAAGAACACAGATGCCGAAATCCGCAAGTACAGGGATTGGCTGCACTGGGGGTTCAAGTGGACAGATTGGGATCCATACGACGAGCCTTACGAGGAACGCAGTCCATTCCCTCTTGATACCTTTGTGCAACGGCGGGCAAGGGAGAGGCGGGCTGCTAAATGGGAGAATCTTAGAAAGAGTATCTTAGAAAAGCAGGGTCGGGATTCAGAGATGGTGGAGGAATAACCAGTGGCAGAAGTAGTTGACTTCAACAACATCGATGCAGTTATGTCTAAAACCTTCACGCTAGGAGACCAGGCTCTACAAAGTTATCGGACTAGCGTTGGGCTAGCCACTGAGTTGTCGCCGGAGATGGTGTACTACCGCACTGGACATACGGGTGGGATTCTGAACCTGTATGGTGCTGCATTTGCCCTAGAGAACTTAGGCGTTGGCACGAAGAACTGGATTCAGGACAAGTTCACCTTCTTTGACACCAAGAGCGGCTTCAATAACAGCCAAGCACACATGGATATGCTCGGTAACTACAAAGGCTATGTGGACAAGTTCCCAGAACTGCTATCCGCAGAAAGCCCAGAAGAACTGGAGTGGGTGAAGGCTAAGATTCTCGGAGAAGAAGAGAACCGGGCTGTGCTAGAGAACTTAGGATTCATGGAAGGGCTATTGTATTACTTCCCAGCAGGACTCCTTAGCCCGGAGAACCTTCTACCGTTTGCCACGGCACTCAGGGGGATTGGTATAGGAACGAGGTCTGTAGCCGGACTAACTGCCTCAAGGGTAGGGGCAAAGAGGGCTGGTGTTATTGTACTAGGAGACCAGGAACAGGCAGTATTCACAGAGGCGGGTCTAGCGATGTCTAGAAAGGCTAGGCGGCAGGCACTTATTCGTGGTGGTGTTGCCAAGAATACCATCCCTCAAATCGTTGGAATGTCTACTGCCGAGGGACTCCTAGCCGGTGGTGTAGCAGAGGTGGTACTGAGATCCCAACAGGGCTTGAGAACGAATGAGGAGTTGATATTCGGGATCATTGGTGGTGGCGTATTTGGTGGCCTTTTGGGTGGTCTTGGCGTTGCTATAGGAAAGGGATACCGAAGTGGGCTAAACAGAGTGATCGGCCACGAGTACCTAACCGATGCTGTGGATGATGCTAATGCTCAATACACTAGGGCATTAGTAGAGAAACTTGAGGAGCGTGGTGTGGATGTGGGAGAGGTGCTAGAAGAAGTAAACCAGGCTACATACGGAGATGCGACACTGAACGCACATAAGGCATGGGAAGAGGCTATCGAAACCATTAGCGGAGAGGTCTCAGGCCCGATCAGGGCACTTGCTGGCTTTTCAGATGAAGCGGGCTGGTTTTCCTCAATACTCAAGAAGGTGCAGTGGTTCGATCCGAACATCCAAGTGGCGATGTCTGGTAGCAATCGAGTCCGAGAGTTGGGTGCATTCTTTACCTCAAACCCGCTAATAGCCACCAGAGACAGAGCCGCTGGACTTGGTATGGGAGAATCTCTAGCCCTAGAAGGTGGGTACACCCGTCCTTCGATTGAGTCCATGTTGCACTTGGTTGAACTGGATGCGTTTGGCAGGATCAGCAGGGTTGGAGGCCACTTCGATGATTACAAGGGTAACAGGGGTAAGTTGCCGAGAACTGGGTACATGGAGGCTGTGGCACGACTAAACAGGCGTGGCGAGTCCTTCGACGATATCGACATAACAGCAACTAAAGACGACGGCTCGTACCATTATCCGGGCCATGAAGCACTCGACCCAGATGATCTCTTGGTTCTGAAGCAGTCGCTAATAAAGAGTGCCAAGGAAGTTCGTGGGTTCTTCGATGCGATAAAGGGGATGGCCGAGCAGTCCGGTGCCTTCATGCGATTACGGGGTGAAGAAACGATGGGCAACATCGTTTCGTACATGGCAAGAGAGTACGACATAGACAAGATTCGCCTGAACAGGGAGGGCTTCTTGAAGGTCTTGATGGACGGTCATAACTCCACCGTCGAGGCCAAGAGGGCAGGGCTAAGCGATGATATCCGATCTATCCAACTCGATATCGACACGGCAGTCAGGGAAGGCTCGTTTGCTAGAGATGCCGGGGATAGGGAAATGGAACTCATGTGGAACGAGCAGAAAGCCGCATCAGTAAGAGATCGAATAGACGCTGATAAGGCGTTATCGGATTTGCGAGATGCTGACCAGCGGCTAGCAGAGCAGACCATTGATGGGATTCTTGGAGACGGCTCAGTTATCAACGGAGGAAACGACAGCACTGTATCCGCAAGAATCAAAAACTTCACGGAGAGATCAATAGACATAAACGATGTAGACCTAGAGGACTACCTGATAAACGATGTCGATTATCTTATGGGTAAAATGATCCGGCACACGCTGCCAGATTTGTTCCTTGCCGAGTATCTAGGCAGCAGTAAAGTTTCTAGACTCATCAGGATTACTGAGGCCCAGGCTAAAGCAGTCAGGATTTTGCAGGAACGGTACAACGGAGATCCTAGCGACGAGGCTGCTAGGGGGTTAGTTACCGAGTTAGCGTCTCTAAGGGACAACCTGAACAGGCTAAACCTTATAAATGCGTTCAGGACTGCACCGGAAGTCACACGGGATATGTCCCTTGATCTGGTAAACGAGTTGAATGAAATACTAGGTAGGGACGGTGTGCCGCTAAGAGAGGGTGAGGTGCAACTCGGGATGCAAAGGATCAACGAGTTGTTTGATTCCAGCGTAGAGCAGCGGGGCAAGTTCAATCATTTCGTTGATAAGGTTGCTGAGTTCAATCTGGAGATAGAGGCAAACAGAAGCGAACTACGGGGACTTGCCTTGGAGTTGGCTGATGGATCTATGTACACATCGGCTAGCGAGTCGCTGATGAGGGCTATCGGGGATGGAGACCTCGAACTAGGCAAGAGTAGGTTGGCAGAGTTACACGCTCTAGATGTAGAGACCGAGGTGAACACTAGGCTGGACTCTGATGCGGAGGTTGTGCGTTCTAGGGCGGGTATAACAGCAGAAGGGCGGGCCTTAGAGGGAGATCAACGCCTCTTGGATTTGGAGGAGTACCCATATCCGGGTGGCGAGTTGAGAGACATCTTTGCAGAGGCAGTGGACTTAGAGGCGGCTGCGGAGCGGGCTAAGAAGGGAAAGCCTGTACTAGACGAGGTGGCTCGGTCGGTTACTGACAAGGAGGAGCCGACCTTTAGTGAGAGGAAGAGGAGTTCCAGTATCTTGCTTGAGGGCGAGATGAGTGCGGAGGCTAAGGCTAGAATCCAGAAATCCATCGATGAGGACATCGGCCCAACTTTGTCAGGCGAGTACGAGGTGCTTGCAGACGGAGTAGTCGTAGGCCGGGTAGAACGCATCAGTACGGGTAAGTGGCATACCTTTGGCCCAGACCCAGATGATATAGAACCCGCTTCCGATGTGCCGTTCAATACTAAGAAGAGTGCTATTGAGTCAATAAAGGGGTGGGAGAGTTCGACCAGCATCGAGGCGGCTAAGAAGGCTTCCAGGGAGTTCGACGCTAGCCGGGACGAACTTATCGTGAACATTTCTGCTGCCGTAAACGACCAAAAACCAGTTCAGTTGGCTGAACTAAACAGGCTTATGAAGAGGGCCGAAGATGGTGACGCTGAAGCGGTCCATCGCTTACACGCAACAGCAAGAGAAGGCCTCATCTACCTGTTTGGCGGGATAGATAAGAACACCGCAAGGATTACGATAACCAAGACGACAGGGTTCTTCAAGGGGGATATTGAACCGTCCGTAGAAGTGCAAGTAGAGTTTAGAGCAGACGCTCCTGAAGGCCGAGATCAGGTGCTAGCCGCACTCGCTAAGTTTGGGGAGGCGTACAACCAGAAATCGTTTTATGAAATCCGCCCCGCAGACGAAGGAACCCTGCCGGGTCACAAATATGATGATGGTTCCTTCAACACTCCTCATTATGAGTGGACGATGACTAGGGAACTTTCCAGAACTGAACTTGATAAAATCATGGAGGAATCTGGCCTTGAAGGGTTGACTCAGCAAGAAGGAAAACTTACTACATACTACTCGGAAGGAGTGGATGATGTCGAAGCCAGAGACAAGTTCCTCGCCGCCGCCGAAAGAGCCGACGAACTCTTGGCCGGAAGCACTAGCGGCTATGGACGAACGACGCAGAGATTCGGGTCGTACGGTGACGGAGGGGGGGCTACGGGATATAACCGGCTCACAGTTCATTTTTCCCCGGCAAAGGGCGACCAAGCCAGTGCCACGGCAGGACGAATAGCGACCTATCTTTCATGGAAAAATACCGATCCGACCGTCCAAGATAAGAAACTTACACGAGAGAAAAAAGCACTCCAGAAGGATATTGCCGCTGCGTTCGAGGCCATGCCCCTCAACGATCTGGACAACCCACTTGTACTGAGGGCGTATCAAGAGTTAGCCGACGAACTATTAGTTCAGTACGAGTCGATGACTATAAAGATAGAGTCGGGTAGCACCAACTACGCTGACTCGCCAGCGATGAGGCGAGATGTTCTAGAGAATAATCACCTATATATCTACAAAACCGATGTGGACTCCTTCGGCCCGGAGGGGTCTGACTACAGCGGGCACCCTCTATTGAAACCTGCACTCGACAGGAATGGTGTGCCGATCACAGACATGAATGGTGTGCCGCTAGTTATCAATGACCTACTCAGAGCAGTACACGACTACTTCGCACACACGCTTGGCACAGCCTCGTTCGGCAGGCTAGGAGAAGAAGCGGCGTGGCGTAATCATATGATAATGACCCGAAGTCCTTGGGCTAGATGGGCACTCACATCAGAAACTCGGGGACAAAACAGTTGGGTCAACTTCAGCGAGCAAAACATGAAACTAAAAGCAGAGGGTGTGCCAAGGAGCGAGTGGCCTTTCTCTGAGCAGAAGGTTGCCTTGCTGCCGGTTGAGTTCCTGCTAACAGGAAGTTCCTCGGTCGATGCGTCTCTGCTAAGATTGCCTGGAAGCGAGGGCTTGCGGGACCGGATCGACACTACCCCTACTAGGCCGGAGGGACGCACACTGCGGGAGTTCTTCGACGACCAGCACAGCAAGGCTACTAACGAAAATGTCCTTCCGAGCGGTGAGTACCGAGATGATCTAGGATTCGACGACTCAGCAGCAGATTTGGACAGGATCAAAAGGCGTGTCGAGTACGCCAAGAGCGTAGACGAGGACCAATACCTGCTAGGTGCGGTAGACGAAATCTTGAATATCCAACAGTGGCCTGCGAGGGTTGTGGTATCAGAGATAGAAGGCAAGGGCACCATGCCGTCTATAAAGCAGCAAGGCCACAGGCTTCAAAATCATATTGAAGCGGGCGAGGGGGATTTAGCAGACTACAAGGTAACAGTTGACAAGGCAGGCCGACTACGCAGGAAGGCAACCTTCGCAGACGGAACCACAAAAAGCGTGAAGCAGCGGCGTGTCACCCATGTCCACGGCAAAAGGGCGGGCGACTTGAGGGAACTGCCACCCAACCAGCACCTCTCCATTATTCAAGGCGAAGGCAAGTTCAGATACATTGACGAACTAGAACTAATCAACAAGGAGATAGCGGCGTTAGAGGCTCCTCCGACAGACCTTTCCCCGAAGGCTAGCGAGAAGGTGAGGACCGACCTGGAGAAAGCAATCGCCCATAGGGACGAAATCCTATACGGCGGCGTTCCTGCTAGGACTACTAGGGGAGAGACTAGCGAGAAGTTCCTCCCGGCATTTCTCGACACTATAGAAGAGACTATGGTGCAGCAGGCACCGGCAACCTCCGACCACCTGTTTGAACTCAAACCCAACCTCAGAGCGTCTATCGATGATCTCCGGCAGGGGATCGCTCTGAGGGATTCTGCTGGGGCAGACACGAGGTCTGCTATGGTAGCGGCTCAGAAATCCATAGCGGAGTACGATGCGGTGGTGGAGCGAAGGAGAGGGGTTCACCAGAGGAAAGTTGGTGGCGACCTTTCGGTAGAGGCCACGGTCCGAGATGTGATGGAGGAATGGGTTATCGGTGGTGACACCAAGATATCCTCTAGGGAAGGTGCGGTGGCAGGTGCTATTTACGACAAGATAGCGTCAGACTCCGCACTGAGGCGTTCAGTGGACGACGACTTGCTCACCAGAGCCTCGCCGGAGGCGATGACGAGGAGAGCCTCAGAGGGTGCTGTGGCCCTTAGCAGGCTGATCGTAAGCAAGGATCTGGCTGTGAAGGCGAGGAAGAAGCATTACCGACTGAAGGCTGATATCGACAGAAGGATATTCAAGGTTTCTAGGACCATAGGAGAGATCAAGGGCGGGCAGCGTGGGCACACTCCGATCAACTACAACTACCACACTAGCCTAAAGACTCTGGGAGAGTTCGACGGAGCGAAGATAGATAACGCTGTGAGGGGGGTGGTTGGAGCAGCCCATATTATCAGGCGAAATGCGTTTATGGATCAAACCTCCTTATCTCCGCACAATGCCGTTATCGACATGGAGTACAGGCAAAAGATGGATGCGGCTACTACAACTAAGGAGGTAGACAAACTTGAGGCTACGAGAAATAGAGACAAGAAACTTCTCCTGACAATGATTAGCAGGCTCAGGAACACCGATGGCTTCGAGGGGCCAGAGGTGGCCCAGAAGGCTTCTCGCATACTAAGGAACTACAACTACCTGCGTAGCATGGGTGGCGTAGTTATTAGTTCCATACCAGATGTAATGATGGGAATCTCTACGGCGGGGATGATGAACTACGGGCGAGCCTTCGCCAAGACCATAAGAGGCGAGTGGATGGAGAGGGGCAAGCACAGGGACGAGATGGCCCTGTTGCTATGGGCTGGAGAGACGGTGCTAGGAAGGAACAGGTCAGCCTCGGTATTCGATATCGAGCGTCCATACCGACGATCTGCTTCACCGGGCATGATGGATAAGATTGATTACTCCCTAGGACAACACGCAAATACTTTTAGCCAATTGTCAGGAACCAACTACTGGAACGGTCTAATGAAGGGGATTGCTGCCGTAGCGATCCAGTCGAGGATCATCCAAGTATCAAAGAAGAAGGCAGCGGGAAGGGCCGTTAGCAGGTCCGACCAGGCCTTTATGAACTTCATAGGAATGAACGATCAGGCAGCGTTAGATGTGGCTAAGATCCACGAATCCTTGGCAGATGTGACTGACGAGTTCATGGGCCATACCTTCTACTACAGCGGATCAGAACGGTGGAAGGGGGCGATCAACGGCGTTTCTGCTAGCCGGGTTGATTTGGCAAGGACGACATTCCAAGCGGCTGTGCATACAGGGGCCAATAACACCATCCTGACACCAAATGCGGGGGTGTTGGCTCCAGAACTTACTACATGGTGGGGTCGCCTGTTCGGGCAGTTCCGCTCATTCATGGCTCAATCCAACGAAACCTTGGTATTCAGCGGCGGCCAGAGAATGCTGGCTGCTAGGGATATGAATGTAGCAATAACATTCGTCGGGCTGACCTTCATGGGTGTCCTTGTCTACTCGCTAAAAGAAGCACTGCTGGGACGGGACGCTCTCGGAGATATGACAGACGAGAAGATGAGAGTGCTTCTCTTCAACGGTTTGGATAGAAGCGGGGCACTAGCCGTCCCTATGGAGATGAACAACATTACCCATAGTTGGCTCGGTGGTGGAGGCCCGATGAACAAAGCGTTTGGAGTATCTGAAGAAGCCGGTAGATACAGAGAGCGTGGAATGTGGGGTACGCTAGCCGCACCTCTGAGTGCCGCAGACGACTTGTATCAGGGTCTTGGTGCATTTGTGAATCGAGGCTTGGACCCTGATAACGAACTGTTCAAGAGCGACAGGAAGCGGCTACGAAGGGCGTTTCCGTACCAGAACCTTTGGTGGCTGAGTGTCGGTCTGGATGTTGCTCCTAATATGCTAGATAGGGGGTCATTCTACGACTCCAACTACAGGTTTGAAGAGAGAATGTACCAAATGATCGGTGGAGAACCGGCAGCACAGGGGAAATAGCCATATCATGCCAGAGATTTTAGATTCGCCCGCCTCAGTATTAGGGGTTCTAGCGTTTGCGATACTGGTAATCCGTGAGGTTATCGGTTTCGCTAAGAAGTCCGGTAATGGTAACAACATCTACGAGTACGAACGCTGGAAGTCTATGGAGGAGGCGATTAGGAAACTCACGCACTCCATCAATAATAACAATCAACTAATGCAAACGGTAATCCATGTCACAAAGGAAACCAGAGAAGAGGTCAAGGAGGCCATGAGACAATGCAAAAAGTAAACTATTGCGTCCTAACAACACTCTTGATTTTGTGTTTGGGATGCAAAACAATCCAGAACCTAGGAGATGCTTTCGCTGGCACGGACATTCAGGGGCATGGGGCGGCTATTACTGAGGTACTAGCCGAGTCGGTCCAGCGAAGCATCCCCTTCTTACCTAGCCCGTTTAGAGAAGCAGCACTTGCTGCGGTGGCAGGGTTGGCAGCGTGGGCTGTCGCTCGCCGCAAAACTAAGGAAGGTTGGCAAGAATAATGAAGTTGCTAACAGATGTTCTAAACAGCCGAAAGGCCCAGGCGTTTTTAGTTGCTGTCGTGGTGTCTTGTTTCGGTAGGGCTGCGAACCTATCCGATCTCCAGATCACTGAGATATTACAAGTCACGATGGTTTACATTTTGGGTCGAGCGATTCACGACCATGCAGGGAGTAAGAAGTAATGCCAGCAGGAGGAAAGCCATACACAAGAAGATCGGGAATCAGAACGCCATCGGTTTACCAGAGAAGGCTCAAACTGTTAGAAAAAGCAGCAAAGCGAGCAACCCATAGGGCTGGTGGGAACAAAAAGGCTAAGGCTGCTGTCGCAGCATTCAGAAAGACTCGCTCTTCATACTACGGATCTAAATCTAATCCTAGCGACCGGGCGGTTCGCAAGGTAGCGAAGGCTGGTAAGAAACTCGTCAAGGCCGTGGCGGGAACTCCCGGTAGGGTTTTGGCTTCCGCTGACAAAGCGGTTGCCAAAGGAGCGCGGTCAGTGCGTAAGGGGATCTCTTCTGCCAACAAGGCGGCTAGTGCCTCTGGTCGAACTGGGCAACTCAAAGAGGTTCGTCGGGCAGAGGCACACCTCAGAAGTGTGAAGAATAAAAAGGGTCCGGGCAGCAAGGCGACACTGCGAGCAGCCGAAAAACGACTACGGGAGACTAAATCAAGAAAAATCTCTGCGTTTCGTCCCAATAAAGTTGGTCCCCCGGCCCCTCCCGGCTTGACTAGAGAAGAACG
>Ga0310120_10001568_pt1 | contig 17186 bp, 13 predicted proteins | sample CB27_AW_983_MG_FD_203506 | JGI IMG/M metagenome (GOLD analysis project Ga0310120, IMG submission 203506) | Marine microbial communities from Western Arctic Ocean, Canada - CB27_AW_983 | ecosystem: Environmental > Aquatic > Marine > Oceanic | place: Canada: Western Arctic Ocean | collected...
GCGGATGTCTGCGGTGATGATCAGTTGCGCGCCGGTCTGTTCGAGCAACTCCCTGCCGGCGCGACCTCGAAGCCGATCACATTGTTGTACATCGAGTCCGAGTTCGAGAGCTTCGCTCTTGATGGGACTCGGCTGCAAGGAGCGACTTCGGCCGTGGCGAGCATCGGGAACCGTCGCGACCATCAGATCCTTGCGGAGGGACTGAAGCCGACGGAGAGCAGGAATTCCAAAGGGGCCAGAGCCGAGGAACAGGAGCCGCATCGAACTAGTTGTCCTCGCGCAAGCGGACCAGCAACGGATCCTTGACACTGCCCTGCTCGATGCGCAGCTGGAGCAGGCGGGTCAGTTCAAGGATCGCGAGAAAAGTGCTCACAACCCCGGGAATTCCCCGTTCCAGCGGAAACAGCTCATCGAAGGGGAGCACGTCTCCAGGGGCTCCACGCAGCCGTGCCATCACCTCCGTCATCGCCTGTTCGATGGGGATCTCCTCGGCATGAACCAGTGTGAATGAGGATCGCTCGGTGAGCAGGTCGAGTACGCGTTGAAAAGCCGAGGCGAGGTCGAGTGAAGATGTCTCGGAGAGATCGAGAGTGCCGGGTGGAGGCGGTGGCATCTCGCCCTGTACTCGTTCGTAACCGAGCGAGCGACGGCGGTGTGCTTCCTCCAGCAACTGGGCTCGCTCCTTGAAGTCACGGTAATCGAGCAGCTGTTCGACGAGGCTCTGGCGTGGATCTTCAAGTTCTTCTTCGAGCAGATCATCTTCCGCTTCGATCAGATCAGGAGACAGCATTCGACACTTGATCTCGAAGAGGCGCGCACCCATCACCAGATAGTCCCCCGCCTGGCCCAGGTCCAGCGTCGAGGCTTGTTGTGCTGCTGTGACATGGGCCAGAAATTGCTCGAGCACCTGCGCCACCGGGATGTCGAGGATCTCGATTTCATTCCTGTGAATCAGGTAGAGCAGCAGTTCCAGCGGGCCGGAATACTGCTCCAGTTCGGTGCAAAATCCGTCCTCCCAGGGGTTCATCCGCGGAGTCTCGGCATCGGCACTGTGCCCACCCTGATGCGGTACATCGGCCTCAGAAGGGCCGGAAGGCTGTGGTTTATCGCCGGTCAACTGCATCCAAAGAATCCTCTCCCCGATTCACCGGGGCTACCGTCTGGCAGCGAGACGAACACAGGATAGCAGAACCGCGACGATGGTGTTCTGGAAGCTCCGAAAAGCACTTGCGCAGGTGGATGGGACCGTGAGACTGAACCACGATGAAATCGCAAAACCCCTCCCCACTAGGTGCACTGACGCCCGCCATGCTGGTGCTCGATGTCGACGGTGTACTCACCGACAACAGCCTCTGGCTCTCGGAGACTGGTGACGAGTCGAAGTGTTTCCATGTACCCGACGGAGCCGGGATTCGCTGGCTCATCGAGAGTGGTATCGAGGTCGCGTGGATTTCTGGGCGCGTATCGCTGGCCACCAAGCGCCGGGCCAAGCAGCTGGGGGTGAAGGAAGTCCACATGGGAATCGGTGACAAGGCGACCTGCCTGCTGCAACTGCTCGAGAGGTCAGGGATCAGCGCCGGCGATACCGTCTATGTTGGAGACGACCTCATCGACCTGCCACCGATGGCTCTGGTCGGAGTGGGCGTGGCGGTCGCGGATGCTCACCGGGAGGTGCGCGAGAGCGCCGACCTGGTGACCACTGCTCGCGGTGGAAGAGGCGCCGTTCGTGAGGTCTGTGAGTGGATCCTGATGGCGCATGGAGTGTGGTCCGAACGGGTCGGTCGTGAGATGACAGGGGATACACCTTGAGCCGGCTCGCCTTCTTTCTGGGGGTATTTTCGGTGGGTCTGGTCGTATTCCTGTTCCTGACGGGTCAATTCTCAATATCCGATGAAAATCCTGATGGAGTCTCCCCCATCGAGCCGATCGATCCGACCGATCTCAATAGAGTCACCCATCACTCCTACGACTACGCTCTCGGTCGGCTGCGATTCACTCTTCGCGGAGAAGTCGATTTGACCTCGGGACTGGTGCTGTCTCCGGAAAACCTGGTCAGCCAGCGCGATCTGATATCGGCCTCCATCGAGATGCCTGTGTATGCCGAAGGGCGTACCAATCCGGTCGATCAGATCCTGATCAAGGCGGACCGTATCATCACCGATCCCGGTGGCCAGCAAGCCGAGGTGGTGGGGCAACTCCACGCCATCGGCGCCGGCGGCTCACCACAGATGACGACTCGCGATATGCGGTTTCGCTGGGCGGATGGTGAGGACGTCCGGATCCAGGGTTCTTCTGCGGTCCAGGTCGCATGGCCGGCACTTGAACTGCGGGGGGCCAATGGCCTGGATGGGTCGATCGGTTCGGGAACTGGACTCAACAGCCTGCGATTTCCCCCCCCGCTCATCATCGCCGTGAAGGGGAACGGTAGCGACGGCGAGACCGGTCTCGAAGGGCAACCAGGACGCCAGATTCGCATCCTCTGCCATGGCCCGATGACGCTGGAAGGGGCGCAGAAGATCGCTCACTTCGAGGGTGGGGTGCAGATTTTCGAGTCCGATCCAGACGCTCCTCTCGATCCGACGCTCGCTGCGCCTCAGCGTCATATCTACGCAGACTACCTCGACTTGCATCTCGAGCCGACGAGCCGTCGGTTGGTCAAGATCGAGGCCAGGCGTCGTGATCTTCCGGTCACCATTCATCTCGGAGGTGGCATCCGTGTCGAGGGAGAGCGCCTCGACTGGTCGGAGGGCGAATCGCAAATCCGCCTCTCGGAGGGGATCGTCATCCACAGCGAGGTGGGCACCTTCCATGCGATGGAGGCGACGGTGCTGACGGGCGAATCTCGCTGCATCGTCAGCGGTGGAGTGACCGGCTCGTTGCGCAGCATGGCGATCAGTTCCGGCACACCGGACCCGGAAGCCGAGAGCAACTGGATCGTCGATGCAGAGAGCGCCGAGTTTCATTTCGATGCGGGACAACTGATGTCTCTGACAGCGCGAGGCAAGTCAGGGGAATCGGTGTCGATCCGGGAACAGCGCCAGGGCGGTGCCCGCATCGTCGGGGATGAACTGTGGTGGCGTGCCGAAGAGGGACAGCTGGAAGTACTCTCCAGCGAGGGAAGCCGTGCCAGATTCTCCGAGGGCAAGAACCACATCGAGGCAGATTCTGCGGCGCTTTCCATCGGATCCCCGAGGCTCGTGTTTCGTGGCGCTGTCACCGCAGAACTGGTCGAGTTGCCCCATGGACCTTCGTTCACGACTCCTCGCTGGCTCGGAGAGGATCCCAGTTGCCACGTCGTTGCACAGCAGATGACGTTGCTCTGGGACGGCAAGCAGCGTCTCAAGCAGCTGGATGCGCAGGCGGGCGAATCACCGATAGAATTGCTGGTACAGGGGACCGAGAAGCTGCAACTGATCGGTGATCGGCTGCAGTGGCGTGGAGTCGATGGCCAGCTCACTCTCACCGGTGAGGGTCGCCAGAAACTGACCATCGGAGACAGGGCCGAGTTGATCGCGGATCGCTTGTCGATGTCGATGAGCCAGAACCTGGCCAGCGGTGAAGGATCGGTCGAGGGAAAGATGTCGCGTCCTGGCGATGATGAGCAGCAAATTCCCGTCACCATCCTGTGCGATTCAGTGGTCGTCTCGCTCGCTCCCGATGACCAGCAGGTGACCCCCGATGATGCGCGGTCCTCGAATCCATCTGCCGCTGGAAGCATCATCGGCGTGCGGGCATTGAGTGGCGAAGATGGCAGGGTTCAGATCAAGGATGGGACCTTTCTGGCTCGTTGCGACGAGTTGCTCTGGGACGCTGTAAAACAGCGTTACCGGTTTCAGGGCAAGGGGTTACAGCAAGTCGAGGTGGCCGCTGGAGGGGCCACGCCTGACCGGATCGAGGCGGAGACGATCACCCTCGACCCGATCCTGGGGACTGCGGAGCTGGTCGGAGATGCAAGAGCGAGGGTCTACCTTGGTAACGCATCCGCCGATGGTGTCGTCGAGACCATCGAGAAGATGGCATGGAATCTCGAGTCCGATCGCATCGATGCGAAGCTCGATCTTTCGGGCGATCAGATTCGCCTCGTGGAAGTGTCTGCGGCCAAGAATGTCCGACTGCATCAGCAACAGGGAGGCATCGAATTTCGTGGTCAGCACTGTCGCTGGGATCAACAACAGCAGCGGTTGATCCTCTCTTCTGAGGATGGCCAGGGACTCCAGACCTTCGTTCGTGGTGATGGTCCTCAGGACGAGGTGGTCGCACGTGAGGTGGTGGTGGTGCGATCCACTTCCGAAAGCCCCGGCTCTCCCGAGCGGCTCGAGGTGCTGCTTTCATCGGTACTGAGTGCCACCTTTCAGATGCAGGGGGCTGCCGAGGATGAGCCTGGCCAGTTCGAGATGCGTGCGGACGAGTTGTTGCTGGTGCTGAAGGAAACCGCCGAAAGTGGTTCGCTCAGTCCTCACGAGGTGCTCGCCTGGGGGTCCACGGATCTGCGCGGTGGCCCCTACCGGATCCTGGCAGAGCGTGCTCGTGTGCTGATTCGTAACCGCAGCGTCGAGCTGGAGGGCGGCGACAACCAACCGGTCCAGGTACTTCGCGACGGGACATCTGATCTCCCCCCTTCGCGATCGGTCAAGTTGACGTGGGGTCCCCGGGGGTACCGGGTTCAGAACCTGCCCAGAGGCGGTGGCTGGTCGATCAGGGACGTTGATTCAGCACTGGAGCGGATGGATCGAAGCGACCACGGTCCCGAGCCCCGCTAGGCTTCGCGCTGGCGATCGAGCAGGATCTCTGGACGGATCGGCGCCGATTCGGCCCTGCTTCCAGTGTTCCCCGATCTCTCGGGGTCGTATGATGCCGGGTCTGATCCCTCGAACCCTCTCGAAAGGGCCGTTCATGTTGAGAACGATTTCGTTGCTTCTGATGCTATCTCTGCTGCTGCTGTTACCGCTAGGTGGTTGCTCCAAGGTCGAAAAGCGAATCGATCCGGAGTACGAAATCGGTGCCGCTCAACTGCTGGTCGTCCCCTTCCAGCAGAAGACTACAGCCCCCTCGGTGCTGCGCTGGCATTACGAATCGGTGCCGGGGAACACCTTGGCTCGCGCCATCCGGGTGCAGCTGCCAACCTCCTGTGACGGAGTCACCCTGATCTCCGATGAGCGTGTCCAGGAACTGGTGTTCCACACCGATTCCGATCAGGTGCCATGGCACAAGATCGGCCGAGAGGTGGGAGCCAGTCATATCCTGACCGGTCGCATCGAACATCTCAGTTTTCGAGACAGGCGCAGTATCGGAATGTTGCAGGGCCGACTGCGGGGCTACTGGAACCTGTTTCGAGTCGAAGATGGTCGGTCCGTGTTGCGGCGAGAATTCGATATTCGTGTGCCCGAGAATCCAGAATCGGGGCGGATCTATGTCTCCTTCGAGACCTCAGAGGATGAACTCCTGGGCGCGATGCTGGCCGCTCTGGCTCAGCGAGTCACATCGGTGCTGTGCGGCGAGAGCATCGATAAGATCGATTGAGAAGGGTGTAGAGTTGTCGGTCGCCTTGCCGATGGGCCCCTCGGGTGACTACAATCAGGCTTGCCCGGGGCAGGGTTCGCCGATGCCAGGCTCAAAGTCTGGCGCTGGCTCGGTCCTTCGATCCGCGGGCTTCGATGGAGGAACACGATGACCTTGAGCAGCGTGACAAGTTACCTCGCCTTCGGCATGCCGGGTGGCGTTGAACTGATCGTGCTACTGGTAGTGATGCTCTTGCTCTTTGGCAGCCGACTGCCATCGGTGATGCGGAATCTTGGCCGAGGTGTCACCGAGTTCAAGAAGGGCGTTCGTTCGACGGAGGAGGACATCCGCACCTCCATCGATCCACCAGCCATCGATCCTCCAGCCAATCCACCAACCCAGCACACCGATACCACCGAACCGACCGATTCCTCGGGAGAGAAACGCTACAAAGACGAATAGTGATGGGAGCGAGGTGTTCGGGCGCAGGAAGTGGCACCCCCGCCTCCAGGACTATCGACCCTCTGCCAGGCGATCTGCGAGGAACTCCGGAAGACCGCAATCTCTGATCTTCTGCTGCACCTTCTCGATGTCATAAGCAACCCTGAAACGCTCGATGCGAGCCTGTTCTGGCTCGTAGACGACGACGCTGGCTTGCGGGTTGCCATCACGAGGCTGGCCGACGCTGCCGACATTGATGATCCCCTGCAGTCCGTCATGGAGTTCGATCACGTCGTCGGTGTTGTAGCGGATGACATCGCTCAATAAGAAGGTCACGGGAACATGAGAGTGTCCGATGAAGCACACCGGCGACTGCAGCAATTGAAACGACAGATGGGCGTCCCAGGTCGTCTGGATGTAGTCGAACAGATCCGGATTATCGAGACTGCCGTGGACCATTGAAAAGTCTGTCTCATGGTGGACCAGTGGCCAACTGCGGATGAAATCGAGATGTTCCGCGTCGAGCTGGGTGCGGGTCCAGAGGGTCGCCTGGCGGGCGATCGGATTGAAGTAGTCGAGGTCGAGCAGATCGAGAACCGCATGCTCATGATTACCCGCGACGATGACATCGCATCGGTCTCGCACCTTCGACAGGCAGGAGACCGGGTCGGGACCATAGCCCACCACATCGCCGAGGCACAGGGTTCGGTCGACCTGCTGCTGATCGAGCAGGGCCAGCACCGCATCGAGTGCCTCTTCATTGCCGTGGATGTCGGAGATGACCGCGATTTTCAAGTTTCCCCTGTTTCTCTTGCCCACCGTTGGGGTTGGCATTCTAGTGGCTTCCTTCGCCAGGGGAAGCAGAGAGGGGCTTCTGGAGTGCCCAGGACATGATTATCGGCCACTGTTCCCCGTGGAACATGGTTTTTGCAGGATCCGCCAGGCTTCGATCAGGCCAGCATGGTTCCCCATGGAACATCCGGGGATCTGGACCTGTCGGACCAACTTGTTTCAGGTCAATTCGCCGGATATTCTTCATGCGGGGCCCCCTGAAGGGGGTGCAGGAGGGAACCAGGGTTGGCCAGAATCATCGCCATTGCGAGCCAGAAGGGTGGTGTCGGAAAGACCACCACTGCGGTCAATCTGGCCGCCTATTTCGCCCTCGCCGGGCGATCGTGCCTGCTCGTAGACCTCGATCCCCAGGCCAATGCCACCTCCGGAATCGGCCTTGAATCCCCCCCCCACTCCCACCTTCCTGCACTGCTCGATGGTTCTGTTTGCTGGACGGATGTGGTTCAACCGACAGCGATCGAGGGACTGATCTGTTTGCCCAGCACCATCAATCTCGAGGTTCCGGTGGCGAGTTCGATGGCTCGAGGGGAAGGTGCCCTGAGACTTCGAGAGGCGTGGCAATCGCCCTCGCCAGCTGCTCTGGACGTGGTCGTACTCGACTGTCCCCCATCGCTGGGTCCGCTCACGGATCTGGCCCTCCACATCTGTGACTCGGTGCTGGTTCCGGTGCAGTGCGAGTACTTCGCCATGGAGGGGTTGGCCCAGGTGCTGGAACTGGTGAAGCGCGCCGAGTCTTCCAGCGATCGGCAGATCCTGCTGGAGGGACTGGTGCTGACCCTGTTCAGCCCCGAGGTCGACCTGTGTCACGAAGTGGCCGAAGAGGTCAAGCGCTACTTCCCCGATGACACGCTGGAGACACCGATCCTGAGAGATCCGGCGCTGGCAGAGTCTGCCAGTCATGGCAAACCCATCTGCAACTACCAACCACGCTCCGCCGGAGCGTGGTCCTACCTGAATCTCGCGAAGGAGGTCCTTGAACATGAGTGGACGGAAGCTGGGACGCGGGCTTGACGCCCTGATCCGTAGGACCGAAGAGATCCCTTCGGAAGCGACATCCCCCACCGATAGCGCCACATCGTATGGCAGTGAGGTGATTCAGATCCATCCGGACAAGATCCGGGCCAATCGCCAGCAACCGCGCAGCCACTTCGACGAGGCGGGCATCGATGAACTGGCGCACTCGATCGCAACCGATGGCATCATCCAACCGCTGGTGGTTCGACCCGCCGGTGACGGTCAATTCGAGCTGGTCGCTGGCGAGAGGCGATTGCGCGCCTCTCGAAAGGCGGGGCTCGAGCAGGTGCCGGTGATCGTTCGCGAGATCGACGATCAGCAGATGTTGCCGCTGGCTCTGGCCGAGAACATCCAGCGTGAGGACCTCAATCCCATCGAGTTGGCTCGTGCCTACCGAGCGTTACAGCAATCGTTCGCTCTGACCCAGGAACAACTGGCGGAACAGGTCGGAAAAAAGCGCTCTAGCATCGCCAATACCCTGCGCTTCCTGGAGCTTGACGATTCCATCCAGCAGAGTCTGGTCGATCGGATCATCAGCGCAGGACATGCAAAATTGCTGCTCTCGGTGAGCGATCACAGAAAAAGGGCGGAATGGCACCGCAAAGTAATGTCCAAGAACTGGACGGTCCGTGATCTCGACGATGCGCTCAGAAAAAGGAAAACCCAGGCATCCTCCCCACCTGGGGGTACTAAAGGCGCTAATAAAGGCAATAAGGGTGCTGGAAACCATATTGATGATGAGGAAACACGCCTTGGGCGGACTCTCGGGACCAAGGTCTCGGTACTAGAAACCGGTCCGAAAGGGCGCGGAAAGATCATCATCGAGTTCTTCTCAGCCGAGGATTACGAGCGTATTTCGAGGATCATCGTCGATCGATCCCGCTCCTGAAGGAGCAGCGGGTGGCGCATCTTCGACCGAGGATGGAATGCTTCTGGGACTCTTCCTGGCTCGCCACGATCGTGGAGGCATCCGATGATACTACTGGCCGCCCTGCTCTGTTTACTGGTCCTGATGCTGTGGGGCATCGGTCACCTGCGCGGTGACCTGTTGACCCGTGGCCCCGTCAAACTGGTCCTGTTCCCGGGCCTGATCCTGGATGGACTGGCGCGCACACTCTCCTGCCTGGCCACGGCGACGCCGGTCGTCGGGCTGTCGCCGTGGCGCGATGGAACGCCATTCCTGATCGAGGGGGAATGTACCCTGCAACGGTTGGGAGTGCCGCTGACGACGGCCTTCCGTCTCGGGGTTCTGTATCTCGGATTTTCGGTGGTGGTCTTCCGGATGCCAGATGCGATGCAACTCGTACCCGATCCGGCATTTCTCGGCAGATCACTGGAACACAGCATCGGCGCTTTTTTGGGAACGCTTTTATCGGCCCCATTTGAGTTGCTAGCGACGGGTCTGGCGACCTGGTGTCTGCTGGCATGGCTGGCAGTCACGGTGCTGGCAGCGGGCCTACGGCCACGCGAGTGTGGAGTCGCGATGCTGATGGGAACTGCCATCGTCGGAGTGATGGAAGCGGCCCAGTGGCTCGGACTTCGATTCGGCGCATTCACCAATGGCTGGTTTCTGAGGCGCTTCTATGAGGCTGAAGCGGGCAGAGCGCTGGTCTTGATGGCGCTGGTGGCTGCGGCGGTGCTGGCAACCCTGACAACGATGCATCTGATCCCGATGCTGGTTCAGAAGATCCGCCCCCGGCCCGAGCCGATCCCGGAGGATTCTGAAGATCACATCATCTCGCACTTTTGATCTGGTCGGACCCCTTGCCGAATCGGCACCCTCGCCTATCATCCTCCGTTGCCCTTCCCCATCGCAGGTTGCGGTGAACGAGGGACGCTGAGAGCTCTGCGTCGAGGAGCGTGTCATGGTCCGTTGTTTGCTGATCACAGTCTCACTACTGGGATTCGGTTCATTGCTGCAGTCACAGCAAGACACCGGTTCGATCTCCGAAACAACGCCGCCGCCGATCACTACGGTCGGTAGCGAGAAGCTACAACTGAGTCTGGATCAGGCGATCCGGCTCGCTCTCGAGAACAATCTTGACCTGGAGGTGCAGCGAATCGCCGAGGCCCGTGCCCTGAGAGATCCACTCATCGCCGAGGCCGCTTTCGATCCGCTGTTTCGCACCGGCTTCACCTGGAGCAAGTCGAGCGCCACCTCGACCAGCATCATCGAAGGTGCTGCTGTCGGTGACCAGAGCGAGCGCGACAACCGCACCTATTTCCTGGGGCTATCGGGGCAGTTGCGCTACGGCACGACCTGGAATCTACGCCTCAACGGCAGCCGCTCTTCCACCTCCGCGATCAGCGAGTTCTTCAGCCCACTCAACTACCGCGGCGCCTATGACCTGTCACTGAGTCAGCCGTTGATGCAGGGTTTCGGCCACGACATCACCGAGACCTCGTTGCGTGTCGCATTACGGAATGCAGAGTCTTCGAGGCTCGTCATGCGCAGAGCTGTCGAGACGACCGTGGCATCGGTGGTCTCCAGTTACTGGGATCTGGTCTACACGCGTCAGAATGTGGATGTGCAACAGCGCGCACTGGTCGAGGCCACCGAGTTGCTCGGGATCAATCAACGCCGCCTCGAGGTGGGGACCGGTACCGAGCTCGATGTGATCAGTGCCGAGGCAAATATCGAGACGCAAAAGGCGAGCATCATCGATGCGGTCAACCAATTGAGGGATATCCAGGATGTATTGCTCGACAAGGTCAATGCTCCCGAATACCGCGTTGGCGGCGCCTCGGGACCGATGTTTCGCGACCTCGAGGTGATCCCGACCACGTCTCTCGATCTTCCCGAGTTTCCGGTCGAGATGACCCAGGCCGTGGAATTCGCTCTGGTGACGCGGCTCGAGTTGTTCCAGCGCGATCTCGATATTGCCAACAGCGAGGATCAGCTGCTCCTGAGTGAGGATCACCTGCGTCCCAATCTGACCCTCAGCGGCGGCTGGAACCAGCCCGGCAATGACATCACCTTCGACGGGTCCTGGTCCAACATCGGTGATGATTTCACCTGGAACGCCGGTCTCAACTTCGAGATTCCGATCGGTAACCGTGCGGCTCGTAATCGCATGCTCCAGTCGCAAGATGACCTGCGTCGCTCCCAGATCAGTCGTGAGCAGGCCGCCCATGGCATCGTGCTGGAGGTCACCCGGGCAGTCCGCGAGTTGCTCAGCGCTCGCCAGAGTGTCGAGACCACCCGTGCTGCCACGCGGCTGCGTCGCAAGGAACTCGACGGCGAGACACGCCGGCTCGAAGTGGGGATCTCGACCGCGTACCAGGTACTGCAGGTACAGAACAGTTTGCTGCAATCACAGGTATCCGAATTGCAATCCCAGGTGAGGTTGCGCAAGGCGATTGCTGCCTATCGCAACGCTTCGGGCACCATCCTGTCGGGGCGTGGCATCGAACTCGACTGATCGAACGGGCGGCTACTGGCTCATAGGGCCTGAATGTCGCATCTGTCGCGATAATCCGGCATCGTTGCCACTTCTGTATCTACTCCATGGAGCCTAGGATAGACGCTGTATTCATGTCAGCTCGTTTGGCCGTGGGAGTGCACCGATGATCGATTTCTGGGTACCGCAGATCAGGATCTCGATGGCCATCTTTGGCCTGTTACTGATGGGCTCTGGCCTCGCTTCGAGCCAGCAGTTCGAGGTGGGCCTTGGAGTCAGTTCACTCAACGGTAGCGCTTATAACCTGCTGGTCGGTATGGCCGATGGTGCATCCGATGGATATGTTGCAGGTGAAGATCTGTATGCACCGCCGGCACCTCCATCGCCTTCCTTCTACAGTTCCATCTCCTATGCCAACGACTCCTGGTTCAGTTGCATCATCGCCCCCGATCCAGACCCGCAGGTGTTTGTGCTGTCATTGCAGTTCTCCATCACGGATCCGATCCTCATCGAATGGGATCCGTCGCTTCTGGCCGAAGGCGGAGAGTACGTGCTTCGGGATGCGGTGGGGGGGGGCTTCATCGAGATCGACATGAAGTTGCAGGAGTCGATCCTGATCGACAACATCGCCCTGACCAATCTGGTGCTGGCCGTCGTGCCGCCTCCTACGGAGACCTTTCTTCGTTCCGATGTGAACGGAGATGGCTCCTCTAACCTCGCCGACTCGATCCGGCTGCTCGAGCATCTGTTCCTGTCGCTACCCGTCGCTTGTTTCGAGGCGGGGGATACCAACGACGATGCCAGCCTCAACCTCGCCGATGCGATCTTCCATCTGGCCTTCCTGTTCAATGCCGGTCCTGCGCCCCCAGCACCCTTTCCAGGGTGCGGACCAGACCCCACAACGGACCTGCTCGGGTGCCTCGAAACCTGCCCTTGAATCGCCCTGGCAGACCATTCGGCCCCTGACGTCTGCGGTACTTCCACCCATGCTGAGTACAAGCGTTAGTAGTCTGTTTGAATGCTTGTAATGCGCTAATAAATACCGATACCTCAAAACCGTGAATAAAAATCAATCAGGACGTGTTTGTAATGCCAGGACCTGGACCGAGGTGTATCGACCGGTGACGGCGTCTTTGTATTTTTTCAGCATTACGAATATGGTTGAATGTCGCATGGGCACCGCATATTTACAGATTTACTCGGCATAACAGCATTACAAGGCTACTGGCTGGATCGGGCCCCCAGCGCCTCGATCAGGCCGTGTGGGTCGTAGGGGACGCTTCCGCGGTCATCGGGAACCTTGTACTGAAGCGCCAGTCGCTCCAGTTCCTGTGCCAGTTCGCCTCGGATCTCCCCGTGGTCGGGGTCGTCAGCGAGATTGTTCATCTCGGTGGGATCCTCTTGAAGGTCGTACAGCTCCCATTCGTCGAGATTGTAGAAATGGATCAACTTGTAGCGCTGGGTGCAGACGCCTCGATGTCTGCGAACCATGTGGGCGGTGCGCTGATCACCGAGGTACTCGTAGTACTGGTAGTAGAGACTCTGTCGCCAGTCGGCGGGCTTCCTGCCCATCATCAGCGGCACCAGGCTCAGTCCCTGCATCTCTTCGATATCTGTGTCAGTGGCGGGGATCCTCGCCAGGTCGAGAAAAGTCTGGGCGTAGTCGAGATTGCTGACGAGGTTTTCATCGACGCTACCGGCGTGGACGACACCTGGCCAGCGGACGATCAACGGTGTCTTGTAGCATTCCTCGTACATGAAGCGCTTGTCGAACCAGCCATGCTCACCGAGGAAAAAGCCCTGATCGGATGAGTAAATCACAACCGTTTCCCTGGAGAGATCGAGTTCATCCAGTGTCGCCATCATGCGACCGATGTTCTCGTCGACCGCCTTGATACAGCGCAGGTAATCCTTCAGGTAGCGCTGGTACTTCCAGCGCGTCAATTCGTCCTCATCGCTATTGCGAAGCAACTGCTTCATCGTCCGATTCTTGGGATCGTAGGCGGCATTCCACAGGGCAGTCTGCGATTCGTCGAGTCCTCGCTGAGGAACCAGCTTGAGGTCATTCTTGGTCAGGGTGGTGGCGATCTCCATGTCCTGGACCCTCGCAGCAGTGCCACGACCGCTGTAGTCATCGAACAGGTTGGCCGGCTCCTCGATATTGACATCGTCCAGATAGTCCAGATGCCGTGGGGGAGGCTGCCAGTGTCTATGAGGCGCCTTGTGCTGAACCATCATCATGAACGGCTGGTCCTGGTCACGCCCATCCTTGAGCCAGTCGAGAGCCAGGTCCGTGATGATGTCGGTGGTGTAACCCGGGTGCTGCCGGTCGATGAATCCCTGCTCATTATCTGCGGGGCTGCGCATCCTTGGATTGTAGTAGGGGCCTTGACCGAGCAGTCTCTCGTAGTGGTCAAAGCCGGTCGGTTCAGACTTGAGATGCCATTTACCAAAGATGGCGGTCTGGTAGCCAGCGCCCTGCAGCAATTTTGGAAAGGTCATCTGAGAACCGTCAAAGCGTTCCGCATTGGTCGGCACGCCGTTGAGATGACTGTGCTTGCCGGTCAGGATCACTGCGCGACTCGGCGCACAGATGGAGTTGGTCACGCCACAGCGGCGAAACATCATTCCGTCCGCTGCGAGTTGATCGAGGTTGGGAGTGATGTCTGCGGGAAAGCGGCTGCCGTAAGCACCGATGGCGTGGGATGCATGATCGTCGGTGAAGATGAATAGGATATTCGGTGCCTTCTCCGGGCGTCCCTCGTAGATGGAGCGCGATGAGCCTGCCGCGGCACATCCCGAGAGCAGCAATGCGACCAGCCCCAGCAACGGGTACAGCCGCCATTCGGGTGATACGAGCAACTTCATGGCGAGTCCTTTCGAGCCTGACCGTGGCCAGGTCCATGATTTGACACGGTGGCACTGGCTGGCGCTACTGACCAGCGGCACCGTCAGGAGTGGTCCTGGGACGGGCATTCTTCACATGCTCATCGAACCAGTCGATCATCTCGGCAAGGGTGTGCAGCACCGATTCGCGGGCGCGATAACCGTGGCTTTCATTGGGCAGGTAGACCAGCCTCGCCGTGCCGCCATTACCCTTGATTCCCTGGTAGAGACGCGACGATTGCACCGGAAAGGTGCCCGAGTTGTTGTCGATCTCGCCGTGGATCAGCAGGATCGGCTCATCGATCTTGTCGGCGTGCATGAAGGGCGAGATGGCGAAGTAGATCTCGGGTGCCTGCCACAAGGTGCGACGTTCCGACTGGAAGCCGAAAGGAGTGAGGGTGCGATTGTAGGCACCACTTCTGGCGACCCCTGCACTGAACAGATCGCAGTGGGCGAGCAGATTGGCGGTCATGAAGGCTCCGTAACTATGACCTCCTACACCCACCCGGCCTCCATCGGCGACACCCATCTCGACAGCCTTATCGATGGCGGCGGCAGCGGAAGCGACGATCTGGTCGATGAAGGTGTCGTTCATCGTCTCGGGATCACCGATCACCGGCATCGTTGCGGAGTCCATGACGGCGTAGCCCTGGGTCAGGAAGAACAGATGCGATGAACCGCCGATGCGGGTGAAGCGATAGGGGCTGCCGCCGACCTGGCCGGCGGTTTTCGGATCGCTGAATTCGCGCGGGTAGGCCCACACCACCAGCGGCAAGCGGGTTCCCTCCTTGTAGTTGGCAGGCAGGTAGAGGGTCGCCGATAGATCGACACCGTCGGCGCGCTGGTAGGTGACCAGTTGCTTGCGGATGCCACGCAGCTGCGGCGTTGGATCGGGGAAATCGGTCAGCGGCTGGATCCCTCCTTTGGAGCGAAGACGGTAGTTTGGAGGCTCTGTCGGGCTCTCGTATCGGGTGATGAAGGTCGTGCCTTCGACCACCGCACTGACGGATTCGTAACAACCCGGCTCGCAGCGCCAGATACGCTCACTTTCGAAGGTCTCGAGATTCTGACGGTCGAGGAAGGGACGCGCACCGCCGGGCCCGGAACCCCGACCGCTGCGATAAATCCAGGGACCATCGAGGCGCACCATCCGGTCGCCGCGCGAGTTGACCCTGGTCACTGGCGACCCTGGATCCGCATACCGATCGTTGCTGCTGCGATCCTCGATCAACCTGGCCTTGCCATCCGGGTTGTCGATGTCACGCAGCCACATCTGCATCCAGCGACGGTCACGGTCGCGTTCCTGGGCCAGGGCACGATGCCCATCCTCGAGCCAACCGACGGCGACCAGCCTGTACTGGCTACGAAAGGCCTCGCGCTGCTCGCCGTCGAAGGGATCAGCGACGATGAAACGGTCGCGGTGGGGGACATCGTTCTTGGGGTCGCCACCGTCGAGCGCCTCGGTCCATACCAGGGTCGCATCGCTGCCGGGGCGCCAGCGGATGTTGCGCGCTCCGGTACGCACACCATGCAGAGGAATTCCCTCTCCGATCGGCACGGTCGCCACGACCATCTCCCTGTCACCATCTCGACTCCACACCTCGATGCTGTTTCCGAACAGATAGGCGGGCATCAGATAGGAGAAGGGACGCTGGATGATGGTCACCAGCAGGTGGTGGTCATCCGGCGAAGCGGAGATGGACCGGTACAGGTCCGGCTTGCCAATTCTCATCCTCTCACCGCTGGCAAGATCGACACGATGGATCTCACTGGTGGCGTAGTAGCCAAACAGCGCCTCGTCATGTGGATTGTTGAGAAGGTCCTGATAGGTCCGCAGAGGTGTCGCAGAACCACTCGTTTCGCGGATGCTGGGACCGGTAGGCACATCCGGTTTCTTCGGCGGCACTCCGCGGTTGGCGGGTACCTCGGTGATGATGACGCTGGCACCGTCGGGACTGAAGTAGTAGCCGGAGGTCAGCACCGACGAGATGCGATCACTGATCTTCAGCGCCTGTGTCGGATCGGAAACAGGTGCCACCCACAGCGATGTGCCGCTTTCGGTGAGCAGGGTGTAGGCAAAGTGGCGAGATGTGTGTGACCAGCGCGCCCCCACCAGCCGAGCACCATCGGGGATGGCGACCGGTGTCACTGTCTTTCCAGTCAAGTCCCGCAGGAAGAGTGCGCGGCTGAAAGAAGTTCGGTGGCGGCCATTCGCCGTCGGGTCGATACGCATTCCAGCAAGCCGCAACATCGGCCGCGACACATCGGCGATCGAAGGCATCGGATCGGGTTCAATACCGATGAACCAACGGCCATCGGGACTGAGTGTCAGCGATGGTGATCTCGGTGCATCGACCACCTCGACCACTTCTGAAGGAGGTAAGCGATAGCCATCGCCGGCGAAGGCCATCTCGGGAGAGAAGGTCCACAACAACATCATCGAGACCAACGCCATCGGAAGTAGCAAACTTCTCATCAAATCCACCTTTCGGGCAGGAACTCATCGCAGTCGCACGGGTCAAGCCGATAGCGGCAGTGGTGCGTCAGGAGTTCGGGAGCGCCATCGTGCAGGATCTATCGCCCACCGTGGGTCGCCAACTGCCGAGCGTGGTCCGGGCAGCATCTCGATGCAGCATCACTGCTGGCTTCGATCAGGCTGATTGAGCGGTACCGGGCCACATCTGAGCCATCTACTGATTCAACGTCGAGATCATCGATGCGCTGGGGGGGAGGCGATACACTGACCGGGATCATTGGCCTGGGCCCGAGTGTGATCTGTCATCTCGGCCGCAAGTTGAAGGTTGGATTCGATGACTCTTCATCGTCGTGACTACTTCTGCTGCATATCGCTACTGGTGCTGCTGCTGATGCCTCTGGTGCCATTGTCTGCGGATGACCCCCTCGATCTTCCCGCACCCAAGGGGCCATTCGTGCTGCTCGCTGAAGAGCGCTCTCGTATCCTCGATATGTTCCAGGCCACTTCCGAATCGATTTCGCCACAGGGAACGCTCGAGCTGATCTACAACTTTGCATCGAAGAACGAGGGACTTGGCGAGGATTGGTCGCCGATCCCGACGGGGCAATACGGTCGTA
>Ga0310120_10001569_pt1 | contig 17179 bp, 18 predicted proteins | sample CB27_AW_983_MG_FD_203506 | JGI IMG/M metagenome (GOLD analysis project Ga0310120, IMG submission 203506) | Marine microbial communities from Western Arctic Ocean, Canada - CB27_AW_983 | ecosystem: Environmental > Aquatic > Marine > Oceanic | place: Canada: Western Arctic Ocean | collected...
AATTCCTTTCTGGGGAGTCCGTCTTCGGCTCCCAGGGTCCAATATAGCCCGAACACCCACCGGCGCCTCGTGCCCGCCGGGTACCGAGCTACCGCTTGTCCGGTTCGCGAAGGCCCCAATCCTTGATTTTTTTCTGCAGCATCTGTCGGCTGATGCCCAGTTCCTTCGCCGCCTTCGTCGCGTTTCCTTCGTGCAGCCGAAGGACTGACCTCAGGAACTCACGCTCAAATTTCTCCCGCGCCTCTCGCAAGCTGCCCCGGGAATGAATGACCATGGATCCACCCCCGGCGCGGCCTTCCCCAAACTCTACCACCCGGGGTGAAAGACAGTCGAGACTGATAGAGGAGCCCGCAGAGGCCAGGGCTACAGCGCGCTCCAACTCGTTCTCCAGCTCACGAACGTTCCCGGGCCAACTGTAGAAGTCGAGAATCTGCAGCACTTCGGCATCAATGGCGTTCACATTTTTTTTCGTTCGCTCAGAAATACGCTGCAGGATTGCGCTGGCAATCAGCGCGACATCCCCCGGGCGGTCACGCAGGGGCGGCACAAGAATGGGAAAGACGTTGAGGCGATAGTAGAGATCTTCCCGAAACCGCTGCTCTCGAACTTCTTCAGCGAGGTCGGCGTTGCTCGCGGAGACCAATCGGACATCCACCTTCCGCACAACGGTTTCGCCCAGGCGGCGGAATTCGCCTTCCTGGATCACCCGCAAGAGCTTCGCCTGCTGATCAAGCGGCATCGCATTGATCTCGTCGAGAAAAAGCGTTCCTTGATCTGCCGCTTCGAAGAGACCCGGCTTTGCGCGATCGGCCCCCGTGAAGGCGCCCCGGGCAAACCCGAAGAGCTCGCTCTCAAGCAGTGCGGCGGGCATGGCGCCGCAGTTCAGGGCAACGAAGGGCGCCTCGCGGCGGGGCCCATGGGTATGGATTGCCCGGGCGACCAATTCCTTGCCAACCCCGGTCTCACCCTGGATCTGTACGGCGATGGATGACTCCACCGCACTCTCCATCAAGGCGAAAACCTGCTCCATAGCGGGACTGCGGCCGATGATTTCGGGAAAGGAATCGGCGTGAAGTCGCTCGCGCCGCAGACCACTGATCTCTCCGGCAAGGCGAGCGGTGGTGTTTCGCAGATCGCCCACCAGCTTGGCGGTCTCGACGGCAAGGGAAACGGACTGGGCCAGGGCCTCGAGAAATTCCAGCTCCGATTCGCCAAAAATCCCTTCGCGGCAGTTGATGACTTCGATCACGCCCAGGACTTCGTCTCCCCGTCGAAGCGGCGCGCAGATCATGCTGCGAGTTCGCTCGCCCGTCTGCTGGTCGATCTTGGGGTTGAAGAATCGGTTGCTCGACACGTCATCCACCAGAAGGGCTTGGCGGGTGCGGACGACATGACCCGCAATGCCTTGGGATACGGGAAAGCGCAGGTTCTGGAGACGTCGGTCGACGCCCTCCTGGGCGCTGCTGGTCACCGGGAAATAGAGATCCGTGCCCGCCTCGCCCACCAGAAGCAATGAGCAGCCCTCGGCGTTGAGCACCTCCTGGGTATGGCGGATCACCAGGGGAAGCAGATCGTCGAAATCGCGCTGGGCCGCGAAACCCCGGGACAGCTCGAGAAGCACCGCCAAACGCTCGCCATCGGATTGGGTCGCCCGGAGCGGAACCGAGGGGCCCATTAGGCTTTCTCGTCGTTAATAATCATCGGATAGTCCTATTTTTAGTACAGGAAACTAAAGAAGACACTCTAATTAACTTTGCATTTACAGGTACTTAGATTCTTTCGGAAACTCAAACTCCATAAATAGACTAGTTTAGTTTACATATAAAGGCCAACAAATCGCCTAATCGACAATTAACTTTAATTAAAACAGTCACTTACAAGATTGGTACAGCAATTGCGATAGGGACAGGAGTCACCTTAAACCTTTCACATCACCCGAGGACAAAAAAATGGACTCCCCTAATCGCATTCCCCGATCCAACCCGAATCGATCCACCCTCCGCAGCTTTCGCAGCCTGCTCGGATTCGCCAGTGCGCTGGTGTTCCTGGCTGAAGCCGCGTGGGCGATGCCCGTGAACGTATCCCCCACGGACTTTCCCAACTGCGATCCCCTGGGACTGGCCGCAACCAACGCGGACGGCAGCGTTTTGGTGGATGAACTCGGCACAAGTGGGTTCCCGGTAGACGAAACCATCCTTGCCCAAGCGGGCCCAGCCCAAGCCATAGCCTGTCCCAGTTCCCAAATCTCCAACAATGGAACCCAGGTCATGCTCAGGATCACAAACACCACGGGCGTGGACTTCTCGAATCTCTGGTACGTCTCGGACCCCGAAACCTCGATCACCAACGCCGACGGACAGATCGACCAGCAGGCCGCGTTCAAAATCGACGCGGTCGGGGTCAACACTCCGCTGATTTCCGAGAGTTTCTCGACCGGCCTCCCTGGCGTCTTTGAAAACGGAGAGGTCTGGACCTTCGTAATCGACCACTACTTCAACAGCAGCGGAACAGGCCCGGACGTACTGACTTCGGTCGGGTTGGTTGGAATCTTCTCGGGCAACAGCGCTGGTGTTGTCAACAAATCTTCGGGAAGCATCATTGGTACCGTAGTCCCCGAGCCGAACACGGCTCTGTTGATGGGCCTCGGCTTGATCGGCCTCACGGTTGCCGGCGGCAATCGGCGTCGACCTCTCTCCGAATCGCCTCGCTCGGCCAAGAGGCGAAGTAAGAGCGGCCTGCCGGGAAGCGCCGGTATTCTGGCGAGTTGCGCCTTCCTGGTGTTCGGCCTGGCCTCCGGCGCCTGGGCCGTACCCCTGATCGGTTCCGGTCCGAACTTGGTCCAACCCAGTCCGAACCCGAACCCTTTCTATACCAATCACAGCTGGACCAGCCTTCGAGTCCCCGACCTCTCAAACCCGGGAACGAACGGTTCGGGCTCCACCCTGTCGCTGCTCTTTGATCCGCCTGCAGGAACTGTCCTGATGGCTCCGTGGCAGGGAAACTTTCAGCACACTGTCGGAACGGGTCTCGGCAATACGAGCACCGGGCTGAATACGTTCAACTTCGGCGGACTCGCCGGCGATGTTTCGAACCCAGGAAACCTGGCGGTCGAATCCCTGCTCACCATCGGTGACCTCGACTCGGGCTCGGGGACCGAATCACTCCGGCTCATCGCACGGGACTCCAATCTATCGGTCATTACCGACCCGTGGCTCTCCGAGCCGATTGCTGCGTCGGGGACCGGACTTGGGTTCCCGGCCGCCTTTCCCGGGTGGAATTGGGACGGGAACTCCTACTTCTTCGACTCGGCCTCGACTTCCCCTGGATTCAACCCGAGCCTGGCCATTCGATTCATCACCCTTCTGCCCATCTTCGAACTGGATCTACAGAAAAACAATTTGGCCTATGGCGTGTCGTTTGGCGCCCAAATTGAGCCCATCCCCGAGCCGTCCACCGCGCTGCTTTTGGGGATCGGCCTGTGCACTCTGGGTGCTCGGGCACGAAATCGCCGAGTGAGAGCACCCATCGAGGGATCAGCCCCCACCCGATAGACCCATCCCCCCGGATGCCTTGGGCTGCAAGCAGCTCCTTCCAAGGCAACCATCAGCAGAAAGACAGGAGAACTGTCATGGTGAAATTCAAAACGGATATTCAGACCGTCTCTCACATGCAGAAGATGATGGATGACTGGATGCGCGCAGAGGGTCGCAAAATGAAACTTGAACTGTCGACGAACGAATCGATGAAAGACCTGGGTGACTTCGCCATGGCTTTCGACCTCGACTACTTGCGAAAGGAGAAGGCTCTCAGCAATTGCGTGATCTGCGAACTGAGCGGCCGGGCACCGACGAAGAAAGTTCTGGTTTACCGATTCGTCTGTTGCTTTGAAGGGAGCGAGGACTCAAGGCCTGTCATCATGGACGTCGAAGAATCCATTTACGACGAGGCCTGCCGGTTCGGGCGCTGGGAAGTCCTGCCTACCCGAGAGGACTCCGACATCGAGATTCAAGTCTGAGTGCGCGGGGGGCTCGGGATCGAAAATATCGCGGTTCAGACACCCGCTGTCGGTGTGACCTCCATGGCATCCCGTGCAATCTCGAGTGCCTCGTCGATGGCGCTGTCGTCATGGGCCGCGCAAATGAACCAGTTCAGCCCAGGGTGGAATATCGCTCCCCGGCGAGCTGCCTCCCGGGCAAAACCAACCACTCGGCTGCGATCCGGATCGTTCTCGAAAAGTAGGGTCGGCATGGTGGGCGGACCCGAACAATCAATCGAGTGGCCGGTGGCCCGGGCCGCAGCGAGGAGTCCCTCTCGAAGGCGCAATCCCGCGCGGGTCATTTTTTCGAAAGCACACTCATTGTCATACGCATCCAGGGTTGCCATCGCTGCGCGCATCGGCGGCTGTTCGAAGTGCAGGGACGACGTGAACATAATGCCCCGTGCGCCATCCCGTAGGGCATCACTCCCGAGCAGAGCCGAAACCGAGTATCCGTTGCCCAGACCCTTCCCGAGACACAAAAGGTCGGGCACGAGACCCAAGGCGCGATGGCTTCCCTCTGGATGCAGACGAAACCCCTGACGCACATCGTCGAGAATCAGCGCTGCGCCATGCCGTGTGCGAATTTCTTCGATGGCCGCGATGAAGCTGGGCTCGGCGAAAAAGGTGGGCTGGAAGGCGTTTTGATCCAGGGAGTTCAGGAGCAGGGCCGCGATTTGCCCTTCGTGCTGATCCGCCACAGTGCGAAGTGCCTTCACATCGTTCCAGGGAACCCGAATCACATGGTCCCGCCGGGTCGCTGGAACCCCCGGCGCCGGCCAGGGGGACAACTCGGCATCGGAGCCGTGGTAGGCTTGGTCAAAGGCCACGATCAACGGACGCCCTGTGGCCTTGCGGGCTACCCGACCGGCCAGAGTCAACACCTCCGAGCCCGTCTTGGCCAGTACCGCCCAATCCATGCCCGCGTAGCGGTCCACCAGCACTTCGGCGAGTTCCACCAGGAGAGGCGAGTAGAAGTTGCTGCTCGCGGGCCGTCGCGCTTGCTGGAGATACGCTTGCTTCACGCCCGAATGCCCGTAGCCCAGAAGATTCGGACCGTTGGCGCAAACGAAATCCAGGTACTGCTTGCCATCTACATCGGTCACCCGGCAACCCTCAGCATCGGCGATGAACCCCGGAAAAACGCCGTCCCCCGCGAAGCGAGCGCTGCGAGAGAGGTAGATTCCCCCGCCGGGCAGGACTCGGTCGGCTCGGTCCCAGAGAACTCGCCCTTTGGGGCCATCAATGGGCGAGGCGTCCGGAAGACCGTTCTTCGGGCTTATCACGGATGCTCCGACCTCACGACGACCGCTCGGCCGAAATCCACAATTGCTCGAAACCGCGGAATCCTGGATTGGACGCGTACTCGTAACCTCGCTGGCTCGGGCCAATGGACGAAAATCGGCTGAGCAGCGCGGCCAGGGTTTCCTGGGCCTCGATCCGGGCCAGGTGAGCCCCCAAACAAATATGCCGCCCACCGCCAAATGCCTGATGGTGGGTGTCCTCACGCTCGATATCGAAGCGATCGGGGTCGGGGTAGACGGCGGGGTCCCTGTTTGCCGCGGCCAGCATGACGTCCATCGTCTCCCCCTCGGAGATCTTGACGCCTCCGATTTCCTGATCCCGATGGGCAATGCGCCCAGAGGAGACAACCGCAGAGTCATACCGGAGCAGTTCCTCCACGGCGCTGGGCATCAAATCCGGACGCTCACGTAGTTTCGCAAGCTCTCCGGGATGGTCGAGAAGCGCCTTGACGCCATTGCCAATCAAATCCGTGGTCGTCAGGTTTCCCGCAAGCAGAAGCAAATTGCACATGGAAACAATTTCGGTCTCACTGAGTCCATCTCCCGCGGTTTCGACCAAAACCAACTCGCTGATCAGGTCGTTTCCCGGCTTGGATCGACGGGCCTCGATCTCCGTCCGAAAAAAAGCATCCAGTGCTGAGCCCGCCTGTTCCGCCGCGGCAACGGCAGCCGGCGTCTTGACGGGGCTGAAGGCCACTAGGATGCTGGCGTCCGACCACTTCTTAAAGCTTTCGTGCATCCCCGGGTCGACCCCTAGGATTTCGGCGATCACGACCGTCGGGGTCGGCCCCGCAACCTCTTCGATCAAATCGAACTCGCCTTCGTCGAGAGCGCCGATGACCCTCACCGCCACTTCCCGTATTCGGTCGCGCCAGCGTTCGATGACCCGAGGGGTAAATGAGCGCTTCACCAGATCGCGCAGTCGGCGGTGACCCGGATCGTCCATTAGGAGCATCGACGGCTCTTCGTCGGAGTCTTTGAGGATTTCATATGCAAAGGACCCAGGGTTTCCCTTGCGCGGATCGGACCAGAGCTCACGGTTGCGTAGAATGGCCACGACGTCGTCGTGGCGGGTCAAGACATAGCGACCAAAGACTTCGTCTCGATGAACCGGGTCATGGGCACGAAGCGTAGCCAGGACCGGGTAGGGGTCTTCCCGGAAGCGCCGATCGAGGCTTGTGAGTTCGATGCCGGTCGGAATCAGCAGGGGGTCGGCCAAGTGGAGGTCCTCCCAGCGAGCGGTTAGACGGGAGGGCCGAGCATAGCAACCGCGCCTAGGGCAACGAGCAAACCAAAGAAAACCCGTTGGCTCAGTCAGTCGGTGCGGCGAGCGGACAGGTCACTAGAGAGGGGCCCCCAGAAAAGCCAATCACTGGGGCCAGGGACCGCGCTCAGCCTATCAAACGAACCAACCAAACGAACCAAACACGCCGAGGGGTTCGGGGCCAAGGAGGGCGAGGCCAGGCGGGAGAGAGGGGAGAGGGGGCGAGGCCAGGCGGGAGAGGGGAGGGGAGGGGGGTCGAGCTAGGCGCGAGATCGGGCATGCCGGCGCGAAGCCGCCATCAGCACCAGCCCAAATCCGGTAAGCAGCGCCGTTCCGGGTTCGGGGATCACCGTCACCGACGTCACCACGAAACTGGCCAACACTGTCAGGTCGGAAGCTTCTCCGAATGCGGCGCCGCTCAAGGAAGTTAAGGTGACGCCACTGATACTGACGATCGGGATGGTATTCACAACGGCGGTCACGACTGGCACCGCATAAGCGATTGCGGTGCTCGGGGCCGGCGGACTTATTCCACCAGAATCAGTTGCCGACCAAAAACCGTTCACCGTCAGAGGGCCCGCAGCGGCGCTGTAGCTCGACGGGTTCACGACGGGCGCGCCGAAGGGCGCGAAGCCCACATCGCCGGTGAGCGAAGCCGATTCGATCGTGATCAGATCGTAGCCACCGTAGGATGCCGAAAGAGCCAAGCCGATATTGGGGTCGAGACTCAGGTCAAGGGAATCAAGCGAGTGCGCGACAGCATCCAGGGTCAGCGTGCCGCTCAGCCCGGGACTGGTTGTCTGGCCCACTATCGAGGCGCCCACCATCACGGTGATCTGAACACTGCCCCCAGTCACCGAATAAAGAATCGGCGCGGCCGAGGCACCCGAAGGCAGACTAAGCAGAAAAAGAACGCCCACGGAGGTGACCCAAGCGCGCGAGCGCGCGGCCAAACGTTCTGTGCTCATGCCTCTCGTGTTCGTGTTGTCGCAACTCCGCATCTGCAATATCCCAGGCTTCCCAGCATCCAGGTAGGTCCGCTAACGCCAGCGTTCCAGTCCTATTCTTATATCATGAACATCGATCCAAATGACAGACTTATTACTCAAAGGAGAAAATTAGTTTGACATTTCGCAGTTCATGTGAGGGCTAATTATGTTCTCAATTTAGAACATTTTTTCAGATTTTCGAACCGTTTGGAGTCCAAAGTGATTGAGGCTGCCTCGCAACGCCCGCCGCAACACCCAGGGGGAAAAGGTAATTCAAAGCCACCCCACGCGATTCCCAACTCAACCCAAGCTGTATCGCGAAAAGAGGTCGAGAGGCGATGAGGTTCAGCACTACGCTCTACATCTGTCGGCAGAAGCAATATGGGGGGCGACAAAATTTCTGCGGCCAGCCGACCGCGATCCGTGGGCGGGGCTCTAGGCGATCTCGGGTCCCTCACTTGGCCTCCACCCCAACGGGGCCAGTGCCTCCAGGGCTTCGGTCTTTTCGGGCAGATGGATCGCCACGGACGCCACGTCGCCCTCTCGAAGATCCCGATTCATGGACATGGGACGAGCAAAACCGTCCCGCTCAACAGCAAGAATCACGTAGCGCTCGCCGCTGCCAACTTTCATCGGGTCGCCGATCCCCTCGGCCGATTCAGTCACCTGGGGCGGCCGGTATTCGCAGCGGACCACTTCGACATCTCCACTTCGCCAACGCGGCTCCCAGCGCTCGATGTCGTGGTACCCGTCGAAGACAACGTCTCCGTGTTGACGCTCAACGAGTTCCGCCACCAGCCCGCCATCGATTTCGGTCGCCGCCACCAACCCATGAGGAACTCCGAAATTTTCCTTGGCCCGATTCACGAAAACGCCATTGAGCGTCTTGTTTCCCGTCAGGGCGACCGCGGTCTCCATCGCTTCGAAGCCCGCACGCTGAAGAATTCGCTCCTGAAGGGCATTGCCGAAGACTACGGGGAACCCCAGCTCTTCCACCCGTCTACTCTTGTGCGGGTTCGAATCGAGGAAAGTGACAGACCGCCCCGCTGCACGAAGTACCTCGCCGAGGGCAACTCCCAGAGCACCCGCCCCCAGAATCGCCACGCCGTCCCGGCCGGGCAAGCGGACTCCGAGCCAGTTTCCCACCCACCCCGCGCTCAGACCCGCCACCACCACCGTGCAGGCTATGGTCAAAAAGACCAGCGCCCGCAATTCGACGCCGCCTTCCATTCCCGCCGCCTCAAGGGAGCGCGCCACTATGGACGCAATGGCCGCGGCAACGATCCCGCGTGGAGCCACCCAGGCGATGAATCCGCGCTCGCGAAGCGAAAGTTCCGAGCCTCGGGTCGTCAGAAATACCTGCACCGGCCGAACCACGAAGATTAGAGTCGCCACCACGAGAAGTCCGCCGACACCCAGTGCCCGCACCTCTTCGAATCGCACACCGGCGGCCAGCATGACGAAGAGTAGACCGATCAGAAGAACGCTCATCTGGTCCTTGAACTCCCGCAGGTCCCGGTCCACCGGGGTCCGCAGGTTGCCGACCACAACGCCCGCCACCGTGACCGCCATGATGCCACTCTGGGCCACCCAGGCGTCGCACGCCTGGAAGAGCAGCAGCACCATGGCGAGCACCAGAATATTCTCATGACCCTCTGGGACCAAACGCCGCACCGCTAGCAATCGCGCCAGGACAAAACCCGCCACGACCCCCGCACCTGCCCCGAATGCCAAGCGGAGAAGAAGACCGAGTCCGCCTGCCGCGACGGTATCCATACCCGGAGAGATCGTGATCTCGAGGACCAGAACCGCGAGAATCGCCCCTATGGGATCAATCAGGACCCCCTCGGCTTCGAGCACCGTGGCGACTCTATGCCGGAGCCGCAATTCGGCCACCAGCGGACCCACCACGGTCGGGCCCGTCACCACCACCAGACTGCCGAAGAGCAGAGCGAGTTCCCAACTCCAGCCCAGTAGGCCACGCGCGGCCAGGGTACCGCCGATCAGGGTGATGGCGGCACCCCAAGTCACCAACCGCCGAATCGCCGCCTGTTCCCGGCGAAGCCGGGAAATTTCAAGATTCAGCCCGCCCTCAAAGAGAATCACGGCCACCGCGAGGTCCACCAACGCGTAGAGTCCACCCCCCAGTTCATCGGGCCGCACCCAGCCGAGCCCATCGGGCCCCAGCCCAATCCCCACGGCGAGCAGCAATACGATCCCGGGCACGCGCAGGTGGCGGGCCGCCGATTGGGACAAAACTCCCGCAGCCAGGGCCAGGGCAACCATCAGGGTGGGGTGGGCCATTTCCAGGAAGCCTCGCTCCTTCGCCGTCGTGCGCCGCAAGTTCGGCCCGGCGCGAAATTTCCCGCCGCGGCGCCTGCCCTTAGACATTCTCCGTATCGAACCGTCGCGTCAAGCAGCGCGATTGAAAAAGTCGTTCGCCTCGCGAATACTGCGCGAGACAAGGAGTCCCCATGGTGCTGTTTCGAGCTCATGTTCTCGTCAACGGCCGAGTTCAGGGCGTTTTCTTCCGCGAGTCCACACGCCGCTGCGCCGAGGCTCTGGGCCTCTCCGGGTTTGTGCGCAACCTACCCGACGGACGCGTCGAGGCGCTTTTTTCGGGCGAGGAGGGGGCCGTTCACCGCGCCTTGGACTTTGTCCGTCGCGGCCCGCCCGGGGCTCAGGTCACTGACGTCCACGTCGACCTCAACCCTCCCCGGGCGGAGGCAGACGAGGGATCCACAGAATTTCGAATCCAGTCCGCGCCCCGCTGCTGAGGGCTCAAAGAGCGTCTCGCGTTCTTGGGGAACCCCACGCCACGCTCAAAGGCACCACAACGGACCAAGCCAGGAGTCGACACCGGGCTATGGCTGACCCATATCGGTGAGGGTCGGTAGGGGTCGGTGAGAATCGGCGAGAGCCGGGAAAGCGATACGAGGAATTAGTTGTCCCGGACCCCGGCGATGAACTCCTGCATATTCCGATGGGCCTCGTCGTCGGTGACTTGGATTGGCGGGTGCTTCATGAAATACGAGGAGGGCGAGTGGAGAATGCCCCCGATTCCGCGGTCCAAGGCCACTTTGGCGCAGCGAATCGCGTCGATGGAGACCCCAGCAGAATTCGGCGAATCCTCCACCGATAGCCGCATTTCGAGATTCATGGGCACGTCTCCGAAGAGTTTGCCCTCCATGCGGATGAAGCAGACCTTGTTGTCATTTTGCCACGGCACATAGTCGCTCGGGCCAACATGGATGTTGTCCGGGTCCATTCGGGTGGCGGCCACCGATTGGACGGCCTCGGTCTTGGACTTCTTCTTGCTCGCTAGGCGGTCGTGGTTGAGCATATTCAGGAAGTCGGTGTTTCCGCCCGTATTCAGCTGGTAGGTGCGCTCCAGCTTGACGCCGCGCTTGGCGAAGAGATCGGTCAGCGTTCGGTGGGTAATCGTGGCACCGAGCTGGGCCTTGATATCGTCGCCGACAATTGGGAGGCCCTTGGCCTCGAAGCGTTCGGCGAAGGCCGGGTCGCTCACGATGAACACGGGAATGCAGTTGACGAGACTCACCCCTGCCTCCAGGGCGCACTCGGCGTAGAAACGCGCGGCCTGCTCGGAGCCCACCGGCAGGTAGTTGATCAGGACCTCTGTTCCCGTCTCGCGGAGCTTCTCGACGATTTCGCCCTGGGTGGGCTCGTCCCCATCCGAGGGCAGAAAACTTCTTTCGGCCGCGTAGTCGGCCATATGGCCTGCGACGCCGTCCAGAACACATCCCATACTGACGTGGACACCCGCCTTGGGAACATTCGGACAGAACTCCGTAGTGCAGTTGGGGGCTTCAAAAATCGCCTCGGCAATATCCTTCCCGACCTTGCGCACGTCCACGTCAAACGCCGCCACCACCTCGAGGTCCGAGGGGACATAGCCGCCAAGATCCCAATTCATCAGCCCGGTTGCCTGGTCCGGACCCTTGTCCGCGTAGTAGTGTATGCCCTGGATCAACGAGCTGGCACAGTTACCCACGCCCACAATTGCGATTTTGATCTTGCCCATCGTCCCCCCTCGTGACTCAAATTACTGCGACGACCGCGCTGGTCGGCCGGGTTGCGAACACCCGCGCTCAGGCGAGGCGGATCTTACCGTAGCCAGACGGACTCGACCCATCTCGCGAAACTGGATCCATACCGAAGCACTGGCCACGATCCGTTTTGGCAGCCCAGTTGTATAGCCCGGATTCGGGCCCATACGGATGTCCCGCGGGGCAAAATCTACCCCTGTATTTGATCACCGAGACAAAATCATTCAGAATGCCGGTCGCGAACACTGAAAAAGAAAATCAAATCAGCTCGGACCCTCGGATCCGCAACCGGGGAGGAAAGCATACGGTTATACGGTACAACCGCCTGGGGATTTTCGAGAAATCGATCGAGGCTGCGCGCGTTCCACACCACAGACGAGTTCAGCATCGCGGCCGAATAGGGAAATCCCTTGACGGATCCGGCTTTGCGACCGAAAAGAGTGGAAAGGGGTGGGCCGATCTTGAAGGCATCACCCCTTGGGTCGTGGCAGGACCAGCAGGGCGTGGCCGCGCGAAGTCCGCGATCGAAGCGCTTGGCTTCGGCCTCTCCCAACTCCGCCCGGGTGTCCGCGTATGGGTCGCATGCAATCAAAAAAAAGCAGGCCAGGAACCAGGCCCCTACAATCTGCCGAGGGAGGGGAGCAGGCCGAACGAATCGCTTGCTTGGATCGAGGGGGACCGCCATGGATTCGTCGCACCTCCTTTTTTCGAACCCCGAGTGAGACCCTGTCGGAGGTCGAGAACCCGCCCCCGATCACTGACGATGGGACAAAAAATCCCGAAGGGACCCCACCCCGAATAGTTCGCCTCCGAGTCGCCCAAGTCGATAGACGAGATCGCTGTTTGGAGCCAGTCGGAACACAGGAGATTCCAGCCATGCCCCAGATCCCCCGGGACCGAAGAAACCGCCGCGCACTCGCCTGCCGGGGCGTCGCACTCCCCGTGAACTCGTTCCTATTCGTCGCGTTCCTAGCTGGTAGCGTATACGCCGATCCTTATCTGGGTTCCCGCATCCCCAAGCCGCCGCCTCCCCCCACCTGGATGGAACCCGGAGAGCAAATTCCCATCGAAGGGCCGGGATGGACTCCCGTGGTCGCCCTGCTGGAGAATGGCGAAGCGCGAGTTCGGCGGGCATGGCACAACGTGGCCACCGCCCAACAGCTCCTCACCAAGGCCCGGATTCGGCGCTACCCGAGAGGCGAACCGTTGTTCGCGATTCGCGATCGGGTTATTTTTCTCGAGGCCGAGCGGGGGAGCGCTGAGAAAGAGTTCATCATGCTAGTGGAACAGGCCCGCCGAGGGGGTATGCCTGCGGGCACGCTCTCTTCGTTCATGGACTTTTCCGGCCAGATTCTTCGCGACCGTGCCGGGCGGACCCCTAGCCCCTGAATTCAGCCGTGGGGGGAGCCGGATGAGCCACTGGGCTCGAAGACCCCTCGGTGGGCAACCACTCTACGGGCGGACACGCGGTATAGACCACGCCATGCTCCGGGCGCACACGTATCCAGGCGTAAGCGCCGCCGCCGGCCAGTCTCGCGCGTATTCCCTTCTGTTCCCCGGACTCGCACGCCTGGAGTTCGTACGGAGACGCCCCGCTCTCGAGCCAGACAAAGGCCAGAACCCGCTGGCCATCGTCCACCAGCCGCACCCCCAAACCCTCCGGGAGCCCGCTCGGTACGCCCCGATAGACTTGCCCTTCAAGCCAACGCGAACTCTCGCTGTCCCCCGACAAGCGAATCCCCTTGAGGGGCTGGCCAACGGCGTTCTCGGGGAGGGTCTTCAGGTACTCGGCAAGCAGAGGACCATTGCTCGCGTGCCACTCCGCCGTGGCGGAGATCTTCGCCTGGGCATTCACGGTGCCCAGCGGGTGACCACACGCCATCCCGCTGCTCAGGAGCATCCAGGCAACAAGCCGCCCGAGTTTCGGGTATCGAATCCATCCATTCACGACGGTAAACATTCGGGACAAGTGCCTTGGGATACGTCCGAAAACACGCTCAGCCCTCTGCCTCTGGAGCATTCAACCACCGCATCCCGATGAAGGCGAGGAGAGCGCTCACGCTCTCGTAGGCGAGAGCACCGAGATTATACGCTGAGGTCCCGTGCATCAGCAGTCCGAAGGTGCGCGCCAATGCGAGACTACCGATCAGGATGACCATGACGGCTAGCCCCCCGCGCGCGCGTTCCGGACTCAGTCCGGCGTACAGGAAGAGGATCCCAACCCCTGCCTGCAGTCCCCCGTACATGGCCACCACTTCGGTCAGTGCGCTGGCGCCGGGCAGTACCATCCCGGCGTAGTCGGAGACAAGGGTGGGAGAGAGGGCACACGCCAGCCCATAGAGCACAAAGGCCGCCCCGTTGACCAAAAGCAGTATCCGTGCGAACAGCATTTTCGTCATCTCCCCTTCTTCAACCGGTCGTGGAGTCACGGCACCTGGCACTCGCCCCGCTTCGCAGTGCGAGACTTGATTTCTGTTCGGATCGCCTTGCGGTAGAGCTGACTTTCATCGAGCCCCGGAAACCGATTTCGCTCGGCGTCCAGGCGCTTCGACACCTCCGCGGGGTCGCGTCCGCAGGCGTCGAGCATGAATTCAAAATCCTCGGCGGGAACTCGGCTTCGGCGAAAGCTCGAGAGACCAATGGCTTTCAGCCAACGGCGACCGCGCGTGGTTGTGAAGAAGATAGCCGCAACCGTTGGCACAGCGATGAGCAGCATGAACGTAATTGAGATCGCGCACCCTCCCGTGGGTATTCACGACGAGAGTAGGCGATTTAAGAGGAATCGAAACAGCGGCCAATGGCCGAAATTCTCCGTTCTTTTCTTCATCGCCGTCGACGATCACCGGGGGGGGGCTAGTGGATAGCTTTCCTGGCCAGCCCACGAAAGAGAGCGCTAGAGTGCATTTGAATTTGATTGCACTTGCGGGTTGCAGATCTCGAGAGGAGAAATTTCCATTCGTGCCCTCGTCTTCGATTTGGATGGGCTCACTGTCGGCAGCGACGCGGCCAAGCGTCAGGCTTGGCGCGAAACCTACCTCGCCTACGGAACGCAATTGCGCACAGGCGACTTTTCCGAGGGTGACGTTCCGGCCGAGGACGAGCATGATCCCTGCGATCGGCTTGAGAGACAACTCGGCAAACTCGTGGACCGGGCCCAGGTCCGCCATCAAGTTGCTCAGCGCAAGGCTGCGATTCTCGCCAAGGAGAACCCACTCCCCGGAATCACGAATTTTATCGAGCGGGCGACGGAAATCGGCCTGATGCTAGGAATCGCCTCGAATTCCAGTCGGCAGCAATCCGAAGGCTCTCTTGACCGACTCGTGATGCGCGAACGCTTCAACGCGATTCGATGCGCGGAGGACGTCGGCAAGGCCATGCCCGACCCGGCGCTCTACGTTTCGGTCTGCGATGCCCTGGATGTCCGACCCGACGAGAGCATCGCGGTACAGAGTTCTCCGGGAGGGATACGCTCAGCCAAGGGCGCGGGCCTCTACTGCATTTCTGTGCCCGACCGGGTGACCGGCAGCGTATCCATGGATTCGGCCGACCTCGTCCTCCTTTCCCTGGACACGGTGACCCTGGATGAAGTGGTGGAACGAGCCAGTCGGCGCAACCATTCCAATCCCTGAACCAATGCCTGAACCAATGCCCGAACCAATGCCCGAACCAATGCCCGCTGGCCTCCAGAGATCTAAAGCCGATCCCCCTCGGACGCCTGCCCTACACACCTGCTCCCTCACCGACACCGCCGTCAGCCAACCACTGGGCGAAGACGAGCCAAGTACTCCGCTGCCGAGGTTCGGCCCAAAATTTCCAGGTTCCAGCCCCGGCGAATGGCGACCTCTCCCAACATTCTCTCATCCAGATAGAGCCAGCTGAAGCTCTCGCCCCGGTACCCCTCATATGCGAAGGACACGTCAATCCCCTCGGAGAGATCAGATGAGTCCCCGGGAACCCTGAGCAGCGGGCTTGAATCCAACAGTAACTGCCCGCCGGGGCGGACAATCGGCCGAAGAAGGTCAAGCAGTTGCTCGAGACCAAAGAGACTCCCCGCTATACCGATGCTCTGCATCAGGAAGAGAACCGTATCGAATCCGCCCAGATCTTTTTCCCCGCCGATGCTAAAAACGTCGGCCACATGGGCTTGATTGACTCCTCTCGCCCGCATCACCTCCACACAGAGCGGCGAGATGTCCACGGCAACAACTTCACAACCCAGTTGCTGAAGGGCAAGGGCGTGCCGACCCGCGCCCGCACCCACATCGAGTATTCTGCCGCGTGCGGCGGTAAGCGCGGTCTCATCCAAATTGTGAAGGCGTCCTTTCAGCGAAAAGAATTCTTCGGTCTCAATCGAGTACAGAAGACCATCGCTGCGAGAAACATCGACGGTCCGGCCCACTCCAGAGTCCAGATGATCTCGAAGCGCCTTGCCCAGGGGAACGTGGTGATCCACTGCGCGCAGACTTCGGCGCCAATGATTGACTCGCTGCAGGATGCTCATCGTCGAAAACTATACTCCCCAAAGAGTCAGCCTGATCGGCGCTAGAGCCGGAGCCTTATTCCGTGGCCCTGCCTCGAAGCGGTTGTCGCCAGAAACTGGAGTTTCGACAGGGTCCGCTGGTATTCCCGATTGTCCACGACAATCCGATAGTCAACGCCTTTCCACTCGGCCACTGGCAGATCATGCTGCGCGCCGTAGGTCATCCCGTCTGCAGCGTAAAAGATCCGCGAAGCTTCTTCCGAGGCACCCGGAGCCAGAGCAGCCTCCCTCCCTCCCCCGATGGGACCCGCAATCAGGTCCAGCGCATTCAGGAGGTTCACTTCACCATGACCTTGCAGGGCGTGAAGAGAATTGCTGGAGATTTCAAACCGGCAGTCGAAACTAATTTCGTCGACCTCGCTGATCCAGACAAATCCGGCTTCGCCCGAGCAATAGGGGGGGCTTGGGTTGAGGGCCCCTTCAGCGTGATCGAAGTAGTAGGTTTCGGGCGCCCTCATGATCAACCTGCTGCCCTTGGGGGACCGACCCGAGAACGCTCACCGAGACAACGAAACCGGTACCCGCCGAGGCCGAGAGGTCCCCGCGCCCATTTGGGGTAGGTTCGGTAGGTTGGCCGCCGCCCAATTTTACACATCACAGGCAGTCGCTCACCTAGTTGAGGCGCTGCATCTCCGGAGGCGGCGTGGTACCCCTGTCCGTGGTGCCCCTGTCGATGTCATCGCCCACGCAGCGGCTCCACTCATCGTCGCCAACGACCTCCATGAGATCTCGATGCTGGCTCTTCATATGAGCGCCACAATTCAGACACTCGACATAATGAAGAATTTGAGTTCGGCGACGCGTCTCCGAGTCGATAGACGTCCGAATCCAGAGGCGACTTAAGTCACCCGTCGCATCGCAGTCAACGCATCGAAGCAAGAAGACCGAATCAATCATCAATCTCTCCCTCTTCCCTCCCCAAGGAACTTGGATCATACACTACTATCATGAAGCGGCGATGAAAAGACTGCATCAA
>Ga0310120_10001572_pt1 | contig 17164 bp, 12 predicted proteins | sample CB27_AW_983_MG_FD_203506 | JGI IMG/M metagenome (GOLD analysis project Ga0310120, IMG submission 203506) | Marine microbial communities from Western Arctic Ocean, Canada - CB27_AW_983 | ecosystem: Environmental > Aquatic > Marine > Oceanic | place: Canada: Western Arctic Ocean | collected...
GACCGGTTGGTCGTCTCCGCTGAACTTTCGGACCGGGAACTCGCCGAGGATGCGGAGGCGTTCTTCGGCCCTGCTGCCCAGAGCGAAGTGGTGCCGGTCCCGCGAAGCCGAGTCGCTGACCGGTTCGGTGATGAGAATCCGCACGCCCCAAATGTCGCTGTTTTCGTAGAGACCGGCGTCGGCGCCTTGTTCGCCCCAGTTTCCGGGGAAGCCGAAGCGGGAGATGCTCAACTCCTTCCAGAGGTGCTTCCGGTCGTCCGGCTTTGCCGAGCGGGCGGTGACCGAGCCCGGAGGCACGATGCCATTGGGATAGCTCTCCCGCTTGTAGAGGCTGGAGCTGCCGACCAGGCCGAAGGGCGTTCCCTCGGGCAGGTGCGGCGAGGCTTTTCCATCATTGCGATGGGTCAGGCGCTTTGGTTCATCGACCCCGAAGGTGCGTTTGTAAGGCACGAGCGCGCGGGGCCACAGTTCATGGAACCGGGGATCGTTTTTGATCAGGCGCATGTCCGACGGGTTCTCGGTGGGTTTGGCGGCCACCAGGAGATAGATTCCCGCGTCGTAGGTCTGCGCTCCGCCCCTCTGAGCGTCCCGCGGGGGGGTCCAGGTGGTCAGGAGGTGGTTGTCCGGTGCGCCGGAGGGATGCGTGACGTTGCCCAACACGTTTCGGTTGCTGACATCACCGGAGCGGTTGGGCCGGATGTCCTGGAAGCTGGCGAACAAGGTGAGATCGACGAGGCCACGCGGAGCGAAGCGTTTGGCAGCCGGTTCAAAAGCAGGCAGCGCCGCGGAAAGGTGCAAGGGAAACTTCCAGTAGGTCCCGAAGCCATCCGTCGATCCGGTCTGGTAGTAGGACTCCACCACGATGCTCTCATCGGAGAGTTGAGCCTGGAAGTGGACGGCCTGTCCCGGAGGCGATCCCAGCGCGCTGGTCAATGGTCCCCAGTTGGTGCCGTCCGGATGAATGGCCCAGATGCCCCAGCGTTCATCGCTCCGCAGGCCCTGCGTCTCGAGTGAACTGAACATCACGCGCCCGTCTTTGAGCGCCACCGGGTGAAGGGCGGCTCCCAGGTTGAGCGGTCCGATGAACTCGACATTGCTGCCATCGTCGTCCATGACGAAGAGTTGCAACGCGGGTTGAGTTTGTTCGCGGACTCCGCGGATTCCGTTGCGGTCGCTGACAAAGACGACTTTGCCTCCCGCCACCGGGCAGGGGGCGAGATTGTGCACCCCACGGGGATGAGACTGCTCACCTTTACGCCCGGCTCCGATATTGGGTGTGCGTTGCTGTGCGGAGAGCCGGACGATCTTTCGGGTCGCCACATGGACCTTGTAGAGATCGGCGCCCTCGCGACTGCGCAGCTTGGACATGTGGGCCTCTCCCTTGGCCATGTGGTGGAACTTCGCGAAATAAACCCACTGCCCATCGAAGGAGACGACGGGGTCGGTGATGGATTCCTCCGCCGCCACGGGAACGAGCGATTCGTCCCGGCCATCGGGATGCAGGAGCCGTAACTCGGCGCCCGGGGGGTTTGTTTGATGCAGACCGGCCTGGTTCAGGTGGTTGATGCCGGCATACTCCGCAGGATAGGGCCGCGGCACCCGCACGTAGACGATGGGATAGTCGTAATCGATGGACTTATCGGTCGCAAGGGGTGGTGGCACGACGGCAGGGTCGGCGATCGCGGGGAGGCAAGACCAAGCGAGGGCCAGGGCGGCCAGAAAGCATTCATCCACTCTATTAGCTACGTTGCAGCCAGGCCCAATCTTGCTGGGGAATTCGACCGAGCCCCCTTCATTTCGAAAGGTTTGTCGTTCCTTATCGGTATGGAGATGCTAACTACCTTGGCAGTAGCTCCTTCCATGTCTTGTCGATAAGACCATCTTCTTTTGCGCACCGCGTGCGCATCACGCTCCTGCCATTGGCGCTGATGGAACAGGGTTCCTCGGCCGCGGAAGATTTGGTGGTGCCTTCGATCTTGGCAGTCGAGACCGGACCGGTGATCCCGAAGTCGTTCACGTTCCTCGCCTCGAGGCGATTTGTGCCCGGGGGCACGGTCCATGTGAAAGTGCCGGGCGAGGGTTTCCATTCGCCGGCCGCGAGCCGTATCCTCAAAGGCAGGTTGCTGCCCGAAGCGTAAAGTATTTCAACGCCCATTCTGCCAGTGGCTCGTAGGGATTATTCTGCACCGCTCATCTCATGATTGATCAATCCGCCACGGGCAATCCGCTCGGAACGGTCATGGGAGCAATGGAGCGCAGGTCGACGCTGCCGGGATCGGTCAAGGCATGAAGGAAGGCGATTAGATCGGAGATCTCCTCTTCTGTTAGAGAAACAGAAGAGAGTTCGTTGGCGTCCTTGATACGATCAGAGGCCGTCTTGCCCTGGTTATCCTGATCTGTGCTGTCCATCACGAGGAAATCAAGCGCATCAAGATCAGAACGGGAGGGCAGAACGACCTGGGATCGATCATAGCTCTCATAGGAAGCAATGGGATCGAGGTGGTGACGCACCACGGCTTCCAAGGTGTCGTAGGCACCACTGTGTCCATAGGGAGCAGTGAGAGCCACATTGCGCAGTGAAGGCACGCGAAACCTGAACTTGTCCTCTGCAAGGCCAGTGACGCGGAAACGACCAAAGTCTTCGTGGGCAGAGTCGCCATCGCCCTTGCCGGGACCGATCTGTGGCATGGCGATGGCCCGAAAGCTGTGATCCGTTTGAAATTTCCCACTGTGGCAACTGGCACAATTGACCTTGCCGTAGAAGAGGCGGAAACCGCTCAGTTCACGCTCATTGAGAACGCCTTGATGACCGCGCAGGTAGCGATCGAAAGGAGAGTTGTCAGCGCGGCCGACTTCCATTTCGAAGGCCGCTATGGCGTTGGCGGCATGGGCGAAGGTGATATCTTCGGCGGAATCGACATCATCAAAGGCCGCCCCGAACTGGTTGACATATTCAGGGACAGCGCGCAGTCGGGCAGCCAGCGCCTCCCAGACGGCTGGCAGGTCGCCCGCGAGATCAGCGATTCCATTTTCCCCGGGCTGACCTGCCATTTCAGCGCCCGAGGTGACGGGGAACATTGCCTGCACGGCTACTGCGTTTTCCAGGTTGGCGAGCAGATCCTTTCCAGCGGGAGAAATGAAAGAGAACTCGCCTTTCTTGTAATCGTAGTCAGCAGCAACCCGGCCATCCCAGAACATGGTAGAGAACTCCAGCGCGCCAATGTTCCAGATGTGTGGAGCATTGCGGGGGACACGCTCGTGGACGTGATTCGGATCGGACAGTTCGAGGGGACGCCGCAGCTTCCCCAACCCCTCGGCTCCTTCGCCCAGCGACAAGGAGAGACCGTCGGCAGTAAAGGCGTAGTTATGATGACAGGTGGCACAGCTTATGTTCATGTTTCCACTCAGGATCTTGTCGTAGAAAAGGTGTTTGCCGAGAGCGCTCTTGGCCGAATCGATATCTCCGCCGTCAATATAGTCAGCATCGCTGATGGCCGAGGGCAGGGGTGCCCCCAGGTCTTCCCGGACGACGCGATAGAACATGGGCACATTCACTGTGGTGGGGGTTCCATCAGAAGAGATATTCTTCAGACTCTGCATGTCGCCGAACCATGATTGAAGATCCGAAGACCACTCCACGCGATAACTGGCGTAAGGAACCGGGCTCGTATCTTTGAAAACCAATTCGCCATTCTTTCCAAACGAGACGATGCCTACTGCCGAACCGGGTTGAGCGCAGGAAGGAAGATGGGAAAGAAGATGGAGTGCGAATATGCTGATGAGCGCTATGAAATTCTTCATGAAGAATGAGGGACTCTGTGCTGGGTCGATCCCGCTCCAAAACGGTGCGGGCAAACTTCCAACCGGGGCCGATGTTCACGAATTTCAGGTTTATTGGCCGAATGCCACCGTCAACCATTGCAGGACTGACGACAGGCACAGGGCCAGAGAGTCAGGAAATCGCTGTTTCACCCTTCGGTTGGGACCAGCCGATGGCCGGAGTGGGTGAAATGCCGTGCTGAAAACAGCCCCGACTCTCCCCGAAATCGTATTGGCAATTCAGCCAATCGGGCTGACAGTACCGCCCCATGAAGTGCCGCCCCACGAAGATCCCGCTTCCCGCCTCTTCTGCCCTTTCCCTCCTTGCCCTCGCCCTGCCCCTCTCGGCGGCTGAAACGATCCTGGTGGCCGACGCTCCGGCCGCCGCCCTCGTTCCCACTGCCGCAAACGGGGGAAGCGACCTGTCGGTCGCAGACTGGGCCACCGTGACCTCCCCGTCCAACGCCGCGAACTGGAGCGCGGGGACCACCGGGATCGGCTACGAGGCCAATCCCGGGGCCGGCACCAGCTACGCCGGGCTCCTCGGGCTGGATCTTCAGGACGTCATGGAGGACATCAATGCCACCGCCTACATCCGGGTTCCCTTTACCATCGACCAGTCCACCCTCAATTCCGCCCAAGGGCTCTTCCTGGACATGAAGTATGACGACGGTTTCATTGCCTACCTCAACGGAGTGCAGGTCGCGGCCGCCAATGCTCCCCTGCAACCCGGCCCCTCCTCTGCTGCCAGTGCCAACAATTCCGATTCCAGCGCCCTCCAGTTCGAACGATTCGATCTGAGCGCCTTCCTGCCCCTGCTCAATCCCGGCAGCAACATGCTCGCCCTCCACGGATTGAATGACGGGACCAGCAGCAGCGACTTTCTCATCCTGCCCCGCCTCGTCGCCAACGACATCACCCCCCCGGTCTGGCCCGACCTTCAACTGGGCCGTCCCGTCATCACCACCGCGAACAGTCCCGTCGATCTCATCAATGCCGGCGATGGCAGTGGCCGGCTCTTCATCGTGGAGCGAGGGGGGCGGATCCGGATCTGGGACGGCGGTGCCCTGCGGACTTTCCTCGATATACGATCCAGCGTGAACACCAACGACAGCGGCGGCGATGAACGTGGTCTGCTGGGACTCGCCTTTCCCCCCGGCTATGCCGCCAAAGGGCACTTCTACGTCAACTACATCAGCAGCAACGCATCCCGCCGAGGAGACACCGTGATCTCACGCTTCTCGGCAAACCCGGCCGATCCCGAAGATGCCCTCGAAGCCAGCGAGGAGGTTCTCCTCGTCATCGACCAGCCCCAGTCGAACCACAACGGTGGCCAGATCCACTTTGGACCGGATGGCTATCTCTATATCGGGATGGGTGACGGGGGCGGGGCCGGGGACGCCCACGGGTCGATCGGAAACGGACAGGCCACTAACACCTTCCTGGGCAAGATGCTGCGCATCGACGTGGAAGACACCCCCGACCCGGGCTCAAATTACGCCATCCCCGCTGACAACCCCTTCCTGCTCGACCCCCAGGTCCCCAACGAGATCTGGGCCTTCGGACTGCGCAACCCGTGGCGCTGGTCGTTCGACCGCAAGACCGGTGACATGTATATCGCGGACGTGGGACAGTACGAGTGGGAGGAAGTCAACTTCGTCCCGGCCGCCAGCACGGGTGGCGAGAACTTCCAGTGGCGCCGGATCGAGGGCTTCAATACCTTCAACTCCGGCACCCGCCTCACCAAGGGAGCCTCCACCGATCCGGTTTACGAGTATGACCACAACGCCGGCAACTCCATCACCGGCGGTTACGTCTACCGGGGACGCAGCTTTCCGCGCATGGAGGGTATTTATTTCTTCGGTGACTACAACTCGGGCCGGATCTGGGGGATCCAGCGAGATCCCTCCGGGAACTGGATTAACCGCCAGTTCCTCGATACCTCGCTGCGCATCTCCGCCTTTGGCGAAGACGAGGAGGGCAATCTCTACGTGGCCTCCCTCTTCACCGGCGAGATCTACCGTTTCAGCGACACCCGCGGAGCGAACTACCTGCAGGTCATCGATGCCTCCTTCACCCCGCAGGGCCGCGCTCAAATCCGCTTCGGCACTGAGACCGGCAGACGCTATCAACTCCAATGGTCCACCGACCTGTTGAACTGGTCCGACCTCGGCACGCCCCGGTCGGCCTCCGGCTTCGAGCTCGAACTCACTGGCATTCTCCCGCTCCTTAACCTCCCGGAAGAGGCCTACTTCCGGGCCCTTGAGCTGGCCAATTGAGCCCGGGGGGTATTGCCCCGGGACAACGCAAGAGCCGGCGCCTGTCCGACCCGTCCGGATGGCGGGAACATCCGCCTGCTTCAACCTGACCCGGGGCACAGGAGCATCATCGCGTCTACTTTCTCTCTCGCCTTTGGCTGTTCCCGAAACCATCCTCACGACCCTGAACTCTGTAATACTTCCATGATTTGGTCTGCACTGAAAAACAACCTCATTATTAGCCTGTCAGCACTCTGTTTCAGCCTCGCGTTCCTGTCTTCATGCGGCAAGAAGGAGAACCCATCCACCGAGAATCCACCCAGCAAAGAGGAGACTACCAGCGGCAGCCCCAAATCCGGCACTTCCTCGAAAAACCCCGCTGCCGGACAGACCGCTGAAGAACCCGCACCGGTTGAGCCAGAGGCCCCAAAAGAAGCAACGAGCAACGAACCCGATACCCCGTCCGCGGATGAACCCGCCACCGTCGCGGTAGGGAATGAAGGCAACGCCGCGGACTCTACCGGTTTCGGAGCCGTCTCCTACCCCTACCGGATCGGAAAGTACGAGGTGACCAATGCGGAGTTCTGCGCCTTCCTCAACGCGGCTGCCAAACGGAACTCCCATGATCTCTACGACGACCGGATGGCGGGAGAATACGGCGGAATCATCCGATCCGGCACCCCGGGGGACTACCGCTATGCCACCAGGACTGGATGCGGGAAAAAGCCCGTCGGTTTTGTGACCTGGGAGACCTGCGTGCGCTACTGCAACTGGCTCACCAACGGCCGGGGAACAGGTGACACCGGGGCAGGATCCTACCGGATCGAACGCGGATCCATCACCCTCCCGGACCATGCCGCACTCGCCAGGGGAAAAGCAACCACGTGGGTCCTCGCCAGCGAAAACGAATGGTACAAAGCTGCCTATTACGATCCCGCCAAGGGAGAAATCGGTGGATACTGGCCCTATGCCTGCAAGGGCGGTTCCGCCCCGGCCTGCAATCTCAACTCCAACGAAATTCAGGAAGTGGGAGCCTTTGCGGTGGCCACCGCCTACGGCACTTTCGACCAGAACGGTAACCTGTGGGAATACAACGAGCACCGGACCGGAGACAAGGTGGGCCTGCGCGGGGGATCATTCTTCATCAATGACAACGACAGCTACCTGCGTTCAACAACGCGTTATGATGTCCTGAGTGCCAAGTGGCCCAACTACGGATTCCGCGTGGTTGCCCTCGGCACCGGAAAATCACAAGCCTCCTCCCCTCCCCCGGTGCCAAAACCCGAACCCCGGCCCAGCCGTACCAAAGCCAGGACATTCTACATCAGCAACTCGGAGGGCGACGACAATTTTGATGGCAGATCGCCCTCCGTCCGGGGCGGGTCCGGTCCCTGGAAATCGCTCACCCGGGCATCCGTCGAATACATTCCTGGTGACACCATCCTGCTCAAGTGCGGTGATACTTGGAACGAAGAGCTTCACCCAAAAGGCAGCGGCTCCCCGGCTAACCCCATTACAATCTCTTCCTACGGCGAAGGAACCCGGCCGGTGATCGACCGGCAGGATTTCCGGAAGGACCTTGCAGGAATCCGACTCAGGGACCAGGGCGGCTTCAAGATCGCGGGGATTGAATTCAATCGCTGCCTTACCGGTATCTACGCGGACTACCCGGACGACTGCCCCACCCGGGAGTTCATCTGGATCGAGGACTGCTACTTCCACGATTCCCTCCTCTACCAGCACTACGAGGATTACCCCCGCCGCAAGATCGGGCTGGGCATCTGCTTCTTTTCGTACGAACGCGACAACCGCATCGTCCTGAAGAATATCACGATCAAAAACTGCATCTTCCGACGGCTGGCCTCCGGGGTCTGGACCAATAGTCCGGACAACTTCAACAAGAACGCCTCTTACATCTACAATTTCGCAGACATGAACTTTGAGGGCTGCCTCTTTGAGGAAGGATTGCAATGGCAGCAGGGCATCCGCGGCGTGGCCGGTGGGTCCATGCGCCACTGCGTCACCCACGACATCGGCCGGGGTTTCCGCTCCTTCAATGGCGTGGCCGGATCGATGTTCTTCCGCTGCAAGGACTGGACCTTTGAGGATTGCGAATGGGGATTCGTCTCCATCGGCCTGGGCAGCGGCGATGGTGAAGCGTTCGATTTCGAGGGAAACTGCGACAACATGACGATGCGCAACTGCCTGTTCCACGACACCGATGGCCCAGGTTTTCTGCTCTGTTGCTACGCCTCCGACGGGCATGCGCACACCAAGATCCTCATGGAGAACTGTGTCATCAACGGTAAATCGAAGCGACCCATCGGGTTGCCTCGTTGCGCAATTGTTAACACGACGGATTGGAACGAATCGACTTGGAAGGAATGCCGCCTCTATATTTCCCCGGGTGAAGCCCTCATGAAGGTGATGGACCCCGAGAAGGAGAAACGGACGAAGTTTGTCGATTGCCTTGTGACCGACTTGAGTGCCGCCTGCTCTACTCCAAACCTCGTGCTCGGAGCGAAAGCCTCGTCAAAGTCAGGAACCTCCTCGGCCGAAAAGGCTACCGATGGGGACCTGCAAACAGCTTGGATCGGAGGGGCAGGAACCGGGGAATGGCTTCAACTCGCCTTCCCCCGCGCCCAAACCATCAACGAGATCAGGCTCAGGGAAGATCCGGCTTCCTCAATAACCCGCTACGAGATTCAATATGCCGATCCGGCAACAAGGACGTGGAAAAGTTGTTTTAATGGGATGAACATCGGCGACGATTTCATCGCTCCGATCGTTGCCCGTAAGACCAGGGGCCTTCGCCTCCGGGTCATGACAACAGACAAGGGGAGACCTGCGATCCGGGAATTCGAGGCCTACCGGGGCACGGGGCGCATGTTTAACGATCCCACCGGAGCCACTGCCGTACAGGTGGTGGGCAAGTGAAGAAGCCCCCAGCCTGTAGACCAAAAACGCTCATTAGACCACCGCTCCGCCAATGGTGATTCCGAATCCGATAGGCGATCACCCGACAGCTGCTAGAGGAATAGTGGATATCGTGCTGAAGAATTCACGATTCCTTGCGTATTTGGGGTTTGAGCGGACGGATAATTGCATTCAGCTTCCTTCTCAATCCCCGGACCCACCTACTTCATCACGATCGTCATGAACACCAAGTCCCTTGTAACATTCGCAGCCATCGGCCTGTTGATCGGATCCCTCGCCCAGGCCAGGCCCAGGGTCTGGAAAGACGCGACCTCAGGGAGGACCCTCACGGCCGAGTTCGTGGAACTCACCAAGGACGCGATCAAGGTGCGCCGGCGCGATGGCAAGGTCGTCAGCATTCCCCTCTCCCGTCTCACCCCGGACGACATCGCCTTCGCCAGGACGGCGGCCAGGAGCGGTGGCCCTCTGGCCAACGACTGGCCCAGTTGGCGGGGTCCGAATCGTGACGGCCATTCCGCCGACAAGGGATTGCTCGCCAAATGGCCCGGTGGGGGACCCAAGCTGGTGTGGGCCTTCGAGGATTGTGGCAAGGGCTACAGCTCCCCCTCCGTGGTGGGAAACAGGCTCTACTATACCGGCAGCAGGAAAGGGAAAGCCGAGCTCATCTGCCTGGACGCCGGCAGCGGTGAAGAAGTCTGGTCCACCATCATCGGGATCGATCCCGAGAAAGGCTACAATACCGGTTGGGGCGCGGGCACCCGCGGAGCTCCCACTGTTAATGACGGCCTGGTCTACGCCATGAATGCCAATGGCGATCTCATCTGCACGACCGCCGACAAGGGAGAGAAGAAATGGGCCCTCAGCCTGGTCGATGACTTCGGCGGCGGAATCCCCGGGTGGGGCTACTCCGAATCTCCCCTCATTGACGGAAACAAGGTGATCGTTACTCCGGGAGGCGGCCAAGGGGCCATCCTGGCCCTAGATAAGAAGACTGGAAAGACCATCTGGCAGAGCAAGGATCTCAAGGATGGCGCACAGTACTCCTCCGTGATCGCGGCAGACGTGAACGGTAAGCGGCAGTATATCCAACTTTTCATGAAAACGCTGGCTGGCGTGGATGCCGAGACCGGGGACGTCCTCTGGACCTCGAAGTGGCCCGGCCGGACCGCTGTGGTTCCCACTCCGATTTACTCCGATGGCCACGTCTATATCAGCTCGGGATACGGAGTCGGCTGCAAGCTGGTGGATATCAGTGATGGCGAGGCCAAGGAAGTCTGGGTCAACAAGGTGATGAAGAATCATCACGGAGGCGTGATCAAGGTGGGCGACCATGTCTATGGATTCTCGGATGGTCCGGGACTGGTCTGCCAGAACTTCAAGACTGGCGAGCAGGTCTGGAACGAACGCGGCCAGGGCAAGAGCAAGGGCGCGGTCCACTACGCCGACGGCATGCTTATCTGCCTCGACGAATCGGAAGGCTCCTGCTTCCTCGCCAAGGCCTCGCCCGACGGGTTTGAGGAACTGGGGCGTTTTCCAATGCCCCGCAAGACCGAGCTGCGCGACGGAAATAGGGGCAAGGTCTGGACCCATCCCGTAGTTGTCAATGGCAAGCTCTATCTCCGCGACCAGGACCTCGTCTTCTGTTTCGATGTGAAAGGATAACGGGCGTCCAGTAGTTGCGGACATCTGGTCCGGATGACATGGCAGGGAATCAACTCCTCTGACGCGCGGATCATCCCCGCCTGGCAACATTCGGTATCCGAATCGGAAGATTAACGCTTACCGGATGCGGCTTCAGCCAACATCTTCAGGACATCCTGCTCCGCCACCGACTGCTTAGGGTACTTGTCATTTCCTGCCCTCACACGCTACTCTCCTCCAACTTCCGAGCTCCCCGTGCCCAAGCTCTCTCCCAATCCACCTCCCTGGCTGCGCACTATCCTGATTGCCCTGGCCATGGGACTCGGGGCGGTGCTGATTCTGTTCCCGGCCTGGCTCCCGGACAAGAAGAGCGTCCCCCTCGAGGACAGCGTAGTGGAGATCATGCAATCCGCGCTGCTCGCCTTCTCGGCTGCGCTGATGTTTGCCACCGCCCCCCACGCCGGCCCATATCGTGCGATCTACCGGGCGATGGGATTCCTGACCGTTGCCGCCCTTATCGCCGAGATCGGGGGAGCTGTTGACGACATTATCGAACCGCTACGAAGTGAATACCTGATCTGCGCCCTCCTCGCATGGACCGGCCTCACGTTGCTGCGACACCGCAGGGAAACGCTCTACTTCATTGGATTTGCTTCCCGGCACCCGGCCTCCGGCTTCGCCCTGGCTGCCCTCATCCTCATCTACGCCTTCTCCCGCGTCTTCGGTTCGAGCGTATTCTGGCGCGCCTCCCTCGGCACGAACTACAATCCCGATATCCCGCCTATCTGTCGGGGTTACCTCGAATTACTGGCCTGCTATTTCATCCTGCTCGCTGCCATCGGATTCTGCCTGCCTCTTATCCGGCGCCGCTACGGAATGATCTCTGAACCATGAGCCGCAATAAGAAAAGGGGTCTGCTCAAGCGACTCCAGTGGGGGGTTGAGTGCTCGGGTTTCCTCGTCCTGGAACGCCTTGGCGCCTTCTTCACGATGCCCTCTCTCTGGCGCGCAGGAGCAGGACTTGTGGTGGTAGCCCGCCTCTTTTCCTCCCGTTGGGCCATCGTCCGCAGCAACCTCCGCACCGCGGTGGGTCCCACGACCAGCGAGGAAGATATCTCCGTGCTTACCCGCGAGGTCTTCCGCCACACCGCTGCCAATCTCCTCACTGCCCTGAAGAGCGCCCAACTACCTTCACCCCTCGTTCGGGAGGTGCTTGACCCTGAGAACACTGAGATCTTCGAGCGCGCCTTCGGAAAGGGAAAAGGAGTCATTCTGGTCTGCGCCCACATGGGCAACTTCGAATTGCTGGCGCAGGGCCTGGGGGCCCTCCGGCCCGAGATCCGGATCGCAAGCATTTATCGTCCCCTCAACAACATCTACCTCGACACGATCATACGTGAACGGAGGGCCCACCGGGGCATGAAGTTGTTCGCAAAGCTCACTTCTTATCATGGCCCCATAAAGTGGGTGCGCAACCAGGGCGTACTCGGGATTTTCGCCGACCAGCGGGCCGGGCGTTCCGGATCAATCACCCCCTTCTTCGGGCGCCTCATGTCCATGTCCCCCCTGCCCGCCTTCATCCATAAACACACCGGCGCTCCCATCATAGGGGTCTCCATGAAGACCACCTCTCCGGGGAGGTGGAAGGTAGCATTCCACGAACTTGAAATCAGCGAGGGGGAAGACGTCACCACCGCTCACATAGCCGCCCTCCTTGAGACAATAATCACCCGGTCCATCGTTGACGTGTTCTGGATGCAGGATCTCTGGCGCATGAACATCAAGCGACCCCTGGAGATCCCGGGCCGGGAAGGACCGATTCGCCTGCAGGGTGACCGCAACAAACCTCTCTACCCTTTCTCCATCCTTGTCCGTGTTCCTGACAACGAGCAGGAATTCGCGCAAACGATCCCGGCTCTCACCGCCCTCGCGCATTCACGCCCCGACTGCGATCTGCATCTTCTCGCCCGGGAACGGATCCGGGACGACGCAAACAGTTCCGGAGCACCCCACACGTTCCACTCCATCGAGGGCAATAAACTCCCCCCCGGCCTCATCCTCGCCATCGCCTTCACCGACCACGAGCGCACCGCCCGGGAACTCGCCCATCTCTACGCGGGGCCCACCTACACCCTGCCCGCTGCCATGCAATCCAGGGAAAACTGGCACTCCATCCCGATTGAGGAGAATCTCTCCCCGGAGGCCCGCTGGCTCGGATTGGCCAGATCGCTTGGCATGCACGATCCACCCCTGCAATGGACGTATGTCTAACTCCCGCCCCACCATCGAGAATCCCGGTTCCAACCCTGAGGCTCCGCTCCTCTGGCTCGTCACCGATGGCAAGGCCGGTCACGAAAATCAAACCCGCGCCCTGGCGGAGAATCTCCAGGCTCTGGCCCCATTCCGAATTCATGAAGCAGGCACTTCCATGGGCGGATTGCTGCAGAATGAAGAGCGTGCCTCCCTGGTCATCGGCACAGGCCATCGCACCCACCTTGCCCTTCTCGCCGCGGCCCGGCGCTTCAACTGCCCTTCGGTGGTCATCATGAAGCCAACCATCCCAACGGTATTTTTCGATCTTTGCTTCATTCCCGAACACGATCTTGGCAGGCCCCCGGGTCCCAATGTGGTTCCCACCAAGGGCATGCTCAACCGCGTCCCGGTCGAAGGCCCCCCAAAGCAGGAGCGTGGGCTCATCCTGGTTGGAGGCCCCTCCAGACATCACGGGTTTGAGGCAGAACCCCTGATGGCGATCATCAGGAAAATCCTGGCGGGCCGTCCCGGACTCGCCTGGGATCTCACCGACTCGCGACGGACTCCGGAGGAGTTTCGCAAACACCTGGGCCAACTTAACCTGCAGTTCCATCCATCGAACGAATGTCCGGACGATTGGCTTCTCGACGCCCTGCTGGCTGCCCGGGAGGTCTGGGTCACCGAGGACAGCATGTCCATGATCTACGAGGCCCTCACCGCGCGAGCCAGAGTAGGTCTCCTGCCCATGCCACGGAAATCAAATCGTAGCCGGGTGGCGCGCAGCGTCGACCGACTGGTCAAGGAAGGCTGGACCTCTTTCCCTGATGCCAGGGCATCATCCGAACTCCCCGCCCCTCCGGCCGCCCTGCACGAAGCATCGCGCTGCGCGCGTGAAGTCCTGCAACGCTTCCCCGCTCTCGCATGAAAGTCCTGCAGATCCTTCCCGAACTCAATAGCGGCGGAGTAGAGCGCGGCACGCTCGAGCTGGCAGGATACCTGGTGGAGCGCGGACACGAATCGGTGGTGATTTCCAACGGTGGCAGCATGGTGGACGCGTTGGAAGCGGCCGGGGCACGTCACATCCAGATGCCCGTGCATCATAAGTCGCCGAAGGCTCTTCTGCAGGTCCGGGCTTTACGACGGGTTCTGGCCGCGGAACGCCCATCGATCCTTCACCTGCGTTCCCGCCTGCCCGCGTGGATCGGCTATCTGGCCCGGAGAAGGATGGACCGTGACCTGCAGCCGGTCCTGGTCAGCACGGTACACGGTTTCAACTCGGTGAACGCCTACTCGCGGATAATGACAATGGCAGAGCGGGTAATTGCTGTTTCCGGTTGCATCAGGGAGCATGTGCTCCAGCACTATCCCGGTTGTCCCGGGGAGAACATTCACGTCATTCCCCGTGGCGTGGATCCCGAGATCTACAACCCTGACCATGAACCTGACGACCATTGGAGGTCGCAGTGGAAGGAGGATTTCCCCGAACTGCAGGGCCGGAAGCTGGTGACTCTTCCCGGGCGCATAACCCGCCTGAAGGGCCACGAGGATCTCTTTGACATCATGGGGAAACTGCCAGCCGAGTTCCACGGCGTGGTGGCGGGGGGAACCCACCCGCGAAAACTGTCCTATCTGAAGGAACTCCAGTGCCGGCTCTCCGAGATGAACCTTGGCAAGCGGATCACCTTCATAGGCCAACGCGGGGACATGCGCGAAGTGCTTGCCGAATCCAGTATCGTGGTTTCGCTGTCGCAGAGCCCGGAGTCCTTCGGGCGAACCGCTCTTGAAGCGCTGTCACTGGGTACTCCCGTGATAGGATACCATCACGGAGGAGTAGGAGAAATACTGCGCAGCTGCTTTCCTGAAGGGCAGGTGCAGAAGGGAGACCTGGGCAGGGTCGTGCAGTTGATTCATGATTTTGCAGAGAACGTCCCGCCAATCCAGGCACCTGGCGACTTCACCCTGGATCGAATGCTCTCCTCTACGCTCTCACTTTATCTCGGTGCAGTTCAATCTTGGCAGTGACCCCGCCTCCCGGGCCGTCCGGCAAAAGGAAATTCCTAGCAATCATCCGGAGGGCCTACTTCTTCCAGCCCCGAAATCCCGTCCGCATCCGCAGCCGGAACGAGAACATCCCCTCCTCGCCGCTCACCTTCACCCGTTTCCAGAACATCGGGTCGTCGCGTTTCGGATCAGAAATCCCCTGCTCGACCGTCAGCGCCGCCTCGTAGCCCAACTCCCGCAGACGCCCGGGATCACCGGCTGCGAACAAACCGAACGGGTAACAAATGGTCCGCACCGACTGTCCGCAGAGCGCCTCGATCATCGTCCGCGATTCCTTCACCTCCCGCTCCTTCTCCTCACCGGTCACCCGCGTCAGGTCCACGTGCGTGATGGTGTGCGAACCGAGTTCCACCAGCCCACTCGCCACCAACTCCTTCACCTCCGCGTCAGACAACCGCTCCTCCGATGACAAATCGCTCCCGGCCCGCGCCGCCTTTCGCTGCGCCGGCCAGTCCGGACACACGCTCCGGTCCGCCACCAGATAGAGCGTCATCTTCGCCCCATACTTTTCCAGGACAGGCAGCGCGCTCACCAAGTTGTCGCGATACCCGTCATCAAACGTGATCGCGACCCGCTTCCCGCCCTCCGGCCAGTCCAAGATCTCCGAGACTGTCACGAATTCCCAGCCGTCCTCCTTCAGCCACCGCACCTGCTTCTCGAACTCCGCCGGTGACACCCGCAGCTTGTTGTGGCGCGATCCCGGAATCTCCTCCCGCACCATGTGATACATCAGGATCCGCGGCAGGCTTTCGTCCACCGTTGGACGCCACCACGCCCACCGGTGGCTCACCCACGCGGCCACCAGCAATACGATGCCTGACACGATCCATTCCATTCTCACGCTCTCGTTGCTAAATCCGACAAAAAATTCCGTTCATCCGCCCCCGTGCCGACAGCGTGTACCCACTGTTCAGCAATAGGCGACCTACTTCCAATTCCTCCACATTCACAATGTGCGACGGGACCTCGCACACAATCATCCGCGGCCACCAATCACGGGTGACTTCTGAGAAATACGGCCTGAGCACTTCCGATTCATGGCCCTCCACATCGATTTTCAAGGCGGCCAAGCGCTCGATTCGCCGCTCCGCCAGCACAGCTGAGAGACGGCGAATTTGAACTTCGATCGCGTCATCTCCATGATCGTCGGTAACTTCATTTTGCCCAAGATTGCCACCATCACGCTGGAGGAAGGCGCTTCCGTCATGCTCGCCCAACGCGCAGCGATGGAGGGTGACGTTGCCCATCTTATTCCGCCGCAGATTCTCTCCGAGCCGACGACACAGTTCCGGGTCCGGCTCGAAGGCCTCCACTCGGACCCCTCCACCGTTCCGCGAGCCCATCCAGAGCGTGTAGACACCAGCGTTGGCTCCAATGTCCACGAACACCTCCCCCTCTCGGACTTCGTTCGCCAAGGCTTCACGCTCGTTCGGATCGAGACTACCCGGCGTTAGCAGCAGACGCAGCTCGGAAAGGTTCCCACGGGTCGCCAGTCGCAAGCGTAGGCTCCATACCTCGGCATCGACCCAGGCAGGCAATCCACATTTCAAAGGTTTGCGCATCCAGATCGCGAGTCTCCGGCTCCGCACTCTCTGACACCTCGCCAGCCAACGGGCCTTCCAGCCGCCCAATCGAAGCGCACCCCACTCGATTTTCTGTTCTACTTCGTCCATCATGATGCTCCCTTGGGCCGTGACCTTGGATTCGATCAATCTGCAACTAGCGACTGCCTCCGCGAGACCCAGCGCCGTTTTGGATCAGATGAAGGCCGCTCCCACGCCGATTCGATGAGCTCAAATTGCCAACCGAGTTCCAAACCCGATGGAAGAATTGCTTCCAGTCTGCAGGAATTCTCTCCCGTCGACTCAGCGATCACAAGCCAAAAACTCCTCTTCACGATGCGGAAGAGAGAATCTTCCCACCGTTCCGGAAGTGCAAAACCAGAAAACCTTTGCTAGTGCTCTGCAACGCAAGATCATGAAGTACGTCCTGATTATTCCTGACGGTGTTGCCGACGAGCCACAGGAGAACCTTGGCGGCCGGACCCCCCTGGCTGCAGCTACTCTTCCCCATGCTAGATATTGAGCCAGATCTTCTCACTCTGAGTGGGCCACAAACTGGAAGCAGGTCAAGACGATTCCGCCTTGACTCGTGATCTCACTACCAGCAGGCTCCCGAACCGCGCCGAGTTGGTCG
>Ga0310120_10001575_pt1 | contig 17120 bp, 10 predicted proteins | sample CB27_AW_983_MG_FD_203506 | JGI IMG/M metagenome (GOLD analysis project Ga0310120, IMG submission 203506) | Marine microbial communities from Western Arctic Ocean, Canada - CB27_AW_983 | ecosystem: Environmental > Aquatic > Marine > Oceanic | place: Canada: Western Arctic Ocean | collected...
TCGCGAATCGAATCACTCGAACTGGCCTTCCGGATGCAATTCGCGGCACCCGAGGCGTTTGACATCAGCCGCGAGTCCAAGGCGACTCACGACCTGTACGGCATCGGCCCGCAACCCACCCGAGGCGTCGCCGGTGGCCGCAAGTACGGCGGGTTTGCAGAGGGGGCCCTGATCGCCAGGCGACTCTCCGAGCGAGGTGTCCGCGTCGTGCAGCTGGCCTTCGCTCCCGACATCCCCTGGGACGATCACACCGACATCAACGACCACCGCCCCAAGGCTTTTGAATGCGACCAGGCGATCGCGGCCTTGCTGAGTGATCTCGAGTCGCGTGGCCTGCTCGACGAGACCCTGGTGCTCTGGGGCGGCGAGTTCGGCCGCACGCCGACCACCGACGTCACGGCCAACAAGCCCGGTCGCGACCACAACCACTTCGGCTTCACCGTCTGGCTGGCCGGCGGGGGAGTCAAGGGAGGCTACCGGTACGGAGCCACCGACGAGTTCGGCATGCGGGCCGTGGAAAACCGCGCCCACGTCCGAGACCTGCACGCCACCATCCTGCACCTGATGGGTCTCGACCACGAACGCCTGACGTTTCGGCATTCGGGTCGAGATTTCCGGCTCACCGATGTCGCCGGCCGAGTGATTCACGACATCATCGCCTGACAGCGCTACCGCCGCTACGGACCGGCCGGCTCGGCGATGCAGTACAGTTTCCGAGCCCCCCTCAGAAACAGCTCGCGGCCCACGATCGCCGCCGAAGCACTGAAGCTGTCATCGAGCACGTTGCGGCCGAGGAACTTCGGGTTGGCGTCGCCGGAGATCACCAGCGTCGCACCCTGACGGTCGGTGATGTAGATGCGGTTGGCCGCTGCAACCGGTGAGGAATAAATGTCGGTCACACCTCCCAGCCGGAACGGACCAGTCGTTTCGTTGCCGCTTCGAGAATCGAGCCGGGTCAGGATGCCCTGGTAGTGACGCAGGAAATACAGGCCCCCTTTGAACAGCAGGGGAGAGGGCACATACGGGGTCCGCTGTCGAGTTTTCCACGCCACGTGCTCGCTGCCGGTCAGGTCGCCGCTGGCACCCTTCAGCTTGATTCCCATCATGATCCGCGTGTCGTAACTGCTGCCGGCAAAGACCATCCCGTCCTCGTACACCGGAGTGGCCACGATGTTGTTTGAGAGGCCCGCACACTGCCACAGCACCTTGCCGGTTTCGAGGTCGTAGCCGCGGAGGAAGCGGGTGCCGGAAATCACCGCGATCGCACGCTGCTGGTACTCGATCACGATCGGCGAAGACCACGACGTGACCTCATCCCTCTTTGCTGACCACCTCTGCTTGCCCGAGGCGGTATCAAACGCCACGACCTTCGACTGGCCCTGGTGGTCCCAGTTGACAATCAGCGTCTTGCCATGGATCGCCGGTGAAGCCCCCTCGCCGTGGTTGTGCTTGGTCGACATCTTGCCCAGGCGAACCTTCCACAGCAGCTTACCACTGAAATCCAGGCAGTACAGCCCGCGGGAACCCAGGCAGGCGAACAACCGCTTGCCGTCGGTCACCGGAGAATTGGAGGCGAGGCTGCCGGTGTGATGGCCTCCTTCATGAGGCAACTCCTCGGCCAGCGTCTGCTTCCACAGCAGGTCACCGTTCTTGCGGTCGTAGGCCAGGGCCAGAAATCGGTGCCGGTGCATGACACCCAGGTTGTCGTGAGCCCCCGGATCGGGATCGGGTTTCGCCACGACCTTCTCTCCAAAAGGCACGGCGGCCGTCACGAAGACGAGGTCGCCCCAGACAATCGGCGACGAGTGCCCGCTGCCTGGCATCCGGCTCTTCCACTTCACGTTCTTCGCTTCGTTCCACTCCGTCGGCGGGTCTCCGAAGGGGGCCACGCCGGTCGAGAGCGGGCCGCGCCATTGGGCCCATTGATGCGACGGATCCGGTTCGCCCGCCAGCAGCCCGGTCGCTACAACCAGCGACCAGCCCACGACGCACATCCGCACCGAACCGATATCGCGTCGATGCACTGGTCGGTTCATGCTCTGCCTTTCACCTGAGACAACGGCGCTGACTGTGGCCGAGCCCCGTTTGCCAGTGACTGGGTCGCTTGCATTCGATTATAAGACACGCTCGTCCACGCCCGGGTCAACAGTCCCCATTGCCCTCGTGCCAGGAACCGCCTCATGCCTGCCGACGACCGCTCGCAAGCCACTCCCGCCCCGCCTCCCAAGCCGTTCGCCTCGTCCCGCTCAGCCATCGGACCGATCGTGCTGCTCATCATCGGCGTGCTGATCCTGATGGGCCAATTCGGCATCATGCCCAGGTTGCCCACGCTGTGGACCGGCGGGCTGGCCGGCTGCGGGATCCTGACGTTCGTCTTCAATGGCTTCAACAAGTCGACACTCGTCATCGGATCCTTCCTGCTTGTCGCCGCGGTGATGTCGGTGCTCAGGACAAATAAGATCCTGGAGATCGAGAACGAAATCCCGATCATCTTCATTGTGCTGGGAGTCCTGATGCTGGTGGCGCGGTCCGCCTCCATCCCCGAGGCACCGTCGCGATCCGGCAAGGGATGAGCGGTTGGCCGGCTACGCGTCGGCACACCATCCCTTCTGCGGCGACTCGAACACCTCGGCCGCACGGCCCGCTCGAAGCTTCGACACGGCCGTCTCGGCCGACTTCACGCTCGCCGCGTCGCGGTGCCACTCGACGCCCAGGCCCAACGTCTCGCGGCCGCCTCCGGCCAGCTTCAACACCCGGCCCTGCTCGCCCTCGTAAGTGCGAGGGTTGGGGAAATTCGTGCCCGGCTCGATCCCCGTCACGTAGCCGTCCACGATCGCCGTCGTGTTCTTCCATTGGCTGAAACACGGCAACTTCTTCGCGTCGTAGAGCAGGCTGACTCCGGCAGCCGAGTGGGCATTCTTGAGCAAGACCCGGGTCTGACCGTCGCCGGCGGTGTGCATGTGGTGGAAGTACACCTGCTCCTCGTATCCCGCCTCCTCGGCTCGATAATCGGTGTACGAATCGATCCCCTCGGCCGCATGAGCATTCCGCGGCACGACGACTGACGAGGGGGCCACCAGTTGGGAACCCGCGTCCAGCAACGGCACGCCGACATTGAAGTGGTACAGCATCTGAACTTCCGCCGGAGACGCCGAGAGGTTCTCGACCTGGTCCTGGACCCGAAACCCCGTTTCCCCGAATCGCGTCACCAGCGTGGCGCGCAGCCGCACCTTCAGGAAATGGAACCGCGCCTCGTCGACCACACCGCTGACCCGGATCTCTCCGGCGTCCCGATCCACAGTCACCGTGACCTCGTCCGAGGGCTGATTGGCGATCTTGCCATGCAACGGGTACTGCAGTCGGCCGTCCTTGTCGAACTCGGGTGCCCCGTTGCTCTCCAGGCCACATCGCACCAGCAGTTCATCAAAGCCGTCGAGCCAGCCCAGGCCGCCGGGTTCTCCGAGATTGACCTCGCGAGGGTGAATCGGGCCGCGGATCGGCGCCTGCCAGCCCAGGCGATCGTCACCCGAGGTGACCTGCCAGACCCCCATCCCCCGCGATGGCACCACCGTGATCTCGACCGCGCCGTTGTCGATCTCGATCACGTCCACACCGTCGCGACGACCACCCCGCAGGGTCCGCTTGTGGACCGACCAGCCCCGCGGGGTCCCCTTCACGTCGTCGTCATCGATCTTGAAACGGTCCACGTGCAGGTCTCGTGCAAGGCTCGATAGCACCCAACTCGTCTCAGACATCGCACGCTCTCCGGTGGGAATGACTCAAAGCAACTCATCGGCAGTCGGCCGCGCCTGGTTCAGTAGCCGCACAACCCGCTCCGCCTGTGCGCTGTTGGCCAACAGCAGTCCGCCCCTGGCCGCAGCGGAAGTGTGCAGCCGGATTGTCCGAGTCGAACTCACCCGTTCCACAACTCCTGTCTCCAGAGTGACCATCACAACACGGTCATGAGGGACCAGGCTGATTCTACCGACCAGACGCCCGCGGCGAACCACCGTCCGCCTGTCGGTGATCGTGTAAAACCGCATCTTCCAGCCGAGATACATCTCGACCATCGCACACCCCAACACCCCGAGACCGGTTATTCCCAGGCAAATCCCTCCACCGTTCTCCGTCGCCGCAGCCCCCAGGAAGAGGACCATCAGCGGGGCACCGATTGCCAACAGCCACTTGGAGATTTTCACGAAGACGGCTTTGACCGGTGGCTGCTCCGAGTACCAGACGACCTCGTCGGAATCCAGCAGACTCTCGATGTCCTCGGGAAGCAACGGGTCCCCATCGCGTTCCGTCCCCAAAGCTGCCCCTTCCCGGCTGGGATGAAACGTCGAGCGGGACGGCAGGCGAGACTCGTCCGTCGACGGAGGGTCGGATGCCGAGAGCCCTCCCGAAAACACCTCGACATCCGCCTCGAAGGCGTCCTCGACAATTTCCTCGACAAGGTCCTTGGACGCTGCGTCGGGTATCAGAAAGGTGAACCCGCACTGGCAGCGAGCCTGGCGTCCGGCCGCATCCGAGCTGACCCGGGTGAGATGAGCGCAGGCAGGGCACGTTACGTCGATCTCGTCTGCCATCGCCGCCATACACCCTTCCTGCCACACGCCCGGCCCGATCCCACAACCGATCCCACAACCGATCACATTGCAGGATGATCCCGACGTCTCAGCCAGATTGCAACCACGGCCCCGACGCCCCTGACGAGCCGATTCCCACACGGTACCATCCGGTAACCCTCGCGCCGGACTTCCATCGTGCCCCGACTGATCATCGCCACCGTCCTCCTGGCTCTCAACACCGCAGCCACCGCAGCCACGGCAGCCACGAACGCCACGGTCGTCACGCAAGTGCCGCTGGTGGTCACCGAACCGGCCGGAGTGGCCCGTCAGGGGGCGCCGGTCACTTCCGGGATCCCCTTCGCCCGCGGTGAGATCCGCTCGGCAGACGGCGTCGCACTGTTCCTGGCCGACTCGCAGAGGACTCCGGTCCCGCTGCAGACCGAAGTGCTCTCACGATGGACCGACGGGTCGGTCAAGTGGCTGCTGCTCGATTTCCAAGTCGACCTGCAACCGCGGCAGTCTGCCCGCTTCGTGCTCGACTTCGGCAGCGGTGTGACTCGTCCCCGGGTCACTGACCCGATCACGATCACCGACGGCTACGAGGGGATGACCATCGACACCCGGCGTCTCCGCGTGCACCTGGACCGGAAGAACTTCAGACCCCTGCACGCCGTATGGCTGGATCGAAACCGCGACGGCCGCTACGTCGACACCGAACGAATCACCCATCCCGACTCGCCCGGCCTGGTGCTGACCACGCCAAAGGGCCGCAGCTTCCAAGCACACCTCTCGAGCATGCACATCGATCGTGAGCAGCAGGGGCCACTGCGAGCCTGCCTTCGTCTGCACGGCACACACCGGGACGACAGCGGCCACTTCTTTCGCTACGTCGTCCGCCTGCACTTCTTCCGAGGCCTCAGCGATGTGCGGTTCGATTACACGTTCATCAACGACCACGCCCAGACGACGATGAGCCAGGTCGACCACTTGACCTGCGGCTTTCAACTGGCTGGAGACGGTCCGTTTTCGCATCATCTCGAGGGAGCTCGTGAGAAACCGACGCGGCTGTTCCAGCTCGACGATCGTAGGTTTCAGATCAACGGCGAACCCGCCGGCCGCACCGCCGCGGGCTGGGCCGCCAGTTGGGGCGCTCGAGGGGGACTCGCCGTCGGAGTCCGTCACTTCTGGCAGAACTGGCCCAAGGCTCTGGCCGTCACTGAGCGAGGCCTGACCCTGGGCATCCTGCCCGACTTTCCCAGCGGGACCTACGACGGACGCCCGATTCGCGAAGAAGCCAAGCTGTATTATTACCTCCGCAACGGCGAGTACTCGTTCAAGATCGGAGTCGCACGCACGCACGAGGTCTGGGCCAGGTTCCTGCCGGGCAAGCCCGACCCCAAGCGACTGGATGACCACTTCCGGGCACTCGAACAACGCCTGCTGGCCCAGCCGACTCCCGAACGGATTGCCCGTACCGGCGTGCTCGGACAACTGCCCGCAGCTCGACCCGGTCCCTCGGCCGGCTACGACCGCTGGTTTTCCGGTTTCCTCGACAAACATCTCCGCGGACAAGCCGCAGTTCGCGAATACGGCCTGCTGAACTTCGGCGACTGGTACTCGATCCCCTGGGACTCGTGGGGCAATCTCGAATACGACACCAGCCGCTGCTTCTTCCAGCAGTACCTCCGTACCGGAGACCGCAGGTTCTTTGACCAGGCCGAACTGGCAGCCGGACATCTCGTTGACGTCGACATCGTCCACGCCGTCAACCAGCCGATTCGCGAATACGGCGGCAGTTGGCAGATCGAGCCCGGTGCCATCTGGGCCCACTCGGTCGGACACACCGGCGGCTACTACGGCCGGTACGACGGAGAGAAGTACCACGACATTGCCCCGCTGGTGATGAAGGGTGCCTACCAGTTGGGACTCGTCGACCTGGGTCACCACTGGATCGGTGGTGCCTTTGACCACTTCCTGCTGACCGGAAACCGACGTGCCCACGAGGTGGCCGTGATGGCATCCGACGCGATGGCCCGCCGAACCCCCACCCGCTACACCGATCATCTCCGCGGCATCGGCTGGCCGCTGCAGATGATGATGGCCGCCTGGGACGCCACGGGAGACCAGGCCTACCTGGCCGCCGCCACTCGCCAGTGGCGACGGTTGCGGAGGCATCTTGATCCGAAGCGGGGCTGGGTCGTCAAGTTGGCCTATGGGCACTGCAGCGAGCCGAGCGACGCGGGGCGCTGCCGCGGACAAAACGCCTACATGCTGGCCCTGACGCTCAGCGGAGTCGCACGCTATCACCGGGCGACCGGCGACCCCGAAGTCCTGGCCGGACTCACCGCCGGCATCGACCAGCTGATCCGCGAGTGCTGGAACGAGAAGCACACCGCCTTCCACTCCACCTCCTGCAAACACCTCCGCCACGTCGCACCCTCGGGCCAGAATTCCACCGCCGCACTCATTGCCGGAGCCATCGCGTATGAGTCGGCGCTGACCGGAAACGCCGAACATCGGCGGATCGGCAGGGTGGCACTCCAGACCCTGATCGCAGCCGGAATCAAGAACCTGCCCACTGACAACTTGAAGGGACAGACCGGATACGGCAGCATGATGTTTCTGTTTACCCCTTATGGGCTGCCATTACTCGACGACCCATCGACACCTCAAGGCCCCTGACAAGGAACCGAACATGACCGACTCGACCAACCGCCGAGCCTTCCTGCAGCAGACCGCGGCGACCACGACCGCGGTGGCTGCGAGCGGCATCGTCGGAGCCCACGCGGCACCCAAGTCGACGCCCAAGACGGTCCGGCTGGGCATCATCGGCTGCGGCGGCATCATGGGACATCACGTCCGCGGCCTGGTCCAGCGACGAGAGGACGTCCACTTCTCATGGCTCTGTGACGTCGACCCGGCCCAGATCCGCGCCAAGCAGGCGATCATCGGCAACTTCCAGGCCACCCCGGCCCGCCAGACCAAGAAGTTCGAAGACGTCCTCGGCGATGCGAAAGTCGATGCGGTCATCATCGCCACGCCCCACCACTGGCACGCTCCGATCGCGCTGCCGGCCCTGGCCGAGGGCAAAGACGTCTACGTCGAGAAACCGCTCTCGCACGTCTTCAACGAAGGCCCGATGATGATCGATGCCGCCAAGCGGTACGGTCGCGTTGTGCAGCAGGGCAGCCAGATGCGCAGCTGTGCCGTCACGGCCAAGGCCGAAGGGATCATCAAGAGTGGGATGATCGGCGAGGTGATGGTCGCACGGGCCTGGACCGCGGAAACACGCGGAGTCGTCAAGCCGGTCCCCGACAGCCGGCCCCCAGCAGGTGTCGACTACGAACGCTGGCTGGGCCCGGCACCCTCGCGTGCGTTCAACCCGCACCGCTTCCACGTCTCCTGGCGGAGATTCAAGGACTACGCCAACGGCGAGATCGGCGACGACGGCATCCACGACATCGACATGGCACGCTGGGGACTGGGCAACGACCTGCTGCCCAGCAAGGTCTCGGCCGGAGGCGGTCGGATGATCCTGCACGGACACAGCTCCGACTACCCCGACAACATGGTCGTCCGCTACGAGTTCCCCGACGGCAAGGTGATGGTCTATGAAAACTACCCGTTCACAGCCTACGGCATGCACGGATTCGACAACGGCAACGTGTTCTACGGCACCAAGGGCTACATGGTCTTCTCGCGACGAGGAGCCTTCAGCACGTTTCTGGGACCCAAGGGGAAGCCGGGTCCGACCGAGGGCCGGGAGATCCGTGGCCAGCGGGGCTACGCCGAGCACATGGACGACTTCCTGAGTGCCGTTCGCACCCGGCGTTCCACCACGCGAGCCAACGCCCGCACCGCACACCTCTCGTGTGCACTGGTCCACTTCGGAAACATCTCCTACGACACCAACAGCACGCTGAACTTCGATGCCAAGGCCGGCCGCTTCATCGGCAACCCCGACGCCGACAAGCTGCTGGGCAAGTCGTACCGCGAACCCTACGGGCTGCCCGCACTGGCCAAGGTCGACTGAGACGATTGCCATCCGGATGACATCGATCCCCCCGCACCGCCTGATCGCTGCCGCCTGCGCGATGGTCCTCTGGCTGCCCGCACCCCTGCGGGCGGCCGAAACCGAGCAGCTGATCGACACTCCATTCATGGAGCTGATCCGAGACCGCGCCGTTCATGGGGATCTCGAACTGGACACCACGCAGATCGCATCCCTGCGGCTGCTGACTGACCAGTTCGACCCGCAGCTGTTCCCCATCCGCAACCGCCGCGAAGACGACCGGCGGAAGCAGGTCCACGAGCTCGTGATGCGGGTCCGCCCGCGGCTGAAGTCGATTCTCTCACCCACCCAACTCAGAAGACTCTCCCAGATTGAACTCCAGTGCCAGGGACCCCGGGCGCTGCTGCGTCCCGACGTTCAAGCCAGGATGCTGCTGACAAAGCCCCAACTGGACTCCATTGCCAAGCAGGTCACCTCGACCAACTCCGCCACCCACGACGCCTGGAAACAGATCCAGGAGAAAGGTCGACCGCGGTCCGTGGTTCAGAAACAGATCGACGGAATCCGCTCCGCCGAACCCCGCAAGATCCTGCGGCATCTCAACGGCAAACAGAAGCAGCAATGGCGGTCGCTGACCGGACGACCCGCCGCCGTCTCGAAGTTCGGGCGTGGGCTCAAGTACAAGGCACCGGAATTCGTCGCCGGCATGACATGGATCAACTCCCCACCGGTCACCATGCAGTCGCTCCGCGGCCAGGTCGTCATCCTGCACTTCTATGCCTTCGGCTGAATCAACTGCGTCCGCAATTATCCCTGGTACAGGGAGTGGGCCCAGCAGTTCTCCGAAAACGATGTGAAGATCATCGGAGTGCACACTCCCGAGACCAAGGCCGAGCGGGACGCCGGGCGGGTCAAGAGCAAGACGACCGAGGCCCAACTCACCTTTCCCGTCGCCATCGACAATGACAAGAAGACCTGGAACGCCTGGGGCAACAACTGGTGGCCCACGGTCTACCTGATCGATCGCAAGGGTTACATGAGGTACTTCTGGGCCGGGGAGCTGAACTGGAAGGGTGCCGGAGGACAGAAGGTGATCACCCGCCACGTCCGCGAGCTGCTCCGCGAAGGACGCTGAGCGACCCACTCGCACTCGACACCGACTTCAGCCAGAATGGGGCCGCAACTGACCAACCGGCCCCTTCGAGACTCCGCCGTAGGATGCACCCTTCGACACGTTCCCTGCTGGCTCTCGCCTGCCTGCTGACGCTGGTTCAGCACCCCGTCGCACACGCGTCCCCTCCGGCCGCCCGGCTCGATTTCGATCGCCAGATCGCGCCCCTGCTGGCCGCCCGCTGCCTGTCGTGCCACAGCGGCAGCGAACCCGAAGGGAAACTCGACCTCTCGAGCCAGGGCAGAGCACAAAAGGGCGGTGAGACCGGCCCCGCCGTGGTGCCGGGTCAACTCGCGGCCAGCCTCGCCTGGAAACGGGTCCTCCAAGACGAAATGCCCCCCAAGACACCCCTCTCGGCAACCGAGCGACAGCTGCTGAAACGCTGGATCACCGAAGGGGCCCGCTGGGGCACAGACCCGATCGACGTGCTCCGCTACACCACCTCCACCCGCGCCGGCACCGACTGGTGGTCACTGAGACCGCTCGCTGATCCCCGGCCACCGGACACCGGCGACGACACCTGGCCCCGCAGCCCTCTCGATCGCTTCGTCCTCGCCCGTCTCAACCGCAACCGACTCGAACCCACCCAGGCCGCCACTCCCCGTCAACTGGTGCGTCGACTGCATATCGACCTCGTCGGCCTGCCACCGGACCCGCAGACAGTGGCGGACTTTGTGGCTGATCCCAGCGACCAGGCCTATTCGCGGCTTGTCGACACACTGCTGGGCTCGGTCGGCTACGGCGAACGCTGGGGCCGCCACTGGCTCGACGTTGTCCGTTTCGGAGAAAGCAATGGCTTTGAACGCAATGCGCCGCGAAAGACGTTCTGGCCCTACCGCGACTGGGTCATCGACGCGCTGAACCGCGACATGCCCTACGACCAGTTCGCCCGCCTGCAACTCTTCGGCGACAAACTGCTGCCGGGTCGCGACGGTGCCGCGGCTGCCGGGTTCCTTGTCGCCGGAGTGCACAACACGGTGGTCGGAGGCAGCAAGCGGATGAAACTGCTGGCCCGGCAGGACGAACTCGAAGATCTCGCTGCCAGCGTCGGACAGACCATCCTGGGTCTCACGATCAACTGTGCCAGGTGTCACGACCACAAGTTCGACCCGATCCGCACCACCGAGTACTACCAGGTCATCTCGGCACTCGACGGGGTCGCCCACGGCGAACGCGAGCTGTCCGACTCGGCCGCCGCAGCCCAATTGGCCAAGCTTGTGCCCCGCATCACCGAGCTCTCGAAACAACTCGAAGTCCTCCGCCACCAGGCACGCCAGAAAGTCCTCAAGAAACGCAAGGACTCCCCACCCAAAACATCCGCGGCCAATCGGCCCCGAGCGATCGCCGAATGGAGGTTCGACGACGATTTTCGCGACAGCATCGGCAGCCTGCACGGGCGAGCCGCAGGCGGAGCCCGTCTCGATAACGGAGCACTCGTCCTTGATGGCAAGGCAGCCTTCGTTCAGACGCCTCCCCTATCCAAGCCACTCGCCGAAAAAACTCTCGCCGCCTGGGTCCAGCTCGACAACCTCACACAACGTGGCGGCGGAGTGATCAGCGTCCAGACCCCTGGCGGCCAGATCTTCGACGCCATCGTCTTCGGCGAACGTGAAGCGGGCCGCTGGATGGCTGGCAGCAACGGCTTTGTTCGCACTCGCTCATTCTCGGGACCGACCGACACCCGGGCCAGCCGCCAACCCGTGCACCTGGCGATCACCTACGGCCGCGACGGCACCATCACCGGCTACCGCAACGGCCAGCCCTATGGGAAGGCCTACAAGACCGGTTTCCAGCGGTACGACGCTCGACGGGCCGAGATCGTTTTTGGAATGCGGCATGCCCCGGCCGGCGGCAACAAGATGCTGGCCGGCAGGATTCTCGAGGCACGGCTCTACAATCGAGTGCTCACGCCGCAGGCCATCGCCGCGGCGGCTGGCAGCCCGAGCACCTTCGTGCCGCTCAAGAGGCTGATGGCCGCACTGACTGCCGCACAGCGAACTCGACACACTGCTCTGACAAAACAGCTCGACTCGCTGCTGGCCACCCAGCGACGTCTCGATCAAGAGAAACGCTCCAAGATCTATACCGTCACCGCACGGCAGCCCACCGAGATGAAGGTGCACATCCGCGGCGGAGTCACCAACTACGGGCCGATCGTTGCTCCCGGAGGTGTCGCGGCAGTGCCGGGATTACCCGCCAACTTTCAGCTCGCGGCAAACGCCTCGGACCAGGACCGACGCCGCAAACTGGCCGCCTGGATCACATCGCCCCGCAACGCGCTCTTCGCCCGCGTGATTGTCAACCGCATCTGGCACTACCACTTCGGGCAGGGTTTCGTCACCACTCCCAGCGACTTCGGATTCAACGGAGGCCAACCCAGTCACCCGCAACTCCTCGAGTGGCTTGTCTCACGATTTGTCGAAGACAAGTACCGCCTCAAGTCACTGCACCGCCGCATCGTGTTGTCCTCCACCTACCGCCAGGGTTCTCGGTCCAACGCCGCGGGGCTGGCGGCCGATGCGGGCAACCGGCTGCTGTGGCGAGTGGCACCGCGGCGAGTCGAGGCCGAGGTACTCCGCGACGCGATCCTCGCCGTTTCCGGCCAGCTCAATCCCCAGCGAGGCGGTCCGGGTTTCGAGGATGTCTCGATCATCCCCAACAACGGCACGACCTACTACAAGGCACTCGACCGCGACGACCCCTCGCTGCATCGGCGTACCGTCTACCGGTTCACACCTCGAGGCGGCCGCACGGCGATCCTCGACACCTTCGACTGCCCCGACCCCTCAGCCGCAGCTCCCACCCGCAACGTCACTACCACCCCGCTGCAGGCTCTCAGCCTGCTCAACAACCCCTTTGTGCTTCGCATGGCCGACCGCATGGCCGCCCGCGTGACCCGGCAGGCCCCCGACGCACGTGATCGTCAAGTCACCGCGGCGTGGCAACTGGCCATCCAGCGCGACCCCGACGCCCGTGAACTCAAGCTCTCAATCGATCTCGTCAGCCGCCACGGCCTGGCCGCCTTGTGTCGCGCTCTGTTCAACATCAACGACTTCGTGATCATCGAGTGATCTCAGTGATACCTGATTATGACAATTTCGATCGACGCCAGCTCCTGAACTGGGGCAGCCAGGGCCTGGCGGCCACGGCCGTTGCGCACCTGCTGGGCTCCGAGGGCCCAGCCCGCGGCGATTCCCCCATCCCGCCATTTGCTCCCCGGGCGCGACGCGCCATCCAGATTTCTCTGGTTGGCGGGATGAGTCATGTCGACTCGTTTGATCACAAGCCCGAGCTCGACCGGCACCACGGCCAGTCGCTCAAGACCGACGAAACGCCCGACATCTTCTTTGGCCAGGTCGGCCTGCTCAGACGCAGTGACTGGGCCTTCAGGCAGCGGGGTGAAAGCGGCCTGTGGATCTCCGAGATGTTCCCGCACATCGCCGGGATGGCCGACGAGCTGACCCTGCTGCGGTCGCTGGTCTCCGACTCGGCCAACCATACCCCGGCCCTGTTCTTTCTCAACAGCGGTTTCGGAGCCAACGGATTCCCCTCCACCGGCAGCTGGCTCTCCTACGGACTCGGCAACGAGTCCCAGTCGCTGCCGACCTTCGTCGTGCTCCCCGACGGACGAGGAGGCCCCAACGGGGGTGCCAGCAACTGGAGCAACGGCTTCCTTCCCGCCCAGCACCAGGGCATCGTATTCCAGGGAGGCCAGCGGCCGGTTCGAGACCTGTTCCCGGCCACCAGGCAGCCGCCAGGTCGCGACGCGGCCGTCAAGCAGTTCCTGGCCGCCGTGAACCAAAACCGTGACCCCCGCAGATCCAGCGGTCTGATCGACGCACGCATCCGCAGCTACGAACTCGCGGCCCGCATGCAGGCTTCGGTCCCCGAAGTCAGCGACCTCTCGGGCGAACCCCGCCACATCCACGACCTGTATGGGCTCAACGACAAGCTGACCGCCGACTGCGGGCGGCGTTGCCTGTTGGGTCGCCGGCTACTCGAACGAGGCGTCCGCTTCGTGCAGGTCTATTCCGGCGGCCCCATCGCCGGCAGCCCGCGAGCCAGCTGGGACGCTCACGAGAGCGTGCGGCAGAACCACGGGCTCGAGGCGTCTCGCATCGACCGCCCGGTGGCGGCGCTGCTGCGAGACCTTCGTCAGCGAGGAATGCTCGACGACACGCTGGTGATGTTCACCACCGAGTTCGGCCGCACGCCGTTCGCTCAATCGGGTGCCAACTCGGTCGGACCCGGTCGTGATCACAATCGCTACGGGTTCTCGGGCTGGCTGGCCGGAGGCGGAGTCCGACGGGGTGCGTCGCACGGGTCCACCGACGACATCGGCTGGAAGGCCGCCGAACACCCGATGCCCTGGCACGACTTCCACGCCACGCTGCTGCACCTGCTGGGGATCGACCACACACGACTGAGCTACTACCACAACGGCATTCAGCGCCGACTGACCAACGTTCACGGCCACGTCCACACCGGCGTCTTGGCCTGATCACTTCCACGAGTCTCACTGCGCGAGTTACCTGGCATGTCGATCCGGTCACGATCGCTCCGCATTCGCGTGGCGATGGGCACCGTTCTCTGCCTGCTCGGAATCCGCCTCACAACTCTCGATGCAGCCGACAACGACACGGCCGCCAAGCTGATCGAACAGTCGAAGGTCAAGGGGGGGCTGGTCGTCCACCTGGGCTGTGGCAGTGGCGAGCTGACACGCACGCTGCGCATCAACGCCCGCTTCCAGGTCCATGGACTCGACCGCGATGCCGAGGCGATCGACGCGTCGCGGCAGATGCTGCTGGCGGCGGGAGTCTATGGGCAGATCACCGCCAGCCGACTGGCCGGCAACGAACTGCCTCTGATCGACGGTCTCGTCAACCTGCTGGTTGTCGACAAGCCACTGGGGATCGTCCGCAGCGAGATGATCCGGGTGTTGGCACCTGGTGGAGTGTTGATGACGCGAGCCGATTCGGGCTGGACCCGCTTCCACAAGCCGCGGCCCGGAGACATCGACGACTGGACGCACTACCTGCACGATTCCAGCGGCAACGCCGTGGCGCACGACAACCAGGTCGGTCCGCCTCGGCACATGCAGTGGATCGGCAGCCCCCGCTGGTCGCGGCATCACGACCGCATGGCCAGCCTCAGTGCGATGGTTTCCGCCGGTGGCCGCCTGTTCTACATCATGGACGAAGGATCCCGCGTGTCGATCCAGTTGCCCGCCGACTGGAAGCTGATCGCCCGCGACGCCTTCAACGGCACCGTGTTGTGGAAACAACCGCTGAAGAACTGGCACAGCCATCTCTGGCCACTCAAGAGCGGCCCGACTCAACTGGCCCGCCGCCTGGTCACCGACGGACAGCGGATCTTTGTCACCCTGGGACTCAAGGCCCCCCTGAGCGTGATCGATGCGGCCACGGGCGAGCTGATTCGCGACCTGCCCGACAGCAGCGGGACCGAGGAGATCCTGGTCAACAACGGGTCGGTGTTCGCCATGGTCAACGACGGCGACTCGGCCCTGGTCCGGTACAACGTTCAGCTCAACCTCGGAGACCAGGGCCGGGTGGCCCGGGAATTCGAATGGAACCGCAAGCCCAGGCGACTGGTGGCCTGGGACATCGAGACGGGCAAGAAGTCCTGGCAGATCTCCACCCGCATCGCCCCCCTGACACTGGTGGTGGGACCCAGGCGGGTCTACTACCACGACGGTGACAAGATCATTGCTCGAGATCGCACGACCGGAAAGTCGGCCTGGACGGCGGCCGGGCCGGTCAAGACGAAGATCAACTTCAACTTCGGACCCAAGCTCGTCCTCTACAAGGACGTCGTGCTCTTTGCAGGGGGTGACCGGACCATGAGATCGCTGGATGCGAAATCCGGCACGCTGCTCTGGACCGCACCTCACGACCAGTCGGGCTACCAGTCGCCCGAAGACCTGCTGGTGATGCAGGACCTGGTCTGGTCGGCGCCGACCACCCGCACCAGGGACAGCGGCGTCTTCACCGGTCGGAACCCGCGGACCGGGAAGGTGGTCAAGACGTTTCCGCCGAATGTCGAGACCTACTGGTTCCACCATCGCTGCTACATCGCCAAGGCCACCGACCGCTTCCTGCTTCCTTCTCGGACCGGGATCGAGTTTGTCGATCCGCAGAAACAGACTTGGGACATTCATCACTGGGTCCGAGGCGGCTGCCTGTACGGGATCATGCCCTGCAACGGCCTGGTCTACGCTCCCCCTCACAACTGCGCCTGCTACCCCGAGGCGAAGCTGTACGGGCTCAACGTACTGGCCCCGGCCACAGCCACGCGCCGCACCCCCAAGCCACTCACCGACGCTCAGCGACTGCGACGCGGGCCCGCATTTGATGAACTGCAGAAGGCCCAGCCCCCAAAACCCGATCCCGCCGACTGGCCCACCTACCGACACGATCGCGGACGCAGCGGAACCTCCACCGCCGCGGTACCGGCTCAGCTCGAACGCGCCTGGCACACCCGTCTCTCAGGACGACTCACCAGCGTGGTTGTCTCCGAAGGCCGGCTGTTTGTTGCCGAAATCGATCGGCACACACTGCACGCCCTGGACGCCAGGACCGGCAAACACCTGTGGCATCACACCGTGGGCGGCCGCATCGACTCGCCTCCCACCGTCTCCGGACCCCGCGTGCTGTTCGGCTCGGCTGACGGGCAGGTGCATTGCCTGCGCGCCAGCGACGGGGCACTCGGCTGGAGCTTCCAGGCGGCACCGGCGGATCGACGGCTGATGGCGTTCGAGCAACTCGAGTCGACCTGGCCGGTGCACGGTAGCGTGCTGTTGCGCGATGGCGTCGTCTACTCGGTCTCGGGCCGCTCGACGTACCTCGACGGCGGGCTGAGGATGGTTCGCCTCGACGCCCGCACCGGCTACAAGCTGTCCGAGACGCTGATGGACGACAAGGACCCCAAGACCGGCAAGAACCTGCAGACGACTCTGCAAACGCTGCAAATGCCCGTGGGACTCCCCGACATCCTTTCCTGCTCAGACGATCGCGTCTTCATGCGGAGCCAGGAATTCTCGCTCGACGGCGAACGTCTCGCCATGGGCCCCCACTCGGGCAACGCGGCCGTGCAGGGTTCGGTCCAGAAGGGCAAGACCGCTCACCTCTTCGCTCCCATGGGATTCCTCGACGGGACCTACTTCCATCGAGCCTACTGGGTGTTCGGGCGAAGTTACGCCGGAGGCCACTCGGGGTACTTCCAGGCCGGCAAGTTCACCCCCTCGGGCCGATTGCTCGTCACCGACGGTGAAACGATCTTCGGGTTCGGACGCAAGCCCCAGTACTACCGCTGGACGACCACCATCGAACACCAGCTCTTCGCCGCCCCG
>Ga0310120_10001576_pt1 | contig 17119 bp, 15 predicted proteins | sample CB27_AW_983_MG_FD_203506 | JGI IMG/M metagenome (GOLD analysis project Ga0310120, IMG submission 203506) | Marine microbial communities from Western Arctic Ocean, Canada - CB27_AW_983 | ecosystem: Environmental > Aquatic > Marine > Oceanic | place: Canada: Western Arctic Ocean | collected...
CGCTCGCAATAGTCGATGCGTCCCCTTTTTTGTCGCCGGCCTCAGGTTGGCAATAAAACCATCAGGAGAAAAGGTATGACTTGGAACACACCTGACGACCGAAGATACACTGAAACAGATGAGTGGATTATGCTCGCGGATGACAACGCCACGGTAGGCATCACAGACTACGCCCAGGATCAGCTCTCAGATATCGTGTATGTGGAACTGCCGGCAGTAGGAGAAACCTTTAAGCAAGACGATATCATCGCCACGGTCGAGTCGGTCAAGGCGGCCGCAGATGTGCACATCCCAGTGAGCGGCACGGTGACGGCGGCAAATAGAACCCTAGAGGATGAGCCCGAAATAGTGAACAGCGGCCCGTACGGGGAAGCCTGGTTCATCAAGCTCACTCCCTCCAACCCTGTCGAGATCGACGGTTTGATGGACTCTGAAGCGTACGCGCGCTACTCCGCAGCCCGTGAAGATTGACCGCACTAGCCTGACCTGTTTCCATGCTTCTCCCAGCAAACAGACTGTGACCACGCCATGAATTATCTGCCGCACAGCGACGCAGACCGGACGCATATGCTTACAGAATGCGGCGTAGAGTCAATTGAGGATTTCTTCGATATAATTCCTGAGCAGCATCGCTTTCCCGAGATGGACTTGCCCGAACCGTTGTCAGAAATGGAGGTGCTGCGCGAGTTGCAGGAACTGTCAGAATCGAACGCCGAGGCCAGCCACCACCCCTGTTTTCTCGGCGCCGGGGCATATAATCATTACCTCCCATCACTCATCGATCATATGTTGCTGCGCGGCGAATTCATGACCGCGTACACCCCCTATCAGCCGGAGGTCTCGCAGGGCACACTGCAAACGCTGTTCGAGTACCAGAGCATGATTTGTGCACTCACTGGTATGGAGGTAGCCAACGCCAGTCACTACGATGGCGCAACCTCCACGGCAGAGGCGGTCATCATGGCGATCAACCAGTTCCGCGGGCGGCGCGCGAAAATCATCCTGTCACCCACGTTGCATCCACAGTACCGACATGTCGTGCGCACATACACGCAAGGTATGGGACTGACCATTCTGGGAGACGATGACCCAGCGGCCGACTTAGATGACATAATCGCGGAACTCGATGACGAGACCGCACTGCTCATCATGCAATACCCCAATTTTCTCGGAGAATTGGAAGACATGGAAGGGCTGCAAACCGCCGTCCACGACGTTGGCGCGCTCCTGTGCGTAGTGGCGAACCCAATTGCTATGGGAATGTTCAAAACACCAGGAGAATACGGAGCCGATATCGTGGTGGGTGAGGGACAGCCGCTGGGAATCCCCATGTCGTACGGCGGGCCGTACCTGGGCTTTTTCGCCACGCGCGAAAAATACGTGCGTAAAATGGCCGGGCGCCTTGTGGGAGAAACAGTGGATGCAAACGGCCAACGGGGATATGTACTCACGCTTACTCCTCGCGAGCAGCACATCCGGCGCGATAAAGCCACATCCAACATCTGCACCAATCAGGGATTGATGGTTACAGCAGCCGCGATATACCTTTCAGTAATGGGAAAGCAGGGTCTGCGTAAAGTCGCAGAGTTATGTTACCACAAAGCCCATTACGCAGCCGATTGCATAGAAACGCTGCCAGGATTTTCAGTTCGGCGCGAAAAACCCTTTTTCCACGAATTCGCGTTGCGCTGTCCCGCGCCGGTTGCAGATATCAACACCACTCTCTTTGACGATTATGGGCTAATTGGCGGCTATGACCTCGGCCAAGACTACGGTCATCTGGAGAACCACATGCTGGTCGCCGTAACCGAGATGATTACTAGAGAGGACATTGACTGCCTCGCCGAAGCGCTTAGAGCGTATACATGAGCGCGCCCGGAAGACGCCAGGAACCACTTATTTACGACTTGAGCAGCCCCGGGCGCAGTGGAATCTCGCTGCCGGAGTCCGATGTTCCCCACACGGAATTGCCCTCGGATTTGCTGCGCGAAGAGCTGAGATTACCGGAAATTACGCAGCTGGATGCAATGCGCCACTTCCAACGCCTTTCGCAAATGAATTATTCCATCGATTCCGGTTTCTATCCTCTCGGCTCGTGCACTATGAAGTACAACCCACGCCTTAACGAGGACGCAGCTCGGCTACCCGGGTTTTTGCACGCCCACCCGCTACAGGATCCCAATACGGTGCAGGGCAACTTGGCACTGATGTACGAGCTACAAGAATGTTTGAAAGAAATTGGGGGCTTTGCCGGGGTGAGCCTACAGCCCGCAGCGGGCGCACACGGAGAACTTGCCGGAGTCCTTATGATGCGCGCCTATCACATGGCCCGCGGAGACGAAGCCCGGCGTAAGATTCTCATCCCGGATTCAGCACACGGAACCAACCCAGCCAGCACTACCATGGGTGGCCTCGAATTGATTGAACTGCCCTCTGACGAGCGCGGGAACGTGAGTGTGAAAGCCCTGCGCGAAGCGTGCGGCGAAAATGTGGCCGGCCTGATGATCACTAATCCCAACACGCTGGGGCTGTTCGAGGAACATATCCAGGAAGTGGTGCAGCTTGTGCATGATTGCGGTGGCTTGATTTACGGAGATGGCGCAAACATGAACGCGCTCACCGGGATCATCCGTCCCGGCGACCTAGGATTCGATGTGATGCACTACAACCTGCACAAGACTTTTTCTACCCCGCATGGTGGTGGCGGCCCCGGATCAGGGCCAGTAGGAGTTTCGGAGCGGATGGAGGAATTCTTGCCAGCACCAATCTTGACAATCATCGAAGAGGGCAGCGAAAAGGAGCCGCCACTGTATGGATTAGCGACCCCATCGAAAACCATTGGCCGTATGAAAACCTTCAACGGGCAGTTCGGCGTACTTGTGCGGGCTTACGCTTACATACGCGTTCACGGTACGGTCGGATTGCGAGCCAACGCCGAACACGCCGTCCTCAACGCAAACTACCTGCTATCCAAAGTGCGCGCGGTATATCACCTGCCATTTGAACGTGCATGCCTGCATGAATTCGTGGTCGAAGGTCGCTGGAGCGATGCCCCCGATGTGCACGCGCTGGATATTAGCAAAAGCCTAATGGATTTCGGCTTTCATCCACCCACAAACTATTTCCCGCTCATCGTGCACGAGGCATTGATGATCGAGCCGACCGAAACCGAAAGTCGGGAGACCCTTGACGCATTCGCGGACGCACTGCTGCAGATTGCCGCCACTGCAAAAGCCAACCCCGAGGAGCTGCGCACAGCGCCGCACACCACGCCGGTAAACCGCATAGATGAAGTGCAGGCCGCCCGCCAGCTGGTGCTGTGCTGCCGGCCTAAATATCTGTCGGAGCCATCCCCTGCACCTGCTTCCCAGAGCTGAATCCGGTGTAGTTAACGGCCGGCGATAATAACCCGACTGAGAAGCTATATCGCCTTCTGTCATATGAGCAGCACCACACTTCTACGTGCCAGTGCTCGCTAGCCCAACGCTCCAAATACATCGCTGACTTTGACCATTTTTTCCAGGCGCACGACTACGCCTACTTGGAATGCTGAGATATGGTCGCGCAGAAACTGCTCAGCCGTCATCGGATGTGCCCGGTGCAGCCTACTTTCCATCCACAGACTACAGTATACTCGCTGCTTCTTAAACATTTTACTTACGATTTGCGAGGCGGCGAGAGCATCTATGGCTTGCCAATCACCGAAGCCTTTGTGGACAACGGCACACTGACACAGTATTTTGAGTGTTCCTTCCGCCCATGGACACACGATACAGATGGCACCGGGATTACCAGCGTGGCCCCAAAGGAACTGGGGGCTATCTGATACACAAGTGATATCTCTAGACAGGATGTACAACCCAATAGGGGTGCAGCGCACCGACTTAGATTTATTTGTCCTTAGTTGAGCCACGCTGCTTTTCGCACTACCACAGGACCGGATGACCACACCGGTGTTGCCTTTACCGTTAGCATGATGCGGGAAGGTATGCCGACAGCGAACTACCGCGTCCGTGTGAGAGTTGGCAGCACCAGAGAGACCGTTACCAAGATTTTCAACATCCAGTAGACGGGAAATCAGTGAAGCGCGTAGCGTCCCTCACTTTTCTCGTTTCACTTGAAAATGGTCCAAGTCTCGGGCAACCACTGTGTCCGCGAAAACGGCTCGTGCCTCGGCTAGCACGTCACGTTCGCGGTAGCGGCGAGAGAGGTGCGTCAGATACAGTCTCCGCACATTGGCAGCTTGGGCTAGCTCAGCAGCCTGCAGCGCGGTGAGGTGACCAAAACGCCGCGCTAGTTCAGCCTCGCGCTGCAGATAGGTGGCTTCTATAATGAGCGCATCCGCCTCGTGACAGTGTTCTACCAGGTCGTCAGTGTGCCCAGCATCACCCACATGCACCAGTTTCGTGCCAGGCTCACTCGGGCCCAGAACCTCGTTTGGTTGCACCACCAACCCGCTAGGTAAAGTAACCGCATGGCCCTGCACCAGATCGCGCCGTTCTGGACCGTGCGGGACACCCAGAGCTGACGCTTTTGCTTCCAAGAACGGCCGGCGCGGCTTTTCCTGAAAGGAAAAACCAAAACAGTGCCCGCCGCGGTGCGTTACCGGAAATGCATGTAGCTCGAACGAGTCGCATTCAGCAATCGGTCCGGCAACAATCTCCTTCAAATCAATGTTCAGCTGCGCACGTTCGCCCCGAAACACCACGCCGAAAACTAGGTCGCGAATGCGCCGCAACGCTGCCCGCCCGGCCCAGATTTCCACGTGCTCAATCGCTTCCCAGCGAGTGAGCGTGGATAGCAACCCACCCAAGCCCAGAATATGGTCAAGGTGTCCATGGGTGATCAAAATCTTCTCCAAGCGCTTAAATCCCAGTCCACTACGCAGAATCTGCCGTTGGGTACCCTCACCGCAATCGATCAGGAAACGGTACTCCCGGTGCATAATAATATGCGCCGAAAGACCGCGATGCACAGAGGGCGCCGACGCCGAAGTTCCTAGGAATACAAACTCAAACACAGTTCACTCGCTGGCTGCGGCACGAGAAGAGGAGTACACACCTCAATTTAGTCGGCCGGCCATAAGCACCGATTATAATGCATAGGCCCTGCAGCTTGGGCAGCCGCGCCTATGGTATCATTCCACGTTACTCCTACGGGTAGAACGCAGACACGCCCGAAAAAAAGTGAGCGCTATATCTATGGCAAATATCGCTGTAATCGGGGCTGGATATGTTGGGTTGGTCACAGGAGCCTGTTTCGCAGATCTGGGCAACAAAGTGTGCTGTCTGGATATTGACACTGAACGTATCCACAACCTGAAGCAAAGTGTGCTTCCCATCTATGAGCCGGGCCTAGCCGAGATGGTGAAGCGACAAATGCAAGCCGGGCGTTTGCGCTTCACCACAGATTATGAGGATGCGCTTGAATGCACGGAATTCGCGTTCATCGCTGTCGGCACTCCAGAAGGCGTAGACGGCGAAGCTGATCTGCAATACGTGCGTCAAGCTGCCACTTCAGTAGCTAAGGTCATGAAAGCGCCACTGGTGATTGTCAACAAATCCACTGTGCCGGTCGGCACCGGAGACTGGGTGGCCAACATCGTCCGCAAGAATCAACCAGAAGCCATCGACTTCTATGTGGTCTCGTGCCCTGAATTCTTGCGGGAGGGCAGCGCGCTGCAGGATTTCATGAACCCGCACCGCACAGTACTGGGCTCGCTAGACGCCAATGCCGCCGACCGCGTCGCCCAGTTACACCTACCGCTGCGCTCCCCTATTATGGTGACAGATTTGCGAACTGCCGAAATGATCAAATACGCTTCCAACGCGTTTCTAGCTACGAGGATTTCCTTTATCAACGAAATCGCCAACATTTGCGAGGACCTAGGCGCAGATATAAAAGAAGTGGCTGTCGGCATGGGATATGACCCACGCATCGGACCCGCATTCCTCGACGCAGGTATCGGGTACGGCGGTAGCTGCTTCCCGAAAGACGTGAAAGCCCTCGCCCACATGGCCTCTGTGCAAGGAAAACACCCGCAGCTATTGCAGAGTGTGATTGAAATTAACACGGATGCTCGTCTGAAAGTGTTATCCAGATTGCAGGAAACCCTCGGAGATGATTTGAAAGGAAAAGTCATCGGATTGCTCGGGCTGGCCTTCAAGCCAAACACCGATGACATGCGTGATGCACCCTCCATTCACATCGCCTCCACGCTGCTGCAATCCGAAACAAAGGTGCGCGCTTACGACCCGGTGGCCATCCCCGCGGCACAAAAACTGATGCCGCAAGTCGATTATGTTGAAGACGCCTATGCACTTGCGTCCGGTTGCGACGCACTAGTAGTCGTGACGGAATGGAACGAATTTAAGCATCTGGACCTGAGGCGCATTCTCGCTGCCATGCGCGGAAACGTGCTCGTCGACGGGCGCAACATCTACTCTACGCGGGAGCTGCAAGCGCACGGGTTTGTCTATCGTGGCATTGGTCGTGGCTACGACGACAGCGGCGAGACTGAGAAATAATGCCGCAAAACGCTGTCACCAAAACTCGGTTGCGAAATGGGTTGACGGTAGTATTGAAATCGGTGCACACCGCCCCTATTGCTAGCTTATGGGTCTGGTATCGGGTGGGCTCACGCCACGAGCCCACGGGCCGGACCGGCAGTTCCCACTGGGTGGAGCACATGCAGTTCAAAGGCACAGACGCCTTCCCCGCCGACAGCGTCGAGCGTGCGGTTTCACGCGTGGGAGGTGTGTGGAACGCCATGACCTGGATAGATTGGACGGCATATTTCGAGACCATGCCATCTGACCAAATCGACCTGGCCTTGCAATTGGAAGCAGACCGTCTGATCAACAGCCATTTCAAGGAAAGAGATGTGCAATCCGAACGCACGGTCATCATTTCCGAGCGGCAGGGAAGCGAAAACCAACCGACCTTCTTGCTTTCTGAGGAGGTACAGGCTGCCGCTTTCCGCGTGCACCCCTACCACCACGAGGTGCTCGGGGATCAGGTCGACATCGAAACCATGACCCGCGCAGATCTCTACGCTCACTATCGCGCTCACTACACCCCTAACAATGCTATAGTGGTAGCAGTAGGAGATTTCAAAACTACGCCGATTCTGAACCGAATTCGCGCGCTTTTCGGCGCAATCCCGAAGTGCGATAATCCGGATATTTTCCTTCGGCCCGAACCCACTCAGCGTGGTGAGCGCCGAGTACAGCTGGAAGGGAAAGGCCATACCGCATACCTGCAGGCGGCTTACCACGCTCCCGCAGCCACTGACCCGGACTTCTTCCCCATGATTGTGCTCGACAGTATTCTGGCGGGCGCAAGTTCCTTCAATCTTTTCGGAGACGGCATAAGCAACAAAACCTGTCGTCTGTACCGCGCGCTGGTGCTAACAGAGCTTGCGGCTGGGTTCAGTGGAAACCTTGCCGCCACGGTGGACCCATATCTTTACAGTATCATCTGTGCAGTGCGCGCAGACAGCACGCTCGATAAGGTAGAGGCTGCACTGGACGAGGAAATGGAACGCGCAATGGCCACATTGCCCACAGAGGATGAACTGGCAAAAGCAAAAAAACAGGCACGCGCGATGTTCGCATACAGCGCCGAGAGCGTATCCAATCTGGGTTTTTGGTATGGCTTTGCCGAAATCCTGGATGAGTATACCTGGTTTACTAATTACCTCGACCAGTTGAATGCGGTTACCGCCGCAGACGTGCAGAGGGTATCACAGAATGTGCTGGCGACCTCCAACCGGACGGTTGGACACTACATCCCTGCCGGCGCCTGACAGCCTTTCGCCTGCTACTATGCACTCCCTGCCCGGACCACACGACGTCACACGCCACACCTTGCCGAATGGCATCACCGTGCTGGCGCGTGAGAATATGAACAGTCCATCAGTGGTTGTAGATGCCAGCATTCACGCCGGCTCTATCTACGAGGGACGCACGCACGCCGGGTTGGCAAACTTTACCGCCACCATGCTCATGCGAGGTACAGCCAATGCCAGCTTCGACCAGATACACGAACGCATAGAGTCGGTGGGAGCCAGCTTGGGCAGCAGTTGCGGCGTGCACACCGCCGGTTTCAGCGGCAAGGCGCTTGCCGAAGACCTCGACATGCTTCTCGCTAGCGCCGCCGATCTTGTGCGCAACCCCACTTTCCCCTCAGACCACGTAGAACGGATACGGGGGGAAACGCTCACCGGGATGGCTATGCGCGCCCACAATACGCGCGCGATGGCGGCGCTAACCTTCTACGAAGCACTGTTCGGATACGACCATCCCTACGGTTACTCCAATGATGGTTACCCAGACACAGTTGAGAAACTCACCCGCCAGGAACTGAAACAATTCCAGCGGAAGCACTATGGACCACAGGAAATGATCGTGGTCATCGTCGGAAGTGTTGCCGCGCAGACTGCCATCAAGCTTATTGAGAAACACTTCGGCGATTGGAGCAACAAAAAACAACCTGCTCGCGCGCCTGCGCCCGCAGAGCGCGCACTTAACGGCAGGATTAACCGGCAAGTGCACATCGCGGGCAAGACGCAAACCGACATCATGCTCGGTTTCTTTGGCCCGTGCCGGAGCGACCCTGATTTCCAGGCAGTGCGGGTGGCAAACAACATCCTGGGTGTGTTCGGCATGATGGGCCGCTTGGGCGACAATGTGCGCACCAAACGCGGCCTAGCATATTATTCATTCAGCCATGCCGATGGCAGCTTCGGTCCCGGAACATGGAGACTGATTGCCGGCGTCAATCCAGATAAGGTGGACACAGCGATTGCCGCAATGCTCGCAGAAATAGAACGTCTCGTATCCCGCCTTGTCACACCGACCGAACTGGCTGACAGCACATCATTTATCCTGGGTCGCCTACCGCTTCAGCTTGAAACGAACGAGGGGGTAGCAGGGACGCTGGCAGCTATAGAGCTGCATGGACTCGGGTTGGATTACCTGCAGCGCTTACCGGAGCAGATTCATGCCCTCACGCGTGCCGATATTCGCAGAGCAGCCGGACGTTTGCTTGATAGCGAAAAGTACGTGCTTGCGGTGGCTGGACCGGAATGACATGTTGCGCACCGGCATCGACATCATCGAAGTATATAGGGTCGACGAGGCGATATTAAGCCACGGAGAGCGTTTTCTGGAACGAGTATACACAGAGGGCGAACTGGTAGAGGCCAATGGACGCACGCCCTCTTTGGCAGCCCGGCTTGCCGCTAAGGAAGCGGTATCTAAAGCGCTCGGTTGTGGCATCGGAAAAGTCGGATGGCGCGACATCGAAATCACCAGTGACCAAGACCGGCGGCCGTTGCTACGGCTGCACGGCCCAGCGCAGACTTTGGCTGCCGAGTTGGGCCTAGCCGAATGGTCTCTCAGCCTCAGCCACACTCATGATCACGCCGCGGCCGTAGTGGTGGCTTCCTAAATCGGCAATCAGCCTGCAGCAGAGAGCGTTGACTGACGCATAATCCGCGTGGTAGAATGCCGGGATCGAGGATATTCTTCACCGTCATCAATCGTGGAGGGATGGCCGAGTGGACTAAGGCGGTTGTCTTGAAAACAACTGTGGGGTAAACCTCACCGGGGGTTCGAATCCCTCTCCCTCCGCCAGAATGGTCACCCGGGGAGGTGCCGGAGTGGACGATCGGGGCCGCCTGCTAAGTGGTTGTCGGGGTAAAACTCGACCGAGGGTTCGAATCCCTCCCTCCCCGCCAATCCCCCATAACATTTGCCATGAAACCGGCAAGCTTGCCCTCGTAGCTCAGCGGATAGAGCACCTGGTTGCGGACTAGGGGGTCGCAGGTTCGAGTCCTGCCGAGGGCACTAGAAACCCTCTGTGAAATAGCTCCGCAGAGGGTTTTTTTTCGCCCGAATGTCACATGATCTACTCGTGGGACTGGCCAAACAACAGCTAACGAGGAAGGCCATTTTTCATGGATTAGCACACTGACTATGTGGGTTATACTGCCGGGAAAGTTGAAGGTACCGGCGAAGCACTGAAAATGGTTGACCCCGACAATAACCCGCTGCGTCATTATTCCCTTGACACGGTTGGCATCATGCACTGGCGATTTTCTACAATTCAGGATGTCGCCATGAATGGCAGCAACCAAAACGGCATTGGGCCTGGGTTTCTCAATCCAGTTTCTGCCTCATCTAGGGGGTTCTGACACCCTGAAACCACACTCCTGAAATGTGCTCAAGACCCTTTGACCTTCAAGATGTCCTGACAGCAAACCGGCTCCTGGGTCTGTGGCGCATCATGACCGGATTTCGCGGGCTGTATTTTGGCGCCACCGCAAGCATGGGTCTGGCGGCCACTACCAAGACGGCCACCTATTTCCTACTGCGCTTCTTCGTGGATGACGTTCTGGGTGAGGGGCTAACAGAATTTCCATTGCTGATGATCGGTCTGGGATTCGTCGGACTAGCGCTGCTAGAAGGCAGTTTGACTTTCAACAGCGGTCGGTTAGCGGCGCGCACTTCGGAAGGCATCACCATGCGCCTGCGCAATTATCTCTACGACCACCTGCAGCGACTCTCGTTCACCTATCACAGTAATTCAAGGACCGGGGAATTGGTGCAGCGGGCGTCTTCCGATGTCGACACGATCCGACGGTTCTATTCGGAACACGCCATTGGGATCGGACGTATCTTACTACTGTTTGTAATTAATCTAACTGCCTTGCTATACCTCAACTGGCAGCTTGCGCTGCTTTCAGTCATTGTGGTGCCGGTCATATTGGCGATATCCCTCCTCTTCTTCCGCAAGATTGCTACCGCCTATGAAGCCTACCAGGAGCAGGACGCGGTGCTCACAACCGTATTACAGGAGAACCTGAGCGGTATGCGCGTCGTCAAGGCATTCGCGCGCCAGGACTATGAACGTGACAAGTTCGAAGCGGTTAACTGGGACAAGTTTAGGCGCGGACGTCAGTTGCTGCTGATGCACTCCCTGTACTGGCCTAGCACAAATGTGATTATTGGCTTCCAGATGTTGGGCGGATTACTAGTCGGGGCACTGATGACGCTCAGTGACACAATATCGCTGGGCACGTATCTGGCATATATAGGTATGGTCGTATGGATCCTCTGGCCACTGCGTAACTTGGGACGGCTGATAGCACAGGCGTCTATGGCAATGACCTCCTACGGAAGAGTGGCCGAGGTGATCCGCGAGGAACGAGAGCCGATGATGGCCGGCAGCCACACTCCCAGCGGACACTTGCGGGGCGAAGTCATATTCCGAGATGTCAGTTTTGGGTATGTCCCCGATAACCTCGTGTTGGATGATATCAGTTTTGAGGCGGCGGCCGGTCAGACCGTGGCACTGCTGGGACCTTCTGGGTCTGGCAAGACCTCGCTGGTAAACCTACTGCCGCGTTTTCACAGTTTCACGAGCGGCAGTATCACCCTAGACGGCGTAGATCTAAACAGTTACACGCGTCACTATCTGCGCAGAAAGATCGGGGTCGTGGCACAGGATTCGTTCCTGTTCTCGCGCAGCATTCGCGAGAACGTAGTCTACGGGGTGGGGCATGATGTGCCTGACGCGGCCGTGGAAGAGGCTGCGCGCGCTGCCGCAATCCACGACTCTATCCTCGAGCTGCCCGATGGTTACAACACACTTGTGGGCGAGAAAGGGGTCACGCTTTCCGGCGGGCAAAAACAGCGCATCGCCATCGCCCGCACCCTGCTGACGAACCCACGCATCCTGATAATGGACGACGCGACCGCGGCGGTAGACGCTGAAACCGAGGCCACCATACTTGCTTCTCTGGAGCAGCTGGCCGCAGACCGCACCACTTTCATCATCGCGCATCGTATTCACACGGTGATGAACGCCGACATGATTATAGTACTTGACGGCGGCCGCGTAGTACAACGCGGCACACACGCCGAGTTAAAAGTACAGAGGGGTTACTATCGCCGCATTTTCGAGTTACAGACCCGCATCGAAGATGAGCTTGAACAAGAATTGAGACTCGCGTAAAGGCGGGAAAATGGCGGAACACGACAGTTACGAATTCACAGAGGAAGAATACACCACCCAATTCAACGGGCGGACGGTTCTTCGCGTTCTGGCTCAGACCAAGCCGCACTGGCCATGGGTTGTAGGCTTTGTACTGATGGTCGCGTTAGTGGCGGCGCTAGATTCTTACTTCACCTTTCTCAGCAAACGCATCATTGATGAGGGTATCCTAGGCCGGGACCTCGCGATCGTGCGTAGATTAGCAACCGTATACGGTGGCCTGATATTCGTGCAAGCAGGAGGGGTGTTTGGCTTCATTTACTTGTGCGGTGTCCTTGGTGAGCGCATCCAGTACGACTTGCGCCAGAAGATGTTCAGCCATCTGCAGGATCTGTCATTCTCGTATTTCGATCGCACTCCCGTTGGCTGGATCATGTCGCGCGTGACCTCCGACTCCTCGCGGGTAGGAGAGCTGGTAAGTTGGGGACTACTGGATATCACCTGGGGCGTAGTAAATATCGGCACTGCAATGGGCTTCATGTTCTACATCAACTGGCGGCTCGCGCTGGTAGTGTTGGGGATTGTGCCGATGCTGCTGGTCACAGCCGCCCTTTTCAAGCGCAAGGTGTTGACCGAGTACCGACAGGTGCGCAGATTGAACTCAAGGATTACCGGCGCGTACAACGAAAACATCAGCGGAGTGCCCGTGGTCAAGGCTCTGGGACGGGAAGAGGCCAATCTAGCCGAGTTCAGTGAACTAACTAGCCAAATATACCGCGCCGGTTTCCGCGCAGCCTGGCTTTCAGCCCTTTTTCTACCGATAGTACAACTCATCACAGCATTTGCCGTGGGCGGCATAGCCTGGTATGGAGGCCTGCAGGCACAGCTAGGTGACGTCACAATTGGTGAAATCCAAGCCTTTGTCTCGTATGTCACCTTCATGCTATGGCCAATCCAAGAGATGGCCCGTGTGTATGCGGAGATGCAGCGATCAGTCGCCTCGGCCGAGCGCGTGTTCGGGCTGATCGACTCTGTACCTGAAATCGCAGACCGACCCGGATCGGTGGACCCGGGCACAATCCGGGGGGATCTGGTGTTTGAGGGTGTGGACTTCTATTACGATCCTCAAAAGCCGGTGCTGACGGATTTCACGCTGCGGGTGGAGCGAGGCGAGACAATTGCCTTGGTGGGGCCGACGGGGGCCGGCAAGACCACGGTCGTCAATATGCTCTGCCGCTTTTACGAACCGCGAGGTGGAGTGATCCGAATCGGGGGGCGCAATTACACCGATTACTCCATGCACGCCATCCAGTCGCGAATAGGTATGGTACTGCAGACACCGCATCTCTTCTCCGGCACCGTGCGCGAAAACATCCATTATGGCGACCTGAACGCCTCCGACGAGGAGATCGAACGAGCGGCAACAATGGCGGGGGCGCACGATTTTATCGTCACCCTGAAGCGAGGTTATGAGGAGGAGGTAGGCGAGGGAGGTATCCTTCTGTCGGCCGGACAGAAGCAGCTTATCAGCCTGGCGCGGGCAGTGCTAACCGAGCCGGAAATATTTATTTTAGACGAGGCTACCAGCTCGGTGGATACCCTGACAGAGGCGCGCATTCAGCGTGGAATGGAAACATTGATGAGGGGTCGCACTACCTTCGTGATCGCCCATCGACTGTCCACTATACAGCGCGCTGATCGCATCGTGGTTTTGGAGCATGGGCGCATTACGGAGACGGGCAATCACGCGGATTTGATCCGAGCGCGCGGCCATTACTACCAACTTTACACATCGCAGTTCAGGCAAGAGCGGGAGGCAGCTTACTCGATGGATCTAGAAGTGCGCCGGTAAATGCCGCAGCAATGATATATGATGTATTATGGCTTTCGTGAAAAATGACTAATGGGCGACACCAACGCATCATAGCTTGCGGCGTGCTGCTTACAGCATGTTCCGGAGGGAAGGCCGACACCATGGTAAAGGCACCCGTCACCGCTGCGCCAACTGCAACTACACAGCCAATGCCGATGACTGTCACCGTGGTGAGTCCTGCTACAGATGCGGTCAGCAGCCCCACAGTGCTTGCAGCCCCTTCCAGTATGAAGCAACCATCTATGACGGGGCCACCGACTGCGGAGCGGCAGTCCACAAGAACCCCGCCGCCTGCAACCGGCACTGCCACAGCAGAGGCAACAGTAGAACCCACCACCACAGAGCCTCCGCCAATAGATAAGGTCACGCATCTTACCGATGTTCTGACATCTCTGCCAGCATTCACTCTTCCCGAAATCGGCCCATCTGAGGCCACATCATACGATCCAAATGGTTTATTACGCATGGAGGTCCCGTTCATCCCGCTGGACAATCCAGTACCGGTCAGTGCCGCCATGGCCACCTGGCTGCGACCGGACGACTTCGTCCTCGGGGTGGAACGTGGCGGTGAGGCGCGCGCATATTCCAATCTCTCAGGTCGAGTACCATCACATCGTGAATGACACCATCTCCGGGGAGCCTTATCTGATAACCTATTGAAGCGTGTGTTCGAGTGGGGTTGGGTTAAACCCCGTGGCCGGAGGTACACACTACACCTTCGATGTCGCTGGTCTGTACAACGGCCTTTTTGTAATGAGCGACCGCCAGACCAGCTCAGTGTGGACTCACTACGACGGCACAGTGCTGACCGGTCCACTGGCTGGAACCGGAACTCGTCTGCGGATTGAGCGGATGGTGCAAACCAGATGGGCGGACTGGTCGGCGCTGCACCCCGAAACACTGGTGCTCGACTGGTATCCAGAATTCAGCAGCAGATACCGTCCTGGCGCCAACCCGGGCCGTGGCGGGCTCGAACCCCAGTTTCGAATGACATTGTTGCACAACGATCCACGCTTATCCGAAAACCAGCTAGTTCTCGGGGCCGCACTGCGGTCCGAACACCGTGCCTATGTGCTAGAGGATTTGCCCCCAGGACTGAGTGTGATTACCGACGAGTTGAAACGGTCTCCCGGTGGTAGTTTTTGGGGAGCGCGAGAACAGCTACGCGCTAGCCTTTCACCCCGTAGTTGAGGGACGTCTGTTGCATTTTAGTGCGGAAGGGGGCGCAATCGTCGACAGCACCGAGAGTTTCTGGAACCTGAATGGCCGTGCGACCGCCGGGCCGCTGGCCGGCAGCCAGCTGCCATTTATCACCTCGTTCGTGACCGAATGGTACGGATGGGTCGCTTACCACCCACAGACCAGCATTTACGGTCGCTAAGCGCCTGCAGCAAGCAGCAACTAATCCGGCTTCAGCACCAGCACATCCCCGGCCACGTTCTTGCGTCCGAAACTCATGCGCAGATACTCCACTGCTTGGTGCCGTTCGATTAAATCGTCATAATGCCTGCTGAGCACATTTCCGGACTGCCCGGTAGTATGCATGAACAGGCTACTGTTCCAATCGCTCAAATCCACAATCTGCCTGTAGCTCGGGACAGCTGCCTGTACGTACGGTTCTGAGAATTTATAGGGACCCACATTGACAGTATACGGGCCACCGCCATTGCCAATCTGACGCTGAAAAATTGGGCGCAACGCCCCCACTTCACTAAATGGATTGTGTGTATAAATGGTCTGGTGCACTTCGCCCCATCGCCAGCGTGCCATGTCCTTCCCTAGAGTCTCCTCCAATCCATCTAGAGCACGATGCAGAGCCTGGGCATAGGCATCAGAGCAGCTCTCTGCCGGTACAGTCAGTACATTGTCGCACCACGTATATGCACTTTCACTAAGTACACCGGCCAAAAAGGACGCATGTCTACGATCAGCAAACTGCTCGTAAGCCTCACCGCGCAAATCGTCCTCAAAAATAACTAGTGGTAGCTGTTGGAACCAAGCGGTGTATATTGTCGGCGCTACTTTCTCCGCATGCATCACGCCGTCCCATCCACGCAGATAATCTAGCGCGGCAGCCTGGCGTTCATCTTCCGGATCGACGGACAGCACATAAGGCATCAGCTCACGCACCTGCCGACTCAACTGGTCTCCCTGAATCGCGACCATATCCGCACTTGAGACCTTACGGCCACCGGATGTCATTGTCCCAATCAATTCGAGAATTCGTTCAGCCCGATAAGGCGGCGCCCAGCTGCTAGAAATAAAATAGGAGTAATCATCCGGAACCACTTTGTTGTTGGCAGTGACAATGTACCCCTCCGCAGGATTGAAAACGTGTGGCAACTCGTCGAAAGGAATCCAGCTTTCCCACTCGTACTCGCTGTTCCATCCGGGTACCGGCACTGTACCGTCCCCCTTCGCGCGAATGGGGATGCGCCCAGCGGCGAAATAGCCAATGTTGCCGTCCCGATCCGCATATACTATATTCTGACTGGGGCCAACATAAGCCGACAGTGCCTCCGTGAACTCCTCCCAGTTGGCGGCATAGGCCATATCTAAGAAGGCGTCCGCAGTGGTGTCCCCATCGTCTAGGGCCGTCCATCGTAGTGCGAGCGGTGCAGCAGCTTTTCCGGAGACGTCACTTATCAGTGGCCCGTGGCGGGTGCTGCGCGCAGCGTAGAGCAGCACTTCCTCTTCGTCCTTAACTAGAATTTCCTCGGCAACTATGATCATGTCTACCCACTTAGCATCTACCTCATACTGGTTCGGATTCTGCGGATTGATACGCTCGATATATAAATCTTGCACGTCCGGACCCAGATTGGTCAACCCCCAAGCGATGTTTTCGTTGTGACCAATGGGAATAATGGGCATACCCGGAAAAGTAGTGCCGGTCACATGCAACTTGTCCCCCTGCAGCTCAACTAGATACCAAATGGATGGAATACTAGCTCCTAGATGCGGATCGTTGGCCAGCAACGGCTGCCCACTTTCGGTATGCTCGCCAGCAATGACCCAACTATTGCTGCCCACGTCGAGGCCTCCTAACTGCAGACTGTCCTTAAGGAAAGCATCCAGAGCAAGCAATGAACTCACAACATCGGAAGCCAGAATGGTGGTTGCTCCAGACGGGTAGCCCGCCATCAGTTCGGCGGAACGCTCCTGACCTACGGCAGACAGCAGCAGCGTACGCAGCAGCTCATCATCCCAGTTCCCGCCCAGGTCCCACATCATCATCTTTGACCA
>Ga0310120_10001578_pt1 | contig 17090 bp, 8 predicted proteins | sample CB27_AW_983_MG_FD_203506 | JGI IMG/M metagenome (GOLD analysis project Ga0310120, IMG submission 203506) | Marine microbial communities from Western Arctic Ocean, Canada - CB27_AW_983 | ecosystem: Environmental > Aquatic > Marine > Oceanic | place: Canada: Western Arctic Ocean | collected...
ATCCGGCCCGCCGCCACTAGGAAGCTGCGCCGCAGGAAGGTTGGATCGTCCACCACCTCGGGCACTTTCAGCTTCTTCCGCTTGTAAAGGGTAGCGACGTACCTATCGATGTTGTAGGCCGCTTTCTTGAGAGTGGCCAGATCGGGTCCTTTCTCCTCGGCCTGCTGCGCGAACGCTGGAAACGCGAGGCCCAGGACTCCCAGCCCAGCCACTAGGAAACGGAAGGTGGTAGTCATCATAACGATTTTCATGCGTGGGGGTGGGCTTGATTGTCGGGGAAAAAAAAGGAAGCGGAAGAAATATTTTTCCGCCTCAAAAGTCAATATACTAGAATAGAAGGCGTTACAAGCTCGCGAAGATCCGTCTCACGGGCCCTGAATACCCGTATCGGGGGAGGATTTCGGGGTGTCAGGTTGTCTCACGGGCCTCTGTTGTCGCCTTCATCGAGGGCAAAAAGCCCGGTGGGTGCCTCGCCGGCCGGGTCATGCATGATCTCACCCGACGACACCAACCAGCGAGATGGTCAGCTCCCTCCTCCCCCAGCCGGCGAACGTGCCCGCACTTACCTGAATCGAAAGCAGCTCTCCCCGCCCGGCTCCCAATTAGTCATCTCAGGATTAGTCATTGCCAAGGCCCCTCCCAGAGATCAGCAAGGATCCTGACCTTGGTAACCACCATCCCTCTTCCCATGAACCTTCCCCTCCCGCTCCGCATCTTCAATTGCATCGCGGTTCTCCTCTTCGCCACCTTCGCGTTTTACCAGTACAACGACATCGACCGGGTCAAGTATCACAAGCCCTCCGTCCTCGATTCCGCCCTCTGGCTCACCTTCTACGCCCTGATCGCAGTCCTCTTCGCCCTTTCGCTCTTCCGCAAAACTGCCCCGGGCTGGCTCCTCCTTATCGGGGCTCTGGCCTCCCTGATCGAAATGGGGCGCACGGGAGGGGGAGTCTGGGAGAATCTCTTCGGGGGCCAGGAATTCACCATGATGGGGGCCAGCATGTCCGCGACCGATCCGCGCGTGGAACTCTCCCGCGAGTTTTTCGGTGCCCTTATTGCGCTGGCGGGCGTGGCCCTGCTCTGGTGGGAAAGCCGGAAGTATGCCATCACCGCGAACGGCCCGGGGAACGAGGTAAAGGAATCGTAGAACCCGTATCCCGGGATCCTACGCTTCCTCCTTCACCTTCTTCTCCTCATTCTTCTCCAGGCCGGCACGCTTCTTGAGCTCCTTGATCTGGTCCCGCAAGTGGGCCGCCCGTTCAAACTCCAGCCTGGCAGCGGCCTCCTGCATTTCGCCTTCCAGTTCCCTCAGGACGTTCACGGCGTCGTAGAGTGAGGCTTCCTCGGCCACGAGGGAGCGGTTGAGTTTCTCGGCCCGACTCCTGTCGTCCTGGTGCTGATGCAGGCTCTCCTGCACCGCCCGCACCACGCTCTGCGGCGTGATATTGTGCCTTTCGTTGTACTCTTTCTGCCTGCTGCGGCGATACTCGGTCACGTTGATGAGGCGCTGGATGGAATCGGTCACCTGGTCACAGAAGAGCGCACATTCGCCATTGATGTGACGGGCCGCCCTTCCCGCAGTCTGGATCAGGCTGGTCTCGTTACGCAGAAAGCCCTCCTTGTCGGCATCGAGGATACACACCAGAGAGACCTCGGGCAGGTCGAGACCCTCCCGCAGCAGGTTGATCCCCACCAGGATATCGAACTCTGCGGCCCGGAGCTGCCGCAGGATCTCCACCCGTTCGACCGCGTCGATATCGGCGTGAATGTAGCGCACCCTGAGCCCGGCCCCCTGGAGATACTCTGTGAGATCCTCGGCCGTGCGCTTGGTCAGGGTGGTCACCAGCACGCGCTCACCCTTCTCGGTGCGCTGCCGGCACAACTCGATGGTCTCGTCGATCTGCCCGTCGAGGGGCTTGAGGATGAGGACGGGGTCGAGCAGACCGGTGGGACGGATGATCTGCTCCACGATGAGGAGGTTGCCTTTCCGGGTCACATCAAATGCCTCCACCGGTTCATCGGTGGGACTGGGCACGATGCGAAGCTGCCTCAGGCTGATGGGATCGATCCCACGTTCCTTGTTTCCATGCACGGGGATACAACCCTTGTTGTCCGGACGCGAGTTGACCACTTCAAAGGGGCCCGGGGTGGCACTCACGTAGACGCGCTGCCTGGTGAGTTCCATGAATTCTTTGAAGCGCAATGGACGGTTGTCGAGCGCACTGGGCAACCGGAACCCATGGTCGACCAGAACCCGCTTGCGACTCATGTCACCTTCATACATCCCACGGATCTGCGGCAGGCTGACATGGCTCTCGTCCATGAGCACGAGGAAGTCGTCGGGAAAAAAATCGAGCAGGGTATAGGGCCGATCGCCCGGCGCCCGTCCCGTGATGTGCCGGGAGTAATTCTCGATTCCCTGGCAGAAGCCCATTTCCTGCATCATCTCCAGGTCGTACTCCGTGCGCATCTTGAGACGCTGGGCCTCGATGAGCTTGCCATTCTTCTCAAAGAACTCGATTCGTTCATCCATCTCGGCGCGAATCGCGATCATGGCCCGCTGCAGTTTGTCAGCGGAGCTGACAAACTGCTTGGCAGGGAAGAAGGTGTGCCTGTCGACCCGCTCGATCACCGCCCCGGTCAGGACATCGATGGTGGACACCCGGTCTACTTCGTCCCCGAAGAACTCGACCCGGATGGCGGTGCCCTCGAGGTAGGCGGGATGCACCTCCACCACGTCACCCCGCACCCGGAACTTCCCGCGGCCGAAGGCGATGTCGTTGCGCTCAAAGAGAATGCTCACCAGCTGTCCCAGGAGCTCGTCACGCGCCAGCTCCTGCCCCTGCCAGACGGGGACCATCATCCCCTCGTAGTCGTCGGGCGATCCAAGGCCGTAGATGCAGCTTACCGAGGCCACAACCACGACATCCTGACGGGTCAGGAGCGAACCCATCGTGCTCAATCGCAGGCGCTCGATCTCGTCGTTGATGGAAGAGTCCTTCTCGATGTAGGTGTCACTGCGCGGGATGTAGGCTTCCGGCTGGTAATAGTCAAAGTAGCTCACGAAATACTCGACCGCATTGTGCGGAAAGAAGTTCCTGAACTCGGAGTAGAGCTGCGCGGCAAGGGTCTTGTTGTGGCTCATCACGAGGGTGGGCCTGCCCATCCGCTCGATGACATTGGCCATGCTGAACGTTTTACCGGACCCCGTGACCCCCAGCAGCGTCTGGTGCGCATTGCCGGCCTCCAGCGACTTGACCAGTTTCTCAAAGGCCTGTTCCTGGTCGCCCTTGGCGCTGTAGTCGCTGACCAGTTGAAAGGACATGGGGCATTACTAGACCACCGTCACAGCATTGCAAACTCCGGGACCCCTGCCCCTGAATTCCCTGCTTCTGTACAAGCGAAGAGAGGCGCCACAGTTTTAGGTTCTAAAACCCGGCGCCCCCCTTACCTTGCCTTGTCAGTCGAATGAATGTCCGCTACCACCCGGACATATTCTGCTATGATTACCGGACAGGTAGTCAGCCTCTCCGGTAATGGCTGTTCGCCGACTGGACCGAGACCGCCCGCTCCCGACCCCTCGATAGCGCACCCGGATTAGTGAACTGCGCCAGAGGTCAGGTCTGCGATCGGACTCATCAAATAGCCCTGCCGTCGAAAATGCTTCAACTCCACACTGGGAAACCGCTCCTCCTTCGTTCCTCCGTTCCCGTTTGACGCCAAGGGTTCGCCTTGGCGTGGCGCAACGGTTCCGGGGATTCGTCTGGGCGGAGAGTTCCAGCATGTAATGTTTAAGGAGTGTAACGTTCTGGCTGCACGACCCGTGCCAACTTGGCCATTATAACTCTTAACTTGTTGATATCGTGCTTGTTGGAAATTTATTACGGAAACGTTAATATATTTTTCCTCCCCTGGAATCCGGTAGTTCTTTCCGGAGTCACCCTTTGCCAACTTGTAAGTTTTACCGGGCCGACCGGGCCCCGCTGGGGAGCGAAGAACTCTGAGGCCGGGCCCCTTGCCCCCCGGGATTCCCGGGCGCGGCGACAATGCCCGGCCCTAGGAAACCAATCCCATCTCGTGCAGGGCGTACTCCACATCCGCGGGACGGAGCGGTTTGGGAAGATAGCCGTTCATTCCAGCCTTGCGACAGGTCTCACGGTCCGATTCGAGCACGTTGGCGGTCATCGCTATGATCGGAAGGTTGGCCGTGTTTCCGCCTCCCTGCCCCGCCCGCACACGACAGGCTGCCTCCACTCCGTCCACCTCCGGCATGTTCATGTCCATGAAGATGGCCTCGTAGTTCTGTCCCTGCTGCAGTTTCTCAATCGCCTCGCGCCCATTGTCAGCGGTGTGCACCTGAAAGCCGAACTTTGCCAGGATGAGAGTGGCGAGGCGCGCATTGATCGGGTTGTCCTCCGCCACCAGGATATAACGGTCCCTGGCAGGCTCCTCGGGAGGCCCCCCGGCGGGCACGCATTCGTCCTGGGCCTCGGGATTCAGGACCGGGCCGAGGGCCCGGAACATCTCCCGTTGCCGCACGGGCTTGAACAGGACCTGCCGGTAACCCGCAGCCAGCGCGTGCTCCTTTTCCCCGCTCAACCGCGCGGAGGTGACAAGAATCATGGGTGGAAGCAGGGAGCCCGCGGCCTCCGCCGCAAGACGGGCGAACTCCAGGCCGTCCATGGTGGGCATCATCATGTCGCAGAAGATCACATCATAGTGGACACTTCCGAGTTGCCGCAGTCCGTGCTGACCGCTCCCCACCACGTCGCTCTCCAGTCCCCACGAGAGCAGTCGCTTCTGCAGGAAACGCTGATTGATCTCGTTGTCATCGATGATGAGGGCCCGCTTGCCGTGAAACTGCCCCTTGTCCTCGATCACCGCGAAGGGACTGGATTCCCCCACCACAAGCGGAATGGTGAAACGGAACTCCGCTCCCTCCCCCACGCGCGAGGTGGCGGAAATCGTTCCGCCCATGCGTTCCACCAGGCGCCTGCAGATGGCCAGGCCCAGCCCAGTGCCACCGAACTTCCTCGTGGTCGAGGCGTCCTCCTGCTGGAACGGCTCGAAGAGACTCTCAGCCTTTGATGGATCGAATCCCACCCCGGTGTCGCGCACCGTACACTCAAGGAAGGGACCCGGGACCACCCGGCTGTTCACACTCACCATGCCCTTGGAGGTGAACTTGAGAGCATTCGAAACGAGGTTGAGGAGAATCTGTTTCACCCGCGCCACATCCCCGACCACCACCGCAGGCGTTCCATCCGTCATATCATAGGTGAGCTCAACACCCTTCTCGGAGGCCTTGGCGGCATGGAGACCAAGCACTTCCTCGATGCAGTCGATGAGTTCAAAGTCAACCTGCTCCAGGTCGAGGTGCCCGCTCTCGATGCGCGAGAAGTCGAGGAGGTCGTTGATGATGTTGAGGAGAAGGTCACCACTCCGGTGGATGAGGCCGAGATTCTCCCTTTGCTCTTCAGTGAGTTCGGAGTCGAGAAGCAACTCGGTGTAGCCGATGATCCCGTTGAGAGGAGTCCGGATTTCGTGGCTCATCATGGCCAGGAACAGCGACTTGGCCCGCCCGGCCCGTTCCGCCTCCTCCTTGGCCAGGCTGATCTCCCTGACGGCCTTCACCCGCTCGGTGATGTCACGCACGATACCGTGCACCAGGGTGCGACCCTCGTGCTTCACCCGGCCCCACACCACTTCCACCGGCAGGAGCGATCCATCCCCTCGCCGCAGCTGAGCCTCACTGCGGCTGTGTCCCGTGCGCTGGACATCGTTGAGAGCGGCCCCGGTCACCTGCCAGTTCATGAGCTGGGAGATGTACATTCCCCGCAGCTGCTCCCGCGAAAAGCCGAACATGCGCTCCGCGGTGTCGTTCACCTCCACGAAGGCTCCGAATCCGTCGAGCAGGATGATCCCGTCCACCGAGGCGTTGAAGAAGACCTTGAACTTCTCGTCGTCGCGACCCTGCAACTGCCAGCCCTGCTCCTGGGCGCGCCCAAGCTGCTCCTTCACGCGCGCGAGCTCCCCGGCAAAGTTCTCGAGCCGCTGCTGGGCCTCGTGGCGCGCAGCCAGTTCGACTTCATAAAACCGCCGCCATTCGGAGGCCTCGTCCAGGAGCTCGCGTTGGGCCTTCCTCACATTAATCCGTGCCGCTTCAGCTTGTTGTAGACCGACTTCTCCGTGATCTCCAGACGACGGGCCGTCTCAGCCTTGTTCCCGTTGCAGAGCTTCAGGGTCTGGATCAACGACTCCCGTTCCAGGTCGGACAGGGCGATGCCCCCGATCCCGGCCGGAACCCGCCCCGAGGGCTCGCTTCCGCGCACCGCACCCGGCAGATCCTTCAATTCAACAACCCCTCCTTCGCAGAAGGCCGCCGAACGCTCGAGGACGTTCTCGAGCTGGCGCACGTTACCGGGCCAGTCATAGGCCTGCATGGCAGCGACTACTTCCCTGGAAAGTTTCACGTTCCGGCGCCCACCCCGTTGCGCGATGCGCTTGAGCATGGAATCACTCAGTCCCCGCAGCTCCTCCAGGCGTTCACGCAGGGGAGGCACTTCTATGGGAATGACACTCAGCCGATAAAAGAGATCCTCCCGGAACTGCCCTTCCTTCATGCGCTGCTCGAGATCGAGATTGGTGGCCGCGATGATGCGGACGTCAGCCTCCAGGTTCTCCTCCCCGCCCAGCCGCTGGAATTGACGCTCCTGCAGGACATTGAGGAGCTTGGGCTGCAGGTCGATGGGCAGGTCTCCGATTTCATCGAGGAAGAGGGTCCCTCCCCTCGCCAACTCGACCTTGCCGCGCCGGCGGCGCACCGCGCCCGTGAAAGCGCCCTTCTCATGTCCAAAGAGTTCGCTTTCCAGGAGCTCGCGTGGAAGAGTGGGACAACTCACCGTCACGAAGGACTGGTCCCGCCGGTTGCTGTTGGCATGGATGTGCCGGGCGAGCATGCCCTTGCCCACTCCGCTCTCCCCGGTTAACAGGATGGTCGAATCGAGGGACGCCACCTTGGCGGCCTGGCCGACCACTTCCTGCATCGACTCCGACACCGCCACAATCTCCACCTCGGGCCCCCTCCCCCCGATCGCTTCCCGGAGCTGTTCATTCTCCCGCTCCGCGGTGCGCAGGCGCCGGGCGTTGCGGAGAACCGCCAGCAACTCGTCCGGGTCAAAGGGCTTGGTCAGGTAGTCGAGCGCTCCAAGTTTCATCGCCCTCACCGCCTCGGACGTTTCGTCCACCGAGGTGAGCACCACCGCTGGCAGGCCCGGGTGCTCCTGCGTCAGGCGCTCCAGCGCGCCAAAGCCGTCGAGGACCGGCATCTGGAGATCGAGCAACACCACGTCGGTGTCGTCGTTGACGAGATCGAGGGCCTCCGCACCATTCTCGCAGCCGTGTACTGTGAAACCGCCCCGCTCGGCGTGCATCGCCACCAGGTTCCGGACAGTTTCGTCGTCGTCAGCGAGGACGAGATGGGGTGTCTCTTCAGACATTTAGGATATCTTAACTATTCCCACCGGGGATGCCCACCACAATTTCCCCGCCCCTAATTGGCTGGATCCCCGGAATATTGGCCTAATCCCGCGAAAGAGCTCTCCCTGATCCACCCACCCCTTGCTCTTTCCCCGGGACCTCCCGGCCCTTATGATCACCCCGTGGCTCTTCTTGATCCCGCCCAACTCGACGCCATGGCCTCCGGCAGGCCCGAACTCCTTCTCCCGATCGTGCGCGACTTCGAAACGCACGGGCGCGAACAGTTGTCGAACCTGTCCGCTGCCCTCACCGAGGGCCGCCTTGAGGATGGCAAGAGCATCCTCCATCAGCTCAAGGGCGCCTCCGGCACCATGGGCATGATCCGGTTTGAGGAACTCTGCCGCGAATGCGAGGAAGAGCTGACCACCGGCCAGATCCCTCCCCGCCTTGCGGAACTCGGCCCCCTCCTCCTCGAATCGGTGGCCGGAGCCAGCGCCCACCTCCGGGGAGAAGTCTCTTAGGCTACACAGCCCGTCAGTCCCCGCCCCTGGCCGCGGCGACCGAGTTCACGGTGGCATAGACGGTCTGACGGATCGGGCTCCCATCGGCCGCCACCACGTCCACCGCAATCTCCAGTGGCAAGTTGACTCGCACCTTCACATCGCCCGACTCCTTATCCCTGGTCGTGCGGTGGATGAGATCCTCCTTCGCAATTCCAGGAATCGTGATCAGCACCCTCCGCTTCCCTTCCAGCTTCACTGCCGCAGCTGGGCTGGCAATCCCCTGCGATGCCTTCTTCTCGTTACTCGCCCGCCCCACCCCGATGTTCTCCCGAATCACCGACTTCGCATCGAGATCACAGGCAAAGGTCAACCGAATCCCCTCCCCGGTGACCTGTGCGCCGCAAACCGCGTGGCAGGAATCACCGGTATATCGCAACCGGTAGATCGCCCCATCCCGGGGGGCCCTCGTATCCCATCCCTTGTGACAGGCTATGTACACCTGTCCATCAACCGGGTTCACCCGGGGACGCATGGCCCCTGAGACCAGGTCATAGGGAAACCGGATCGCAAAGCCGTTGGGATAGGGCGCGACATCCTCGATCAGGCAATAGAACACCGAGCACAAGCTGTAGGAGGTGTGTATCACCGCCCCCCCCAACGGCCCCCAGCCACGCTCCCTGCTCTGGCACTGGCCTCCGCTGGAACTGTCCACCCCCGGGGGAAGAACCACCAGCATCGGGGTAGTGCGCTCCTGCTCGAAGCCGTAGCGGACACCTTCCCTCGCAAGCATGAAGCCATTGAATACTGCTTTCCCGCTCGGATTATCCGCCACCGTGATCCCCTGCGCGATCGAGCCCAGGCCATTGGGATTACGAAGATCCCTCCCGATAAAGGACGATCTCTTCCCGTCCGGACTCACTTTCACAACCGCCCCCGTGAGCGGCGATTTATAACCACTCTGGGAATAATAGAAATTTCCCTCCGGGTCACATTGCAGGTCGTAGACAAAAGCGTGGTAACTCGCCCCGATCTCATGGGAGTCCTCGTGGAAACTCTCGTAGTAGTCCGCCTCCCCGTCCCCGTTGAGATCGTGCAGGCGCGTGATGCGATCCCGTCCCCGCACGTGGACCAGTTCATCCACCACCTTCAACCCCAGCGGCTCATACAGACCCGCGGCAAAGCGTGACCATCGCAACGCTCCACCCGGCCCCTTCTCCGCGGTCACGATCCAGACATCCCCGCTCAAGGTGGAAACCGCCATGCGGCCATCTTGAAAAAAATCCATCGCAGAGATGCGCATCCAGCTCCCGTAGGGATTGGCAAAGGGCACCGTCAACAAATCAGCGGCATAACCCTCGAGCGGCTTGCCGGGAGCCACCGCGGTCTGTAATTCGATCGGCCAGCGACGGGGTCCCCCGTCGAGCAAGCTCTGGAGAGGAATGGTTTCACCCCCCGGTTGCTCAACGTCCTCCGGGGAGAGACGAACTGCCAGCTCCGTTGCCTTCGGCGAAGGCGCAATGGCTATCCAGCGCGCGCCATCCGCCCCGGAGACAACCTTCGCCGCACCCTGCAGGGTCTCCAGTCCCACCTCGAGGCGCTTGTCCCGGGCCGCCAGGCAGTAAACCGTTCTAGTCCCCGGCCCCACTTCCAGCACTCGCGTGATCACCTTCCCGCCATTCGACACGCTCGGCAACTCGCGCACCTCACGGCCTCCCACCTCGTAGCCGAGCACCACCCGCCGTCCATGCAGGTGCACTCCCTTGAAACGGAGATGCCCCCACCTGTTGTCGTCGGTCACCTCCGGCGAATCAACCGTCCAGCCGATACGATCCACATCGTGGTAAAGCACCTCCCCACCCGGCATGACAGGCCGCCCGCCCTTGTAGCTCGTGTGGTGGGTCTCACTGGTGTCCGCGAGGCTGCCCCTCCAGATCCCGCTCACCGAGAGACGGGCCGCATCATAACAGATGACCTGGTCCCCGGGCAGGTCGACAATCAGGGCCTTCTCGGTCGTGTTCTCGATCTGCGCAGCGTTCCTGTCCTGGATGGAGCCGTAGGCCACGGCGTGCTGCAGGAACGGTCCATAACGCATCCGGGTTCCCCCGCTTCCATCGATCATCCCCGGGGCAACCTGCACCTGGTTTTCGAGCTGGCCCTGCGCGACCCCGTCCGCACCGGCACGCTCATTCAAGCCTTCGTAGTAGGCCTCGTCGGGCTCAAAATACTGCCCGGGATTCCTCTCCCGGATAATCTCCTCCCGCAGGTGATGCACGACCTCGTAACGCTCCTTCGGGCTCAGCACCGCGTCCCATCGGAACATGAGACCGTTTCCGTAACTGATCGTTTTCCAGAGGGAGTAGGGATCACTTCCAAACTTCAGCTCATCCACCGCAAAACGCCGCGCCAGCGGGTTGACCGCAAGGTCCCCCTCCTTCCCATGGCAGGACGCACAATGCAGGGCATAGAGAGCCCGACCCGCCTTCACCTCACCATCCCCTAACGCCCTGATGGTCTCCTCGTGATCAATTCCTTCCGCGGCCTTCGACCAGCCGGACATCAAAATCGTGAGACAAACGAGGCGGACAATCATTTTGATCGACTCATACGACCGAATGCACGCCTTCTGACAAGCGCAATCCTCCTCCCGCTGCACCTTCCATTCTCCCGCAAAAAAGCCTGCATGAACCCGGGAATACAGGCTTCGGGGGCTTGTTATTGAATTCCTGCCGAAAACAGGCATCTTCCCGCCCCCCTTACATCATGACCCGACAACTGCTAGTCACCCTGGCCGTCCTTGTCAGCCAGTTCCCCTCCCTGCACGCCAACGAAGCCCACCTCCTCCAGTGCGGCCACTGCGCGATGATGGCGCGCCTGCAGGCTCGACAACTGGCGGCCGAGGACAAGGGTAAGGCCCCGCAGAACAGCTACGCGCCCGACCGCTTCGTCGACGTCCGGCACCTCAAGCTCGAAGTCACCCCCGACTTCAAGGAGCGCTCCCTCACTGCCACTGCCATCCTCGACTTCCAGCCCATCGCCAAGCCCCTCAAGCAATGGCGCCTCAACGCGGTGGGCCTGAACATTCACGAGGTCACCTCCCCGCAGGCCATCCAGGCCACCCAGAGCAGCGACAAGCACCTTGAGATCACCTTCGTGGAGCCGGTGGCTGCCGGCACCAGGACCCAGGTCACCATCACCTACGACGTCACCCCCAAGAGGGGGCTCTACTTCCGCACCGCGGAGATGGGCTACCCGGCCGGCGACACCCAGCTCTGGACCCAGGGAGAACCCGAAGATCACCAGCACTGGTTCCCCAGCCATGACTATCCCAACGAGAAATTCACCACCGAGGTGATCTGCCATGTCCCCGAGGGCATGGAGGCCCTCTCCAACGGACGCCTGCTGTCCCACAAGAAAAACGAGGAGACCGGCCTGGTGGCCTTTCACTGGCTCCAGGACAAGGCCCACGTCAACTACCTCGTCACCCTCCTCGCCGGCTACTTCGCCAAGATGGAGGACCAGCACGGCGACCTTCCCGTCGCCCTCTACGTCCCTCCCTCCGAGAAGGACCAGCTGGCCAACACCTTTCAGGACACCATCAGGATCCTCGACTACTTCGAAAAGGAAATCGGAGTCCCCTATCCCTGGGACAAGTACTACAACGCCTGCGCCATCGATTACATGATGGGCGGAATGGAGAACACGAGCCTGACCACCCTGACCTCGCGCACCCTCTTCACCGACGCTACCGAGAACCTGCGCAGCAGCCGCGGCCTCGATGCCCACGAGATCGCCCACCAGTGGTTCGGCGACCTCGTCACCTGCCGCGACTGGAGTCATCTCTGGCTCAACGAGGGCTTCGCAACCTACTACTCGCTGCTCTACGACCGGGAACTGCTGGGCAACGACCACTTCAAGCACGGCCTCCACGGCAGTGCGCGCGGGATCTTCAACCACGACAAGGACACCACCCCCATGGTCCACACGGGCTACAGCAATCCCATGCAGCAGTTCAGCTTCCGGGCCTATCCGAAGGGATCCTGGATCCTCCACATGCTGCGCTCCGAACTGGGAGAGGACCTCTACCGGGAATGCGTGAAGACCTACCTCGAACGCCACCGCTACAAAACCGCGGTCACCCAGGACCTCGTCGAGATCTTCGAGGAATTCAGCGGGCGGTCCCTCTCGCAGTTCTTTGACCAGTGGGTCTACCTCTCGGGCTATCCCGAGCTCAAGGTGCAGTATTCGTGGGACGAACTGACCAGGCAGGCCAAGCTCTCTATCACCCAGGTCCAGATGACCAACGAGAAGCGCCCCTTCTTCCGCTTCAACCTGCCAGTCAAGTTCGTGGTCGGGGACAAGACCGAACTCCGCACCATCGAGATCTCGAGGGAACGTGAGGATTTCTACCTCACCCTCGAGGCCGCCCCCAGGGTGGTGCGCTTCGACCCCGAAGTGACCGTCCTCGCCAAGGTCAACTTCGAGCCCAACGAGAAGATGCTCCTCGCCCAGCTGGCGGACCAGGACGACGTCATCGGTCGCCTCCTCGCGGTCCAGCAACTGGCCAGGAAGAAAAACAAGGTGACCCTCGAACAACTTGGCAGGATCCTCCAGGAAGATCCCTTCTTTGCCGTGCGCCAGGCCGCCGCCGACGGACTGGCGGCCATGCGCACCCCGGAATCCTTCGCCGCCCTGCAGGGTGCCCTCGACCAACCCGACGCCCGGGTGCGCCAGTCGGTGGTGCGCGGCCTCACCAGGTTCTACAGCGACGAGGCCTACAACGCCCTGAAGGGCGTCGCGGACCGGGAGGCCAACCCGGACATCCGGACCACCGCCATCAGCGGCATCGGTTCCTATGCCAGGCCCGAGCTGCGTCCCTACCTCGTTGGCCTGCTCCCCTCCGACTCCTACCAGAACCGTATCGCGGGCGAGGCCATCGCCGCCATGCGCAAGCAGGACGATGCCTTCTACGTCGAACCTCTCCTGCGCCACCTCCAGAAGTCGGAAGCCACCTTCCCGAGCCGGGGATTCGCCCAGGCCTTGAAAACGCTGGCCTACCTCGCCCGCCACGAGGACAACAGGGATGCGGTCCGCGACTTTCTCCTCGGGCACGTCGACCACCTCAAAGACTCGGTGGCCACCGCCGCCATGGCGGCCCTCGGGGAACTGCGCGACGCCCGGGCCATCCCGGTCCTCACCACCTTCGTGGCCGCCGACTCCGAGTCCCCCCACGGTAAGGCGGCCCAGTCCGCCATCGACCAGATCCGCAAGAACGAAGCCCCCGGCAAGGCTCCGGCCGAGGTCAACCGCCTCCGCGGCCAGGTCCAGGACCTCGAAAAACAACTGAAGGGACTCTCCGAGGAACTGAAGACCCTGCAGGCCCGCTTCAAGGAATCCCTCCCGCCTCCTCCAGAAAAGAAGCAGGATGCCGGGGAACAGAAACCCGCGCCTGCCGCTGAAAAAAAGTAGCTCCTCCGCCTTCCTCAGGAAGCGGACGCCCGGTTGCGATACCGCAGGTAGCCCAACACCCCGAAGGCGAGCAGGTTGAAGACCACCAGCCCGATCAGCAGATTTTTGTATCCCGAACCCTCCCGGGTGTCGCCGGCCCCGGACTCCTCTCCCGGGTTGAAGGTCACCACCTCCAGGTTGCGCTGGATGACCTCACTGTCAGCGGTAATCTTCTCGACCTTGAGCACGGCGTCCCAGTTGCGGCTGAAGAGAAGGTCGTAGCCCGGGTTGCCTTCCTTCACCTGGCATGAGCAGGCCCCGCAGAGATACTCGCAGGCTCCCACGACGAGCTCTGCCGTCGCCTGCGAGGCGGCCATGCCCCCGAAGGTTCGGCCGCGGCCGAAGACCGGGACGATGAGAGGCTCGTCCAGAGCCAGCACCTCCGGTTCCACCAGCATGGGCAAAAAGAGCGCCTCGGCGGGATCGTCGCGCGACACCACCTCGGTGACGAAGGAAATCTTGAGCGGAACATCGGAACGCAGGATGTTGTCGGGATCGATGTTGATGTAATCCTTGTTGAGATCCTCCCGCCGGATAATCCCCTCCGGCAGCTCCAGAACCGCGCTGGCCTGCTTCACCCCGGCCTCCAGAACCTCGCGGGCCTTCCGGTCCTTCTCGGGATCCCCGCACTCCACCAGCACCCACACCGCCGAGGCCCCCTTCACGAGGTGCTCCCCGCAGCGCTGCCGCAGGGGAGAGTCCAGCATCCGTTCCACGTTCCCGACCGTGGCCTCTCCCACCCAGACCGGCTCCCCGGTCTTCCAGCTCCCGGGCGGCATCAGGACGAGGGTCGGTTCCTCCCCGGCGTGATCGAGGGCGGGCAATGAGATCCGTTCCGCTTCCGTGAGGGTGTCGAGATCGACGTGTTGCAGGCGGAGGTTGATCGCGCTGGAATTCGCCGTGAGGGTTTTCTGGAGCTCGATAAGTTTCTCCTGCAGCTCTCCCTTGAGGGGTCCCCTGGAGGTCACCAGCAACTCGAACTGGTCCGCGGGCCACCGTTCGAGGGCGAAGCGGAAGACCGGGACCTGGCAGGCCAGGACCGCCCCGGCCACCAGCAACCAGCATAAGAGCACCGTCTTCGTCTTCATCCGTTCTCCGATTCTCCCCGGACCGGCCCCACAAGTCGAGGACCCAAACGGGCAAGGTGGAAATGCATTGCCTAATGGCGGCCCCTGGCGACACTGCGCAGATGAGATTCAGGCTCCTCCACCATGCGCTGCTGGTGGCCCTGCTCTCCCACGGCAGCGCCCGCAGCGAAGACTGGCCGACCTACCGCCACGACTACGGCCGGAGTGCCGCCACCGGAGAGAAACTCCCTCTGCCACTCCGGCCCCTCTGGACCTTCCGCTCGCGCCAATCCCACCGCACCCCGCTCCAGAAGGGCGAGCTCCACCTCGAAATCACCCCCGAGTTCAACAAGCACAGCCTTTCCCTCACCGCCGCGGGTGACCTGGTCTTTTTCACCAGCGGGGCGGAAGGGCGCCTCGGCTGCCTTGAGGCCGCCACCGGCAGGACCCGCTGGGAATTCGTGGCCGGCTCCGCCATCAACCGCAGCGCCACCATCGCGGGGGGCCGGGTCTACGTCGGAAGCGACGACGGTCACGTCTACTGCCTGGCCGCCGACACCGGCTCGCTCATCTGGAAGCACAAGGCCTCCCCCGCCGAACGCTGGATGTTTTCCTTCGGCCAGCTCACCGCGGTCTGGCCGGTGCGCACCGACATCGTGGTCGACAAGGAGGTGGCCTACTTCGGGGTGGGCGTCTTCCCACACGACGGCACTTTCGTGTGCGCCCTCGACGTGAAGACCGGCAAACGCCTCTGGCGCAACGGAATCCAATGCGAAACCCTCAACCGCTGGAGCCTCTCGCCGGTGGGGCACATCTACCTCACCGAGCACAACCTCTACATGCCCATGGACTTCAAGCAGTTCCACTGGGCCCTCTTCAACAGCTACAAGCGCACGGACGGCACCTACGACGCCTGGGCCGGCACCGACCCGGACAACCCGGCCGGCTACGGGGAACCGTTCTATCCCCTTATGGGCGCCATGCACGGCGGGCGCCGCTACCGCGGCAACGAGGCCCACACCGTCGAGATCATCGTCGACGAGAAATCCAAGAAGAAGAACTACAAGCTTGAGGGTCTCTGGAATGTCGAGACCAAGGGCTACCACTGCGACCTCGACTCCGTGATGGGCATCCCCGTCATGCGGGGAACCGTCACCCGCTACGACCCCGACATGTGCCCCGTCATCTACGCCGGCGGCACCGTCTTCAGTGCGGCCTTCAAGAACAACGGGGAAAAGGGCGCGAGCGGGAAACTCTTCGCCCGTCACCCGGACGACGGCAAGGAACTCTGGTCCCACGAACTGGCCGAGTGGCCCAACCAGATCATCGCCGCCAATGGACGCCTCTTCGTGAGCACGCGCGACGGCCGGATCCATGCCTTTGGCGGAGCCGGGGCCGCCCAGCACGGCACCATCGAGGAAGGAGCCGACAAAGACGTCCTCCCCACCGACCCCTCCCTTGCCGCCGCGGCCGACGAGATCGTCCGTATCGCCCGCGAGATCCGGGGCGAGGAACCGGTGGGCGAAGCCCTCGTCCTCGACTGCGAGACCGGGGCCCTCGCCATGGCCCTCGCCGCGCGCACCAAGCTGCGCCTCTACGCCATCTTTGCCAGTGAGGAGAAGGCCCGGACCGCCCGTGAGACCTTCAACCAGGCCGGCCTGCACGTCTCCCGCCTCACCGCCCTCCACGTTGAGCCGCGGAAGGGAAACAAGGAGATTCAACACCCCCCCCAGAAGATCCCCTACCCCTCCCGCATGATGGACTTCCTCTTCTCCGAGGGGGCCCTCCTCAGCGGCACCCTGCCCTCCGATCCTGCCGAACTCGCCCGCCTCCAGAAGCCCCTGCGCGGCGTGGCCGTCCTCGGCGGGGCGAACAACTCCGCGAGCACCATGCCCCAGTGGGCCGCCGCCTCGGGCCTCGAAGACTGGAACATCCGCACCGGGACCAAGGGCACCGCGTGGGCCACCCGGCGCGCCCCCCGCCTGCCCGAGGGAGGAGGCTGGACCCACGCCCTCGGTGACGCCGGCAACACCATGTGCAGCCACGACGGCGTCCTGCGCGCCCCCCTCGGCATCGCCTGGTATGGCCCCCCCTACTCCAGCCGCGGCCGCAAGGGGATCTCCCCGCCCATCATCGTCGACGGCGTCCTCGTGACCCAGTTCCAGGACTACATCCACAAGGACCTCAACTTCACCCAGGGCCACGACCAGTACACCGGGCGCCAGCTCTGGCGGCGCCCCAACTCCATGACCGACACCATCGCGCAACCCGGCAGCCTCTTCCAGCGCTTCCTCGAGGTCATCGTCCAGATCGACCCCTGGACCGGGAAGGAGATCCGTCGCTACCTGCCACCCTTCGAAGGGGGACACTGGAGTGCGATGGCGGCTGAGAGCGACGGGAGCCGCTTCTACCTCCGCTGCTCCGGCAAGAAGGACGAGAAGGACTGGGCCTTCATCATGGCCGTCGACCCGGTCACCGGCAAACCCCTCTGGAACCTCGGGGGCCCCGACCAACCCGAACAATGGCCCGCCTGGAA
>Ga0310120_10001581_pt1 | contig 17069 bp, 13 predicted proteins | sample CB27_AW_983_MG_FD_203506 | JGI IMG/M metagenome (GOLD analysis project Ga0310120, IMG submission 203506) | Marine microbial communities from Western Arctic Ocean, Canada - CB27_AW_983 | ecosystem: Environmental > Aquatic > Marine > Oceanic | place: Canada: Western Arctic Ocean | collected...
GGCCAACTCGTTTTCTACGGTTGGCCGGCATCATTTCTGTTTTGTTAGTACCACACTTGGAAAACAGACAAGGCCTACACATGGGCTAAACGTTAGAAACCATGTCAGTTACCTAAAAGTAGTGTCACAATAGAGTTTGTTGCCACCATGACATCGAAGATATTTGAGAGAATCGCGGGGGAGTTGGAGGAGATTCCCCTGGTAGATACCCATGAACACCTGCAACCACAGATTGGCACAAGCAGAAAGGATATTAGTCTTTTCAGTGTGTTAAAAGAATTTGTGGTCGACGACTTGATCTCTGCTGGCATGGAAGCTGCTGAACCGGACAACATGCAAGCAGAACCTTCGGCACAATGGGAGAGAATAAAGCCTTACCTTCCACATGTGCAAACAACCACATACTTCAGGTTTCACTTAGCAGCTTTCCGAGCCTTATTTGATTTTCGGGACGAAGAGATTCATGATCGGAACTGGCTAGAACTGTCTGAGAGAATAATTGAAGCTAATAAAAAGGACGATTGGTACAAAACCGTACTGAAAGATAAAGCGAACCTTGAAATAGCTTTCCTTGACAGAAAGTTGTCCGACGAGTGGAACGTAAACAGCCAACTTCTAGTTCCGTTAGGAGAGGAGGAAATAGATAGGAATCTGTATCTGCCCGTGCTGCGCGCCGATTCATTTCTGTACCGATGCAGCAGAAGCGCAATTGAGAAGACGAATCTCACAGCACAAAGAAAAAAGGGCTGGGGCTTGCGAATAGATCTCCTAGACAGACTAATAGAAGAATGGGGAATGCCAGTCAAAACTCTGGAAGACTATCTAGCTTTGATTGATACCGCATTTCAAAGAACCGTTATGGTGGGAGGGGTTGCCGTAAAGCTTATATGCGCCTATGAAAGAAGCCTGCGTTTCGAGGCAGTTACTCGACGCGAAGCTGAAGAAATTTTCGTTAGACATCCAGATGATATAACTGTCTCTGATGCCACTCAATTTGAGGACTTCATCCTGCGAGTGATTGTAGAGAGAGCGATCGAGAATGATTTGCCTATCCAGATACACACCGGCATGCAAGCAGGTAATGGCAACATCCTTAATAACGCTAATCCCTTGCACCTAAACAATCTTTTTCTGGAATATCCCGAAGCAAAATTTGACGTATTTCATGGAGGGATTCCTTTCACCGAAGAACTGGGGATTCTGTCAAAGACCTTTCCCAATGTATACATTAATCTTTGCTTTATGCCACAACTCTCTGACACTTTTACTAAACACGCCTTAAGCACGCTCATTGATCTTGTTCCCGGGAACAAGTTTCTTTGGGGCGGAGATTGTTATCATGTCGAAGTATTTTACGGCACAATGCTTATCTCTAAGAAGGTAGTCGCTGAGGTTCTTGCCCAGAAAGTTTCTGATGGTTGTTTCGGAATGAACGCAGCCCTCGACCTGAGCAAGAAAATATTTAGGGACAATGCCCTGAAATTGTATCGCCCTGAAAAAAAACTTACTATCAATAATCAGTAACTAGACAAAGTATCAGCGATTGCCTTGCCCGATTTGGACCGCAAGCATTGCAACAAGAGGATTGAAGGAAAACTGGACGTGAACATTATATTAATAGTGTGTGACACTTTCCGTTTCGACAACCTCTCTTGCTACGCAGGCGACCTAGCTAAGACACCCAACCTCGACTCGTTCTCTAACGAGGCCTTTGTGTTTGATAATGCTTACCTCAGCTCGTTTCCTACTGTCCCCGCGCGACGAGACCTGATGACCGGTCAGTATTCTTGCGTTCACAGCCAATGGGGTCCGCTACCGTCCGACTCAGTCGTGCTTCAACAGATTCTCAGTCAAAGAGGAATTGCTACTATGTTGATTGCGGACACTCCGCACATCTTCCAGGAGGGTTTTAACTACTGTCGTGACTTCGATGGTTACGAGTGGATTAGAGGTCAGGACAATGACCACTTCCGTTCTCACCCTCGCCATGTGCCCATGCCAGAGCATCCCGAAAAATGGTGTTGGGAGCACCGGGAGACCCTCTTACGTTATAGGCGTAATATTGCTGGGAGGAAAGGAGAGGAAGATTGCTTTGCCCCCCAGACCATTACCGCAGCTATGCATTGGCTGGACGGCAATGGACGCGAAGCTCCATTCTTCTTGTACTTAGACCTCTTCGACCCTCATGAGCCTTGGGACGCCCCACAGAAATATGTGGATCTATACGATCCCGGTTACAAGGGCTCCGAAATTGATTATCCCCTTTACGGCTTTTGGGAGGGAGTCTTGACTCCAGAGGAACTACGCCATTGCCGAGCTCTCTACTCTGCCGAGGTGACCATGGTGGACGAGTGGCTGGGGCGCCTGTTGAAAAAAATTGACGACCTCGGCCTGCAGGAAGATACAGCCGTGATCTTCACCAGCGATCATGGTTTCATGCTTGGAGAACATGATTTCATTGGCAAGTCAAAAGCCTCCGGCGAAAGTGGGTATGAAGCATTGCCTTTTTATCAGGAGATAGCTCGTATTCCACTGCTAATCAGGTTGCCGGATCAGAATGAAGGTATGCACGTTAAGGCATTAGCACAATTTCCAGACCTTATGCCTACTGTCTTGGAACTTGCAGGTATTGAAATGATATCTGAAGGCATAATAGGCATGAGCGCGACCCAGCTGCTTCAATGTGGCATGTATGGACGGCAGGAGTGGAAATTAGATCCCGATTCCCTGCATGGAGTTTCCCTCGTGCCTCTGATGCGCGGTGAGGTCGACCGCGTAAGGGAAATTGCAGTGTCTTCCCATACACTAATCAATGCTACGCCGGCAATAGCGAAGACGGCCATTGTGACAGATGATGGATGGTGCTTGCACTATGCGGGACACTATCCTGATGCTATGGAGGGCACGAACAGCGCTGGTTTACCCATCTGCCCTGCAGATCAGCTCGAATTACCTGCTCATCCCAGTCTCTACTTCTTACCGGATGACCCGGGTGAGACGAACAATCTGCTAGATGCTAATTCCAGCTTAGCGAAAAAAATTCATGGGCTCTACGTGGGTTTCCTCGAATCAGTAGGGACACCAGAAAGATACTTATCTCATCGGCGTAAGTTTGTTATCTAAGTGGTAGAAGTTATTACTAAGCCAGCGATTCGGACTTTCGCCAACTTTAACTTTCAAACCATATGTTAGACGAAAAAGATTGTGTCGAAAAAGTGGTTGCAACAAGAGGACGGAACAGATTTAGTCTAGGATAGTAATTACGGCCTTCAAGTGTATATTTGTAGGAAAAGCATGAAACTGATTTGTTTTGATTGATTATGAGTAGTCGAAAACACAATCATGAAGTACTATATATAGTATCATGCTATGTGAATTAACAGTAGTCTCAGGTATTATCTTTAGGATACAATAGAACCATAAATGGTAGTATGAAGAAAAACTATAACAACGCTTTGCTAAAAGACAGCACTGTATTCTCTAAATTTGAACTAGTAGTGAGGATACGAAGGCGCACACGCTAAAACATGATTGAATTATACTATCAGGGCGAGAGGAAAATAGTCAAAGGCAAAATCATAATCGCCCAAACAGAACTCGCGCAATGAAAAGAATAGGCGCTTGTCGAATTCTTTGATACCAGAGTCCGTTAATTTCCAGGTTACCAGGCCCTTGAATCGACAACGCTACAACACGATCCATGGTTGTTAAGCTTGGCCATTCCGGCGAGAGATAATTATGGCTCAGAACTCTAAAAGTAACATGGTAAAAAAAGATGCCTTTCACACGAAACTTAGCAATACTCACTAGGCGTCTGTTTCTTCCACTGTGTGTAACTCCGTCACTCATTCTATTAGCAGTCGCTTATGTGTGGCCCTTTGTTAAGCAACTACAAAGAAGCCTTTTCGTTCCGGATTTCAGTCTGGAGTACTATCAGGATGTGTTCACAAAACCTGCGGTGGCAATATACACATCAACCACACTGAGCATTGCGACATGGGCTGTTATCTGGTCTGTTCTACTCGGCTACCCGGTCGCTTACCTTTTGAATAAGTTAAAACCTAGACAAGCGAACTTGTTGCGCATTCTGGTGCTATTGCCGTTCTACACTAGCTTCTTGATACGCACGTATGCATGGACCCTATTGCTTGGTAGGAGGGGAATTATAAATGGCTTACTCGTAGGTTCTGGACTAATCGACGATCCCTTGCGGCTTCTGTACACTCGCCCTGCAGTTCTTCTAGGTATGGTTCAGGTCACACTACCTCTTGTAATCCTGCCTCTATACGCAGTGATGAGGGGCATTGATAAAGATATGATCAGTGCAGCCCGTAATCTTGGAGCCAGCCCGTTCAAAGCATTTTCGCTTATCTTTCTCCCTCTCAGTCTTCCAGGTGTAGCGAGCGGTAGCATCCTCGTCTTCGTCACATCTATGGGAGCATACCTAACCGCGAAGTTCCTTGGGGGACCCAACGATCAGATGCTCGCTAATCTAATCGAGAGTCAAATAATGAGAGCGATGAATTGGGAGATTGCTGCCGCTGAAACCATGGTGCTACTAGCAATGAGCCTCACTGCTATCATTATTCTTCAGCGTGTGCTCAAGGTCAACCTAGTGGTAGGATGGTCAAAATGAACATGAGAGGTTATACCGTGCAGCACCCCTTACTGAGGTTTCTCTCGAGAACATATAGAGAATACCAATCAGCTCTTTTGTGGATGTTTTGTAGTGTTATATTTTTTTACTTGATTTTCCCAGTGCTCATTCTTTTCCCAGTCTCCTTTTTCGCCTCACAGTATACACTCTTGCCGCCATCAGGATACTCACTGCGATGGTATCAAGAGTTCCTGAGTAATTCTGATTGGATCGATTCTGCTTTCACAAGCATCAAGATCGCTCTCTTGACCTCCGTATGCGCATGCGTGATAGGCGGTCTAGCATCTCTTGCCCTTGTGCGCGGAAACTGGCGCAGCAAGGATCTGCTCAGCAGCTTGATGATCTCCCCGATGATTGTACCGACTATTCTTGTTGGTGTTGCCTCGTTCTTCACCTTGAGTAGTCTCGGAATTAAGGGCGATATCTCAGGTTATGTTTTGATCTACACTATGCTGTCCCTACCAATCGTAGTTATTGTTATCTCCTCTCGTCTCCAGAGTTTTGATGTGGCACTGGAGGAAGCTGCTAATAACCTAGGTGCAAACCGGTGGGGTGCCCTCTGGCATGTCACTCTTCCAATCATATCACCAGCAGTCTTCGTGGCTGCGGTCTTTGCTTTTAATGTCGCCTTCGAAGAAGCTATTATAGTAATGTTCATTTCCAAGCCTGGCGTTACTACCCTACCTAACCAAATGTACAACACCTTGATAGAGGATGCTTCCCTGGTAGTAGCGGCAGTCTCCTCGCTTCAGATTGTGGCTACAGTGTCTATCTTCGGGGCCGCGGCGCTGGTGGGGAAAAATCGATCATGAAAGTCTTTCATCTGGCGGGTAAACCCTATAAGCGTGGCCAAGAATATGGTGAGCACTTTAAGGAGAAAAATAGATCATGAAGGTCTTTCATCTGGCAGGTAAACCCTATAAGCGTGGCCAAGAATATGGTGAGCACTTTAAGGACACGATATGTGAATTAGTGGCGCAGGACAGGATGGGCCTAGAGAGAGAAATTCAGACACGTACCGGCATAACATTGTCTGATGAAGATTGGCTGAGCATGGTGCGGCGATACCTAGTATTCGCGGAGGATTACGCACCGGATCTAGTAGAAGAAATGCGAGGAATTGCTAACGGAGCGGATATATCCTTTGAGCACCTCTTTGCATTCAATGCATTCCTAGATTTCAATGATTTATCATCCCGACCCCTGACTTCGAAGTTATTGATCGGATGCACCACTTTCGCTGCATCTAGCACAGCTACCAGAGAAAGCGATGCCTATCTGGGACAAACATACGATTGGCGAACCAGCTATCGAAAGGGATCTACAATATTACATCATACCGGACCCAACGGTATATCAGTATTGTTATTCACTTTCGCCGGCCTACTCGGGTGTGCAGGTATTAACTCCGCAGGTATGGGTATCGTCATAAATAAGCTGACCCCATCCGACAGCCGGCCAGGCGTTCCACATCCGTTCGTCCTGCGCAAAGCTTTGGAGCAAACAAACATACCTGATGCAATCGGTATGATTGGGAATTGTGAGCGAGCATCTGGAATTTTTTATCTATTGGCTGACGCCAGCGGAGAGATCATTGGAATTGAAACAACTGCTACCGATTTTGAGGTCATCTACGCAATGGAGGATTACCTGGGGCACTCCAACCATTATGTCCACCCACGATTATTAGACTACGACCAACCAAATCGCCGCTTGAAAACAGACACGTTTGTTCGCTGGAGCCGCATAAACAAGCTCCTGGAGCGTGCCAGAGGTCAGATAGGACTGGACGATCTAATGGAATTTACCCGCGATCACGCCAGTTCCCCTAATGCTATTTGTCACCATCCAGATGATGGCGTTGAGGGCAACGACGATACATATACCTCAAGTACTAATGCCGGCCTGATCATGGATCTCAAATCCCTGAAGTTCTGGGTATCATTGGGCAACCCCTGTGTTAGCAAATATGAGGAGTATGGCTTTCCTGGATGACTACCAACCCAGGATGCCGTGTCCAAAGTAGCGGTCCACCATAAACTACGATATACAGAAGGCGAATATTTTTTTCAGACACAATGTACGATGTTCCTGATGACATACCAGGTCAATTGGGGTAATGCCAATTCTAATCTTATCACCGCATGCATTTTCAAGGTGATATCAAATCATCTAGTCCATAGAGAGCGATGAAAGAGCTAATATTCCCTGACTTCCCCAGAGCAGAATATGTCAAGCGCTATGCTCGCACCCAACAAATAATACGCGAGCATGGCATCGATGCTTTGTTTCTGACCCAGCGGCAGAATCTTCGCTACTTTGCAGGACTGCGTGACGGCGGGTGGGATGCCCATCATTTCTACTTTCTGACGATCTTGCCGGCAGAAGGAGAGCCGGTTCTGATGGCAGCCAATGGTTTTGATAACCTGATGAAGCAGTGCTGGATAGAGGACATACGCTACTGGCCTTGGCACAAGGAATTCTACATGGCGAAGGAATCCCACTCTATATCGTTGGTCATTGATACGCTGACGGAAAGGGGTTTGGACACCGGTGTCATAGGCATGGAACTGGGACCTGACATGCATGTCAATCTCGGACAGTTGCATTTTGATTCTTTGAGACAGGGTTTGGCAAACGCAAAGATTATGGATGGCAGCGATGCCGTCTGGGAAATCCGCAGTGTCAAATCGCGTGCAGAGATTGACAGGTTACGAAAAGCTGTGGATATTTCTGTTAAGGGTGTCAGAGCAGGGTTTGAAAACCTAAAGCCGGGGATGACAGAGAAGCAAGTGGTTGATGTAATGCTTTCAGTCATGTGCGCTGAAGGAGCCAGTGAGCAGCGTTTCAATGCCCTATATGCAGGACAGCGGGCTATGTGGGCTGATGGATTGCCAACCAATAATGTGATTCAGAAGGGAGACTTGGTACAGTTCGACGGCGGCTGCATCTACGAAGGCTACTGGTGCGACTTCAAGAGGATGGCAGCTGTAGGTACACCACGACCAGAGCAGAGACACTTTTTTGAATTAGCTAAAGAAGGTCTCTTCGCAGCAATTGAGGCAATCAAACCGGGCGTACCCTTCCATGTTCCGTTCCAAACTGCTTTTGCAGTGAATGATGCTGCTGGATACAGTGCCTTCTCAAAGTGGTGTTTGGAGAATGGATACTCTGCAATCGGTCATAGTCTTGGACTGGATATACATGAACCTCCGGGCCTCAGCGCCACTAACAAAACCTTGTTTCAGGAAAATATGGTCCTTTGCGTTGAACCGTTTATTACCCTTAACGGAAGCTATCCGTTCTGGGAAGCTGAAGAAAAATTTGGACTTGAAGATGTTGTACTAGTCACGAAAGATGGCACGGAAATCCTGACTGCAGAAGATATGATTTCCCATGATCTTTGGGACGTCTAACAATTACATTCGGAGGACCCATGCGCCATTACATACATGCGAAAATTTTAAGCCGAATTTTATCGTAAGTTAATCATTATTTGTTCGTTGCCGTGTATAATCTGCGCTGATTTCATAATAAACCGTGGCTCATCTGTCACCCACATGCGTATCAGACAATCCGAGGAGAATCTAATATGAAAATTATTGTTGCAGGAGGTGGACCAGCCGGTATGGCGGCTTCTATTGCGGCTTCTCGCGATGGGGCCGAAGTCACACTAATCGAATCAATGGGATTCTTGGGTGGCGACAGCGGCCCTATCGGACACAATTTTTTCAACGGCTTCCACAATGCTAAAACGGGCCAACAGACCATCAACGGAATACCCCAAGAGGTAGTGAATAGCCTAATGGAAGCTGGGATATCTCCGGGACATGTGATCGTCGCTACTGGTCAGAGCATTACGCAGTTTAGCGCGCAGGGGTTTCGTTTTGTTGCTGACAAGGTAGTTATGGATGCAGGTGTAAAGTTGATGTTGCATAGTAGCGTAGCCGATGCCAAAGTGGAGGATGGTTTAATCAAATCCATCGTGGTCTCTAACCGCGATGGATTGAGCGAGCATAGTGCTGATATCTATATCGACACCACCGGAGATGGAAATCTCTTTGCACGTGCTGGAGCACCTTTCTTCAAAGGAGAGCTCGAGGATATGCAACGCTCCACTCTGATGTTCAAGTTTAGTCATGTTAATATTGATCGCATTTTCGCTTATGCAAACAGTCTCGAAGCCGGGGTAAGACAAGACTTAGATGATTCTCCTCTTACCGGTGACGAGCCCGACACGGTGGAATTTGCACCGCACTTTACAGGGGTATTTGGCTTCTCCAAATGGATCGCTCTGTTCAATGCTGAGGCCAGAGCAGAGGGCAAGCCAGAACCTTTTCCGCGCCGGATTATAATTGCACTTTCAGATATGATCCCGGGAGAATACTGGATGCTGATGACAGATGTGGCCGGCGACGCTAGTACTGCTGCTGGCATTACTGAATTGGAAATTGCTGCGCGAGAGCAGGTATGGGGGATGATACCTCACCTGCGTCGGATCCCGGGATTCGAAGGTGCGGAGCTGTCACAGGTAGCAAGCCGGATTGGTGTCCGTGAAACGCGTCATCTGACTGGCGAATACGTTCTGACAGGCGACGATGTGATCAATGGTGCCGAGTTCGAGGATGTTATATGCCAAGTGGGTATGGCACCAGACATGCATGATACGCCGCGCGAGCCATTCTTCCGACCAACACCCATAGAATCTGATCGTGGAATGTATGACGTCCCCTACCGGACACTCTTGCCACTTGAGATAGACAATCTGCTAGTTGCCGGCCGATGTATTTCCGGTGACGCAGTAGCTGGAAGTTCATTGAGATTTGGGTCGGTTTGCTTAGGAACAGGTCAGGTGGCGGGATTCGCAGCAGTGATGTCTATACAGAACAATGTAACACCTCGCTCGTTGGATGTTAAAATGCTACAAGATAAGCTTAAGTCATCAGGTGCACTGTGAGAGGCGTCCTATACATATAAGTTGTTCAACGTTACACATACAATATAGAAGTGGTGTTTGTGTTCGAATACGATCAGATGCATAATCAAGGCAATTGTGAGGACATACTCAAGAGAGGATATAAGACATGACACGAGAATTAAAGGGAATTTACCCAGCAATAGTAACTCCGACTGATGCTAGCGGGAATATAAATGAAGATGTACAGCGGGAGTTGATTGAACGTTACATAGGCGTAGGGGTACATGGATTTTATGTACTGGGTGGAACAGGAGAGGGTCTATTCTTTACAGTAGAGGAACGAAAACGTTTTCTTGAAATAACTGTAGACCAGGCTGCGGGTCGTGTGGGCATCATGGTGCACATTGGTGCTTTTCAGCTTCAGGACACGTTGGAATTAGCTCGTCACGCAGGTGACTCAGGTGCCGATGCGATCAGTAGTTTGCCGAATAGCTGGTTTTTCAACATTGACGGGGATGGATTGGTGGAATTCTACGAACAGATTTCCAACGCTTGTGACTTGCCACTACTCGCATATAATATCCCACAGCGCACTGGGGTACATCTTAGCGCAAGCTTGATGAAGAGGCTTCTAAGTATCAAGAACTTAGTAGGTCTGAAACACGCCACTGGAGACATTTGCCAGATGGCGAGTATGATTGACATTGCCAAAGGCAACATCACCGTGTTCATGGGAGAGGATGGTTTTCTACTTCCGGCACTTATGTATGGTGCCCAAGGTGGCATCGGTGGAGGGTATCCCATTATGCCGCGCTACTACGTCGATATCTACAATAATTTTCTAGAAGGCAACTACGAGAAAGCTAGAGACATTCAACTCAAAGGTAACAAGCTGGATGCAGTGTACGATGGCGGCGCCTTTATCGCCAAGAACATGGAGTTGTTAAGAATGCTAGGGTTTGATTGTGGATACGGACGTAGCCCTAACCGCCGACTCACCGACGATCAAGCAAAGGATTTCCGCACGGCATGTGAAGAAATCAACTTCCCGGAAGCGTTCGCGGACGCCTGGTGAGGTCAAAGAGTTAGAGCGTAATCCAATTTGGAATTAAGCACCGGGAATCCCAGATTCCCGGTGCGGTTTAATATGTTTTAGTATCATGCTTTCTAGGACTTAACCAACGATACTGTAAAAATCAACCGCAATACATAGTGGAGGGATCATGGCAAACAAAATGGATGTCATTGTAGTGGGTAGTGGTCCAGCAGGGATGATAGCATCAGTGGCAGCAGCCCGAAGTGGCGCTAAAGTGCTATTAGTGGAACGTGCTGGTTATCTTGGCGGTGGAATGAGTGCCGTAGAAACCAATTACATCGGCGGATGGCACAACATGCAGACTAGGGAACAAGTCGTTAAAGGGATACCAGAGGAATTGGTTGATCAACTGAAAGAATTTGGAGCCACACCTGGTTACTTGCAGGAAGGCAATGAAGCGGGCGAAGTTCCTTTGGATGTGGAACTCATGAAGCTAGTTGCAGATGACTTTGTGCTTGATAACGGAGTTAATGTGCTGTTCCACTCAGTTCTATGTGGAGCAATCACTGAAGGAAACAACCTCCAGAAAATTGAAGTTGCCAACAAGGCTGGGAAGCAATTGTTGGAAGCAGATGTCTTCATTGACGCCACCGGTGATGGTGATCTGGTAGCCTTCTCAGGAGCATCATATGAATTGTCATCCAGAGAAGACCAACAGATGGCAACACTGATGTTCAAAATGACGCACGTAGATACAGACAGTCTTTTGGCCTTTGCGAAAGAGACGTATGGTGAAATAGAGGGGTATAGTCTTGATACCTCGGAATCTGATATTCAGGTAGAAGCAGGTATGTGGGTCTTTGGTTTCAAGAAGATATTGGATGATGCCAAAGAGAAAGCTGAGAGGGAAGGAAAGACCTCAGGTTATAGATCACCCGTTATTGCAATTGGAGCGGTCACAGGTGGAGAATGGGTGAAGGATGAATATTGGATGCTGAACACTGATGTTCCAGTTGACAGTAGTGACCCAGAAGATGTTACACGCCTTGAAATCGAGGGCAGACGCCAAATCAAGGCATTGCTCCCAGTACTAAAGGGTATCCCTGGATTTGAGAATGCCCGACTGGCAATGATTGCACCACGAGCAGGGATTCGAGAGGGAAGACGACTTGTGGGCGAATATACTCTGACTAAGAAGGACGTACATGAGTGCAGTCTCTTCGATGACGTTGTGGCCTACGGAACCCATCATATTGATGTACATGGAAGCGAGAAAGAGCCCGGTCACAATGTGATCAAGATGAAGGGCAAACGGGGCATATACGACATTCCATACCGCGCCTTGGTACCGCAAAAACTTGACGGCTTGTTGGTGGCAGGCCGTTGCATTTCAACCAGTAGATATGCCAACTATTCAACAAGGTACCAGGCCGTTTGTATGGCCACTGGACAAGCCGCTGGGGTTGCAGCCGCACTTGCGTCAGAGCAAGGGAAATCTCCCCGTGATGTAAGTGTCCCAGAGCTGCAAGCCAGCCTCAACAAACTCGGTGCTAGTTTAGACAGGGAGTAGTGTGTTGGAAGTGGTGCGTTAGTATAACGGTGTGGTTTTGTGCTGAAGAGAACGGATGTATGAATTTTGTGGCGATGGAAGTGGTATACGTTGATGAATAGCGTCGTTGCCACTTCCATCGCATATTAGAAGTGCAACTAAGTGGGGAATTGGTCGAATCCCAGATTGAAACCCAGCTGACAGAAGCAGGCTGTCGGCAGCGTGTTTCTGAACTGATCGACAGATTGAGCGGTGAGTGCGGCCTAGTCATTCTGTCAGATTCGCGTCACATTGGATACATGTCGGGGTTCTTCAGCAATCCCGCAACGGTTAACCAGTATAGTCAGAGTTTCCTCATCATTGAAACCGATGGATGTACCACGCTAATTACAGACAACTGGCAAGAGGATGCAGCGAATACATCCCAAGCCAATGAAGTTGAATTGTACGAGTTTTATGAGGAGCAAAGCCCGGCACAGGAGCGACACAGCGTGGCCGTGCAAATCTTGCTGCGGCGTCTTTCAACGCTCAATCCTTCACCTCCAAATATAGGAATAGAAAGTCAAGCGCTTTCACATCAAGCCCGCGAGGGCTTGATGGAACTGTTTCCAAGAGTGGTATTGAGTGACATTAGGGCGAATCTTGTTGAAATGCGCCAGCGCAAACACGAGGATGAGCTGGATTGCATTCAGCGGGCTATTCGCGCGGCTGAGGCCGGATTTGCTGCTATCCATCGTGAGCTACACCCAGGTATGACGGAATTAGATGCGTTTTCCGTTGCCCAGCGCGCCGCTCTTACTTACTTAGCAGAGCCTGTCTGGGCTACAGGAGACTTCGTCTCAGGCATAGAGCGTACTACAGCTATGGGTGGTATAGCGACGAAGCGAGTAATGCAGGCGGGAGATTTGTTTATCGTGGATTTTGGCCTTATTGCAGGTGGATATTGGGCTGACCTGTCAAACACATTTCTTGTTGGGCAACAACCGAACGAACTACACCTGTATCGATTTGAAATACTAAGAAAGGCAGTCCAGGTAGCAGAAGGAGAACTTCGAGCGGGAGCAAAGGCAAGAGAAATATTCGAGAAGGTTGATACATTCCTGATGAATGAGAACGTCCAAGCATCAAAAGATGAGCAATTGAGCAATAGTATCGGTTTGCGTCATCACTTAGGCCACGGCATTGGTTTGCATCATCTCGAACCACCCTTTCTTGTCCGCAACAGCGAGGAGCGTTTGCACGCAGGTAACATAATCACAATCGAACCAGGATTATATATGCAAGGATGGGGTGGAATGCGAATCGAGGATAATTACCTAATCACTGAGAATGGATTTGAGTGTCTTTCAAAACACCTGAAGCACCTATGAAACCGAAAAAGGGGCACGACTCAAAATGGTGGAACAGAATCTGAAAATTACACAGCAGCAGCGAATCGGCTTTCTTGCGGACTGTACCCGAGAGGAATTTGAACGGCGCCTCCGGCGCTTGCGTGAGGAAATGGAACAGCATCAGGTTGACGGACTATTATTAACCCAAGAAAAAAACGTGCGCTATGCCACCGCCTATTACGAAGTAGGTTGGATCGTGCCGGCCTACTTCTATATGGTTTTCATCCCAAGAGACGAGAAACTCCCCTTGGCAATCTTTTGCCCAGAAGGGGATCAGATTCAGACTGAGGCAAGCTGGATTGAAACAGTCATACGTTGGGATTTCCCGACAGGATTCTATACGGGCCCCGTAGGTGGCGCCTTGGTAGAAGCGCTTGCTGGGTGGATCAATAAACTTGGTTTGAACCAAGGTGTCATTGCTACAGAAATGGGTGCACATTTTCGCCTTGGGCTGTCAATTGAGGTTTTTGACGATGTGAGGAAAAGCTTGCCAGAGGTACATTGGAACAATTGTGAAGAAATTATCTGGCCTGTCCGGATGATTAAGTCAAATGAGGAGTTGCGCCGCATACGGGAAGCAGCGCGTATCTCTTGCCTAGCAGTGCGCACTGGTTTCGAGGCGATTGTGGAGGGAATTTCGGAACGTGAACTGGCTAATATTATCGCGGCGCAGATGTATACAGAGGGGGCTAGTGAAATTGGTTTCCTTTCACTATATGCCGGACCAGAGCGAGTCCTGTGGGCAGATTCGGTTCCACGTCGTGAGATTACTATGCGACCTGGAAGTTTGTTGCAATTCGATGGTGGCTGCAAATATGAAGGTTACGTTTGTGACTTCAAACGGTTCGCTTGCCTAGGCGAGCCAACAGCAGATCAGAGAAGATTCTTTGAACTAGCAAAAGAGAGTGAACAGGCAGCAATAGACATCGTCGCTCCAGGGGTAAGTTATGGGGCCTTGTATGAATCTTCTCAGCAAGTAATACGCGAAGCTGGCTATGGGGATTTTGTGGATTGGTGCCAAAAGATGAGCTGGTCTAGCATTGGCCACAATGTAGGTCTTGATGTACATGAAATGCCAGGGGTTTCAATCGACAATGAGACAGTGCTAGAGCCAAACATGGTGTTAGCCATTGAGCCCTTCTTTTGGCATGATGGAAAGTACCCACTTTGGGAGGTATCCAACAAGTATGGTTGCGAAGACTTGGTGTTAGTCACAGAGTCGGGGCATGAAATCCTGACACCTGAATCTGTGATCAGCAGAGACATCTGGGTAGCATAAAGGAGATAGACGATGGAACTAAAGGACAAAATAGCTTTGGTAACCGGATCATCACGTGGAATTGGCCGCCAGATAGCACTAGAAATGGCCAAGGCAGGGGCCGATGTCGCCGTGCACTACTATGCTATCGAGAGTAGCAATCGCGTTATGGCCGAAGAAGTAGCTCATGAGATCGTGTCATCTGGTCGCAGAGCACTTGTGGTCAGTGGAGATGTATCTGACAGTGATGTAGTTAAGGATATAGTTAAGCGGACCGAGGACGAACTTGGACCGATCGGTATCATGGTTAACAATGCAGCCCAGTTTTTGGATGACATTCCTTTGTGGGATATCTCTGAGAATCAATGGGATCGCGTCTTCGAGGTGAACGTTAAGGGTCCCCTCTTCTGCGTTCAAGCAACTTTACCAAGCATGAAACAACACAAGACCGGGGCGATAATTAACATATCCAGCCTCGGATCTGAGGTAACCATGCCTGGATTTGCAGCATATTGCAGTTCAAAAGGAGCCCTAAATTCCCTTACCCTCCAGATGGCTCTCGAGTTGGCTCCTTGGAATATACGAGCCAACGCGATCGCTCCAGGCCACATTGACACAGAAGCTAACCTCGAGTGGATCACCACTGATCCAGCACGTGAAAAACGTTTTCGTGATCGGATTGCCCTTGGACGCATCGGCACACGCAGGGAAATCGGAAAGACAGCTGTTTTCCTTGCATCCGATGGCGCAGGTTACATCAATGGACAGGTAATTTACGCTGACGGTGGTATCAAGATTTGGCAAGGACCCATCCTGTAGAGTTCATGACATAGAGCATGCAAGAACATGTATATTAAGTAAATTGATTCATCATGCGGAATTCGTCACGCGATCAGTCAAGATTTTCAGGATAAAATTCAGTACATGAACAGACTATTGGTAGGGAAAGTAGCCATCGTAACTGGGGGTAGTTCAGGTATTGGCAAAACGACCGCTGTGGCGCTTGCCCGAGAAGGTGCGAAAGTGGTCGTAGCTGGTCGTAATGTAAAAGGATTAAAAGATACTGTGGAGAAGATCAAAGCGTCAGACGGTGAAGGATTGTTCATTCAGACAGACGTATCAAGATCTGAAGAGGTAAAAGCAATGGTCATGACAACCATAGAAAAATATGGACGACTTGACTGTGCCTTTAATAATGCCGGCGGTTATGCGCGAATCGGCGGCAAAGTTGCTCTAACAGCTGAAATATCTGAAGATACCTGGGACCAAGTTATGAACGTAAACCTAAAAGGGGTGTGGTTGTGTATGAAATATGAGATTCCCGAGATGCTGAAGGTTTGCGGTGGATCAATAGTGAACACTTCATCAGTAGATGCATTACGCGGCGAACCATATGTGTCCCCGTACTGTGCCAGCAAAAGCGCCCTCTTGGGACTGATGAAATCATCAGCATGGGAGTATGGGAAATACGGCATCAGAATCAACTCAGTGTGCCCAGGTTTGATACGCACCCCACCGGTCGAAGGACGCATACAATCCGATCCTGAACACGAGGAACGATGGACAAGCAAGAAAGCCCTTGGAAGAATTGGAGAACCAGAGGAAGTCGCCGCGGCTGTGGTATGGTTATGCTCGGATGCTGCCTCGTTCGTGACTGGACACGCAATGGTAGTGGACGGGGGTTTCCTCGCTTAAGAAAATGATCGATCCATCACCATTTTATAATAAATCAGTAAAGCATACTAAAAGAAGATCACAACATTGTTTGACCACCAATCGTGAAGTTATCTGTTTTTTCTTTTGCTCACCAGACTCTAATGTTGATCTTCGGTGTATGAAGAGTGCTTTAGGTTAAGCATATATTCGTAATGCAAGAATTTACCGACAAAGTTGCAGTGATTACCGGGGCAGCGGCCGGCATCGGACGCGGATTGGCGGAAAGATGTATCAAAGAAGGCATGAAGGTCGTAATCGCTGATATTGATGAGGAGACCATACGAAAATACGAAGCGGAATGGAAGGCTGAGGGTGCAAGTGTTCTCGCCATACCGACCGATGTTTCAGAATTAAGCGATGTGGAACATCTGGCTAAAGAAACGCTAGGTACATTTGGGGCTGTCCATTTGCTGTGCAACAATGCCGGAGTGATTGTACCTGGAGTCGTTTGGGAGAATACAATAGCGGACTGGAAGTGGGTTATAGGGGTCAATCTATGGGGAGTAATCCATGGCATTCACGTCTTTGTTCCCTTAATGCTATT
>Ga0310120_10001584_pt1 | contig 17055 bp, 11 predicted proteins | sample CB27_AW_983_MG_FD_203506 | JGI IMG/M metagenome (GOLD analysis project Ga0310120, IMG submission 203506) | Marine microbial communities from Western Arctic Ocean, Canada - CB27_AW_983 | ecosystem: Environmental > Aquatic > Marine > Oceanic | place: Canada: Western Arctic Ocean | collected...
GCAAACTTCTCGATTCGATCATCGACGTTCGAACGCCCCGCATGACCATGATCATCCGCAACGCATTCGGGGGCGCCTATGCGAGTTGGAACTCCTACTTCACAGGGGCCGATCGCGTATTCAGCATGCCCATGGCTCGCATCGCCGTGATGGGTCCCGCGGGCAAGGACTTCGTCTACAAGAATGAACTGCGCCAAATCGCGGGCGATTACCAGGCCACCATCAAATCCGGCGAATCCGAGGCCAGCGCCGCGGCCGCTCGGGATGCCGAACTGGCCAAGCTCTCGGAGCGCTACGAGTCCGAACTCATGAACCCCAAGGAAGCGCTTTCCCTGGGCTCGGTTTCAAGTATTGTCCGCCCGGGCGAAAGTCGACGTATTCTCGCCGAGAACCTCTCCCTCCTCATGCGCCACTACCAGCCCTCTCCCATGGGCGGCACACAGAGAGAGCACGAATAATGCTCGGTTCCGATTCGACGCCCCATCGCTTCCACGAAGCCGACTCCGATTGGCTTCGCTCGTTCTCCCTTCAGGACATCAAGTGCCTCGTGGTGTGCCGCGGCCCCGTCCGCATGGAAGCCTTCGAGATCTTCCAGGAGATCGGAATTCGCGAGTTCGGAATGCTGCTCTCGGAGAAGGACTCGGTGGTCTACCCACGCTGCCTGGCTCCTGAGATTCGGTCTCTTTCATTCCCGGCCAACATCCATCGAGTGCCCGACTACATGGGCTCCGGCCAACAGGAAAAGATTCAGCGCATCGCCCAGATCGTGCAGATCGCACGGGACCACGACTACACCCACATATTTGCGGGCTATGGCTTCATGGCCGAGGACGCAGATTTCATTCAGGCCCTCGAAGACGCGGGAATTGGTTTTTTCGGCCCCTCGGCCTCGGTCATCCGGAGGGCGGGCGCGAAGGACGAAGCCAAAAAACTCGCTCGCAGCCTGAACAACGCGGTGATTCCGGGAATTGACGACATCTCGGCCCGGGCCCTGCTCTCCCGAGTCCAAGATCGCAGCGGCCTCGAAAGTCTCGCCGGAGAAAGCTCCCTCGACTTCGAGTACGACGACAAGATTTCGCCGGAAGAAAATGCCGAAGCCCTGCTTCAACTCGGCTATGCCAGAACCGTTGAACTGGTGAGCATTGAAGAATTGCAACAGGCCGGGGAACGCGAGAGTCAAGAGATTTGGGCCCAGTATCCGGGCAAGCGCATTCGCTTCAAGTGCATCGGAGGCGGGGGGGGCAAGGGACAACGGGTAGTCTCCGAGTCCAGCGAAATCTCTGCGGCGATCATGGAAATTCTGGCCGAACAAAAAGTGATGGATCCGGGTTCCAACCGCAATTTCCTTATCGAACTGAATCTTGAGACGACGCGTCACAACGAAATTCAAGTCATCGGGAATGGAGATTGGGCGATGGCCCTGGGAGGCCGCGACTGTTCGATCCAGATGCATGAACAGAAGCAACTCGAATTCTCCCTGACTTCAGAGCTGCTCGAGGAAGCCGCCCGGTGCCACACCGGTTCCAAGGCGAAAACCCTGAAAAAGGATGCTCAGACCCTGCTGGCTATGGAGCGTGATGCGGAGGCTTTTGGCGCCGGCGTAGGCTTGGACAGCGTCTCCACATTTGAGTGCATCGTGGAGGGGCCCGATCATTTCTTCATGGAAATGAATACGCGAATTCAGGTCGAGCACGGCGTCACCGAACTCGTCTATCGGTTGAAGTTTTCAAATCCCGATGAGCCAACCGAATGCTTCCGAGTCGAACGGCTGATTGAAGCCATGGTTCTGCTTTCCCTGCATGGCAAGCGACTCCCCCGCCCCGAGCGCGAAGCGCGGCATCCCTCGGGAGCCGAAATCCGGGTCAATGCCACCAACGCGGCGCTCCAGCCCCACGCGGGCGGCCTGATCCGCCAATGGTCGAAGCCAATCCCTCATGAGATTCGCGACGACCAGGGGATCGGCACACGCAATCCCGATACCGGGGCGTTCATGTACTACAACCTTGCCGGAGCATACGATTCCAACATCGCGTTGGTCCTGAGTTACGGCAACGATCGCGAGCAGAACCTCGAACGGCTGAGCGAGATCCTTAGGCAAAATGAGATCCGCGGCGATGCTCTCGAGACCAATATCCCGGTACAATACGGCCTCATCAACTGGATCCTCGGTGTCGAGCCCATGGTGAAGCCCAACACCAGCTTCCTGACCCACTACCTTGCCGCGGTGGGCTCTCTCCAGGTGATCGCCCAGGACGTAGACCTCGCCTTCGCGGTTCGGCAACTGCTCGAAAATACAGCGGATGCCGACGCCCGGAAAGTCATTGGCGCCAAGGAGACCCTGCTTCTCCGTCCCCTGGGACGCCTGCTCTCGGATGCCCACGCCCTCGCCGGCTTCATCGGCCGCCACCACGCCAAGCTTTGGAACGAAACCGATGGCAAGCTCGAATTCAAAGTCAATCCACTGGAGCTTCTCAAACAGCTCTACCACTACCTCCACATGGACTTTCTACCGGGCAAACCCCCGTCAGAGATGATCTGGGAAGACGATCAAGGGACCCTTCAGGATGGCCTCGCCTTCTACGGGAAAATCGCGCAGCTCTCCCGGGTGGACGACTGGCCGGGCATCCAGGCACTCCTGGCCCAACCCGAATGCGAGGCCGTGGCGCCAGGGGATCCCGAACTCTGGGCTCGCTGCCAGGCCACCCATGCGGGCTACCAGGCCGGGCTTGAGTTGCTCCTGATCATCCCCCGAATCGCGACGCGTTCGGGTTTCACCGAAATCCAGATGGATGACACCTTCGAACCGAGCTTTCCCAACCAGTACACCGACCCGGCAATCGCGGCGCCGCTGATCCGCAGTCTCGCCCCCCCGCCCAAGGCCAGTAGCAATGAAATCGTCACGCCCATGGGTGGAGTCTTCTACGCGCGCGAGGCTCCCCATCTTCCGCTGCTCACCGAGGCGGGCATGCACTTCGATGAGGGTCAGCCATTGTTCATCATCGAAGTAATGAAGATGTTCAACAAGGTCAACGCCCCCTTCTCGGGAACCGTGACCCGCTGCCTGATCGAAGACACCGAGGGCTCCGTGGTCACCAAGGGGCAGAAAATCTTCGAGATCGTGCCCGACGAGATGATCGTGGAAGAATCCGATGACGAGATCCGCGAGCGACAACACGGTGTCACCCAGGCCTTGCTCGTCTAACCGATTCCCCCAGAACCCAGGAGCCCAGCCGGAGTTCGGCATTTGTCCGCCCCGGCGCAGGCGATACACTACGGGCTCCGTTGTCCAGTCCGAACCTTCCCCCGGTTCGCGATAGAGGAGTACGATGCTCCATCTACGCGGCGCTCCCGCCCTTTCGGCTTCTCGCAGCGCTATCCAGCTCCGAACGATTCAGGATCTGGCCCCCGAAATCAGTGGGCTGGGGGCGGATTTTGCGCATTTCGTCCATTTCGCCCCCTCGGCCCCATCCCTGACCCCAGACGAGACGCAGGTGCTCCAGCGGCTGCTCCACTACGGCCCGCGCCGAGACCAGGCCCAAGTGCCCAAGGGCCAACTGATCCTGGTCGTCCCCCGGGTCGGAACCCTCTCCCCGTGGTCGTCCAAGGCCACGGATATTGCTCATATCTGCGGCCTCGAAAAAATCGAGCGCCTAGAGCGCGGGATCGCGTACTGGCTGGAAGGCAACCCTCGGCCGGAAGGCATCCAGGCCGCGGCTGCGCTGCTCCATGACCGAATGACCCAGACGGTCCTCGATGACTTCGATGACGCCCGTCGGCTCTTTGAACATGCGGATCCACGCCCCCTTACCGAGGTGGACGTCCTTGGAAGCGGTCGAGAGGCGCTGGTCCTGGCCGACAAGGAACTGGGTTTGGCCCTGGCGGACGATGAAATCGATTACCTGGTAACGAGTTTTTCCGACCTGGCCCGCAATCCCACCGACGTGGAATTGATGATGTTCGCCCAGGCCAATTCCGAGCACTGTCGGCACAAGATCTTCAACGCCGATTGGATCATCGACGGAATTCCCGCCCCGGATTCGCTTTTTTCCATGATCCGCAATACCACAAAGCACTCCCCAGACGGCGTGCTCTCGGCGTACTCGGACAACTCCGCCGTCATGGGGGGCAGCCTCGCGACCCGCTTCATGCCCGACCCCGGGGATCACACCTACAAGGCACACGGTGAACCCGTTCACATCCTCATGAAGGTGGAGACACACAATCACCCCACAGCGATTTCCCCCTACCCCGGCGCTGCGACGGGTTCGGGCGGGGAAATTCGAGACGAGGGGGCCACCGGGCGGGGAGCTCGCCCCAAGGCCGGGCTCACGGGCTTCTCGGTTTCGAATCTACGTATTCCCGGAGCCGAGCAGCCCTGGGAGAAGGACTTCGGCAAGCCCCAGCGCATCGCCTCGGCTCTGGACATCATGCTGGAAGCGCCGATCGGCGGAGCGGCCTACAACAACGAGTTCGGGCGGCCGATTATCGCCGGCTACTTTCGAACCTTCGAGGAAAAAGTACCGGGTCCCGGCGGCGCGGAGGTTCGCGGATTTCATAAGCCCATCATGCTCGCGGGCGGGTTCGGCAGCATTCGCCACGAGCACGTGGAAAAGGGCAAGATTCCTCCCGGCGCAAAAATCATCGTGCTCGGCGGACCCGCCATGCTGATCGGCTTGGGCGGCGGCGCTGCTTCCTCCATGGACTCTGGAGCCAGCCACGAAGATCTGGATTTCGCCTCGGTTCAGCGAGAGAACGCCGAACTCGAACGACGCTGCCAGGAGGTCATCGACGCTTGTTGGTCGAAGGGTTCGGCCAACCCGATCATCTCCATCCACGATGTCGGCGCCGGTGGTCTGTCCAACGCGTTGCCCGAACTCGTACACGACAGCGACCGGGGCGCGCGCTTTCACCTCCGCGAGGTTCCGAGCGCCGAAAGCGGAATGACCCCCATGGAACTCTGGTGCAACGAGAGCCAGGAACGCTATGTGATGGCCATCGCCGAGGAAGACCTGGTCGATTTTGAGGCGCTCTGCCAACGCGAGCGCTGTCCTTTCGCAGTCGTCGGGGAAGCCACAGAAGAAGCACACCTCTCCCTGGACGACTCGTTCTTTGGCAACAGCCCCATCGACCTTCCCCTGTCCATCATCTTTGGCAAACCCCCGCGCATGTTGCGTGACGTCAAGCACATTCCCTTCGACCCCGAACCCCTCGACCTGCAATCCATCGATCTCGTCGAGTCCGCGGAAGCCGTATTGCAACTTCCCACGGTGGGGGACAAGAGCTTCCTGATCACCATCGGCGATCGCACCGTGGGCGGACTCGTGGCCCGAGACCAGATGGTGGGGCCGTGGCAAGTGCCCGTGGCCGATGCGGGGGTGACGGCCTCGGGCTTCGATGCCTACACGGGAGAGGCCATGGCCCTGGGTGAGCGCAGTCCCATTGCCCTGCTCGATGCCGCCGCTTCCGCCCGCATGGCGGTGGGCGAAGCCATCACCAATATCGCCTCGGCGAGCATCCTCGGTACCCATCAGATCAAGCTCTCCGCCAACTGGATGGCGGCGGCCGGGCATACCGGCGAGGACGCCCGACTCTACGATGCGGTTCGGGCGGTGGGCATGGAAATTTGCCCGGCCCTGGGCATCGCGATTCCCGTAGGCAAGGACAGCCTCTCCATGCGCAGCGTATGGCAGGACGAAGAGGGCCAACGCAGCGTCACCGCGCCGATCTCCCTGATCGTCACCGCTTTCGCACCCGTGCGCGATATTCGCAGCTCCCTCACCCCGGAACTGCGAACCAATGCCGGTGAAACCCAGCTTCTGCTCATCGACCTCGGGGGGGGCAACAATCGCCTGGGTGGATCCGCTCTGGCTCAAGTCAACAGCTGCGTGGGCAGCGAACCCCCAGACGTCGACGACCCCGCCCGGTTGCGCAGATTCTTCGACGCGATCCAGACGCTCAACACCGACGATTTCCTTCTCGCCTACCACGACCGCTCGGACGGCGGGCTTCTGGCAACCCTTTGCGAAATGGCCTTCGCCGGGGGGACCGGCCTCGACATCGACCTCTCGGCCCTGCGCGGAGAGGCGATTCCCGCGCTCTTCAACGAGGAGTTGGGCGCGGTCGTGCAGGTTCCTACCCGCAAGCTCGAATCCGTCTACGCGATCCTCGGACACCATGGTCTCGACAGCCTGACCCACGTGATCGGCACCCCGGCGCCGGGCTCTACGATCCGAATCCGCCACGGAGAAACATTGCTGCTCGAGCAAAGCCGCAGCGCTCTGCGCAACCTGTGGTCGGAGACAACGTCGCGCATGCAAACCCTGCGCGATGATCCCGGCTGCGCGAGCCAAGAACAGGCCCTTCGCGTCGACGACACCGACCCGGGCCTCTCGGTCCACCTCCCCGCGCACTTCACCCGGGCCGAGCCCATGCTCCGAAGCACCGGAGACGCTCGGCCGCGCATGGCCATCCTGCGGGAACAGGGGGTGAATGGCCAGATCGAAATGGCGGCGGCCTTCGACCGGGCGGGCTTTGAATGCGTCGATGTTCACATGAGCGATCTACTGGGAGGCCGGAGCCAACTGAGCGACTTCAAGGGCCTCGCTGTGTGTGGCGGGTTCTCCTATGGCGACGTCCTGGGTGCCGGTGAAGGCTGGGCGAAGTCGATTCTTTTCTCCGCACCGGTCCGCGACGACTTCGAAGCGTTTTTCGCCCGCCCGGACACCTTTGCCCTCGGAGTCTGCAACGGCTGTCAGATGCTCTCGAACCTTCACGAACTGATCCCGGGGGCCGAGCACTGGCCCCGTTTCGTACGCAATCAGTCCGAGCAATTCGAAGCTCGGCTCTCTTTGGTCGAGGTCCAGGCCAGCCCCTCGATTCTGCTGCGCGGAATGGAGGGTGCCCGGTTGCCCATCGCCGTCGCCCATGGCGAGGGGCGCGCAGAATTCACCCAGGAGAGCAGCGCCGGCGACCTCGAGGCAACGGGCCTGGTGGCGGTGCGCTTTGTCGATCACCGGGGTGCCCCCACGGTGCACTATCCCGAAAATCCCAACGGGTCGCCGGGCGGGATCACGGGGCTGACCAGCCGCGATGGCCGAGTCACCCTGATGATGCCCCACCCCGAGCGGGTTTTTCGAGCCGTGCAACACTCCTGGCGGCCCCAGGGCTGGACCGAGGACGCGCCCTGGATGAACCTTTACCGAAACGCCCGAAACTGGGTGAGTTGATCCGGTTACCGGATCGGCTTCCCCGCGGAGCAAAGAAATGGATCACTCGTCCCTGAAAGCAATATCACCGGTGGATGGCCGCTATGCGGGCAAGCTCGACGCTTTGCGTCCCATTACCAGCGAGTTTGGCCTGATCCAGCGACGGGTACGGGTAGAGGTTCGCTGGCTCCAGCATCTGGCCAACGAACCGGGAATCGCCGAGGTGCCCGAGCTCTCCTCAAAGGCGCGCGAGTTCCTCGATAACCTTCAGGCCGACTTCAGCGAAGCCGATGCCGAAAGGGTCCAGGAAATCGAGCGGCGAACGAACCACGACGTCAAGGCCGTGGAGTATTTCATCAAGGAACGGATTCAGGGCCTGTCCGAACTCGAAGCCATCGCCGAATTTGTTCACTTCGCGTGCACCTCAGAAGACATCAACAACCTGGCTTATGGCCTGATGATTCAAGAGGCCCGAGAGCGCTGCCTACTCCCGGAAATGGACGACGTGATCGGGGCGATTCGAACCCTGGCCGAGACCCATGCCGATCAGCCCATGCTCTCGCGCACCCATGGACAGCCGGCCTCCCCCACGACCCTGGGCAAGGAATTGGCCAACGTGGTGGCCCGTCTGGCCCGCCAGCGGCAGCAGGTGGCCGAGGTCTCCGTGCTAGGAAAAATGAACGGCGCGGTGGGCAACTACAACGCCCACCTAGCCGCCTATCCCGAACTGGATTGGCCGCGGATCGGCCAGGAGTTCGTCGCGGAACTGGGCCTGGAACCCAATCCCTATACGACCCAGATCGAACCCCACGACTACATGGCCGAACTCTTTCACGCCCTCTCCCGCTTCAATACCGTTTTGTTGGACTTCGATCGGGATATCTGGAGCTACATCTCCATCGGCTACTTCCGCCAGCAAACCGTCGAGGGCGAAGTCGGGTCGTCCACAATGCCCCACAAGATCAACCCCATCGATTTCGAGAACAGCGAGGGCAACCTGGGCATCGCGAATGCCCTTTTGACCCATCTGGCGGGCAAGCTTCCCATCTCGCGCTGGCAACGAGATCTCTCCGACTCCACCGCGCTTCGCAATCTCGGCGTCGGACTGGCTCACTCCTCCATCGCCTACCAGGCCACGCTGAAGGGCCTGGGCAAGCTCAAGGTCAACCGTGAGGCGATGGCCGCTGACCTCGACGCCAATTGGGAAGTTCTCGCCGAGGCGATCCAGACAGTCATGCGGCGATACGGAATCGAAGAGCCTTACGAAAAGCTCAAGGCCCTGACTCGCGGGCGCAGAATCGACTCGGCCACCCTAAGCGCATTCGTCGAGAATCTGGACCTCCCCGATCAAGTCAAGCGGGAACTCTCCGCGCTCACACCCGAGCACTATCTGGGCAATGCCAGCGCCCAGGCGGGCAAGATATCCGGCAGTTAGTCCAGGCCCTTTCTCCATGAAGACTTCCGAGGAGGCCGAGAGCATGCCCACCCAGGCGGACAAACCGAAGCGCCGCCTCCTGGGCTCGCCCCTGGTCCATTTCCTTGTGCTGGGCTCGCTTCTCTTTTTCGGCCAAAGGGCCCTGCTCACTCCCGAGCCAGAGGTCGTGATTCGCTTGACGGCCCAAGATGTGGCCGCCCTGGAAAAAGGCTGGTTGGAACGAAATGGTCGCGCCCCGGGTGGCGAAATCCTTCAGGCGCTCATCGACTCCCACGTCGAGGACGAACTGCTCCTCCACGAAGCACGGGGCCTGGGCTGGCATCTCACCGATGGCATCGTTCAGCGACGACTCCTTCGCAACCAACGCTTCTTGGAGAGCGACGAAAGCGTCTCCGATCAAATCCTCCTGGAACGCGCCTTCGACCAGAAAATGGACCGGACCGACTTGGTGGTCCGGCGTCGGTTGCTCGAACGCATGCGGCTTCTGATTTCCGCGCGGGTCCGGGCCACCCCCCCCACCGATCAGGAACTGGAAGAGTATCGAGCGCAGAATGCGGACGTCTTCCTCCGTCCCGATCGCGTTGCTCTGAGCCACATCTTCCTCAGCCGGGACAGCCGGCAGGATCGGTTACAAGCCGACGCCGAGGCCCTGGGACAAAAATTGCGCGACGAAGGCGTTCCCCCGAACGAGGCCAGGGCCTGGGGCGACCCCTTTCTGCTCTCCCATCAAATCCCGCTCTCCAGCGAGGCTTCCATCGGCCGTCAATACGGACCGCAGTTTGCCGCCCAGGCCATCGACGCGCCCGCGGACCGCTGGAGCGGACCGATTCCCTCGAGCTACGGGGCCCACCTGGTCTGGGCCCACGAACACAGCCCCGCGGAGGTCCCTCCTCTCGCAGAAATCCGCTCCCGGGTCGAAAACGAACTGCTGCGCGAGCGCGAAAAATCAGCAATGCGGACCCATACCGCGCGTCTTCGCGAGAACGCCGAGATTATCGTGACCCACCCGATCCCCTCGGCCTGAGCCGCCCCTGACCCGAGGGTTCACTCCTCGCGCAGCGCCTCCACGGGATCCAGGCGCGCGCCGTGCCGACTCGGCAAGAGCGTGGCGCCCAGGGAAAGCACCAGGGCAATGGAAACCACGCCAAACACCTGAACCGGGTCCACCTCGGAAGGCAAGGTGGAGATCTGATAGACGCTCGACGGCAGCGTATCGATCCCGGTGAAGTCCTCGATGCGTGCCTGGACCCAGGCGAGTTGGGTGGAGACCGCAATCCCCGCAAGAACGCCCCCGGCGACCCCCGCAATCCCGATCAACGTACCCTCGATGGCAAAAATCAATTCGATGCTCTGATCTCGAGCGCCCATGGTTTTTAAGATCGCCACATCACGGGATTTCGCCATGATCATCATCATCAAGGTCACGACGATGACAAACGCGGAGACCACCATGATCATCACCAAAAGCATGAACATCAGGGAACGGTTGTCCTGCAGGGCATGGAAGAAACCGGGAAAGAGTTCCTTCCAATCCCTCGCAAAAAAAGGATGTCCCAGTTCGACTTCCACAGCGTCCGCCACCTGGCGCGAGCGAAAGAAATCTAGGCTGCGCACTTCGAACCCCGAAAGACCGACGCCTCCGCCAAGGAACGCCTGAACCGCCGGAATGCTCGCGTAGGCATAAAGCTGGTCGAATTGCAGAAAACTGGACTCGAATAACCCAACGACCCGAAAGCGGACCAACCGCGGCGCCGGGCCCAGGGGGGTCGGGCGGCCGCCATGGGGCGAGATCAGAGTCAGGGGATCGCCCGTCGCCACACCCAGGCTTTCCGCCAGAGCGCTGCCGATCATCAAACCCGGAAGCGCCTGCTCGACCCCTGAGTTCGGGGGGATCAAGTCGTCGAGGCTGCCGGCAAGAATTCGGTCGGCGAGACGGGTCACCGTCACCGCCCGTACCGGATCGATTCCGCGCAAGCGGACGGGGGCGATTCCTCCGGCCGGCTTGCGAACCATGCCCTCGGCCTCAACGAAGGGACTGGCGGCCACAACGCCCTCAACACCTTCGATTCGCTCGAGGGCCGAGGCCGATTCAAGAATTTCACCGTAGTAACTGCGCACGAGAAAGTGCGCGTAGTTGCCCACGATTTCGTCGCGCCAGGTACGTTCGAAGCCGTTCATCACCGAAAGCACGGTGATGATCAACCAGACCCCCGCGGCCACAGCCCCCACGCAGATCAGCGTAATCGCCGAAATGAAGACCTGCCTTCTCTCGGCCACGAGATAACGCGTGGCAATGAACCATTCGGCACCGGTCCGCATTTCGATCAGGCCCGCGACCGAGAGCGGCACCAGGCCCAGAAGAACCGCCAGAAGAACTCCGGCCAGGGCGCTCTCGGCAAACCCAAGGCCGCCCCCCCACTCGAACAGGAAGACCCCCGCGACCCCAAGCGCTGCCGGAAGGCCCACAGTGAGCACCATGCGCAAGGGAACCCCTCGCCCGAGCGCTTGGCGATACACCCCCATGGCGGCCACGCTGAGAACGGCCACTTGGGCCAGAACCCGGGACAACGCCCCGGCCCAATCGGCCCAGGGGGCCAACCCCATTTCGGGCTGGGCGTAGTCGAGCCACAACAGGGAGTAAAAAAAGCAGAGCACGCCCGCTACGGGCACGAGCCACTGCATCCGCGCCGCTGCCCGGGCAAAACGGCCCAGCACCACGAACGCGGCGACTATATAGACCCCACCGACGACAACCATGACCCCGCCGACCGCAACAATAAAGGCCAGGGAAAGGCTGCCCCCGATATCCGCGATGACACTCCAAATTCCGGTCAGGCTATCCAATCTCTCGATCCGTGGTTCTCGTCGGCCCGGGGTGAAGGCCTGGCTCTCGGGAGCGCACACGATAGCGACGAGACTTGGACAACGCTCCGCCACGCCCCCTCGGGAGAGCAGAGTTGCCTCGCCGAGGCAGCGCCTCGGGGCTAGAGTCGGCTCTCCCCAGGGCCATCGGGACCGAGGCGAATGGCCTCGCAGGCGATGACCGTACTCCCATGGACTCAACACGGATTCCCATGCACGCAGTCACCCCCGAAGAGCGCGATCAATTCGAGAAACTGGGTTTTTTCACCCGGCTGAACCTGTTCTCCGAGACCGAACTCCAGGCCATTCGAGTCGCGGCGGAAAATGTCCACCAACGCGTGGTTGACGCCGCTGACAGCAAGAGCGACGAGCCTGGCCGGGGCAGCCCTGAAAATGCATCCGTCGGGCCCGTGGATCAGGTCGACAACCAGAAGTACCAGGAGATCCTCGGCTCGACGATCAAATGGGAGTGGGACGACGATCTGCGCGCGGTACGGTCCATGGAGCCGGTCTTTCAACTCGATGATCGCCTGGCCGCAGTCATCGACGACCCCCGGCTCTGGAAACCCTGTTCGGACATCATCGGCTGCCCCACCCTTTCGCTCTTCAGCGACAAGCTGAATGTCAAGCGCCCGGGCGGCGCGCCCTTCCCTTGGCACCAGGAGGGTCCCTACTGGGCCTATGGGGCGGAAGACCTGGAGCGGGTGATCACCCTGATCCTCTACCTCGATGACGCCAGCGTGGAAAACGGTTGTCTTTGGATCATTCCAGGCACCCATAAGTACGGTCCCCTGGAATCACTCAAGGATCGAGGCACTCTCGGCCGGCTCTACACCGATGTGGAGCAACTGGAAGAGAAACCGATCCCCATGGACCTGCCCGCCGGATCGGTGGGATTTTTCCATCGCGATATCGTGCACGGTTCTCAAACGAATCGGACTGAGGAAAATCGCCGGGCCTACTTGCTCGCCTATCAACCCGCCGGCCTGCACCAATGGCGAAACGGCGAGCAGCGAGACATCAAGACGAATGGCTCCGGCCAAGCCTGAACTTCCCGAGAATAGGAAGCCATGACTGCCCAAAACGACGACTCCATTCGGCCCACCGACTCGGATCAGCGCTGGAGCCCCGAGCGAGCCAATGCCTGGTGGAATGAGCGCCCTCTCCCCGTTGGCTGCAATTTCGTTCCAAGCACCGCCATCAATCAGTTGGAGATGTGGCAGGCGGCCACCTTTGATGCGCCCACCATCGCCCGTGAACTGGGCTGGGCGGCGGACCTGGGTTTCAACACGATGCGGGTTTACCTGCACGATCTCCTGTGGGAGCAGGATGCCAGCGGGTTTCTGGGGCGCATGGATGAAGTCCTTGATATCGCGGACAAAGTAGGCATCCGCATCATCCCGGTCCTCTTCGACGACGTCTGGAATCCGGAGCCCAAGCTCGGACCCCAGCCCGAGCCCTACCCGGGTCGACACAATTCGGGCTGGGTCCAGGGACCCGGATTGGGTGTCCTGAACGCCTACCCCCACGACCCGGCAATTGCCGATCGCCTGGCCGCCTACGTGGCTGGGGTCATGGAGCGCTTTGCCGAGGATTCCCGGGTGCTGATGTGGGATGTGTACAACGAGCCCGGCGGCTACCCCTCTCCCGGCGCCGAGCCCGTAGGCGAAGCCTGCCTGCCCCTGCTCGGGGACGTCTTCGATTGGGCGCGCGCTGCGGCGCCCAGCCAGCCCCTGACTTCGGGGCTCTGGTGGAACCCCCTGGCGCCGCTTCCTCCGAGCATCGGCGCGTTGCAGTTGGCCGGTTCGGACATTGTCTCGTTCCATCACTACGGCCCGGTGGAAGACGTGATCGTCCTGCACGATCAAATTCGCGCCGACACCGATCGGCCATTGCTGTGCAGCGAATACATGGCACGCAACATGAAGAGCCGGTTCGAAACCCATCTTCCCGCCTTCCGGGAACGCTCAGTCGGCGCGATCAACTGGGGCCTGGTCAGCGGCCGCAGTCAGACCATCTATCCCTGGTGGAGTTGGTTCGACAAGGAGCCCGCTCCGGAACCCGAGATCTGGTTCCACGACATCCTGCGGCCCGATGGAAGTCCATTTGATCCCGAGGAGGCGGCCTTCCTCCGAAACTCCCTCGCTGGGGAGCGGGGTGGTGACTGAAGCCTCTGGCCGGTCGGGGCTATCCGGGCCGAGCCCAGAGACCCTGCGCAGGCTCGGCGCGCGCCGCAACGGATCCGCCCTGCTCCACGGCCTGATCCAGTTGACCGCCTTCGGCTGCCTTGCTGTGGCGGCGGCAAGGCTGGGGACCCTGGGCCATCCGTAGGCCTCGCAAGCGTGCCAGGCTTTGCCTGCGTACTCCTGGCCTGGCCCATCGCACACCTGGGCCTCGGCCTCTACCTCATGGCCGAACACACCGGGCTGACCAATCAGGGTTCCCAGTTCCTGCGCACGCGCTCGACCCGAAGCAACCCGGCCATCCGGTGGCTGATGTGGAACATGCCCTACCACGCCGAGCACCACGCCTTTCCAGCTATTCCCTTCCACGCCCTGCCGGCGCTTCACGCCCAATGCAAGCCGAAGCCCCCGCACAGGGTCGCTGGCTACGCAGCCTTCCACCAGGAGGCGATCCGTCGAAGTCTGCAGCTGGGCTAGCGCGCAAAGGGAAAGCGCCTGGGCGGAATCGGTCGACGCAGAAGGAAGAAGCGCCGGTTGGCGCGCAGCGTCTCCCAACCCGCCCACTCGGCCCCCTTCTTCGAAGCGAGGTTGTCCAGGGGAACAGTGACGAAATCCACCAGGCCCTCCGCATCGGTGAAGCCCCCCGAGCGTTTCACGGCGGCCCGGCTGAGCCCCGCGTTCTCGGGCACGGGAAAACTCCAAACTCCACTGAAGCAACTCCGGGGCGCGATCAGGCGCACGAGGCAGTAACCCACGCACGCATCGTCCCGAAAGAGACCGAAGGGTAGATAGCTCGGCCGCTCGAGCAACTTGCGGGCTGAGTCCGAATCCAGGGCGTGGGGGGGCAGGTAGTCGAAATCGAAGCGAGCGAAGAGTTGGCTGAGCATTGCCTGGTCTTCGGGCCCGAGAAAGCGCATGCGGAAATTGCGGTCGCGTCCCGCGATGGATTCGTCGATGCGCGCCGCGCGCCGACGAACACCCCTAAAGATCACCGCGGCATAGAGATCGTTGCCCCACTCGAGAAAGCGGAAGAGGAAATGATCGCGCTCGTTCAACTCGTAGAGCCAGGCTTCAAGGGCTTCCGATATGCGCTGTAACACCGCCTTCACCCCTTCCCGGCGCGTGCCGAAAGGAGATCCTGGGCCACCACGCGCAGAGGGACCGCCTCGACGTCCCGACTCATGCGCTCGAAGGCGTGGGCCACGAAGGCCCGGCGGCGCTGGATCGGCACCCCCAGGCCGGGAGTCCGGCGCATGGCTTCGTCCAAGCTCGTCCCGTCCAGGTCATAGAGGTCGATGAGGTGAAAGAGCATGTGGAGAATAGGCCGACGCGTCCCGTGCAGCCGAACCGCCGCATCGAAGGCCCAGCGGGGAAGCATCCGCATCAGGGTGGCATAGAACGGAATACGCAGGAGAGGAAGCGCGGAGAACGGAATCTCCACCAGCAGGGGCTGCTCGGCCTTCGCGGCTTCGCAATCGCGATAGAGCTTCCCCGAGCTGGGGAGATAGGGCCAGGGCGGCGCTAGCACGCTGAAGAACTCGCCGAGATTGTAGTCTTCGCGCTTGATGAAGAGTTTTCCATAGAGCATGAAGGTCCAGATCATCAGGGGCGAGGGAATCACCGACGAGTCGTAGAGATAGCCGCGCTCGCGCAGAATGCTGAGGGTCTCCTGGTCGACATCGCCAGAAGGCGTACGAAATCCCACAGGCCTTTCTCCGATGATATCGCCAATGGCCTCCTCACCTCCCCGAATCTCCTCTTCTTTGGCAGCTCGGGGCAAGTGCCGAAAAGCGTACGGGTGACTGTATGAATGGTTCGCCACCTCGTGGCCGCGCCGGGCAATCTCCCGCACGGCTTGGCGATTGGCCGCCTCCCGAGCATCACGTCCAATCATGAAGAAAGTGGCCCGAGCCCCCACCCGATCGAGTTCGTCGAGAAAGCGCGGAACCGCATCCGGAATGAAATTGCCTTCGGGAACGCCCGAGCCGGGATCCACCAGGCTCTGGTAGTCCTGATAGTTGTCCATATCAATGCTTATGCAGGCCTTCATGCGGTGCCCAGCATACCACTTGAAACCCGGGGCCCGTACGCATTCGCATTCACCGGTCGCAACCGTTGAATCAGTTCGAAGAGCCGGCTTGGTTTGGCGCTCCCGAAGACCCGGAAAGAACCAGCTGCGCCTCGCCGTTCTCGCCGCGTTCGACCCGGGGTGGGCGGCGCATGTGACAGTTCCGCCCGTCGGCCGCCCGTCCGTCGGCCAGGGAATACCGGTAGCCATGCCAGGGGCAGACCACGTAGCCATTGCTAATTTCGGCCTCGCCCAGGGGCCCGCCCCGATGCGGGCAGAGCACCGAATGAGCGGCGAACCCGGCGTCTGTTTGGACCACTCGGTAGTCGCCGGCTGGGCTGGAAACCCGCAGGGGTAAACGACCCGCGAGAGCCTCCCACTGTCCAAGGGAAATCACGCCGACGTTCGGCGGCACGCCCGATTGCTCCCGAACCCGGGCGGCATCCACCACTTGCTGACGGCGAACCATCATCGCCTCATCCTCATCCCAGAGCCGCGTATAGAGGGCAACCAGCGACGCACCCACGGCCTGGGCCTGCTCGCCTTCCGCCATGGGAAGCCAGAACTCAACCCGTACGTGGGTACTGTGATCGCTTTCCGGGCTCAGGGTCACGACGGTATCCGCCCCCTTGCCCGGCCCCTCAAGGGTGCGCGTGTGATAAACGTCGCGATCGGCGTCCCTGCGCAGATCGATCAACAGAGTTTCGGAATCGGCGGGCGGTGCCGGCCGAACCCGAGCCCGCCAGCCCCAGTCACCCGAATCCTCCAACTCGATCGCCGAAAAAGCGATTTCGTGAAGCCAGGGCAGATGCTCCCAGTCATGCACGTTTTCCCAGACCCGTTCGAGGGACACACCCACAAGACGCTCGTACACGGCACCCAGGGTCAGTTCGTTCGACAAAACCCACGTTCTCCTTCGAGTGTTTAGAAATGCCCGCTCTCCGCCCCGCCGGAGCGCCGGAGCGCGTTCTACGGGCCTCTTTCTTCATCTCTTAAGCCGGGTACTCGGCGACGGGTTGTCCAACCCCGGACTCATCCCGAACAGATTCAAGGACTAACGCACTATCCGACTGGTTTTACTGCCCAGAAACCCGGCACTAACGGTCACCACGTCGCCCGGGCGCAGATAGGCGGGATCCGATCCCGACCCGCCGATCATGAAGTCCAGCTTGGTTTCGGCGTCGGGATCCACCAGCAAGAGGCTCCTCTGGATCCAACCCGGAATTTGGGCGGCCACACCGGAAGGCGTCCCGGTGATCACCCAATCGCCGGGCTTGAACCCGTTGAGACTAAAACCCTCGG
>Ga0310120_10001586_pt1 | contig 17053 bp, 13 predicted proteins | sample CB27_AW_983_MG_FD_203506 | JGI IMG/M metagenome (GOLD analysis project Ga0310120, IMG submission 203506) | Marine microbial communities from Western Arctic Ocean, Canada - CB27_AW_983 | ecosystem: Environmental > Aquatic > Marine > Oceanic | place: Canada: Western Arctic Ocean | collected...
GCACCCCCTGGAACAGACGCGGAAACTCGCGAGTGGCTGATCCAGGCCCTGACCCAGATGAGGGAGTCGTCTGCCTGGCAAGACATCCTGACCGCCAACGATTGGCAGGACAGCTTTCTCACGGGCACCGACTTCGAAGAGTTCCTCGGTGAAGAGGAACGGACCGTCGAAGTGATTCTGCGCGCGATCGGGTTGATTCAATAGCCTCCCGAGAGAACGGACGGAATTCGTGAAGCCGGGCCGACTCCTCGCGGCTTCCGTTTTCGCCTTCGGAACTGTCTACCTCGCCCTAACCTTCCTCATTCCGGAGCCCAGTGGAGGGTATGCCGCGGTCGGGCCGCGCGCGTTTCCGATCATGATCGGCATCGGATTGATCGGCTGCTCAATATGGATCGGATTGGGCAAGGTACAATCATCTCCGGTCAGGGAACTGCAGGTGAATTGGCAGCTCTTCGCGTTTAGCGCCGTGACCTTCTTTACGTACATCTTACTGCTCGATTCAATCGGCTACGTGTTGGCCACCGTTGGATTCATCACCCTCGAATCGCGACTGCTGGGAAGCCGCAGCTGGTTGCGCAACCTGACCGTCGGCTGCGTCATCACCGCGTTGGTTTACGCCATTTTCAGCGCTCTTCTCGGAATCCCACTGCCCGGAGTTTGATCGGGTGAGAAAGGGATTGATGAACTGAGATGGATACCCTGACCCAACTGGGCGGCAACCTTGGCGTCGGCTTTAGCGCCGCCCTGACACCCCCAAACCTCCTGTTGGGATTGATCGGGGTGACCTTGGGAACAGCCATCGGTGTTTTGCCCGGGATCGGTCCCGCCCTCACGATTTCCGTACTCATGCCTCTGACGTTCGGCATGGACCCGATCGGCGCATTCATCATGTTTGGTGGCATTTACTACGGCGCGATGTACGGTGGATCGACAACTTCGATCCTAGTTAACATGCCGGGCGAGGCAGCGAGCGTGATGACGGCTCTGGACGGGTTCCGGATGACCCAAAAGGGTCGGAGTGGTGCGGCCCTGGCAACCGCCGCGATTGGATCGTTCATCGCGGGTACGTTCGCGACCCTCATGCTCATGCTCATGGCACCCACGCTCGTGGAATTTGCCCTGGGTTTTGGGCCTGCCGAGTACTTCGCCTTGATGGTCATGGCGTTGACAGCGACCACAGGTTTGTCGGGTGGATCCCCTGCAAAGGGCGCTTTCTCAACTCTACTCGGGTTGGCGCTGGGAACCATGGGGATTGACCTTCAAACGGGCCAGGCGCGCTTCACCTTCGGGATGCAGGGCCTGCTTGGCGGTGTAAACGTCGTCATCGTAACGGTTGGACTTTTTGCCATCGGTGAGGTCTTTTGGTTCGCAGCGACACGGCCGAAACAGACTGAGGAGAGATACGGACTCAGTGGCCCCGTAGGACTCACGCGAAAGGAGTGGCGGCGGTCGATTCCCGCTTGGATGCGAGGAACGGTCATCGGATTCTTCACCGGCATTCTCCCCGGTGCGGGCGCTACGGTCGCGAGTTTTCTTTCCTATGATGCCGAACGCCGTTTCTCGAAGAATCCGGAGGAGTTCGGAGACGGGGCCATCGAAGGGGTTGCCGGTCCCGAAGCGGCAAATAATGCGAGCGCCGGTGGGAGCCTCGTCCCACTACTGGCACTCGGAATACCCGGTTCGGGAACCACCGCGGTCATGCTCGCGGCCTTTCAAATGTATGGCCTTCAACCGGGCCCCCTGCTGTTCGAACAAAATTCGCGACTCGTATGGGGGTTGATTGCCAGTCTCTACGTTTCCAACGCCCTACTGCTGGCCCTCAACCTGCCGTTGATCGGTGTGTGGGTCCGTCTGCTCAAGGTCCCGACGTCACTGCTGTTTGCCGCCGTACTCGCCTTTTCCACGCTCGGCGTCTACACACTGAATAACAGCATGTTCGATGTCGGGATCGTCTATGTCCTAGGCATTCTCGCATTCTTCATGCGTCTCTACAGGTTTCCGATGGCTCCCACCATTCTGGCCGTAGTCCTGGGTCCGTTGATGGAGCAGGAGTTTCGTCGTGCGCTAGCCATCTCCGAGGGTGACCCCACCATACTCCTGACCCGTCCACTTTCAGCCTCGATTCTACTCGTGGCCTTCACGATGATCGCGGCACCTTTCGTGTTTAGACGCATCGCGGCAAGGCGCCATTGGCATCAATGATTGGATCAACGGGCGAGGTTGGTTATCAAAGCTATCTCGGCACCCCTCCCGCCAGGATCGTTGCGAGCTTCGACGGATCCAAGTTCCCGCCCGAAACGACGCAGACAATCTTGTCCCGGTTTACTCCGCCCGATAGTCCGGCAGCAACCGATGATGCTCCGGCGCCCTCTGCCACGATTCCGTTACTCGATACAAGGAGTCGAACGGCTGCCGCAACCTCTGAGAGCGTCACCTCGAGCGACCCCGCAAGAAGATTTGACGAGAGATCCCACATAGCAGGCTCGACGTAGGGGCTCCCGATGCCATCGACAAACGTCGGCGTATAATCGATGGAGACGGGACTATCCGCCCGAAGCGACTCTGAGAACGGCGCCTGTCCTTTCACCTCTGACGCATATACGGGAATGGAGGGAGCAAGAGCCCGAAGTCCAGCCGCAATACCGCACGCCAGCCCTCCTCCTCCAAAGGGCGCGATCACAGCGGCGACCTCTGGAAGGTCCTCAAGGATCTCGAGCGCGATCGTACCGTTACCCGCCATCACGTCGCGATCCATGAAGGCGTGTACAAAGTGTCCATCCATTCCGTCGAATCGGCGAGTCTCAAAAATCTCAAACCACGACTTGACCGATGTTTTCACGGTTCGACCACCCAACCGTGCGATCGCTGCCAGTTTGGTTTCCGGCGCGGTATCCGGAACAACAACCGAGCACGGGACTCCAAGCTGGCGAGCGTTCCAGGCCACACCTTGCGCCATGTTGCCTGCACTCGCTGTCCAGATCCCCCGCTCGAGTTCGGCGGGGGCTAACTGCCCGATTGCGTTCGCCGAACCTCGAATCTTGAAGGACCCGATGGGCTGAAGATTCTCTAGCTTAAGCCAGATTTCGGGCCCTTCATCCGTATGAAGGCGCACAAGTGGGGTTCGAATCGCGGCGGTATAAACCCGCTCTTTAGCCTTCTCAATGTCGGCTAAAGTTGGGGCCAGATCTCTCTTTATCGCGTCATCCTCCACCAAAAGTGCTCTCGCAACGTACTAACGTAATCGGACGAGTGAAACACTGTTTTCTGCCCTGAGATGGGTCCTGTGGGTGACCTCTGGGTGACTTGGTAGGTAATCGACACCCCAAAGAAAAAACCCCACAACCACATTAGTGATTGCAGGGAATCATCTTACATAGTTCGATGCACTAGAGGTAAGTAATTGTATATAAGTCACTTGCACGACTATTGTCGGATTACCATTACCCGCCATATTACCCACATGGTCTAGCTTTTAGGGGCACCCAGCCACATCTAGCTATACAAACTGAGTTTTGCTCGTCCTGAGTTGCGGGTCTGAGTGGGGCAGGGCAGAATGGGGCATGATGGGATCCCGAAAGTGCCGTTCGCCCATCTGGGCGACTCTAGCCATCCTGCTCATAGTCCCATTGCTATCGGGCTGCGGACTAATTTTCGTCAAGGGTCCACCTCTCGGTTGGCAGGATGCACCGGCCCTTGAGGCATTCGCGCTCACCCAGCCCTGCACTCAATCCAAGGCTTTAGTCATTATTGATGGCGCCATAGGAGCAGCCTATGCTCTGCTGGGCGGCATCGTCCTGGTTCCACTGATTGGGGGCAAGGTGTATCCTGCGGATCGTGAGGCGGCCACAGCGTTCAGCATAAGCTCTCTTTCAGTGGGCGGGGCACTTGGGTTCTCAGCGTATCAGGGTAACAAGAGGGTGAACGATTGCAGGACCTTGCATTCAACTCACTGACTGGTAATTTTTTAGATGACTTCGTAGTCGTAGGGTTTCCAGCCAATAAGAATCGTATGGCAGGTCCTGCTAGCTGACCAATTGGACTGTCTACCCCCCAGCCTATGACCATCGAGACGCGTCTGCCACCGAGTGCCAGGCACACATTGCACCGTCCCACATCGTTGTCACGAAATCATTTACCTTCCCTGGATCTGCCCGCCGGTCAGTCTGGGGAGCGCCTCGATTTCCAGCGAATATTCTCCGCGTCATCAGTAAAGGTCATCCTGATGTTTGGTGACATAGCTGCCGTGGCGATATGCCTCGGGTTGACCATTTCCATTCCCTGGTTACCGGCCGCTTCTTTTGTAGGTCCCTTCATTGCTTTGTCTATAGCGGTCATTCTTGGCATGTATGTGACAGAGGCGTACGAAGCTCGTGTGTACCGGGAATCGAGTGTTCTGTCCACACGGCTCCTTATCGCGCTCTCCTTCTCTGGAGTGGTCGCCGGGGTCATGGCCTTCTTCATTCCTGCTGCCGGATTGACGAGATCCGCTGTGCCAGGTTTGTACCTGATCGCATTACCTGTATTCGCAGTATGGCGTCTTGGTCTAGCGCAGAGGCTGCACCTCCATCTCCCTCCCCGGCGCGTTGCTGTGGTCGGGAGCGGGCCCGCTACGAGTGAATTGATCGGGGCCTTTAGTGATGCGTCATCGCATGAGCTGGCGATGATCGTGGCGAGCGATCCGAAAGGTGACTTGCTCGTATCCTCTGAGGGTCTCCCAACGCGACGAGTTGAATTGGGGAAACTCGCTGACGTCGTGGTTGATGACGGTATTAGTTTACTCGCGGTCGCTATTCCTTCCGGTGATGGAGTGCCTCTGTATCGTCAAGTGCTCGCCTGTCGTTATCTCGGCATTGAGGTGCAGGACGTGGCGACATGCTTCGAGATGCTGTGTCAGCGACTTCCTGTTCGGTATCTTGAGGACAGCTGGGTCGCATTTGCTTCGCGGTTCCCGGGCTTGGATCATGGCTTCGAGGGCAAGCTCAAACGAACGTTGGATGTTTCCGTAGCTGGGGTAGGACTCCTGGTCGCGTCACCTCTTATGATTCTCGTGGCGCTAGCAATCCGCACGACTTCTCGTGGCCCCGCCCTGTTCCGGCAGGAACGGGTTGGGCTCAGGGGCGAGACCTATACCATCTTGAAGTTTCGATCGATGCGCTTGGATGCTGAGCAAAACGGGGCCGAATGGGCGCAGGAAGATGACCCGCGCAGCACCTGGCTGGGCTCATGGCTCCGGAAATCCCATCTTGATGAGCTGCCCCAACTCTTGAACGTCCTCTGGGGGGACATGACGTTGGTTGGGCCGCGACCGGAACGGCCTGAGTTCGTGGAGCAGTTGCGCAAGCAGATCCCATACTATGATCTACGCCACACGATGAAGCCAGGAGTGACGGGCTGGGCGCAGGTGCGCCATCCCTACGCTGCTTCGGTCGACGACACCGCGGCGAAGCTCGAATACGATCTATACTACATCCGGCATAAGAGTTTCCTATGGGATCTGAGGATCCTGCTGCGCACCCTCACCGTCGTCTTTGCACGGCGAGGCAGCCGGTAGAGGGCGCGCTGCCGCACACCCTCAGAAGCAGGAGGTCGCTGTTTCGAATTCAGTAGCGCTCATTTGAGTAATATAAATACCTACAATCACTTATGTGACTGTGGGTTTTCTCTTTGGTGTGTTGTTCAAGCTATGAGAGAGACATAAGTAAACCACAGGACCGATTTGTTTGGTTGGGCAGAGATCTTCTTTGTAGCCTCCCCTTCATCACCAGGGAGGGGCCGGTATTCGTGTCAGAGCAGGAGGGAGGAAAGGATCATCTAGAAGAACTATTTTCCAATATAAATCCATGCCTTGGTTCCAGATTTTAAAATTGCTTCAACTCTGGAGTAATCATCAACTTCATATTTGTCAGCCATTAATAATTCGGAAGAATTAATCCCAAAAACTGTTCCTTCTACCTCATCCTTAATATTGCCGGTAAAGACTAGAATCGGATGAATCTCTTTTCCACTTAATTTGATAACGGATTTATGCTCAATTTTAAGTTCTGATATGCAATATTCTTGCAATACATCATGTTTTCCTTCTAATAGGCGTCCGAATGTGTCCAGTTGAACGTTTTCTTGTTGTAAGGTTCCATAAGAAAATAGATTTTCCATAACATTAATCATTCCCATTTGATCGTGGCCGAGGGCTTTGACCTGGCATCATACGTTACCCTGTTCACCCTGCGGACCTCATTGATGATCCGGGACGCACCCGATGGGATCGCAACAATCTAATAGGGAGGGAATCGTGAAACGCAGATCCATCTTCGTAGGATTCGTGCTCCTCACGACGGCAGGTTGTGGGAACGCCGGGGAAGAGCCGGCTTCGGAGCCCGGCTCCGCCGCCGAGGCGGTCCAGCCGGGAGTGACGGTGCTCTTCGACGGCTCGAGCCTAGATGGCTGGAACGTTCTCGGTGGTGCTAATTGGCGCTTGGACGAGAGCGACGGATCTGTGATGGCCGATATGGGAACGGAAGGACATCTGGTGACGGAGTCTTCCTACGACGATTTCGAAGTGATCATCGAGTTCTGGGTGGAGTCGCGGACGAACAGTGGTGTCTACATCCGATGCTCGAATCCAACGGACGACGACGACCCTATCACCGCACGGAACTGCTATGAGGTGAACATCTCCGATCTGCGGGCAGACCAGACCTACCGCACGGGCGGGGTCGTCGGTGTCTCGTCTCCCTCGGAGGTCGTAAACGCCGGCGAACGGTGGAACGAATATGTGATAAGAGCGGAGGGGCCACGCCTTACCGTTACGCTCAACGGGATCGAGATCGTCGACGCCGAGGACTCGACACATTCGGCGGGCGTGATTGGCCTGCAGTTTTCGACCGGCATGGTCAAGTTCCGTAACGTTCGGATTCGGTCGCTCTAGACCTGCTAGGCTGGTTCGGCTAGGGATTAATCACAAAGACCGGGTGTGCCCCATGCATGCTGAGGCCTCACCCGCTTTGCATCCCGCAGAGCCGTTAGGAACGGTTATGGAACGCCTTCTGACCGGATAAAAAAGTCATATTCTATCGGAAAATAATCGGATTGATATTCCGTAACCGTTTCATTTATGTGGCAACTCTGCTGCTTGTTGCCACCTGGGGTTGTGGTGATAACCCCACGGCTCCCACAACACTGCCTTTAAACCCCGACCGGGATGGCGACGGCTTTCTCGACGATGTGGACGCCTGTCCAGATCAGTCCGCGTCGGGACCTCCCTCCAACGGATGCCCGGACGCCCTGGTGGCCTTCTTGGAGTGGGTAAGGATGGACGTCGAGTTTTTCTGGGCAGAAACGTTCGGTGGGGACTTCCTGACCTACAGTCCGATTTCGTCATTTCAGTGGTACACGACCCCCATCGATACCCCCTGTGGGCCTGCCGGCCTGCGCAATGCACTCTACTGCTCCACCGATTCGGCTGTGCACTACGACTACAACTACCTGCAAGAATTCCATGACGTCGGAGATGCGGCGTCAGCGTTCGTTGTCGGCCACGAAATTGGGCACCATGTGTCTTACGTTCTCGGATGGACATCGGTGCTTTCGTTCAAGCAGAACGAACTCCAAGCGGACTGCTTCTCGGGCGCTTGGCTCAGGGGTGCGGCTGATAGAGGCTTGCTTGACGAGGGCGATATAGATGAGATGTTTGCTGCTGCCGATCTGGTCGGTAATCCAAAAGGCACGTGGTTCGATCCGAACGTGCACGGAACGCTTGCCCAACGAAAGTGGGCCGCCCTTATTGGGCTTCACGGGGAAGCTGTGGCGTGCGGGCGACCAGCCTTTATTGATGCCTTGCCAGTACCATTAGTGATGTGATTCGGGAATCGTGTTCGGGATGGGAAGCATCGTGCTGTCTGGTGTATCAGGGAGCAGACACAGAACGCTAGTGCGAGAGCGCATCCGCGGTAGCGGCACTTCTAGCACACCTACCAACAATGTTTTGCTCGTCTTGAGTTGTGGGCCTGAGCGGTACAGTGCCGCTGTCAGGCTGCCACAGGGTTGAGTCACACTAGTAACCCTCTAACTCCGCTCCATTAGCCCGAAAAATCTGACTAAGAATGCCTCATCATGCCCAACTGCCGGCGAAGGGAGGGTCAACAGAAATACACGCTGATTCTGCTGCCGTCACCGAACTGGCCTGCGCGCGTTGGTTTGCGCGCTGCGTCCCGGCCGCCGATGTTAATAATTCCAGCGCTCGCGGCTGTGCCGCGGCGAAGTCGAGATTCCTTTAGGGGGGACTATGTCATCGTTAAGACTTCTGATGTCCGTGCTCTTCGGTGCCGTGATTCTTGTGGGGTGCGCTGCGGAGTCCGGGCCACCGGCCTTGATGGCCTCTACGGCAGTTAACCCGGTCACAGGTGAGGGATACCCGAATCCGAACCCGACACGTATCGCGAACTGGGCGACTCTACCCGAGGGACGCGAGTGGGGCTCCACCGCTGGCCTCGATATCGACCCGACCGACGGACATGTATGGGGATACGAGCGCTGTGCTTCGGGGTCGGCGGGTGGCCCCGGGATTAACTGCGAGAGTAACCCGGTCGACCCGATCTTCAAGTTTGATCGAAACACCGGGGATATCATCGCCAATTTCGGTGCAGGACTCTACGTGACACCCCACGGGATCTACGCGGACGAGGAAGGCAACGTCTGGGTGACGGACTTCGCAGGCAACGAGGAGGGTACCAAAGGTCACCAGGTCCACAAGTTCAGCTCGGACGGTGAATTGCTTCTGAGCCTTGGTATCGCGGGCCAGCCTGGGAACGCCCCCGGACAGTTCAACCAGCCCAATGACGTGATCGTCGGCCCCGACGGTAGTATCTACGTTGCAGACGGCCACAGTGGTCAGAATATGATCACTCAGGAGCAGATGGACGAGGGGCGTGCAGCGGGGCTGACCGGCCGTATCGTAAAGTTTTCACCCGATGGTGAGTACATCATGGAGTGGGGCGAGATCGGTACGGAGCACGGTCAGTTCCGCACACCGCACGCCCTTGAGTTCGACTCTCAAGGCCGGCTCTGGGTCGCGGACCGAGGGAACCACCGGCTCGAGATCTTCGATCAGGAAGGCAACTACCTGGAGTCGCGCTATCAATACGGGCGCATCAGTGACCTGTTCATTACGGACGACCAAATGGTGTATGCCATCGACTCCGAATCCAACCGTCTCCGACACATAAACTGGAGGAACGGAGTCCGCATCGGGCCCCTCGATCAGGATGTGCTCGTGGGCTACATTCCACCCTGGGATTCCACCAGTCGGCCCTATCACGGCACGACGGGCGAGGGCGTCGGAGTTGACGAGGACGGCAATGTCTACGTGGCCGAAGGACCATCCTCGCTCAGTGACGCGGGCTCTGCGTTCACGAAGTACGAGGTGGGCGGCATGTAAGCCAGGCCACTCAGCACGTTTGTCGGCACACAAGAAAACGGGAGAGCCCGCTGTCGGGCTCTCCCGTTTTCTTGACTCGTTGACTATCGGTCGGTTACTGCCCCTCCGCTGGCCCAGCATCCTCCGCTTCCTTCTGACAGGGCAAGAACAGGCAAGAAAGCTATAAACTAGGCAAAAATCACCGGAATCGGGTGCTTTCGATCATTCCTTGTCGGTTCCGGGGCTGATCTTCCTTGCATGGGCGGACGGCAAGCGTGCACCTTGAGTCACCATGTTTGTGCCTGACGCCTTTCCGATCGCACTGCTCATGATGGTCACCAGCATGATTTGTTGGGGATCGTGGGCAAATACCTACAAGCTGACCAAGGGTTATCGGTTCGAGCTGTTCTACTGGGACTATGCGATCGGGATCTTTCTGGTCTCTCTCGTCTTGGCGCTGACGCTTGGATCGATGGGGTCGACGCCCGAAGCCTTCCTCCTCAACGTGCGTCTGGCGGACCCGTCCAACATCATGTACGCCATGGTCGGCGGGGTGATCTTCAACGTGGCCAATCTGCTGCTCGTTGCGGGAATCGAGCTCGTCGGGCTGGCGGTGGCGTTTCCGGTGGCGATCGGCATCGCGCTCGTAGTCGGCGTCGTCCTCAGCTACGCCGTTCAGCAGACCGGCGATCCGTGGCTGCTCGGGCTGGGAGTCTTCCTCGCCATCGTGGCCGTCATCATGAATGGCCAGGCGTATGCCCGTCTGAGCGCCCAGCGTCAAGTCGTTTCAAGGAAGGGCATCATAGTATGTCTCGTGTCGGGGCTTCTGATGGGATTGTTTGCGCCCTTAGTGACGAGGGCGCTCACGGTTGGGGATTCATTGGGTCCGTATAGCATCGGGGTATTCTTCACGCTGGGTGCCTTGCTCTCGTGCTTTATCGTGAATGTGTACTTCATGAGGCATCCAATCTCCGGCCAGCCGGTGACTTTCGGTGACTACATGTCGGCTCGGCCGGTCGAGCACGGCCTCGGGATTTTGGGTGGGGCCGTTTGGGGCATCGGGACGGTCTTCAATTTCGTCGCGGCGAGCCTGGTCGGAGTAGCGATCGCGTATGCGATTGGCCAGGCGGCTCCGATGGTCGCCGCCGCATGGGGCGTCTTCGTATGGAATGAGTTTCGGGGGGCTCCGCGCAGCTCCTGGCTGTATCTGGGTGCGATGTTCATCCTGTATCTCCTGGCCATCGTTGTCATCTCGAGGGCGTACCTGGCCGGATGAGCAGATCTCGAGAACGAGGGCATGATGTGACGGTGAAGTTGGGGCTTGTACTCTTCCTGATGGCGTTGGTGGTGGCCATGGACACTGGAGGCGCGGTTGCTCAGCAGCACAGGGTGATCTTCGACACAGACTTTGCGGTCCCTCCGCAGGACGATGGAATGGCGCTGATCTTGGCGCTGCACTCCCAGGAGATCGAGATTCTGGGTATCACGACCGTTGCGGGGAACTTCAGTATGGAGCGCGCCACGAGTGATGTGCTTCGGGTGCTGGAGATTGCGCAGCGGACAGATATCCCCGTGTATCGCGGGGCTGACATGCCGCTGGTTCACGAGAAATCGGACTATGCCGAGCTCGTTTGGGGCGAATGGTGGTCCGACGAGCCACCGCCACCACCACCGGGCGGATTTGCCACGAAGCAGGCCGAAGTGATCGGAGCTGCCGAGTTCATCGTGCAAATGGTGAAGGCGTATCCAGGTGAGATCACGATCGTGGCGATAGGACCGCTCACGAACGTCGCGATGGCGATCAGACAGGCGCCGGACATCGCACCCAACGTGAAGCAGATCGTGATCATGGGTGGCGCTATCTCCCGGCTGCCGGACGGGCACGGCAACGTCACGCCAAATGCCGAGTTCAACTTCTGGGTGGACCCGGAGGCCGCTCGCGCTGTGCTCAGGTCGGGCATTCCGATCGCCCTCTCGCCGCTCAATGTCTCACGGAAGACGGGGCTGACGAAAGAATGGTACGAGCGTATGGTCGCCACGGATACGCCGATCACCCGCCTCATTCGAGCGACGATGGGGCCGCGGTTCGAGAGCAGTCCGGACGCGAGCGAGTTCATGTACGACCAGGTCGCCGTGGCCAGCTTGATCGACCCGTCACTCGTCACGACCCGCGAACTGTACGTGGACGTCGACGATACGCCGGGCCTCAATTACGGCGTGTCGGTCGGCGGCGATCAGATCTGGCCTGGGGCAGAAGGGGCGCGGCGCATGAGCGTGCAGTACGACCTCGACTGGGAGCGCTTCATCACCATGTTCGTAGAGCGTGTCACTCGCGTCGTCCCTTAGCGTTGGCACCACCATTGATTTTGGGGTCAGACCCCATTGATAGAACCGCCATCCAGACAGGTGAGGAGCGTATGGGTCGTTCCCCACGTATCGCGGTCGTCGGGAGTGCCAACGTCGATCTGACGACGTTCGTTCATCGCTTCCCGAAGCCGGGCGAGACCGTTTTCGGAAAAGAGTTCCATCTCGGGTTTGGCGGGAAGGGAGCCAATCAGGCTGTTGCGGCGCGCCGGTGCAGTGCGGACGTCCTGATGGTAGCCCGGGTGGGGGATGATCTCTTCGGGCCTGCGACCATCGAGCACTTGAAGGCGGAGGGCATCGATACGGCCCACGTGCAAGCTGTCGCGAACACGTCAAGCGGTGTCGCTCCGATCTTGGTGGACGAGACGGGACAGAACTCGATTCTGGTGGTCAAGGGTGCCAACGACCTGCTCATGCCCGCTGATGTCGACCTCGCCTCCGGAGCCCTCTTCCAGGCTGATTGCATCATTTTGCAGCTTGAGATTCCACTGGAAACCGTGTACCACACGATCGAACTGGCACAGTCACATGGTATTCGTTGTATCCTGAACCCTGCTCCGGGGCAGCGCCTGGACCTGACGCGTATCGCAGCGGTCGACTATCTGATTCCAAACGAGAGCGAGGCAGAAGCAATCGGTGGTATGGCCGTGCAGAGCAGCGAGGACGCAGCGGCGTGCGCAGAGGGGCTTCTTGATCGGGGCCTTCAACGGGTTGTCATCACCCTTGGTTCGCAGGGTGCGCTGGTCGCAGGAACTGATGGCACGCGAGTGGTTCCGCCCTTTCCGGTCGAAGCCATCGACACGACCGGTGCCGGAGATGCGTTCATCGGCAGCTTTGCGACGTTCCTCGCCGAAGGCCGATCAGAGGGGGACGCGCTCGAGCGAGCGAGCCTGTATGCTGCACTCTCCACGACCCGGATCGGCGCGCAGACGGCGTTTCTCGACCGGGCGGCATTCGAGAAGGAGATAGAGAGACGGAAGGGAGTCTCGGGGGGAAGAGCGGGAGCGGGGTCCTAACGCTTACGAATGGCGAACACTGCCGGTCGAGATGAGGCACCGGCCCCCCCCCCTCTACGGGGGTGAGGCTTCTAGCGCATCTACCAAAACAGTTTTGCTCGTCCAATCTGTTTAGGACGTTGCGAGAGCATTCCTGGCGGAGAATCGCTCGATGAAGAAAGCCCTGTTATTCGTTCTCGCGCTTCGGTAGGAGTCCCATGCTACAGGTGCTACAGGACTGGTTCAAACTTAGCGAGCATGGCACCTCGCTTGGCAAGGAAGTGCTTGCCGGGGCGACGACTTGGGTCACTATGGTCTACATCGTTGCCGTAAACCCGCTTATGCTCGAGAACGCACAGATGGACTTCGGTGCGGTCTTCGTAGCAACATGTCTGGCCGCGGCGTTCGGAAGCATGTTCATGGGGGCCGTCGCCAACTTACCGGTTGCTCTTGGCCCGGGCATGGGGCTGAATGCCTTCTTCACCTACAGTATCGTGATTGGGATGAACCTCCCCTGGCAAACTGCTTTGGGTGCAGTTTTCTGGTCTGGAGTCCTATTCCTGATCCTCAGTCTGACTGGTGTTCGGGAGCGAATTGTCTATGCGATGCCTGCGAGTATCAAGACAGGTATCGCTGTCGGCATCGGTCTCTTTCTCGCGGTCATCGGCCTTGAGAACGCCGGGGTTATCGTTCAGGGCGAGGGTGCCCTGCTTGCCATGGGCAATCTGAAGACTTGGTCCGCAAGCCTGTTCGCTGTCGGTTTCATACTCACCGTTGCTCTGTTTGCTCGCGTGAGCTCGCTTGCAGTGATAGCCGGGATCTTGGTCGTGGCGGTGCTTGGATGGTTCTTGGACCCGAGCTTCGGGTTTCCTGCGTCGGTGGTCGCGCTCCCACCCTCGTTGGGCCCAACCTTCCTAGAACTGGAATTCCTGCTGCCGTTCGAAGTCGGATTTATGAGCGTTATTCTGGCCCTGTTGTTCGTTGATCTCTTCGACACCTCGGGTACCCTTGTCGCGGTGGTAAATCAAGGTGGTCTGGAAACAGAGGAGGGGAAGATCCCCAGGCTTGGTCGTGCAATGCTGGCCGACAGCAGCGCAACCGTTGTCGGTTCTCTGCTCGGCACCTCGACCACCACATCGTACATTGAGAGTACCACGGGTATTTCGGTCGGAGGCCGCACCGGCCTGACAGCGATGGTGGTTGGCCTGCTCTTCTTGGCAACGCTGTTCGTGGCTCCTTTCGTAGGTGCCATTCCTCCGTATGCGACCGCTCCCGCGCTCGTGTTTGTGGCGGTACTGCTCATTGGGTCATTGAGTGAATTTGAGCTCTGGAACGATTTTTCGGAGTCGGCTCCCCTTGTTATTACCGCCATCATGATGCCCTTGAGCTTTTCGATTGCGGACGGGATCGCCGCGGGGATCCTGACCTACGTCCTGATCAAGATACTCGCGGGCAAGCACGGGGACCTGAACGGGATGTTGATTGGGCTCGGCTTGATCTTTCTGGGTAAGTTTGTGCTGCTGTGATGAAAATCTCCGCGCATGGAGTGACGTGATCGATTAGAGAGCTGGCGGCATGAGAACCTTTTTGCCACTGGCTGTCTCACATCGTGTTGGTTCGTGACGAAGGCCGAGTAGAATGCGTTGCGTGGGAATCTGGACGAACATGTCGAGCGCGAGTACCATTTGGGAAATTGATACTGAGAGGAAGACCATGCTGAAATTTATTGTCGAGCGTCGTCTCATAGCCTTCATCGTACTGTTCCCCACGCTTTTTCTCGGTCTGGGCTCTCAACGCGCCGAGGCACAGGACAACGACGGGTTCCCCTACGAGACTCTGCGTTCCCCGGTCATGGGTCTCCGCGGGGTCGTGGCCACGAGCCAACCGCTCGCCGCAAACGCCGGACTCGACATCCTGAAGAAGGGCGGCAACGCGATCGACGCTGCGGTGGCTACCGCCGCCGTGCTGACCCTTGTCGAGCCTATGAGCACGAGCCTCGGCGGAGACGCGTTCATCATGATCTACATCGCCGCGGAGAAGAAGTTGGTCGGGATTAATGCAAGCGGGCGGGCTCCGTACTCGATGACACTCGATGCTCTGAACATGAAGCTGGACCACCACGGGATGGATCGAATTAGTGGTATCTACTCCGTTTCGGTGCCTGGGGCGGTCGATGGCTGGTTCGAGGTGCTCGAGGAATACGGGACGATGACCATGGCCGAGGTTCTTGAGCCTGCGATCTACTATGCCGAGCATGGATTTCCCGTCTCGCCCATCATTGCTTCGGCCTGGCGAGGGCTTGAGGAGAATCAGGAGCCGACCACGAGGGCTGCGTTGCTCCTCGATGGCGAGCGTGCGCCCAGAGCCGGCGACGTATTCCGCAATGCGGATCTAGCCCACACATTCAGGTTGCTCGCCGAACACGGAAGAGACGCCTTTTACAAGGGGCCCATCGCTGAAGCGATCGTGGCGTACTCCGACGAGCACGATGGCTTCCTCACCATGAAGGACTTCGAGGATCACACCTCGACATGGGTCGAGCCGATCTTCGCCGACTACGAGAACTACCGGCTGTACGAGCTGCCGCCCAACGGCCAGGGCATCGCCGCTCTCGAGATGATCAAGATCCTCGGTAACGTCGACCTCGGTGAGATGGGCCACAACTCCGCGGAGTACCTCCATCACATCATCGAGGCGAAGAAGCTCGCCTACGCGGACATCCAGAAGTGGAACGGGGATCCGGAGTTCAACCATATCCCGATCCAGGAGATCATCTCTACCGAGTACGCTCAGGGACAGTTCGAGCGCATCGACCCGACAAAGGCTATGGAACGTCCCGAGTCGGGTATCTCCGGCAACGGAGATACAGTCCTCCTAGAGGTCATGGACGAGGACCACAATGCCGTCTCATTCATCTACAGCATCTTCCACGACTTCGGCTCCGGACTCGTCGCTCCGGGAACCGGCTTCCCGCTTCAGAACCGGGCCGAACTCTTCTCACGCGAGCCCGGCCACATCAACGTCGTAGAGCCGCACAAGCGCCCCTTCCACACGATCATCCCAGCGATGGCGTTCAAGGACGGAGAGTTCTTCATGACGTTCGGGGCCATGGGCGGCGCTGTTCAGCCCCAGCAGCACGTGCAGATCTTTCTGAATGTCATCGAATTCGGAATGAACGCGCAGCAAGCCGTCGAAATCCCTCGAATCAATCATGGTAGTGGGCTGGACGTAACCGTCGAGCCCGGTATCAACGAGGCGGCATTGGTCCAGCTCGAGGCATGGGGTCACAAGCTCCAACGGAGAACGACTCGTGGAGGGGTGGGAGGCGCTCAGCTGATCATGTTTGATCAGCTGAGCGGTGCGATGATCGGCGGGTCGACACCGCACAAGGACGGGATGGCGGTGGCGTACTAGGGGACCGTCCGCTTTCATTATCCCGACAGTGACTGAGTCCACAAGACTCGCGTGGAGATAGCAGTGCACTGTTCGATCTCCGAGATTTGCTCCGCACGGTGATGGAAGCAATCGTGGAAGGCGAGATCGTGACCTATCCACCCTGTTTCCCGGCATCTAAGACTAGAACGCACCGATCTATAAGTCCGCCAGAAGTCCCTACCCACAGGGGAGGTTGTCAACAATGGATCAGCTAGTGGAAATAAAGTGTGAGGCTTGTCAGCGAGGGGCCCCGACCGTCACGGCCGAGGAAAGCCATGAGTTCCATGACCAGGTGCCTGAGTGGGAGTTCGTCGTTCGAGACGAGATCCGGCGGTTGGAAAGGGATTTTACGTTCCAGAACTTCGTCGATGCTCTCCGGTTCACGAACGCCGTTGGCGCCCTGGCCGAAGAGGAGGGTCATCATCCGGCGCTCCTGACCGAGTGGGGAAGCGTCAGGGTGACCTGGTGGACCCACAAAATCGGGGGCCTACACCGGAACGACTTCATCATGGCCGCCAAGACCGACGAACTCTTTGCCCGTGAAGGTGACTGACAAAGGTGCCCTGATGCGACTCTCACGCTTTTTCTCCTTTGCAGCTTTTCTCTTTGTCTTCCTTGGTTGTGGTATCACTGCCCCGGGGCCAGTCGGCAAATCGGTCCGCGTCACATTCCTTGACGTGGGTCAGGCTGATGCCATCCTCATCCGTTCCCCGGAAGGACAGACTGCACTCGTAGATGCTGGCCGAAGCAGTCCCGTGCCCACCCTGAAAGAATTGGGTGTAGAGGAGATCGACCTCTTGGTAGCGACCCATCCCCATGCCGACCATATCGGGGGGATGACGGACGT
>Ga0310120_10001588_pt1 | contig 17045 bp, 13 predicted proteins | sample CB27_AW_983_MG_FD_203506 | JGI IMG/M metagenome (GOLD analysis project Ga0310120, IMG submission 203506) | Marine microbial communities from Western Arctic Ocean, Canada - CB27_AW_983 | ecosystem: Environmental > Aquatic > Marine > Oceanic | place: Canada: Western Arctic Ocean | collected...
AGGTTTGGCGAGGGCGAGCCGTCGAAGAGCGCATCCCCAGGGAGAATGAAGTAGATCGACTGCGCTTCAGGGTAGTCCGGAAGAGCGGCCACCGACTGGACCCCGGGTGCCAACACCTCATTCACGGCCCAGTTGATCTCCGCAGGGAGGGTGTAGACGGTAACGCGGCCCGACAGCCCTGCCGCCAGCGGGTGTGACGGATCCACGATGACGATATCGGTCTCGCCATCGATGGCGCCGAAGTGGCCGACTTCGACCTGACCGGTCGGCTCTTCAATGGTGCCCCCGGCACCTCCCTCGGGCGAGCCGGGATCGACACTCTGACCCTCCGGGTCCACGAATTGAAATTCATCCTGCAGGAACGCCTCCATGTTGATGATCGGCGTCGACGTTGCAGTGAGTTTCGTGCCGACCCCGCCAGAGTTCACCGACTCGGGGATGATTATCAAGTCCGCCGCGTCGGCCGCCGCCCGCATTGCGGCCTCCTCGGTGTCATCAGGCATCATGGTCACCTGCTGTCCCAAGTCGAGACGCAGATGGAGCTCGAGCGAGCGGTCGTCAAGGCTCGTGCATTTGGCGTAGTTGCCGTTTTCGTCCCCGCAGACGATCAGGATGTTCAGGTTGCCTGGGGCCGCCTGCTGACCGAACGCCGGCGCGGCAAGAGCGATTGAGAGCCCGACAGCGCCGAGTCTTGACGCGTGCTTTCTGTTCATTGCATCCTCCCTTCAAGTGTCGCCAGTTCGGCCGAGCAGTCCGGCCACGCTTGGCTCTTCCGGCGACAGTTCACCCACAGTGTTGTTTGTGCTCGTCCATGTTTGAACTTCACAGGAAGTTCCGTCAAGCGCTTGTCCGGGTTCCTTACGATGGGCTCCATCGCCGCCGGTGTGCCCGCCGACACCGTCGCTCCGGGCATCCGTGACGGGAACTGGAAATCGCCCGGCTCGAAGTCAGGCTCAGCACTCCCCGGGAGCAGCCGAACATCGAGAAGCTGCGTGATGCCCTGACCCAACGGGTGGCGGCCTGGAAAGCCACCCTGCGTTCCGAGCCGAGTGGCCCGGCTGCTGCTGTTCCGGCTGATTGGCCCGCTCGTGCTCTACGACGAGAGCAGCCGGCCCGATTTCACCAACGCGGATGCGGAGGTTGAAGCCGAGACCGAAGTTTTCTTGAAGACAATCATCCCCAGCCGAGCAGCGACCAAGAAGTATCTGGGAGGCGAAATCATCAAAGCCTTCGAGCAGGGCGCACTGCGGTCGCCGCGGCACGGCGACTGCGCCGCGAGTGTCTCGCTCGTTCGCCTGCACCGATACCTATCTCGATCTGGAGAGCGCTGCTCGCACGCGGTCAGGTGTGAACGGCACCTCACGAAGGCGCACGCCGGTGGCATCGAAAATGGCGTTGCCGACGGCGGCCGCGACGACTGTGATCGCCGTTTCACCGGCCCCCATCGCCCGGCCCGCAGGGCGATTGATGAGAACCGTCTCGATCAGGGGGATCTGAGAACCAACCCTGCTCCGTATTTGGTACCAATCGGGCAGAAAGAGACTCTTGTACGAGGCCCAGTCCACGGAGGTGACCTTCTCGTTGTCCCAGGTAACTTCCTCACTGACGGCACGGCTGAGGCCCTGCAGTACGCCACCCTCGAGCTGGTTCCGCACTCCGTCTGGGCTGGAGATCGGCCCGACATCCAGGGCGACAACGAATCGCTTGCCGGCGATCTCGCCCGTATCCTGGTCGACATCTACCTCCGCGACCAGCGCGACGTAGCCGTTGTCACCTTCATACAGCACGCACGCGATGCCACGTCCACTGACCACGCCGGTGCGTGGATTGTCGGACCGTGGGGACGGCCGCGTCTCCCAGTCGGCAGTCTTGGCGGCCTCGTTCACGACCTCCCGGAGGCGGGCGTCCGCGAGGTGGCGGAGGCGATAGTCGACCGGGTCCGCCCTCACAGAGGCCGCAATCTCGTCCATGAACGACTCATGAGCGAACGTGTTCTGGAGGCGTCGAGGCGAACGGAGCGGACCGGTCAAGAACGGCGAGGGGACGACGTTCCGCACGACTCGCTGGACGGCCACCGCCCCGGTGCCATCCGCTGTTTGCCTCACGCGCCCCGTCACATAGGACGGCGCCGCATTGCCCCGGTTATTGAACCGCGTGGGTTCGGGGGCCTGGGCTCGTGGCACGAACGGCGCCGGCGGGAAGCCGAGCAGCGCGCCGGTCACCACGTTGCCAGGCGTGTTGTAGCCGGGCCGGCCTCCGCGTGCGGCGCTCCAGGATTCCACGTCCCACGCGATGATGTCGCCACTACCGTCCACTCCCACTCGCTGATCGATGACATACGGCAAGCCGTAGTTCTCGCCCCAGGTCATCTCGTCTTCGCGAGTGAGCTGCACGCGCACCGGTCTGCCCACCGCCTGGGACATCAGCGCGGCGTCGTAGGACACGGTATCGGCGCCGTTGATGCCGTAGCACCCCGACCCGCGCACGAAGATCACGCGCACGTTCTCAGGCCTCAGACCCATCACCAACGCGGTCGTCTCGCGAAGCGGATAGACGGCTTGGGTCGCCGACCAGATTGTCACGGTGTCGGCGCGCACGTCCGCCACGGCACACGCACTGCCCACCGACCCGTGCATCTGATAGGGGTACAGATAGGTAGACTCCAGAACGGTCGTCGCCCTCGACAGCGCCGCGTCGACCTCGTCAGAGATCGCGACGACGGTCGACCGTCGCGAGGGGTGGTGCCGAAGATAGTCATAGAAACCGGCCTGGTCCGGTAGACCGGTGCCCGGTGACCAGGTGACAGACAGGCTTTCCGCGGCCTGCATCGCCTGCCAGAGCGTCTCGGCGACGATGCCCACGAAGTCGTTCTTGATGACGACCTTCAGCACGCCGGGCAGGCCGGCGACAGAATCCTCATCCACGCTGACAAGCGTGGCTCCGACCGCGGGGGGTCTCACGACGCGTCCATGCACCATATCGGGCACACGGACGTTGTCCACGAATTCGAAGCGACCGGTTACCAGCTCCGGAAGGTCGAGGCGAGGAACCGATGTGCCGAGAACGCTCCACGAGCTTGGGGGCTTTCGCTTGGCCTCAGGCCTCAGGATCATACTGAAGCGCCGCCCCCCGATCAGCTCGCCGTAGGTGACCCTCCTGTTTGCATCTCCGAGTGGGCTGATGACGCCATCGGCCGCCGTCAGCTGGTCTACCGCGACGCCCAGCCGCGTGGCCGCCATCTCGACGAGCACTTCGCGTGCCGTGGCCCCGGCCAGCGCCAGGTTGCCGTCGTTGAAGTTCACCGGATGTGCCATGCTGCCGGACGAGGTGCCCTGGTCCGGCGTGAGGGCGGTGTCGCACTGCACGAGCGTGACGCGGCTCATCGGCACCGATAGCTCTTCGGCCACTAGCTGGGTCTGGACGGTCGCCATGCCCTGACCAAGCTCAGCGCGTCCCGTGTACGCCGTGACGTGGCCGCTGGCGTCGATGCTGAGCCAGGAATCGAGGGTTTGTGGCGTGTTGCCGCCCTGGGCTGACACTCCCGAGGCCACACCGAACCGATCCCCCACGTCCGCGGCGGTAAAGGCTACGATCAGAACCCCCGAGCGCTGCAGGAACCGCCGCCGCGAATAGCCCGCCTTGTGAAGCTGGCTGAGAGCAACTGGCGTCAAGCGCGATTCCACGGGGAACGAGGTGTTGCTGCCGCCCATCACACGTGCTCCCGGGCGTACCGTCTGATGGCCCGTAGCATCCGGGTCTGAGCGAAGCACCGGCACAACACGCTCCTGATGGCCCCTTGTATCTCGGATTCGGTCGCCTCAGGGTTGTCGTCAAGCAGCGTCTTCGCGGTCAGGATCACGCCGCTCAGACAGAAACCGCACTGCGCGGCCTGCTCGTCGATGAACGCCTTCTGGAGCGGATGCAGCTCCTCTGGTGTGCCAAGTCCTTCGAGGGTCGTAATCGTCGCTCCCTCGATGAGACGGACGGGCGTGACACAGGTCCGCTCGGCTCGGCCGTTCACAATGGCCACGCAGGAGCCGCACTGACCCAGGCCGCATCCGTGTTTCGGTCCGCGTAAGCCGAGGTCCTCGGTCAGCACGTAGAGCAGTGGCATCTCGGGGTCCACCGCCACGGTGTATGTCTGACCGTTCACGGTCAAGGTCATGGGACTCATCTTAGCGCCCTGAGTGCGCTTGGGACTGTGCAATGAGCACAATGGTCAACGTGATCGTAAGGACGGCGCTCACCGGCAATGGGCCGGTCGGCCGCAACATGAGCCGGGATCCCGAGAACGGCTACTTCAGTCGTGGGTTGTGGGAGGAGATCATCAACGCGCTGACGAAGCTATCTAGTGTCCCAGGTCAGCGTCATCGCGCGGACACCGGCGTTCCGCTTCCGCAGTGAACAGGACCTTCGCAAAGTGGGGGAGCGCTGGGTGTCGGCACACCCACCACGCTCGAGCATTTGCGTTACAGAAACTTGAGGCCCACAATCCCGGGAAAGCGGACATTTCTACTTTGGGCCGACATAGAAACTCGCCTGGCGGCGGCCTATTTCAGCGCGTATCGGAGTGTCGCGTTGACGGGCGATGGCGCTGGCGCGCCTCACGCGCATCTGGCGGGGGGACGAAAGCATTCCCGGTCTTCCGTTATCCGCACGGGACCTCACCGCCATCGCTCAGGGGCTGGCGCTTCGCTCCGAGGCCCGGAGCGAGACGATCCTTACAGAGCAGCTCGACCGGATCGACAACCGCGACCGTCGGGACGCGTTCGCATTCGTCCTGCCGGCGTTGTCAGCCGATCCCGCCACCCGCGACGCCTTCTTCGCGTCGTTGAGCGAGGTGGACAATCGTGCCCGGGAAACGTGGGTGCTGACAGCCCTTGGCTTCCTGCATCATCCACTCCGCGCACGTCAGTCGGAGCGCTACATCCGCCCGAGCCGCGATCTCCTCGAGGAGATCCAGCGAACGGGTGACATCTTCTTCCCCGGACGGTGGCTGGATGCCACCCTTGGAGGTCACCAGACGGCGAGTGAGGCGACGGCCGTCGAGCAGTATCTGGCGCAGCGACCCGACTTGGCACCCAGACTGCGCGCCAAGGTCTTGCAGTCGGCTGACGGCCTCTTGAGAGCGGCGCAGATCGTGGGGGAGTGAGAGACGGGGTGGATGATCAGAGCGTGGATGCGGCCGACAAGGACCGGGGCGGGTCCGGGCCGGAGGCCCTGTCGAACGGTCCGGAGGAGCAGACCTGTCAGGACTGCGGGGCCCGCCTGCACGGGCCGTATTGCGCCCAGTGCGGCCAGCATGCCTCCGACCTTCACCTCACGGTCGGTCACTTTCTCCACGATGCCCTCGACGGCTTCTTCTCGTTCGATTCTCGCGTATGGACGACTGTCGCGTTGCTCCTGCGCCGCCCCGGCTTCCTGACCGTCGAGTACTGGCGCGGCCGGCGAACGCGGTACCTCGCTCCGTTGCGGGTGTATCTGTTCGTGAGCTTTCTCGCGTTCCTGGTCCAGGGCGTCTTGCCGTCCGAGCCACCCGATGACCTCGACGCCGACGTCAGCGAGGTATCGGCGCAGGTTGCAGACGACGAGATCGACTGGGACCAGGATTTCGCGGATGCCGCTCCTGTCCTTCGCTGGATGGCTCTGAACCTCCTTCGGCCGGCGGTGGAGCAGCCGGAGCGTATGCGTGCGATCTACTTCCAACGGCTGCCCGCGGTCGTCTTTCTCTTGGTTCCGTTCTTTGCCGCCCTGCTTCGGGTCTTGTACCGGAAGTCCGATTCCTACTTCGTTCCACATCTGGTCTTTGCGCTGCACTTTCACTCCGCCGGGTTCGTCCTGTTCACCGTGGGTGCGCTTGGCGACTATGTGACGGGTCGTGACTTTCCTGGTGACTGGGCGGCGCTGGGCATGGGGGTGCTGCTGTTCCTCAGTCTCTGCCGCGCCTACGGTAACAGCCGGCTCCGCACCGCGTGGAAGGAGACGGTGCTCATGTCTTTGCACCTTCTCACCGCGGCCGTGGCGCTGACCCTGTTGTTCTTCGTCACCGGTCTGTTGATGTAGGGTCGGGGAGCCTGCCAGTATGGGGCCACTGGAAGGTGTACGGGTCGTCGAGCCGACTGGCATCGGGCCATGTCCGATGTGCGGGATGCTGCTGGCCGAGCTTGGGGCAACGGTTCTGCGGATCGATCGCACTCGTTCTTCCGGGCTCGGCGTGCAGATACCAGACGAGCACGCGTTCTTGCAGCGGAGGCGGCCCTCGGTGGGGGTCGATCTCAAATCGGAGCCATCGATCTGGATGAGCTCGCCGCGACAGGGTCGACAACGCCGGCGTTGCTGGATCCGCGGCGCGCGCGCTCCACCCACAACCCGTCCGCGATCATCCAATGCCGGAGCGTTTCGACCGAGAGGCGCACGCCATGCCCCTCCCTCAATTTCTCGTGCGCGAGCGTCGGACCGAACCCTGCCTACCGCGACCGGACCGTGGCGAGCACCTCGCGACGCCGCTCGGACGGCAGCCGCCGATTACTCGGTCGCCCGCGCTGCTTCGACGCCAACCCGCCGCGGCCGTCCTCCTCGTACACGCGGCGAAGGCGACGCACCTGCCGGCTCGTCACACCCAGCATCCGCGCCGCCTCTCGCTGCGTCAGTCGCTGCTCGATCACCCGCTCGATGACACTCACTCGGTCCAGCTCCTCCTCGCTCATCGTCACTGTCTCCATGCCCGCAGGTGTACCGCAGGCCGCTGGAGAAAGCGGACATTTCTACTTTGGGCCGACATAGAAACTCGCCTAATCCCTCCTATAATCCCGACGACCTAGAAGACCTTCCTCCCGCCCTGGTCATCACGGCTGGGTTCGACCCGCTCAGGGACGAGGGCGAGGCGTATGCCCGTAGGTTGGCCGCTGCGGGTGTGTAAGGGCGTGCCTCCCGCTACGAAGGCGTGCCCCATGCCTTCCTGTATGCCCCTTCCGCCCGTCTGGGCCGCGACGATGACGGTGACGGCCGACGTATCGGACGACGAGTAGTGGCCAGCTCATCGCGCCCTGGCGTTTGCAGTTGAATCCAGGCGATGATGTCAGCGATGATGACGACGGTCTCGCGCATCCACCCGCGGCCGCTCAGGCATCCCAAGACTCGGAGCCTCGAACTGATGCGTTCTTCCTCTCTCTTCGCAGTGGCGGTAGGGCTCGGTGCCCTGTTGCCAGTCGAGGTTGCCGCCGCGGAGTGCGGTACGACGAACCCAGCCACTGAGGAAGCGACCGGGTTTGTCTACGTCGACACGAATGGGAATGGCCGCCGGGACGCATCCGAGCGGGGTGTGGCCGGTGTCCCGGTCAGTAACGGTTGCGAGGTTACCTTGACCGATGCAAGGGGGGCCTACCAGCTGGTCGTCGCGCGTAACGAGATCGTCTTCATCACGAAGCCGGCAGGGTTCGCCGTGCCGGTCGACGAGCACAACGTCGCGCAGTTCTTCTACCGACACTATCCCGACGGGACTCCGTCGGAGATTGGGGGACGGTCAATCGAGTGGCAATGGGATGTCATCGATCCCACGGGCCCCCTGCCAGAGTCGGTCGACTTCGTGCTCTACCCGCTGGCCGAGGCGTCGGCGCATTTCACGGCGCACGGGTTCGCCGACACCCAGGCGGGCACGGACCTCAGCCAGGACATGCTGCGTGAGGACTTGATCAACACGCTGATGGGGAACCCCTACGGCGTGCAGTTCGGGCTCACGATGGGTGACGTGGCCAACGACAATCTGGACATCTACGACCGCCACAAGCAGATGATGGGCTTGATGGACATGCCGCAGTGGTATTTGCCAGGCAACCACGACATGAACTTCGAGTCGCCGGACGCCGTCTTTGCGAACGAGACCTACAAGCGCCACTTTGGGCCCATCTACTACTCGTTCGACCATGGTCGGGTGCACTTCGTCGCGCTGAACAATGTGGAGTACGCTGGGGCTAGTAACCGATTCGATGGTAGTCGCTACCGCGGCTTTATCTCACCCGACCAGCTCTACTGGCTCGAAAGAGACCTCGCGCAGGTTCCCCACGACAAGCTGATCGTGATCGCGACTCACATTCCGCTGGTCGCCGAGGCGTCTGACGGCCGGTCGCCGGTGGCCACCGGTCCCTCCACGGAGAATATGTCCCAGCTGCTGGAGCTGCTGAGACCCTTCGAGAACATCTATGGCCTCGCCGGTCACGACACGAGCAACAGCTGGAAGGTGGAGGTGAATCACACCCACGGTTGGTACGGTCAACCCTGGATTGCGCACACGCTCGCCGAGGTCAGAGGCAACGGTTGGACCGAGGGGCCGGCGGATCTGCGAGGAGTACGTGACGCCATGATGGAGGACGGGAATCCGAATGGCTTCTACCTACTGAAATTCGAAAACGTGACGCTGGTACCAGAGTTCATCCCGTTCCCGTTCGGACCGGACGCTGGCCGACCCATGCGCATCACCCTGGATCCGCCGCTTGAGGCGCCAGGGTCCGGCGCCGTCAATCGGGGTGCACTGGCGCCCAACGCCAAGATCGTCGTGAACCTGTTCGACGGTGGTGTGCGCGATCACGTCTGGCTGTCCCTGGACGGGGCCGAGCGGGTGGCGATGACCTACACCGTACGCACCGACCCATTCGTGGAGCGGGTGCATGCGCGCTACCGTGGCACCGACGACGCTTATGGCCGACCACATCGCTCGGCGCACATCTGGGAACACCGTTTACCAGATGCTCTCGAGCCAGGACTTCACAGGGTGCAGGTATTCAGTGAAGACGAATTCGGCCAAGCCAGGCAGGGTCGTTTCAGCTTCGAGGTCGCCGACGACTGAACCACTTTGCTCGACATTCGCAAGAGCTCAGTCCGTTGGTGAACATGTGCGGTACGACAATGAAGTATTTCGTTAGATCCAGCGCCTGCCGTTGCCGATGAAGACACCGCTCTCCACAAGGTCCGCCCCGACGCCCTCGCCGCTCGTGATGTGCCGAGCCCCCTCTTGAACGGAACTCGCACTCTCACCGGCCGCGACCTCTCCGTCCGTTGCAGTTGAGGTCCATCGGCCACTCCGGACTGATCGTAGCGAGACGACGGGGGACGTCCAGAACAGCGCCGAGAAAGAGTGTCAGATGCGTGCGAATCGCTTAGGCTTACCGGGCGCCCACCATGGCCGACACGTCATCCGAGCGTCTCGTGGACTGATCCAAGGAGCGTTGCAATGAGTTATCCGAACAACCAGCTTCGCTGGATGGGCATTCTGATCGTCTCGCTGCTGTGGATCGGCCCCGGGCCGGACACGGCGTTCGCTCAGCCGGCGCCGCCGAGTGACCCGGCGCAGTGGGTCATGCCCAACGCCAACTACGCCGGCTGGAACTACAGCCCGCTGGATCAGATCAACGTCGACAACGTCGAGAGCCTCTCGATGGCGTGGACCATCCAGCTCGGAATCCAGGATTCGTTCGAGGCCTCTCCGCTGGTGATCGGCGACGCGATGTATCTCGTGACGCCGAAACCGAACGTCGTCTACGCGCTCGACCTCACCCGCCAGGGGGCTATCAAGTGGGAGTTCCGGCCGGAGTTCGAAGACCTGGAAGCCACCGTGAGGAGCGCATGCTGCGGCGCGCAGACCCGGGGCCTGGCCTACGCCGACGGCCGGGTCTTCTTCGTCACCCTCGACGGACAGGTGTTTTCGCTGGACGCGGAAACCGGCGAGGTCATCTGGCGGGCAGAGAACGCCGACATCACCCTGGGCGAGACAGTGACCGCGATGCCGCTGGTCGTCAACGACAAGGTCATCGTCGGAGTGGCGGGTGGCGAGCGCGGCGTGCGCGGCCACGTCACCGCCTACCACATCGAGAGCGGGAACCTGCGGTGGCGTTACTACAGCATGGGGCCGAACAACGAGGTCGGCATCGGACCCCGCTTTTCGCCCTTCTATCCTGACGATCGTGTCCTCAACCCGGCGCTCGACACCTGGCATGGCGATTCCTGGCGACGCGGCGGGGGCACGGTCTGGGGCTGGTTCACGTTCGACGCGGAGCTGAACCTGTTCTACTACGGCACCGCCAACTGCGCCCCGTGGAACCCGGACTACCGTCGGCCATGGGGCGTGGTGGAGCTGGACGAGGACGGGGGTCTCACCGGCTTCCGGAACAACTACTGTGCGTCGATCCTGGCCCGGGATGCCGATAGCGGTGAGCTGATCTGGGCGTACAACGTCACGCCTCAGGACCAGTGGGACATCGACGAGCCCGGCACAAACATCCTCGTCGACCTCGAGATCAATGGCCGTCTCCGACAGACACTGGTTCACCCGGGACGGAACGGTTTCTTCTACGTGTTCGACCGAGCGACCGGCGAGATACTCCTCGAGCCGTGGAGCTTCGTGTACAACGACCTAATCCTGGGCGTGAACATGGAAACGGGCCGCGCGCGCTACGACATCGAGAAGATCATGTTCACGGACCTCGAAGATCGGCAACGCTACGTGCCGGATGCGGAGAACGTGGCGGTGGGCTGGTGCCCGGGCATCGCCGCGAGGAACTGGCAGAACGACGCGTATTCGCCGCGTACCGGACTCGTCTACACGCCGACGTCCAATGAATGCGACTTTCTCCGGATGGTCGAGGGCGAGTATGTGCCAGGGAACGACTACACCCTCCGTGAGCGGGGTGGCGCCGTCCCCCGCCCTCCCGGGGACGAGCACGTCGCGGCACTGCAGGCGAACGATCCGGTATCGGGCGAGACCGTCTGGCGGATCAATTGGAATGAACGCAACATGGCGCCGGTCATGGCGACTGGGGGAAATCTGGTGTTTCAAGGTGGTCCCGACGCAGGAGAGGTCCGCGCGTTCGACGCCCGCGACGGGGAGATCCTGTGGACGTTCCGGACGGGGAGCGGCTTCCGGAACTCGCCCATCACCTATCTCGGACCTGACGACCGACAGTATGTGGCGATCATCGGCAGCCAGCGGACGGCAACCGGGCAGGTCACGGCCGGAACGGAGCCGGACGCGGCCGCACGCTTCCGCCGGGCGGGGAGCACGCTCTACGTGTTCGCACTGCCTCCGGCTCGCGACTAACGTCAGGCCATCGGGGCTGACCACCCACGAGCGATTGCGATGGAACGGTCCGAAGCTGGTTTCACGATACCGAATTCATGACAAAGTGGCGAACGAAACGGGCAGATCGGGGACTGAGCGTGAGCGAGTGACAAAACAACGCGATGGACAACGATCGTGGGGGCGGGCCGCCAGCGTCGAATCCTCGGCGGCTGTCTTCCTGACTTTGGCCTGCATGTGGGGCGTCCCGAATTACGCGCGTGCGCAATCCGGGGTTGCAGACAGGTTTCACGGTGAGACGGCAATACACCAGGCGGCGCATGTGGGAGCGGTCGAATCGCTTCAGCGGGAACTCGATCGGGGTGTCGATCCGAACACGACGAATCGCTTTGGTGTGACGCCTTTGGCTCTGGCCAGTCGAGGCGGCCATGCCACGGCTGTCGAACGGCTGTTGGCGTTTGGTGCCGACCCCAATCAGGCCTCGTCCGCTGGCGAGACGCCATTGATGGTTGCGGCACGCACTGGCGTCGTCGACAGCGTGGTGTCTTTGTTGGAACATGGTGCCGACCCCTTGGCTCGAGAGAGTTGGATGGGACAGACCGCGTTGATGTGGGCGGCCGCTGAACGTCACGCAAGTATCGTCGCGCCGCTCGTTGCCGGCGGGGCTGAGGTGGATGACCGCTCTGATGCCGGCTTTACACCGCTCATGTTTGCGGTGCGACTCGGGCATATCGACACAGTCGACGCCTTGTTGGACGCAGGAGCAGACATTCACCAGACGCTTCCGGATGGTACGAGCTCGCTGGTGGCGGCCGTGATAAACGCGCACTACGATCTGGCGGTTCACCTGTTAGAGCGTGGTGCGGATCCCAATGCCTCTTCGCAGGGGTGGACGGCGCTGCATCAAGTCGTGTGGACGCGGCGACCGAATACGAACAAGAACCAACACAATCCATCTCCACGGCAGAGCGGACGGGTGACTGACCTCGAGCTCGTCGAGACGCTGCTCGCGCACGGGGCGGACGTCAATGCACGACAAACGAAGGAACCGCGGGACGGGTATCGGAACATATTGAACCGCATTGGCGCGACACCGTTTCTTCTCGCGGCAAAGGTCGTTGATCTTGAATTGATGCACCTTCTTCTCGAGCATGGTGCTGACCCCCTGTTGACCAATGAGGATGGCACGACAGCGTTGCTCGTTGCTGCCGGCGTGGGCGTGTGGCCAAATGAGAGCGCCGGGAGTAACGAAGAAGCGTTGGACGCTGTGAAATTGATGATCGAACTTGGCGATGTCGTGACAACCGTTGATGCGCACGGCGACAGCGCACTCCATGGGTCTGTTATGCGCGGCACGACAGAGCTGACGTTGTTTCTCCTCGCGCAGGGCGTGGAGCTTGGTCACGTGAACGAGTGTGGGTGGACACCGCTAACCATCGCTCAAGGCGTGTTTTACGGGAATTTGGGCCGCCGTTTTCCCGAGCTAGAAGTGGCGTTGCTCGAGCTGGGCGCTACGTCGCCGTTCGCTCCAGGTTCTCCGGGGTATCGCGAACTCGGGTATCCCGCACGGTGTCATCGCTGAATTGTCAGCGCTCTCTGACCCCGAAACTCGATGGTGTGGCCTACGGCGTGACTGCCTCCAAGACCGGAGGCTCCGTTGCCCACGAGAGATACTCTTCCTCGTGAAAGAAGTACATGTGGGCGGTAAACAGCCCCGGTGCTCCAGGTTGGGCGCCGTTGTAGTGCAGGATGTGCACGTTGTCGATCGGCGGAATCGGTACGCCGTTCAGCGGGAGATGGAACCAGGACGTGCCGTCCGAGAAATCCTGCTGACTGAAGATGTATTCGATAAAGATGAGCTTCCCTGCCGCCTCGCCGTACCACACGCTCTCGTTTCCGACCGCGGTGCCGAGACGGTTTCGTGACGCGGCGACATCCCGGCGATGGCGTCCCATTCGCGGGTAGAAGTCGGTGGGATACTGCTCGTTGGGAACGATCGTGAAGTTTCCCGGAAGACGAGTGACAGTCTGGAGCTCTCCACGCGACAACATCGGCCGCACCTGGTCCGGCTGAGGGAGAAAATGCCAGCGCCACAAGTATCGCTGCGACTCTTCCGCCTCGTTCTCAAACAGTTCGATGGTCACGGAATGAGCGGCGGGGAAGTCCAGTTCCCGCAAGGTCAGCCCGTAAAAGCTATTGCCTGCTACCAGATCAGCTCGACGAATGACATATCCCGCCGAGATGATTCGCCCGTCGTCGACTTCGTAGTGAAGGCCCTGAGTTCTGGCCTGGTCGTCTTTCGGGTTCTCCGCCCAGGCCACGGTGGCGGGTAGACCATGGTGCGCGTCCCCGTCATCCACCCGGTGCTGAGACGTATCAGCGGCGTAGAACTCCCCGCGCCCCCCGAGTGTCCCGACAGGCTGATAGTTGGCAGGAAGGTCACCGACGAGTGGTAGCGAGTCCATCAGATCGCGTATGTCTCCGCCGGACTGCGACTCAGCCGTGACGACCCACACGCCCACGCACAACAGCCCAGCACACCAACGATGCGGCTTCATATTTGCCTCCACAGGAACGGGAAAGCCCGTCAACGCGGGCGAGTATACCAACCGCGCGTGACTGGGAGACAGGCACGTCGCGTGAACCACTCTTCGACTTCGGTCGATCGCCGAGAGAAAGAGGCGCTCCCGAGCATGGCTGGTCCTCACGCCCAGGCATCGGGCGCTGACGTGGCCTCCAGCCATCCAACCGCGGATACGCCAACCATCTGATCGGCGGCATTAGGGCAGCGGTCGCGGCGGTCAGGATGACGATAGGTCAAAAAAGCGGAGTCTGGGGGTTGAGTAGGCGCTCGGCTTCGACATACGATGGTCTCTCGTCGAAAGGCGACCAGAGGGTGCACTCGGCGAAACCGAAATCGCAGGGTATGCATGAAGCCAGAGTCACGGCTATGGGATTGTTCGACACCCACGGATCAAAACGGCGTAGACACTGTCTTAGACCCTCGGGCTTAGTTTCTTGACATCGATTTTTGACTGGAGGTCCCCAATGAAGCGCATGGTTGTCATCGTTCTCGGATTCAGCGCATTGGCTTTCTCGGCCACCGCGTATGCGCAAACGGACGCAGAGCTCGTCGAACAGTCGCTGGCCGCGGCGCCCAGACGAGGCCGCGACGACGCGACGGTCGTGAAGTGGGCTGCGGACCACACCTACACCACGATCCAGGAAGGCACGAACAGCATCGTCTGCTACAGTCGCGCCGACCAGCGAGGCCGTCCGCCGTTTGCCGTGCAGTGCACGAGTCTTGCGAACTTGGACCGTGTTGCGCAGAATCGGCAATTCCGGGCCGAGAGTATGGATGCTGACGGCGAGCGGGCGTTGGTGGCGGCGGCCGCCGAAGACGGCTCGCGCGAAGACGTTGAGTTTGGCTCGTGGTTCAGGTCCATGAATGGTCAGGACCAAGCGAGCGCGGGTGTGCATACCACCATCGCGATGCCGGGAGCGACGGGAGAGTCTTCTGGATTCCCTGAAGGCCGTGAGCAGGGTGGCGCGTTTATCATGGCGGCGGGCACGACCGAAGCCCACCTGATGGTCCCGTAAGGGGCACGTCCCAGCGTTTGAACGATGCTCGCCAGGCGGTCTGTGACCGCCTGGCGAGCGCGTGTCTCTGGCCTGCCTCCCCAGACACCGGTCAGCCATGTTCCACAGCGGGGCGGCGGCCATCCAAGGAGATTGACGATGCTGATTAGATGCCTCGCGGCGTTCCTCACGCTGGCGGTTGTTGTCCCCACACTGGCACCTAGGTTTGTCATGGCGCAGGCCGGCGATAGCGGGCTGCCGACACGGACGGTGGATGGCCAGCCCAATATCTCCGGCACCTTCACCTTCCGCACCTTGACGCCGCTCCAGCGACCCGCCCAGTTCGAGGGACGCGAGACACTATCGGCGGAGGATGCTGCGGCGTTTGAGGCGTCCGAGCGGACGCGTCAGAATCGGGACCTCTTTGACCCAGAGACCGGCGCTCCGAACGCGGGCTATCAACCGCGTGCGGATGGCGGCGTGCTGTCATACAACGAGTTCTGGTATGAGCGAGGCGTCGAGCTGACGTCGGACAAGCGGACCTCGCTGATCGTCGACCCGCCCGATGGGCGGCGGCCACCGCAAACAGAAGCAGCGCGTATGGCCGCGCAAGAGAGACGGGCCTACATAGAGGCGCACCGTTACGACTCGTATGAGGACCGGACGATGACCGACCGCTGTCTCGGTACGTCCTTGGCGGGTCCGCCGATGCGGTCTGGCGCGTATAACAACAACGTCATGATCTTCCAGACCCGCGACTACGTGGTCATCCAGAACGAGATGGCGTATCAGGCCAGGATCGTCCCACTCCATGATACGGAAAAGCCTCCGTTTGCCCAGCTGAAGGGCGTATCACGCGGGCGTTGGGAGGGAGAGACGCTGGTCATCGAGACGACCCAGTTTCGCAGTGACAGCGCGTTGACTGGTCCAAATATGCACTTGGTCGAGCGTCTTACCCGGCTTGATCGCGACACGGTTGACTATCAGTACACCGTCACCGATCCCAACGTATACACCGCGCCTTATACGGTCGAGATGCCGCTGCGGCGTACCGATGGCCGGATCTTCGAATACGCCTGTCATGAAGGCAACATCGGGTTGTATGGGATCCTGGCCGGCGCCCGGAATCTCGAGAGTCTGGGACGCGAACTGCGTCGTTAGAGCACGCGCAGGAATAATTTCCCACTCCGAGGCTATCAAGCCGACCGCGTCTGACGTTTTCGCGCCAGAGACGACACGACGCGAGGCCGTCGCGTTGCGGTCGTCCGACGGGCTGAAGACCCGCTCCGGCGAAACGAACAACTCGAGCGGCGGACGCTCATCGCGTGAGCCTCGCTCTCTCGAGGGCGTCATCCAACTCGGGCCCCAATCGACTCCAGTGATAGCGCTCCATCAGACGGCGCCCGAGGTCCCGATCAGAGTTGGGCCAGAGGGTGTCGCGGGCGGCGCGCGCGGATAGCTCGGCCAACTTTCTGGCGAGTGGCCGTACTCCGCCCTCGTAGAAGATCTCCCCACCTACCGCGTTGGCCAAGGGTCGCATGACTTCCGGGTAACTCAGCCGATACGGAAGCACCGGGAAGGCGCCGGCGGCGACAGCCTCGACCGCGCTGATCCCGAAGAACTCGTGGCGAGCCGTCGACACGAAGAGATCGGCTTCGTTCAAGACCGCCTCGTAGTCTTCGCGAGCCGGAAGGAATCCCCAATGGTCGATCCTCGCGGCAAAGCGCGCCCGCGCGTCTTCGAATACAGAAGGTTGTTCGCGGAAGCTTTCGCCCAAGACACTCAGCCGGAAATCAACTCCTCGACCTTCGAGTGCGCGCAGCGCCGCGAAGAATGTTTCAGGTGCCTTGTCGTGCTCCCACCGGGCCGCCCAGAGGATACGGACGGGGCCAGCCGGCCGCGGTGAGCGCGCTTTCCGAAGCGTAGAAACGCCGGGTGGATGGATGCTACTTTTGGCGCGCAACGCCGCGATGTCGTCGTCCGGGTAGAAGTCCGGCATCCGTTTGAAGAAAGCGGGCAGGGCCTCCAAGAAGCTGTCGCGGTGGAAGGCGGAATTGAACCAGATGGTGTCGCTTGCGACGGCCGTTGAGAAGTTGGTCATCGCAAAATGCAGGTCGTGCTCCTTTTCGACTCGAACCGGATACGTTAGCTGGTTCTCATGGAAGTAGACCACGCTGGGCAGACTACGTAGCGAAGGATGAGCGAGCCCAAGAAACTGTGCCAAGTCGAGCATGTCAGAGGCAAAGAGCAGATCCCATTGGGCTTCGTCGTTGATGAGCTGCGCGACGCGGCGGGCCAACGTGAGCGCTCCGTGCCGCATCCGCCATTTCCATTTGTAGGGCGGCAGGCCCATCGTGGTCCAGCTGTGGGCGCTCTGCTCGGACCAGCTGTCCAGGAA
>Ga0310120_10001590_pt1 | contig 17042 bp, 10 predicted proteins | sample CB27_AW_983_MG_FD_203506 | JGI IMG/M metagenome (GOLD analysis project Ga0310120, IMG submission 203506) | Marine microbial communities from Western Arctic Ocean, Canada - CB27_AW_983 | ecosystem: Environmental > Aquatic > Marine > Oceanic | place: Canada: Western Arctic Ocean | collected...
CACCGACCTGTTCCGAGGCGAACAGCTGGTCTGGGTCGGCCGCTACCGAAGCTCGGGCCGCGTCAAGGTGACGCTCGAGGGGACCAACGGTGACCAACGCATGTCGTTCAGCTTTGCCACAACCCTGGCCAAGTCGTCGCGCGACGAGTCGAAGGGCTTTGTCGAAAAGCTCTGGGCACTGCGTCGCATCGGCGAGATCATCGATGATCTCGACCTGAACGGAACCAACCAGGAACTGATCGACGAACTCGTGCGGCTCTCGATCGCTCACGGAGTCATGACCCCCTACACGTCGTTCCTGGCCGATGAGAATACGAGTCTCGCCGCGCTGGACAACGGCAAACGGGCCCGCGTGACCGCCACCCGCGAATTGGCCCTGACCAACGGACGGGCCGGATTCGCCCAGCGAGACGCCAAGGGCAAGTTCCAGCAGGCGACGACCGTACCCAGCGCGGTGCAGGCCGGCGGAAGACCGCTGTCCGACGTCGCGGACGGTGGCCTGGGAGGCGGTCGGCCGCAGAAGAACGTGACGGTTCGCAACATCGGGCAGAAGTCGTTCTTTCGCAAGCAGAACCAGTGGCGAGATTCGGCGGTCACCGTCGAGCAGGAGAAACGGGCGATCCGGGTCACCCAGTACAGCAAGACCTACTTCGACCTCGCCGCGGCACACAGCGGTACGCTCGCCAAGTACCTCGCCTTCAGTGAACCCGTCCTCGTCAACCTCGGCAACCAGACCTACCTGATCGAACCATCCGGCCCCAAGTAGGTCAGGCTGTGCCTGACATCAATGGCTGTGTTTCACGAACGACGTCCCAGCCCGACCGTTGGTGCCTTGCGACGGAGGCTTGTGATGTCAGGCACAGCCTGACCTACAGCTCCTTGCGGGTCCGGCCCAACTCCTCCTTCAAGCGGGTCGCTTTCAGCTTCTGCGACGCGGTCTGCTGCTGGGACTCGAACTCCCAGTACCGCGCCGCCACGTCCAAGGGTGCACTCGGGTCCCGTTGAATCGTCAGGGTGTCGCTGAACGTCTTGCCGTCGACAACGAGCACCACGCGGTAGGTCCCCGGCCCGACCGCTCGACTGCCCCCCGCATTGCCTCGCCGCCTGACGGTCCGACTCAGGTTCCAGCTCACGCGGTAGAAACCCGGCTCGGTCTTCCCCTTCACCACGTGCAATGCCTGGCCGCGGACATCGACGATCTTCAGCTCAACCTGCTTGGCCTTCTTCCCAAGCACGTAGTCGATGCGGGCCGATGTGGCCGAGTTGGTTCCGCGGAACTGGTTGCTGTTTCGACCCCGGCTCGGATGCCGCTGCCAGCGGACGACCGTGCCGGGAGTATAAAGCAGCGTGCTGTTGGCCAGTTGCGACGCACGCACCTGCTGCAGGGTCGTCACGTCGCAGACCCACAGGCTGCGACCGTGCGTGGCCGCCACGATCTCGCCGTTTTTCGGATGCACGGCAATCTCATGCACAGCCACCGTCGGGAATCCGCCCCCGAACCGGTTCCAGTGCCCGCCTCGATCGATCGAGTACCACGCCCCGACCTCGGTGCCCAGGAACAGCAGGTTCGGGTTGGCGACGTCCTCGCGCAGGCAACGAGTCGATCCCCATGTCAGGTTCGACCTCAACGACTTCCAGGTCTTGCCGAAGTCTTCGGACACGTACGCATGCGGGTCGTCATCGTCGGAACGATGGCCATCGAAGGCGACGTAGACCCGCCCGTCGACAAACCGAGATGCCTCGATCGTCGCCACCCAACGTGGCCCCTTCAGACCCACGTTCCCCGTGATCTCGCTCCACCCTCGGCCTCCGTCGCGAGTCACCCACAACGCTCCGTCATCGGTCCCGGCGTAGAGCACCTGGGGGTTGCGAGGTGATTCGGAGAGTGCGGTGGCCGAACCCTGCTTGGTCCGAGTGATCTCGGGAGAAATCTCCTTCAGAGAGGCTCCTCGATTCAACGACCGGAACACGTGGTTGCCCGCGGCGTAGAAGATCTTCGAGTTGGCGTGCGAGAGAATGAACGGCGAGTTCCAGTTGAACCGGTACGGCGGCCTGCCCCGCTGACGGGCCGGGCGGATCGAGGCGATCTGGCCGGTCCGCATGTTGCGACGACGCATGTTGCCGTTCTGGCTGGTGAAGTAGACCAGGTCCGGATCGTCGGGATCGACCCGGCACATGAACCCGTCGCCGCCGCCGACGGAGTACCAGTCGGAGTTGATCGGGCCGGTGCCGTGGCGGCCGAGACTGGGGCCGAACCACGTGCCGTTGTCCTGCAGCCCACCGGTGACGAAGTACGGCTTCCGAGGCGAAATCGCCACGTGGTAGAACTGGCCGATCGCCATCTGGTTCAGGTGGTTCCAGCTCTTGCCGCGATCCCACGTGACGTAGGTGCCGCCGTCGGAGCCGATCACCATGTGTCGACCGTCGCGAGGGTCGATCCACAACGCGTGACCGTCGGCGTGCACGCCGCGGCCAAAGTTTCCGCTGAACGTCACTCCACCATCTGAGGAATGGTACTGGCCGACACCGAGCACGAAGACGTGATCCTGGTCACTGGGGTCGACCTTGATCACGCTGAAGTACATCGGGCGTGAGTGCAGGCTGTTGATCCGCTTCCAGTGCCGGCCGCCGTCGGTCGACTTGTAGACGCCACCGAATTCAAACCCATTCTCCCCCTGCTGATCCTGCGAGTTGGGTCGTTGGCCTCCCAGCGAGAAGGTATAGGGGCGAGTGGCGGAGAGCCCCGGCCGGGTGCCCAGCGTGATGGTCAGCTTCACCGTCTTGCCCTTGCGGATCAGCTCCACGGGCAACTTGTCACCCGGCTTCCTGGCACGGATCGCCTTGATCAGTGCTGCGTAGTTGGCGATCGGTTTCCCGGCCGCCTTGGTGATCACATCGCCGGGCTTCAATCCCGCCTTCTCCGAGGGACCCTCGGTGATGATCCGGTCCATCCGCGCGCCCCCCTCGGCATCGGCTCCCTGGATGCCCATGAAGACCCGGCTCAAGGGGGCACGCCCTCGACCGCCGGTACCCGGCCGGGGGGTCAGTTTCACCTCGATGTCCCCCGACTTCCGGTCCCGCTGCCCCTTGACCGGCTTCACTTTCAGCGTGAGCGAATCGCCCGGCTTCTTCTTCCTCAATACCTCCAGCAACCCGTCAAAACCTCCGATCGCCTCGCCGTCGGCCTCCGAGATCTCGTCGCCGACCATCATTCCCGCCTTCTGCGCAGGGCTGTTCGGGTAGACCTGCGTCACCAGCAGCAGCTTGCCATCCGCCTCACCCACCACACCCAGGAAGGCGGCCATCGGAGCGGGCCCCTTGCCGATGTTCTCGCAGTCGACCAGGGCGAAGACCACGTCGGGGTCCTTCTGGTACCAGTCGAGCCCGATGCGGCCGAGCTTCGAGGTGGGCAACCCGGCGGTGATCCTCTTCCACTTCCGACCCCCGTTGGTCGTACGGTACAGCCCACTGCCCTCACCCCACTTGACCTTCGGGTCGTAACAACCGTACCCCTCGGCGACCTTCACCTCGTTGCCCGGCCAACTGTCAAACCCGTCCCGCCGCCGCTGCCAGGCCGCGGCGAGCAATGTGTCGGGATCCGTCGGATGCATCACCAGGTCGATGATCCCGGTCTCCTCGTCGATGAACAGGACCTTGTTCCAGGTCGTTCCCCCGTCGGTGGTCTTGAACACGCCTCGCTCGGCGTTCGATCCGTACAGCCGGCCCAGGGCTCCCACGTACACGGTCTCGGCATCGCTGGGATGCACCACGATGCGGCCTACCTGGAACGACTGCCGCAGGCCCATGTGCTTCCAGGTCTTGCCGCCATCGGTCGACTTGTAGACTCCGTCGCCATAGGACACCGAGTTCCGAGGGTTGTTCTCACCGGTGCCGACCCAGACGACCCGGGGATCCGAGGCCGACACCGCCACGGCACCGATCGACACCGAGCTCTGCTTGTCGAATTGGTGCTCGAAGGTCGTCCCGTTGTTGACCGTCTTCAGCAGACCACCCGAAGCGGTCGCCGACCAGAACATCGACGGGTCCGACGGGTTGATCGCCAGGTCGACAATCCGACCACCCATGTTGGCCGGGCCGATCGATCGCCACACCAGGTGCTTCGACCACGAATCGGGGACCTCGCCCGAGAGTGGCTTCGACTTGTCCTGGGCAACCGCACCGGGCAACCCGACCAGAAAACCGGCCAGCACCAGGCACAGCACAATCTGAACACGATTCACAATCCCCGTTCGTTCCCAAGTCATCTCAAAACCTCGTACCAAGCCTGCAGGTCAACTCGCGGCAGGCGTTCATCTTTGTAAGCACCCCCACACCCGGTCAACGCAGCACAGTGCCCTCAACGGGCCCGTGATCGACCCGCGATCGACCCGTGATCGTCATGGGCCTCTCAATCGCTGCAACCAGCACAGGAGTCAGCATTCCCGCAAATACCCCTTCTTGACATTTCTCGCCGCGTGGGAATTGGACCGAAGTCGTCCGGCGTCTTTACGATGAGACGATGAAACGGTGGTGATCGAGCAATTCCCGTGCGAGATCACCGCTGATGTGGTCCCGCGCTCGGAGGCGAGGACCTGCCGCCCAGGGACCGGACCAACTGTCTCACAACACCCATCGTATGCGCCTCAAGTCGCTCCTACAGGCCATTGGCCCCCTGTTGATCATCGCCGCGGGTGCCGCCGCATTCGCCCTGCTGGACTCTTTGCGCGCTCGGCCGGATACCAGGCCGCCAGACTCCAAGCCGCCTCCGGTCCGCACGATCGTGCTCGGAGCTCTACAGCAGACGTTCGAGATCGAGGTCCCCGGACAGGTCGTTCCACGCCGGGAAGTGACACTCGCGGCCGAGGTCCTCGGTCGAATCGTGACTCGACCCGAAGCCGTCCGCGCCGGTCGACATGTCGCACAAGGCACGCTGCTCTTGCAACTGGATCCGGGTGACTACGAACGGGCCGTCCAGACTGCTCAACTGCAAGTCCGCGCCGTCGACCTCGAAATCGAGAGGCTCAACACCGAAACCGCCGGAGTCGTCGCCCTGGTCGCCCTGGGCACCGAAGACCTTCGGCTCGCCGGTGAGGAACTCGAGAGAATCGAGTTGCTGTTCGAAAAGAAGACCGCCACCCGCTCGGACCGCGACCGGGCCAGGCGCAGCGAACTGGCCGCCCGCTACCAGCTTCGGACACTCCAGAACCAACACGACCTGCTTCCCGTCCGCCGCCGTCAACTTCTCTCAAAACGCGATCGCCTGCTCACCGAACTGCAACAGGCCCGGAAAAACCTCGAGCGGACTCGCATCCGGGCACCCTTCGACGGGCTGCTGACACTCGCCACCGCCGAGGTGGGTGACTTTGTCCAGGCCGGTGACGTGATGCTGAAGATCGAGGAGACCGCTGTGGTCGAGATCGAGTGCCGGTTGCGAGCCGATGACCTGCACTGGCTCAGAGATTCGGTGACCTCATCCGACACGAAGAAACACCCGGGCAATCCCTACGAGGTGCCCGAGGTGACCGCCAGTGTGACGTACCGCGAGGCCAACCGGGTACACCACTTTTCAGGACGGCTGAAGCGGTTCAGCGGCAAGGGAATCGACCCGCGAACACGAACCATCCCCTGCCGCGTCATCGTCCCCCGTCCACAGCTCGACCCGACAACCGCCAGGCCGACGGTGTTGATGCGAGGCATGTACGTGACCGTCACTCTGGCGGTCTCCCCCAGAACCCGGCTGATCGCAATCCCCGCCGAGGCGGTCCGGCCCAACCGGCAGACCTGGTCGGTCGTCGACAACACGCTGGTGATTCACCAGCTCGACGTCGCCCGCGTACTGAGTGACTCGGTACTGGTCCCGGCCGCAGGCACAGAGCTCAGGCCCGGCCAGCGCGTGATCGTCTCACCGCTGAAGATCGCCTACGACGGCATGCCGGTCCGCGAGCGAGCGGCCGAGTCGACCTCGGGACAATCCGAGCACCGCGGGGAATCGCCATGAGGTCGCTGGTCGCCTGGGCGATTCGGAATACGCCCTCGATGAACACCCTGATGGTCGCCGCGCTGGCCGTCGGAGTCGCCTCGATGCTGATGCTCCGTCGTGAGCGGTTCCCCGAATTCCGACCCGACGAGGTCGAGGTTCGAGTGGTCTACCCGGGGGCCAGCCCGACCGAGACCGAACAGGGGGTCTGCCTGAAGGTCGAGGAGGCGATTCGATCGATCGTCGGCGTCGACAAGCTGACCTCGCGGGCCACCGAGGGACGTGGCACCGTGACCGCCGAACTCGAATCCAGTGTCGACGAGCCGCAACGGGTCGTCAACGAGATCCGTGCGGCGATCGATGCGATCCCCAGCTTCCCCGAAGAGGCCGAGCGGCCCGAGGTCCGACTGAGGATCCGCTACCAGTCGGTGATTTCGGTCGCCATTCTCGCCCCACCACACCTCGACCCCGCCAACGACCCCGTCGCCGAACGGCAGTTCCGTGACCTCGCCGAAACGATTCACGACGAACTGCTGCAACTGCCGGAAGTCTCCTACGTACAGCTCTGGCAAGCCAAGCCCTACCAGATCGATGTCGAGGTCTCTGAAGAAACGCTCAGGGAATACGGCCTGACCCACCAGGACGTCGCCGACGCACTCCGCAAGGGCAACCTCGAATTGCCCGCCGGAGTGATCAAGGCGCCGCAGCACGAGATCCTGGTCCGCACCGCCGACAAGCAGCTCAGGGGCGAGCAGATCGCCAGGATCCCGGTGCGGACCGACCCGGCCGGCACCGTGGTGACCATCGCAGACATCGCCACCATCCGCGACGGGTTCGCCGACATCGACACCGTCGCCACGCTCGACGATCGACCGGTGATGTCGATCAAGATCCGCATGACCGCCGACGAGGACATGCTGACGATCCGGGACCAGGTCGCCGAATTCGTCGCCACCCGCCCGATGCCACCAGGCTACCACCTCAAGATCTGGGACGATTACAGCAAGCAGGCCCGCGATCGACTCGAACTGCTCTCAAGAAACGGAGTCTACGGCCTGCTGCTGGTCTTCGCCGTGCTGGCGCTGTTCCTGGACGTGCGGCTGGCCTTCTGGGTCGCGCTGGGCATCCCCGTCTCGGTCTTTGGCACCTGTGCCGTGATGCTCGCCGCCGGAGCGTCACTGAACATCTACTCGATGTTCGCCTTCGTGATGGCATTGGGCATCGTCGTCGACGATGCGATCGTGATCGCAGAAAACGTCTACGCGCACCGGTTGCGAGGACGCTCGCCTCTGGAAGCCGCCATCGACGGCACCATCGAAGTCGCTCCGGCAGTCGTCAGCAGCGTGCTGACCAGCGTGATCGCCTTCATTCCGCTGGCCTACGTCGCCGGTGAAATAGGCAAGTGGATCTCCGTGATGCCGCTGGGACTGGTGGCGATGCTGCTGATCTCCCTGGCCCAGGGACTGCTCGTGCTCCCCTGCCACCTGGCCCACTCAAGACTGCCCGAGAACCCCGACGCCGTGCCGGGCTTTCAACAGGCGGTCCAACGGGCGATCGATCGGTTCATCGACCGGGTCTACACTCCGACACTCAAGACCGCGCTCGCCCGGCCCGCCCTGATGTTCGCCGGATCGATCGCTGCTCTGCTCGTTGCAGCAGGACTCTATTTCGGAGGACACACGCCGTTTGTCTTCAACCAGCAACTCGACTGGGAATTCGTCTACACCTACATCGAGTACCCCAAGGGGACTCCGACAGCGACGATCGATGAGGCCACCCGCAGACTGGAAGACTCGTTTCGGGAGATCGAACGTGAGGAACTGCAGGCCCGCAACCAGGGACACGACTCTCTGGTGCGGACCCGGTTTCGCAGCGTTGGTTACACCAACCGGTTGGACAACATGCGAGGTGAGATCTACGTCGAGTTCGACCCCGGTCGCATCTTCGCCGAGAAGTCCAGCCGCGAGGTGATCGGCAAATGGCGGAAACGGGCCGGCGAGTTCCCCGGAGCCGAGCGAGTGGTTTTCTGGGGGATCAACAACTCGCCGGGGGGTCGGGCGATCGAGTTGGCTCTGCTGGGCAGCGACATCGATGAACTCGAATCGGTCTCCGAACAGATCAAGCAGAAGCTGGACTCCTACGAGGGGGTCTACGACATCCGCGACAGCCGCGGACCGGGCAAGTGGGAACTGAAACTCAAACTCAAGCCCGACGCCCGCTCGCTGGGTATCAGGCTCGACGACCTGGCCCGGAGCGTCCGTGGAGCGTTTTACGGTGTCGAGGCGATGAGGCTTCAGCGGGGGCGGCACGAGGTGAAACTGATGGTCCGCTACCCCAAACACCAGCGCCGCAGCCTGCACCAGCTCGAGGAGCTTCACATCCGCACCGCTGATGGTGGCGAAGTGCCGCTGAAGGAAGTGGCCGACGTGTCCGTCGAACGCGGCTTCGCCGATATCCTCAGAATCGACCAGAACCGGGCGGTCACCATTACCGCCGATGTCGACGAGGACCAGGCCAACGCCATGGAACTGATTGCCGACCTACGGGGTGAATTCCTGGCCGAGCTGCTCGAAACCCACCCGCGAGTCACGGCTCGCTGGGAGGGACAACAGGAAGAGACCCGCGAGTCGTTTGGCAGCCTGCTGGTCGGATTCCTGCTGGCACTCGGCGGGATGTACGTGCTGCTGACTCTCGAGTTCCGCTCCTACATCCAGCCACTGATCATCCTGGCCGTGATCCCCTTCGGATTCGTCGGAGCGATCGGAGGCCACCTGCTGTTCGATCAATCGCTGACGATCTTCAGTCTCTTCGGAATCGTCACGCTCTCGGGCATCGTCGCCAACGACTCGATCGTGCTGATCGACTTCATCAACCGACGACTGGACCAGGGCGATTCGCTCGACGAGGCCCTGCTGAGGTCCGGCCGCCGCCGGTTCCGTCCCGTCGTGCTCACCTCCATCACCACCGTCGCCGCACTTCTGCCTCTGCTGCTGGAACGCAACACCCAGGCCCAGGTCCTGATCCCGATGGCGATCAGCATCACCTTCGGCCTCGCACTGGCCACCGTCTGGATCCTCTACCTGGTCCCGACGCTGTACCTGGTCTACGGCCGCTTGAGCGGGCGAGGTCGCCGCGAAACAGCGACCGGCTAGATCGGGCCCGCATCCGGACCGAACCGCTCGCTGCTCCCGGCACACAACCTCCAGGCAATCTCTCTTGCCCGGCCTCGCGTGGCTCGCTATCGTCCGCCGCGCCCAACGTCTCGTCTCGCCGCGACTCTCTCTCTCTCACAAGCACCGGGCACTCGACATGCTCACGGCGGCTCCGCTGCTGCCTGATGCTGGCCTTCAGCACATCCCTGCTGGGCTGTGCCGTCCATCCGTATCGTGCCGGGGTCGACCTGAAAACCGATCGTGACGTCGGCCTACGACCCGGTGAGGCCCAGGTCGAACGGGGTTAGCCGGTGCTGCTGGTCGACTCGATCGGCTGGCTGATCGGTGCACCCTCCAAGCTCCTGTTCCTGGACCACCGAATCGACAACCACGATGTCTCGGCCGAAACCGAACAGGCCCTGACCCAGTACCTCGCCCTCAACGGGCTCGATCGGGTCAAGGTCCATGTCAACCGCTACGATCCCGGCGACGACTGGTCCCGGCTCCATCGCAACGAATCAGTCGGCGGTCTCTGGAGGTACACGCTGGGGACGATCTGGGTACTGCACGACACGCTGATACCGGGCCGCTTGATCGGCGGCGACTCGTACAACCCCTTCACCAACACCATCCGCCTCTATTCGGACAACCCCGCCATCGCACTCCGCGAAGGGGCCCATGCCAAGGCGATCGCCCAGACCGAGTGGAAGGGCACCGAAGCCGCCTCGGCGCTGCTGCCGTTCGGGTGGTTTTTCACCGAGGCCCAGGCAATCGGTGACGTGATCGGCTACGTCGCTGAGTACCGCCATGATCTCGAGAAGGAAGCCTACGAGACGCTGTATCCGTCGTATGCCATCGGTGCCCCCGGTGCCCCCGGTGCCGCTATAGGAGTGTTGGGAATACCGCCGGAGAACCTCTTACCGCTGCAGGCGGCCTGTGCCGTCGCCGGCCACATCGTGGGGCATGTGCGTTCGGCCCGGATCCCCGACCACCGCGAAACCGCGCGACTGGAGCCGTGAAACCGGCCGGCCGAGTTCGGCCGCGGACTGCGACCGGGCGGTCCCGGTTCCCCGGAGCGCCGCCGGCTAACGCCGCAGTTTCTGCAGCCGCTTCCCCTGGATCTCGACGACGTACAGGCTTCCCTGCTTGTCGACGGCGAGCATGTGAGGCAACTGGAACTGGCCCGGCTCGGTCCCCTTGCTGCCCCAGCGTGAGACGACCTTGCCGGAGATCGGATCGACCTGCAGCACCTGGTTGGCTCGACCATCGGCCACGAAGATCGCCCCCTTGGAATCCTCGACCAGCCCGAACGGAGCGAACCCCGGCCAGGTCGCCAGCCACTTGCCATCGGCATCAAACACCTGCACCCGGTCGTTCTCGCGGTCGCCCACAACGACGCGTCCCCTGCGGTCGACCAGGATCGCGTGGGGAGTGTCGAATTCGCTACGACCCGTGCCGGGTTTGCCCCATTGAGCCAGGAACTTGCCCCGCTTGTCGAACTTCATCACGCGGCTGTTGCCGTAGCCATCCGCGACATAGATCACACCCTTGGCACCGAAAGCGACATCGGTCGGCTTGTCGAACTGGCCCGTGCCGGTGCCCGGCTTGCCGACCTCTCCGAGAGTGAGCAGCAGCTTGCCGCGAGGGCTGAACTTCATCACGACATGGTGCCCGATGTCGGTCACCCAGACATTGTCGTCCTTGTCGACTCGAAGCCCGTGCGCACTCCCCACCAGGTCGTCACCCCACGATCGAATCAGCTTGCCGCGCTTGTCGAAACAGAGGATCGGACGGGGGCCTCGATGGAACAGGTAGATCCGACCCTTGCTGTCGATATCCACACCCGAGGCCGCCCCCACGGGCAACCCCTTGGGGATCTTCAGGAACCCGGTAACAGGCTTCAACTCCGGCGCCGCCGACTCCGCCTGCGGAGCCAACACCAACAGCAGAACCAGTCCAGGCAGCGAAATGGCAAGTCTCATCGAGGCACGCTCCAGGTTGAATCGGTTGGAATCGGGTTACCCGACACCATCGTTACCCAACGCAGTTCCCCGAGGCAACCAAGTCCGCCTGCGGCGGACTAGACCTTGCAGGTCAGGCCGCCGTCGACGACCAGTTCGGCTCCGGTGATGTAGCGGGCTTCCTCCGAGGCCAAAAACAGGGCGGCATGGGCCACGTCCCAGGCGGTGCCCATCTTCTTCATCGGGACCTGTGCGTCGCGGATTTCGAGCATCTTGTCAATGTCGCCACCGGCGTAGGCCCCCTTGAGCGGTTCGACGATCATCGGCGTGTTCATCAGGCCCGGCAGGATCGAGTTGGCTCGGATGCCCTTCTCGGCGTACTCCAGTGCAATCGACTGGGTCAGTTGCAGTACGCCTCCCTTGGTCGCGCTGTAGGACACATAGGGGATCCCCAGGTAACGGATGCCGGCGATCGATGAGATATTGACGATCGCACCGCTGCCCTGGGCTTCCATCACCGGCAGCACGTACTTGCAGGTCAGGAACATGCTGGTCAGGTTGACCGAGACCACCCGCTCCCAACTCTCCAGGCTCGTCTCCACCGGACCACCCACCTCCAGGATCCCCACGTTGTTGTGCAGGATGTCGATCGCGCCCCAGGTCCCGGTACAGGTCTCGACCACCCCGGCCACCTGCTTTTCATCGGTCACGTCGACCTGCTCGACCAGGCACTCGCCACCCTCCTCGCGGACGATCTCGGCGGTCTCCTCGACCGCCTCGCGATTGATATCGATCAGGCAGACCCGGGCACCCTCGCGGGCAAACAGCACGGCGGTGGCCTTGCCATTGCCCCAGCCCGGTCCCGATGACCCCGCACCGGTCACCAACGCCACCTTTCCCGCCAGTCGCTCACCCATCTCGATCTCGCCTCCGACTTGCCTCGTGGTGCGACCCCAGAATACCGTGGGCGCTCGTGCTTCGCCGGTCCACTTTGCCCAAAAGACCCAGACAGGCCCAGACGTCGATGAATGTCGCCCAGTTCCTCACCCAGGCCGCTCGCAACTTCCCGCTTCGCCCCGCGATCGTGCACGGGGAGCAGAGTTGGACGTATGAGGAGTTCCACGCCCGCACCAGCCGACTGTGCCATGCGCTCAAGGGACTCGGGCTGGCCCGCGGCGATAACGTGGCCCTGTTGATGACCAACTGCGGCCAGATGCTCGAGGCGATGTTCGCCTGCTTCCGGCTGGGCTGCGGTGCGGTGCCGATCAACTTCCGGCTGCATCCCAGCGAATTCGCCTACATCATCGATCACAGCCAGTCTCGCGTGGTGATCACTTCAGCGGACTTCAACGAGTCGTTGCCGCAGGTCGCCGACGCGATGCCACAGGTCGAGCACGTGGTCTCGACCCAGGGTGCCCGGGGCGAGGTGCTCGACTACGAGTCGCTGCTGGCCGAACAGCCCCTCGAGTGCCCCGACGCCGACGTCGATCCCGACGACGTGGCCTGGCTGTTTTACACCTCCGGCACCACCGGCCGGCCCAAGGGAGCGATGCTGACCCATCGCAACCTGGTGGCGATGTCGATGGGTTTCTTTGTCGACATGTACCCCGACGGCGGCCCCGACCCGGTGACCCTGCACGCCGCACCCCTCTCACACGGCAGCGGACTCTACGCACTCCCCAACGTCGCCCGCGCCGCCACTCACGTGATCCCCGCCGCAGCCAGCTTCGATCCGGTGCAGATCTTCAAGTGCATCCAGCAGCACCGGGTCACCAACATCTTCGTGGCCCCCACCATGCTCAGGCGGCTGATCGATCACCCCGACATCGATCGCTACGACCTGCACTCGCTGGTGTCGGTCATCTATGGAGGTGCCCCGATGCTGGTCGAGGATCTCGAGCGAGCACTCAGGCGACTGGGGCCCTGCCTGGTGCAGCTGTACGGGCAGGGCGAGAGCCCGATGACGATCACCTACCTGCCCCATCACGACCACGTGCTCGATGGCACAGAGGCCCAACAACAACGACTCGGCTCGGCCGGCGTCGCGAGGACCGATGTCGAGGTCGAGATTGTCGACGAGGAGGACCGGCGACTGGGAATCGGGCAGACCGGCGAAATCGTTACCCGCAGCGACCTGGTGATGAAGGGCTACTGGCGCGATCCCGACGCATCGGCCAGCACGCTCCGCGGAGGATGGCTGCACACCGGCGACGTCGGATACCTCGATGAAGCCGGTTACCTCTTCCTGATGGACCGCGCGCACGACATGATCATCAGCGGTGGAGAGAACATCTATCCACGGGAGATCGAGGAGGTGCTGGTACGGCACGAGGCGGTCCGCGAGGTGGCGGTGATCGGGATCCCCGACCCCGAATGGGGCGAAGCGGTCAAAGCCGTCGTCTCGATCAAGACCAACGCCCGTGTGACCGAACAGGAACTGATCGACTTCTGCCGCGATCACATCGCCAGCTACAAGAAACCCAGGAGCGTCGATTTCGTCGACGAGTTGCCTCGAAACAACTACGGCAAGATCGTCAAGCGGGAACTCCGCGACGCCTACTGGCAGGGACGGGAGCGGCGGGTCTAGCCCGCCTGCGGCGGGTTGAATAACTCAGGCTCTTTCGGAAACAGCGACGCACATGTCACGAAGACGACAACTCGCCCGAGACGTCTGTGTCGTCGGGGCCGGGATGTCCCGATTTGGGATGTTCCCCGAATCGAACTCCAAGGACCTCTTCCTGGAAGCCTTCGGCGACCTGCGAGAATCGGTCGACGCCGGTTTCGATCCGGCCGAGATCGAGGCACTCTACTTCGGCAACTTCACCAACGACTTCTTCGTCGGCCAGTCCCACTGGGGCGCCATCCTCTCGGATGCACTCGGACTGGTGCCGGCGCCCGCGACACGGACCGAGGGAGCATGTGCCTCGAGCGGACTCGCGTTTCGCGAGGCCTGCTTTGCGATCGCCAGCGGGTTCTACGACGTGGTGCTGGTTGGCGGAGTCGAGGACATGTCGAAGCGATCCACAGCCGAGGTGTCCGAGGGCCTGGCCCTGGCGGCGATCCCCTACGAACTCGATGCCGGCTTCAACTTCCCCGGCGTCTTCGGAGCAATCGCCTCGGCCTACTTCGACAAGTACGACGCCACCCGCGAACACCTGATCAACGTCACGATCAAGAGCCACGAAAACGCCTCACGCAACCCTCGCGCCCAGCTGAGCAAATCGGTGCGGCAGATGATGGAATCGAAGGCCCAACGAGCCGCCGAGCGAGGGCATCAGCTGCCGGAGTGGAGTGACGAGCGTGAGTTCCTCCGCGACGAAACGGCCAACCCAGTCGTCGCATCGCCGCTGCACCTGTTCGACTGCTGCCCGATCAGCGACGGAGCCGCCTGCCTGCTGCTGGTCGCCGATGAGATCGCCGGGCGGTTCACCGACCACCCGCTGCACGTGGCCGGCATCGGGCAGGGCAGCGGACGCGGGCTGCAGGCGGCCGATGAGTTGACCAGCTTCGAAGCCACACGGGCGGCCGCCGAGGAGGCCTACCAGATGGCGGGACTGGGACCCGGCGACATCCAGTTCGCCGAAGTCCACGACTGCTTCTCGATCGCCGAACTGATCCACATCGAAGACCTCGGCTTCTTCGAACCCGGACACGGACACCTCGCCACTGCCGACGGGCTGACCGGCCTGCAAGGCAGCATGCCGATCAATACCTCCGGCGGACTCAAGTGCAAGGGACACCCCGTCGGAGCCACCGGAGCCGCACAACTGGTCGAGGTCTGGCAACAACTCAGGCAACAGGCCCAAGACCGCCAGCTGCCCGGCAAGGACCTTTGCATCGGCCTGGCACACAACCTCGGAGGCACCGGCGGCACCAGCTCGGTGACGATCCTGAGGCGAGGAGCGTGACGTGAACCAGCAACGTCCCTTTACCGATCGATCCTACGCAGCCTTCCTCAGCGAAGAACAACTGATGGGCTCGCGCTGCCACGACTGCAAACAGCTGTTCATTCCACCTCGCGGCCTGTGCCCGGACTGCCACACCGAGAACCTGAGCTGGGAACAGGTCGGCGGCCGTGGACGACTGGTGGCACTGACCCGCATGGCCATGGTCTCACCTGCCCTCGCCGAGGAAGGCTACGGCAAGGCTCGACCCTACTGCTCGGGAGTCATCGAGCTCGACGAGGGGCCTCGCGTGGTCGCACGACTCGAAGCAGGTTCCGATGAAGGATTCGGCCAGGAGATGATCGGACAGGAGATGATCGGCCAGGCGATGCAGGTCGGGTTCGAACATCTCGACCGCAAAACGCCACGCCTGGTCTTCCGCCCCGTCTGATCCTTAGCACCGCTACGGTTGGGGAGACGGCAGGAATAGTGAATAGTGGAGCCTCACGCACGGCCTGGGCCGACAACTTGCCAGCGGAGATCGACCGATGACCAGAGACCAGCGACTGTTCCGCCTCGTGCTGCTGCTCGGGCTGGCGTCGGCCGTCACGATCGGTGGCGGGGTGCTGCGGGCCGAGAATCCCACCGCGCTGGTGCGATTCAGCGCCATGGGCGATGTGCCGTACTCTGCGAGCGAAGATCGGTTGCTGGCACAACAGATCACCGCGCTGCCGGCCGTCAACGAATTCGTCGTTCACCTCGGTGACATCAAGTCGGGAGTCACCCCCTGCGACGAGAAGGTCTACGTCAAGGTCCAGCAGATGCTGTCAAAGTCCAAGGCACCGGTCTTCATCATCCCGGGCGACAACGAGTGGAACGATTGTCCCGACCCGGCCAAGGCCTGGGCCCACTGGGTCAGGCACTTCACGCGGTTCGATCAGAGGTGGAAGCACAAGCTGCCTGTCTTCCGACAGATTGGCCGCAAGGAGAACTTCTCGTTCCTCCATCGGGGCGTGCTGTTTGTCGGACTGAACATCGTGGGTGGCAAGCTGCACGATCCCGCTGAGTGGAAGAAGCGGCACGCGGAATGCCTGGAATGGACGCGGCGGAATCTCGAGATCTTCGGCAACAAGGCCAGCAGCCTGGTCATCTTCGGCCACGCGCTGCCCAACCAGAACCACAAGGACTTCTTCGATCCGTTCAACAAGGATGCCGGAGAATTCGGCAAGCCGATCCTCTACCTGCACGGCGACGGGCACCGCTGGATTCATGACCGGCCGTTCGCGGCGAAGAACATCCTGCGGGTCCAGGTCGACATGGGAGGCATCGCTCCTCCGCTGCTGGTCACCGTCACCGACGATCCCAGGTCCCCCTTCGTCTTCGATCGCCGCATGTCCGAAGACAAGGCTGCCGCCGCACTGGCCAAGATCGGTGGCAAGCTCAAGAGAGACGACGCCGGAAGAATCGTCGAAGTCGACCTCGGAGAAAGACCCGTCACCGACGCCGACCTGGTGCACCTGGTCGGTTTGCGAGCTGTCAGAGAATTGAGCCTGCACCAGACGAGGATCACAGGTGCCGGGCTGGTGCACCTGGCGAATCTGACCACTCTGAACCGGGTCTTCCTCAGCGATACCGCCGTCGACGACAAGGGCGTCTCGCAGCTGGTGAAGCTCAAGAGCCTCAAGACACTCGGACTCTCGGGAACCCGGATCACCGACCGCGGACTCGAACACCTCGCTCGTCTCAAGGCACTCACGTCACTGTTCGCCCTGGGGACCAAGGTCACCGACGCCGGAGTGGCCAAGCTGCAGAAGGCGCTTCCCGACTGCGACATCGTCAACTGAAATCCGGGCTGATGGCTGTGCCGGGCGTCAGTCGGGCTGTGGCGAGGTCACCGGTTCCCACGCCAGCTGACTCCGATGGCCTCGCCCGTACACCCGCTCGCGGATCTCGATCGCCAGGCTGAACAGCGTGGGCACCAGGACCAGGGTGAAGATCGTCGAGACGATCAGCCCGCCCAGGACCACGCTGCCCAGGCCGCGGTACAGTTCGCTGCCGGCGCCGGGGA
>Ga0310120_10001591_pt1 | contig 17041 bp, 11 predicted proteins | sample CB27_AW_983_MG_FD_203506 | JGI IMG/M metagenome (GOLD analysis project Ga0310120, IMG submission 203506) | Marine microbial communities from Western Arctic Ocean, Canada - CB27_AW_983 | ecosystem: Environmental > Aquatic > Marine > Oceanic | place: Canada: Western Arctic Ocean | collected...
GCGGCCACACCTCCCCGAAGGGGTCCTTTCTGGTTCGCCAGTCATGCTCGACGTGGACTTCGCTTGGCAACTTACCCAAGTCTCGATACCTCCTTGCGGTCTTCTCCGCCATCCCCGCCTGCAGTGCCGCGACACTTACCGGCTTTCCAAACGACAACGCCTTCAACAGCTTCCGTACCTGACGATCTGTAATCATCGTAAACCTCCTTGGTTGTGAGGCTTACGATTATGACCTAACCGGTAGTTCTAATTGTCGTTGGGAAAATCTGACCCTTCAAAAAACGGGAATTCTAATTGTCGCCAAGGGGAGAAACAGTTGTCGCTATACAGGCATGCTAGCTAACTCGTGTCGGCATGAAACGCCGACGCACTTTGGTCCTTGGCTTATAATCCTGGTCCATTGGTCATCGCACCCCTATTAGGCCAGATGGCACTTCATTGTGGCTTCGCTAGTTCTGGGCCTCGTTGCCTCAAAAGGGCCGTAATGCGAAGTCCTAGGAGTGCGATAATGGTGGATTTAACACTCATACCCAATGGGTCTGAGTGAGATGGCGACGAGTGTCCTGATGAGGGTGTGTCAGAAATCTGGAAATCGATGTCACTACCGACGAGTGCCATGGACAAGCGGCTGGCATGTTACAAGAAGCGGCGGTCGATGTGGCCGCCGCTGCCAAGCTAGGTTCCGTTTCTACCGGCGGGCAGTTACTCGGCCGCTAAAACATGGACTTTCACGAATCTGCGTCGGACGATGAAGCCGATGCAGTTTCGTGAAACATTGTGTATCAGCTAAACTTAACAGTGTGTCGGTGCACTTTGCGACGATTCGCCGAGCAGCCACGTTCAACGCCAATAAGTTGTTCTGCTTACGCCTATGCATATGCTTCCCCGAATTCTACGACGCGTTCACCGCCTCAGATTTTCATTGCGCACGTTGCTGATGGTGATATCTGGTGTGGCTCTCATGCTAGCGCTCATAATCTGCCTGCGCTCTTTTCGTGTTTGGCATTCCAATGAGGCATTGCAACGGCAGATCGCCAGCATCCAAGCGTCAGGTGATCCGGTATCGTTTGCGGATCTTGCAGTGACGGCAACCCTCCAGGCAGGAAGTCAATTGCAATTGGGTGATGGCGAACCTGAGAAGGCACTTGAGACATGCATTGCGATGTTAGGAATCACCAGGCTGGCTGAGAAGGAACCGCTGATGTCCGGCTATTTGGTGGCGTTGGCATGCCGTGGCATAGCAATTCGGTCAGCGAACCACGTGTTGCGAAGCGCCATAATATCTAGTAATGACCGGGATTTGCTCGAAGCAGAGTTGGCGCGTCAGGAAAGTGTTGAGGGATACGAGTGGATGCTCAAGACGGAGCGGGTCGTGGGACTGGAGACGTTTCAATCCCTCGCTGGCAGCGAGAGCCGGTTGACTCAATTGTCCCGAAATCAAGAGCAAGCCATATACATGACAGTCTTTGACGATTAGCTTGGGCTATCGTCAAGTACGTACGAGGACTTCCGAGATGCCTATGCGGAACACAGAGGCTTGCTCGAAAGCTCCCCTCTCGCTCGCCAATTGTTTCCGGCAGTGCAAGCTGCAAGAGAAGCGATGAACCGTGTACAGGCCGAAACTCGATGCCTGCGTTTGCTCAACGCCTTGCAACGCTGTGGCAACCGGATTGAACCGAATAATCTGGACCTAGCGCGGCTGGGTCTGCCTCCTGACGCGATTATAGACCCTTTTAATGGACAGCAACTGCGTGTGAAGAAGTTGCCGGACGGCTGGGTTGTATATTCCGTTGGCCGTAATATGAAAGACGACGGTGGTACTATTGACCCATTCCTTGATGTGGGCGTCTCACCACTCTTACCGCTACTATCGATGCGTGACGAAAAGGCGAACTGACTCTCTGGTTCATCTTTTCGCCCGAATCCGTTCACAGCAACGATAGTCAAGAATTCTTAGTAGCAAGGTGCCTGCGGCATCTGTTGTGTTGTTTTGGGCTGCCGTTACCGATGGGCGGTCGGTGAATTCGACTGACCGCACTTAGTATGTTGCTGACTGGAGCCTAGGTTGCCCCCAGGCATGCAGCAAAACCGACGAAATTACCTTGCGTCGGCGTGAAACGCCGACAGAGGTTAATCTCGTCGGTCTACCGGCTTGAGGTGGGGCAACCGAAGCGCCTAACGGCAGGCTACTAAGCGGTCGGTCGATTTCAGCCGACGGAGCTTAGCGAACTGCCGTTTCTGCCGTCGGGCTCGTACCGCCGCACGATATTGAGGTGCATTTCGGCGCGGAGGCGGGGGCGACCTAATGCACGAAGCGCGAGCCGAAAACTTCGCTCAACTGCGTTAGGTGATTTTCACCGAAGCGCCTGAGCGCGTGCTGCTGCATATGGCCGGTGCGCATCACCGACGCGTACCATGCGCGTAAGGTTGACCTGCATCTTAACTGCGGTTTATCAGGTCGGAGCACGCGAGAGCCTGACGGAACTCGTGTCGGTGAGCCGTGCTGCTAATCTGATTGTCGGCTCCGCCTGCCGCCAGAACCGCATTGGTGACCTTTCGGATTTGAGGGGTCTAGAGAGTCGAAAGCCAGTATGCAAGTAGGCACCAGTTTTCCGTACCCAGCGACAGTGGCGCCAACGTGGGCGTCCACTCGCCAACTACCATTGTTTTTGGGCTACAATCTTAGGTCTTGTTATACTGGAACTACACTCCTTGGTTTCTCGCGCTGGGTTAGACAATGGAAAATCGAGTTCTCGTCGTCGGAGCTGGAATAAGTGGCTTAACCACCGCGCACGTCCTCTCGGAACAAAAATACGAAGTAGTGGTCCTCGCAGAAAAAGACGCGACCCAAACGCCATCCGCCGTAGCGGGTGCACTATGGGAATGGCCTCCGGCCGTTTGTGGCCATCACCATGACGTCGAATCTCTAGCACGATCAAAACCATGGTGTATCACTTCCTACAGCCGTTTTGCCGAAATCGCGAACGAACCGGCTACGGGCGTTTCAATGCGTCAATCACACTTCTATTTCTACAGCCGTGTGGAGACATCAGAGAAAGAATTCGACAAGATGCTCGAACTGCGGCCGCATGTCGCCGGGTTCATCCATGACGCGGAGTTGATCACCGAAAACGGAGTCAACCCGAATCTTGGCTTGGAGGACGCTTATTCTTACGTGGCACCGATCATAGATACAGACGTTTACACTGAATACTTACGGCGCCAACTCAAGGAAATCGGATGTCGATTCGTACGCCGGCGATTGAATGGTGATCTGCGTGAATTGCAAGGCGATTTGTTGGGCGAGTTTGAGGCAAGCACGATTGTTAACTGTGCCGGCCTTGGTTCGCGAGAGCTGGCGTCGGACACCATGTTTCCGCTGCGAGGTGCGTTGGTGCGGTTAGTCAACGATGGCAAGTCCATGTCGCGCATAACTGACGCGCATTGCGTCGCGCACAACGAATTGACCGCAGATCAAAACATGATTTATGTGGTTCCAAGAGGAAAGGATCGCCTTTTACTTGGTGGCATCGCGGAACCCAACAAATGGGATGAAAACATCGACCTTACCAATTGTCAGGCGGTCCGCGATATACTGGACCGGTGTCGAAGATTCATGCCCGCGCTGCAACATGGCAAACTTGATATGTCTTCCGTAAGCGTTGGACTACGGCCGGCCAGAAAACGCAATGTTCGGTTGGAGCGCGAGCTCGGTTATTCAATTGTCCATAATTACGGCCATGGCGGGTCAGGATTTTCCCTGTCGTGGGGATGCGCTCAGGAGGTATCGGACCTTGTTCAGTTGATAAGATCCGGCCATCGAACTCAGGTGGCGCACCCATCCAGCCAATCCGATTGAGCCAGCCAGGGACAAATCTAGAGCCACAAGAAGCGTCACGAGTACTGCGTTGACTGGGAAGGCAAGATCTGCCGAACTCTGAGACAGAGCTACGGTTGGCCCCTTTACGGTCAAAAAAGCCGGCCGCCTGTGCGCGTAGGTGAACACCACAAAAGCAGCGCACGCCTCCGCGCCGAAATGCACCTCAATATCGTTGCGGCGTTGTGTGACATCGCCGCCAGAAACGGAAACTCCTAAATTGCGTCGGCTTCATCGTCCGAAGCACTTAACAGATATGGTCCGACGCGTCGGTAGCCTCCGTCGAGGCCGCGAATGGTAATTCGGTAAGTGCCGCCGGTGTCCACGACCAAAGTTTAGGTGCTAAAAGCGTGTGGTCGATTTCACCGCCGCCGCGCCGCGGGAGGTTGCATGCCACCTCGTGTCGGCCGTGTGTCAGAACCGAGTTGCCCATAGTCTCTTGTATGTTTCAAATGATAATACTGTAGTGGATCTTGGCAAATCGTGCCGTCCAGCCTCCCAGCACTCATGTCCGGCGACACTCAACAGGCGCATCGCGTTGTGCGGGCGGTGGGGGACATGATCAAACTCGATATTGCTGTGCTGGAGCAAAATACGGAAACGTAACCGCGTCCTCGTGTGTCTTTCGCGCGCGCGGCGATTCCGTCGGTCGGGTATCGAACACGGATGCGTAAGAATCGAGTCAACGCGTAAACGAGCGCGTGACACATGAGAACGATCCAGACCATGAGATCAATCTCATTCGTGGTCGTGAGCCCCGTGCGCTTGTTCCTTGAAGTCGCCCGAGTACGGGGTGCCATCGACTACGCCCGTCATCGTGCCGGCGTACTCTTGGACGACGCCAAGACTCTCGTGATTGCCGACGTAACGTGAGGCGGAGCCTTCCGGATCGCCTTCTTGCGGCACGGCCTTCAGTGCGACTTGCATCGGTGGTTCGGTGATGCTGAGCTGGATTTCTTCGGCTGTGATAGGCGAAGCCGTTTTCTCGTCGTCGCCCAAGATGTAAACCGTGGCTTCCTGCTTGTCGTGGTCCACGGTGAATTCGACGTGGTACTTGCCGCCGCCCCAATCGGCAAGAGTTCCGTCGGATGGTCCCGCACCGTGGCCGGAGTGGCTGGCGGGCTGCCGCGCGTTCTCCTGCGTGCCAGACGACGCCGGCTGTTGCGATCCGCTGCAACCTACGACAAACGCGAGAGTACCGATTGCCGTCAGCGAGGTCAGTGACAGTTCCAAATTCTTCATGGTTCACACTTCTTTCAACGAGTGATGCCAGTTCATGCCTCGTGACATGAATTGATTTAGTGGCACGGGTTAGGTGTAGGTGAATACGTGTTCCCAGTTGTCTTCGGGTTCATTCAGCCGCGCGACCTTCACCGCGTCCTTGCCGCTGAATTTCCAAAACAGACCGGGGCGAATCAGGAATTCACAAAACGTCGACGTGACCAGACCGCCTAGAATCACCGTGGCGACTGGATACAGAATCTCACGTCCGGGTTCTTGGCCACCAAGCACTAGCGGTAAGAGCCCGAAGCCCGCGGTTAACGCCGTCATCAACACCGGCACCAGTCGCTCCAGGCTGCCTCGCAACACCATGTGTTGCGTGAATTCCTCGCCCTCCTCCTTCATTAGGTGGATGTAGTGCGTAACCAGCAGAATGCCATTGCGGGTTGCGATGCCACCCAGCGAGATAAAGCCTACGAGGCTGGCTACCGTCAAATCTTGTTGCGTGATCACGAGCGCCATCACGCCACCGATGAACGCCGTCGGCAGCGCGATGAGGATTTGCAGCACGATCCGCACGGATGGAAACAAGATCATCAGCACCACAAACATGCCGACGACCGAAATTCCCGCCAGGACCAGAATCAGTGTTGTGGCTCGCTGCTGGCTCTCGAACTGGCCTCCGTATTCGACAAAATAACCTTCGGGCAGCACGACTTGGCTTTGCACTCGCTGCTGAATCTCGGCGACAGCGCTCGCCAGGTCGCGGTCCTTTGTATTGCAACGGACAACAATGCGGCGGCGAGCGTTCTCACGATTTACCGCATTGGGGCCCATGCCTGCACCGATGTCGGCTAGTCCGCGCAATTCGATCTGCCCACGTTTATTCGGCACGTCGATTCGCAGTCGCCCCAGATTGGCGTAGTCGGTGCGATAATCTTCCTCCAATCGGATCAGCAGATCGAATCGGCGTTGCCCCTCGAGCACCTGCGACACGACTTCGCCTTGCAAGGCGGTTTGTAGGATTCGCGCGACATAGGCTCGCGTCACGCCGTGAAACGCCAGATCGTCCGGACGAAGTCGGATGTGCAGTTCTTCCGTCTTCCGAATCGGCTCGACAACCGGCGGCGTGAGGCCGGGAACCGTTTGGATGGTCGCTCGGACGCGCTCCGCAAGCTGCTGCAACGTATCGAGATCGTCGCCAAAAACCTTTATTGCTATTTGAGCGTAAACGCCTGAGAGCATGTGGCTGATCAGGTGGGCCAACGGCTGTTCAACTTCGATATCGACGCCCGGCACTTCTTCGCTCAGTTCGCGCAGCAACTGCTCGATAGTCTCTTCCCGGCGCTGGCCCGATTCGGGGATCATACTCAGGATGTACTCACCCGCGTTGACCGGGGCCGCGTGTTCGTCCCGCTCAGCCCGGCCAGTGCGACGGACAAAGTACAAGATTTCGCCGTCGGGATTCTGTTCGGACTTTTGCATTTCACGGAACTTCGCGTCGATAATCCCCGACGTCTTGTTCGATGCATCGAGCGACGAGCCGGGCGGCAGCGTAACGTTGACCAGCACGCTTCCTTCATCAAATTGTGGCAAAAAGTTGCGACCCATTTGCACAAATTGCCATCCCGCCAAGCCAACGCCGATCGAAGTCGCCAGCAGCAGCATTCTGGGCCAAGCCATGCTGAAGCGAATCAAATGACTGGCGGCTCCCTTCAAAGCCCGCGGGAGCAGAACGTCTTTATCGCGATGCGTTGCCTTTGACTGGGGAAGCAGGTAGTACGAAAGCACCGGCGTCACCGTGAGCGACACGAACAACGACGCGAGAATGGAAACGATATAGGCGACACCCAACGGCGTGAACAATCGGCCTTCGACGCCGGAAAGTGCAAAGAGCGGAAGAAATACCAAGATCACGACAGCCGTGCCGAAGACAATGGCGCTGCGTATTTCCTTGCTTGCCTCGTAAACCACCTCCAAGGCCGGCTTCGGTTCATCGAGCGCGTTGTTCTCCTTCAGTCGCCGAAAGATGTTTTCCACGTCTACGATGGCATCGTCCACCAATTCACCCATCGCGACCGCCAATCCCCCGAGGGTCATAACGTTGATCGACAGTTGCGTTCCCGACAGATGCCCGATTAGGCGGAAGACCAACGTCGTAATCACCAGCGAAAGCGGAATAGCCGTGAGCGTGATGAAGGTTGTGCGGAAGTTCAGCAGAAACAGAAAGAGAATAATCAAGACGAGGACCGCGCCGATCACCAGCGCTTCGCCGACGTTGAAAACGGCGCGATCGATAAAGTTCTTCAGCCGAAATAGGTCCGAATTGATGACGATATCGGCCGGCAACGACGCTTCCACCTCTTGAAATGCCGCCGCGACAGAATCGGTCAGTGCGCGAGTGTCGACGTGGGGTTGCTTGACAATCGTGAAGACCACGCCAGGCCGGCCGTTCACGCTGCCGTCGCCCCGCTTGAACTCCGGGCCTTCGACGACGCGCGCGACTTGGTCTAACAGGATCGTTCGCCTTTCATTGACCTTAATTGGCACTTTCCGTAAGTCCTCCAGGACGACACGGGGATCTGGCCCGAGTCGCCCCAGTATACGGATGGGCCGCTCGGTTTCCCCGGTTACCGCGAAGCCGCCACTGGTGTTGATGTTGCTTTCGTGAAGTGCTCGTTCTACGTCGTGCAGCGTTACGTCGTATTCGAGCAGGGCGGTTGGATCAACGAGGATCTGATACTGCTTGCGGTCGCCTCCTTGCAGGAAAACCTCGGCCACACCCGTGATCTTGAGCAACCGCGGCCGAATCACCCAGTCGGCCATCGTCCGCAACGCCATCTGCTGCTGCTCCGGAGAAGGAAACAACATCTCGTATGGCTGACCGCCGACCGTCACCGTTGCTCGACGTTCTTTCGGCGTCTGTTCCGTCGCGGCATGCTCGTGAGGTGATACCCAAACCACGGTCTCAAGCGGCACGCGCTCCCATGTTTCCGGGCGATGTCGATCCGTCGGCTTCCAGACATGAATTTGCGGAGGCTTGTCCGATGCTGTCACCAACTCCACAAGGAAACTCGTCTTTTCAATCGGCACCAGTTCGCCGCCATTCGGTCCCCGTTGCCGATAGATGCCCGCGATCACGATCTGGCCCATGATCGACGAAGGCGGGGTCATCTGAGGATTAATTCCCTCAGGCAGGATGCCGGTCACTGACGACAAGCGCTCTTGCACCGTCTGCCGTGCCGCGCGAATCTCTGTAGTCCAATCGAATTCGATGTAAATGACGTTCAATCCCGCCGTGGTTTGGCTGCGGACGGCGGTCACTCCGTTGGCTCCCAGCAAGGCGATCTCGATCGGCTGCGTGACGAGCGTCTCGACCTCCTCGGTGGCTAATCCAGGACATTCCGTGATGATGATGACGCGCGGCCGGTCCAGATCGGGAAAGACGTCGATCGGCATCGTCGTCGCCAAGTAGGTCCCGTAGATCAACATGGCGAGACTGACCACCACGACCAACATTCGATAGCGAAGCGAAAACAGGATGACGGAATTGAGCACTGCGGGAATCCTTTCCTTAATGCGAACCGTGGACGATACCGTCCGCGTGAACGTGAACGTCCGCTCGCACGCCATTGGCGGCTTGCGCTTTGAGGACTCGGTTGAGCGAAGCGGCTGACCCTTGCGCCAGATAGACGCCGGGGGCAACGCTACCATCATTGGCCAGCACCACGTTTCGGCGGTCCTCGTGGAGCACATGCACGGAGATGCGGTTGAATAGATCGCCGTTCTGGCGGAACACATAAGCTTCGGGGCCCTCACGAACGAGCGCAGCCGCGGGAAGCGAAATCACGTTCTCCAATTCCTCAAGCGGAACGTGCAGCCGTACTCGCTGTCCTGGTCGCAAACGCCAGACGACAAACGTCTGCCCGTCTTTCTCGTAGGAGCGAGACTGATTGGTCAACGGAATGAAGAAATCGAACGTGCGGCTGGCTGAGTCAATCGTGTTGGCGAGATGGTGAATCTGAAATGTCTGCTCAAGTGGCGGCCAGTGCCGACTGTCATCCTCGGCGAACTCAACCTCAATCGGCCATCCGTTCCGTGCCGCGTGTTCCAGCATCGGCGCTTCCTGCTTGAACGCATGTCCTTCGATGTAGAGCGACCGATGATTCGACAATACGGAGAGCAATTGCCCCGCTTGCACCTGTTGGCCGAGATCAACGCTTAACTCCTGGACTTCGTAAACGAGGTCTTCACCGAACTGATCGTCCACGAAGGCTACTGGTCGGATTTCGCGTTCCCTGCGGACGTCGCTGACCGGGGGCGGGGCCACCACATCGATCGTGGAGACAAACCGGCCTTCCGTGATTTGCTGAATCAGTGAAGGAACAAGTCCGCGCGTCAACAGGTCCTGCCGGTACGCTTGAATTAGCCCGTCTTGCCGGCGAATCCGTTGGTCGAGTTCAATGATGCGATTCCCGGCGATCGTCCCTGACCGGGCAAGTCCCTCGATTCGGGCACGTTCTTCCTTGACGAGTTCCGTTTCGCGCGTGGCCTTGAACAACTCGGACTGAGTGTTCTGCAGGTATTCACTGAACAGCCGTAGCGTGAACAGCGTCTCTCCGGCCTTTACGGTATCGCCCGCGAAAGCATGGACTTGCGTCACGACGCCGACAGCCGGTGAGGTGACGCCCCGATCCGACAAGCCGGGTCGGTCTACAATGACCCCCGGCACCTGGATCGTTCGCCAATAAGTTTCAAGCGCCACTGGCTTCGAGACCAATTCCAAGTTTCTGCGCGCCTGGGGACTAAGTTTCAGCACCTTGGGCTCGTCCACCGGCGCTGGGTTTTCCTCGGCCTCGGCGGTTGTGTCCACCGAATTAAACCAGGACAGCCAATGATCGCGTGTCATAAACCCCGCAACACTTATGCCAACAAGGGCGATGACAATCGCACCGCCGCCAACGATTCGGCGCAATTGATTTTGATTCATGGTTCAACCTCAGCAACGGCATGGATGTAGTGATGAAGGAGACAGGAGCTCAGCTACGAGCAAACGAGAGCGCAATCGCGGCAAGCACATTACGGAAGGGCACTCACCGTAATGCGATCGATGGCGTAGGTGAGATCAAATGAGCAGAGAGAGTGTACGCAAATAGATAGGGCAAGCCGCTACAATCAACGACGGCGGCTGACGACGTAACGGTCCCAAGCGAGGCAACCCCTCGCTTTGATCCGCAACGTGGAAAATGACTGACACGGTGACTTCCTTCGCCGAAAGGACGCTTTCCGCATCACGAGCGAGGGTCACTGATTCGGAGCAGTACACGGCGTCGGAATCATGTTCGCCGACCGGAACAGTGGCGGGCGGGAGAGCGGCATTGTGCTCGTCGGCCCCAGGGACGTACCCCGGGTCATGACAATGTGATTGGTCCGAGTGCTCGGCGTGGTGCGCCGTCGAAACGTCTTCACCATGGCCGCCAACATGGATATGAGGTCGCTGGGCGTGATGTTCCGGCTCTGCCATGTCAGCTCCATGATGCGCACGCGCTAAGCACAGGCCATGATTGGCCAGAATAAACGGAATGAGCGATAGGCAGACGAATCGGCGGATCATTTGAGGTTTTCTAGTTTTCCAATTTGTCGATCCAGCGTGTGAGGGCCACACAAATGTATCCGACGCACACATTTCAGCGATCACAACCCCTTAATCATAGCTGACCGGCCATGGCGGGCAAACGCCGGTTTGAGGCCGGATAGCAAGCGGCAGAGTTCCCAGACACGCTAATAGCTGCTGGTAGTGACGAAACATCGTAATCCTCCGTCCTGGAACCTGTTGCGGGACGAGTCAACCCTATGTAAATATCAGTCAACCCCATGGGAGTACTGCATAGGGGGTGTCGGGAGCCAAGAAACCGGAATAGAAGCATTGGCCGTTCGTATTCTTCCTGGCCCAATCAGGCAGGATTTCCATTCCGCACACCCGCGCGCTTATGAACATTCTCGTTGGCCCGCCACACACACGATGTTCAGGGTGACCGTATTGGTGGCAATTCCGCTCGCTCGACGCGTCGAAAACGAAACTGGTTTTTGCGGTACGCAACGACACTAGCCGATTCGCGGTCGAGTGCGTTCTGTTCGACATTGATTTCGATCCGCTGAAGTCGCGGGTAGGCTGAGAAAACAGCTCGGGCAACCAGGTCAGGTCAGGCGTTGGCACCCAACGCCTGATAACGCTTCACGTATCGCTTCAGGGATTGGACGACCCTATCCGTCCCTTTTCGTGTGGGCTGGCCGACATCGCCCTCAAGGTGCCGAACTCCGACGTCGACCTTGAGAACCGGCACCGTGTACATCGCCCACCCAAATCCGCGCCAGGGACTGAGCCCAGTCGAGTGGACAACGCCGATGTGGATTAAGGGCCAGATTGCCAAGATGACCAAACCAACTTTAACAACGCGCTGCTTTGTCCGATATTCCATAGTTCTCTCAATGATAATAGCGAAACATGGGCAGCCAATCGAAGTTCGCCACGACGACGTACAGGTAGCAGCCGGCGAAGAGCGGAAACAGTCGCTTGTTCCATTGTCCCGGCAGAGATAAGAGGAGAAGGTTGATAACCAGCGCACCGAACAGCAATTCTCGCGCGCCGGCTTCGATGGCAACAACGAAGAGAATGGTCGCGATGACAGCGAATGATCTGGTCTTACGGACCGCTAACAGGGCCGGCGCGGCCAATTCGAAGAGATAAGCGATGTTGGAGATGGCCACGAACAGGGCCGAGTTAACTCGATAGGGTCCCATTCCCAGCGCGGCATCGCGCAACGATCGTAACCGTGCAAACTCATCAGCGGGCATGAAGAAGCGAAAGAAACAGGCAAGCCGGTCCTCCGTCGCCGTCGCATACGCTAGAAACTGACCGTCAAAGTAGTAACCGTAGACCAGTTTTTGGAACCCGCTATGGAACAACATAATGACAACCAGCCAACGCAACGCCTTGACGGCCAAATCACGCTCCTGGATTCTGGACTCATGGAGCAGCCCGAGCAGCGCCAGACACAAAAACTCCAAGAAAATGTGATTGGCCGTAATCGGCATGGTTCCCAGGACCTGGATGCCCAACAGCCCAGTCGCAATGACGGTAGCCAACCATGTGACTCGGGGAATCAATCCAGCGAGGCAGACCGCTATCAGGAGTGAATGCATCACCGCCAACCAAGGTTCCTGATCGAGCGCTGGATTGTGCTGTGCAATGATGGTCCTACAGGCCACGTGCATGAGCAGGAAGATGCGCAGCCAGATTAGGTTCTTTTCCCAATCGGCCTTTTCCCCTCCGCCCACAATATCGAAAAGCTTTATGGGAGCCACCGGCAAATCCTTCGGCCTACTGATGCCGTTGCGCTGAACGTTGAGCCGGTCGTCAGCCACTGATCACCAGTTAGCTTGAATCCTACCGCGCGAGCGACCAGCCTGAAGTAGGATATCTTGGCGAAGAAAGAACGTTCCTCAAAGAGGGGCTGGCGCGAGGATTTCCCTTGGGGTCGGAATTGGCTCCAGCGACAGGCCGCGGAGAGACAGGCCGCGGAGAGACAGGCCGCGGAGAGACGACAGGCCGCGGAGAGACAGACAGGGCGCGGAGAGACAGACAGGGCGCGGAGAGACAGACCTTGGCGCGGCACGTTGAAATGTTGGCACCTTTTTCCACCACACGTTGTGCACAGGTCGTTCGAGCCGAATTGGTGTTCTCCAGGTAAGCAAGGCTGCGGGTGTATTACTTCATGTGTTGTCGAATGTAACCAAAAAGCCAGACTCGCTACTTTTCTAGGTGATTTGCAGAAGATTGACAATGTCTATCTGTTCACTAGTGTGCCTAAGCTTCCCAGATAAGTAGCGCGTCTGGTTTCTGGTTGTTGTCGAATCTCTGCCTTGTCTTCGTCGAGCTCGGCTTGTAGCTTTGCATTGCGCTCCGTCGCTCGGGCATGCATACTTTTCCAGTAACCGACATCGCAACGCAGTTCACGGACCTGCTGACGTAGTTCCCCGTTTCCTGTCGCAACTCGTCGACTTCTACCCGCAACCGATCGACCATCGCCAGTAGCGATTGAACCTGTTCAGTGAGCGAGTCAGTTTGGAGAAGCGAGGCATTCATGATGCCCCGCAATAGAGAATTCCTCTAAACCACGCCAGACCGTTTCTTCCGAATTCCACGCCTTCGGCGAATATTTACCGGCGTGCCATCGCAAATGGTTGCGGTTTAAGTACTTACAGTTATCCAAAATGTGGCGGCCAGGGGACTTTCCCAGGGGCGTCTTTGCGATCGGTTTTGGTGTGGCGCTTCGGGCCATCATTACAACGCCGGCCAACGCCGTCAAAGCTATTGGTCGCCCATCATCGTAACACGAGCCCGACGCGCAAGCAAAAAAGTTGCACGCACACCGCCATGGAATTATAATCCTGATCGGACATCATCACGGCTTTGTCAGTTCCACCACGCCTTTTTTTTGGGGTATGTCATGCCACATCGACTTTCATCTGGTCGTGCGGCGCTTTACTGCGCTGGCATTCTCGTCTCGCCCTTGATCATCGTCCTGTCACCGGTGGCGGCCGATACGTTTGAATGGAATAACCCCGCCGGTGAACAATGGGACGATCCCACAAGTTGGACGCTCGTCACCGGCAGCGGAACGGCCCCACCCGACGTCGGCGACACGGCGGTGTTCAATCTGGGGGACATCTACACGGTCGAATTTGATTTTTTCTTTTTGTCCGTAACCCCTTGAAACCTCGACCAGATCCTTGTGACGGGCGGTGTGGTGACGATCGAAGGGTATGCCGACGTATTTCCCTTGGAAGACATAACGTCCCTCAATCTTGTAACCGATGAAGCCGATTTGGAGGTCAACGGTGGGCACCTCATCCTTCGAGATCCGGTTGGCAGTGGGTTCAATGTGACCATCGGCGATGGTCTCATCGTCCGCCTTGGACTGCTAGACATCAACGCGGGCGCCCACGTGTTCGCGTCGGACCTGCGGCTCGGTGAAACCGCGGTCGGCGAATCCGGAGAAGTGCGGATCTTCAATGGCGGGTCGCTCGAAGTGACGTCAATCACGTCCAACTCGATTGGACTCAACGGCGCCAGCGGGATGCTGACCATTGACCAGGGCACCGTCACGCTTGCCGGCAGCACGAAGCTGGGTGTGTCTGTTGCCAATGGATCGACGGGCTTTGTCTCGGTCGCCAACTCCAGCACACTGACGCTCGACGATTTGTCGCTGGGTGGCAGCGTGGCGGGCGCGACGGGAACACTCACGCTTTCCGATAACGGCCTCGCCCAACAAACGGGCGCCTCAACGCTGACAGTCGGCGGCAGTGCCGGCGCGGGAGTCATCAATGTTCAAGACAGTGCAACGTTTGACTCGGGGACCGGCTCCATCACAATCAACAGCCCAGGCCAAATCAACGTCTCCGGCGGCACGTTCCAAGCGGATGGCTTACTCGATCTCCAAGGCGAAATCAACGTCACCGGCGGCACGTTCCAAGCGGATGGCTTACTCGATCTCCAAGGCGAAATCAACGTCACCGGCGGCACGTTCCAAGCGGATGGCTTACTCGACCTCCAAGGCGAAATCAACGTCTCCGGCGGCAAGTTCCAAGCGGACGCCTTTCTCGATTTCCAAGGCGGCACGTTCAATCTCAGTGGTGGCGAATTGCAGATCAATAACGGGATAGATGCCGTCACCAACGGCGGAGCCTTCGTTTTCACCGGGGGGACGATTCGCGTAGCTCATTCGCAAACGGTGACGCTGCCAACTTTGCTAAACTATGGTGGCACGAGCTTGGCACAGTTTAAAGTCACCAACCACGCGCTCGTCAGCTTTCAAGACGATCTTATTGTTGCCGAACAGGCGGGGTCAAACGGAACCATGCTGATTGAGAAGGGCGGACGTGTAGAGAGCGGCGGCGACATCATACTCGCGGCCCAGCCCACGAGTAACGCCGAGGTGACCGTCCAAGGACGCAATTGCGGGAACTTTTTTTGTCTAGCCGCCGGATCGCTGCAGTCTGGCGGCGGATTGTATATCGGCGGAAACAGCTCAACCGCAGGAGGCACGGCCACGCTCAACATCATTGAACGCGAAGCAGAAGTCGTTGTGGCAGGCGAGATGGTGCTATATGCGGGTGGAACGGTAAATGTGTTGTCGACTTCGAGTTTTCATCCACGGCTTGAAGTTGGCAAACTCGCCCGCAATTTCGGCGAAATCAACGCGACCCGTGCCACGCTTGACTTCTTAGGTGGCCTGAATAACGCCGGTCAACTCAACCTAGACAGTACGGACGTTAACGGAAACGTTCACAACAGCGAGACCATTGATCTGAACATCATTAACACGTTTACCGGGAACGTATCCGGCAGTGGAAATTACACCGGCGGCGGGATAGCAGAGTTTCAGGCCACGCTCGCCCACGGAGACAGTGCTGCCGAGGTGTCGTTCGGCGGCGATGTCAGATTTACCAATTCGTCGCTTCTGGAAATTGAACTTGGCGGCACAACACCGGGTACGGAACACGACAAGCTCAGCATCACCGGTACGGCGACGCTAGGTGCGACGCTCGATGTGCTGCTGATTGACGCCTTTGAAGTCTCGATTACGTCCGGCGATCAGTTCGTGATCCTCGACGCTGGTACGCTCACGGGCGCGTTTACAAACATCGCGCCGGGCGGCCGATTGACCGTGGAAAATTTCGGCGGCAACATCCAAGTCGACTACGGCGCGACCAGCCCGTTCGATCCGAACCAGGTTGTCCTCTCCGACTTCTTGTTCACGGCAACGGTCGCCACTTGGGTTGGCGGCGGGGCCAACCAATGGACGACGGCCGCCAACTGGGACATCAACAAGGACCCCGACAACGAGCCGCCCGTCCTCTACAACGCGATCGTCCCAGGCGGCACTGCCGCAGCGATCGTCTCGGCATCGATCGAGATCGAGGCGCTCACGATCACGGGCGGCACGGTGCAAAGCGACGATACGCTCACCGTGAACTCCGGCTTCACCTGGAACGACGGCACAATCAGCGGCAGTGGCAGTGTCGTTGTCAATGGAGCGGGAACCATCAACGCGACAGGCTTTATTCATCTCGCGGGAAACCTGACCAATACCGGTACGCTCAATTGGCAGAGCGGCCAACTTCGCAACAACGGCACGCTGCGCAATCAAGGCACCTGGAACATCACCGGTGAGAACAATCTCAGCACACATAGCGGGCTGACTTTCATCAACGAGGCCTTGGCCTCGATCACCAGCAGTAACACGAACTTCGTCACGCTCGATGGCCGCCTGGAGAACGACGGGACGGTCGAAATTACCGGCGGCGGAACGCTCCGCATCCCAGACCACGCCGGCGACGGTAGCGACGGCGATTTTCTCGTCACCGACGGTCGCCTCGAATTCCGTTCGAACTTTGCTCAGAACCACACCGTGCGGGGGAGCATCAGCGGAGAGGAGGTCGCGTTCATCGCCGATACCGCGACGATCGAGGGTAGCTACAACGTCATGACGACCGAGGTCAGTGGCCCCACCCTGGCAATCTTTGCGACCCCCGCACCAGCCGTAACCACGGTGCTCAACATCTCCGGCGGCACCCTCAGAGCCAACGGAACCGTTCAAACAGATACGCTCGACTGGACCGGCGGCACGATCAGCGGCAGCGGCAGTGTCGTGGTCAATGCGTCGGGAACCATCAACGCCGCGAGCTCCGTCAGTCTATCCGGCTCCCTTACGAACGCCGGCACACTTGATTGGCAGGACGGCAATCTCAATGGTACCGGCACCCTGCGCAATCAAGCAACCTGGAACATCACCGGTTCAGGCAATCTTGATACGCAGAGCGGGCTGACCTTGATCAACGAGGCTGGTGCCACGGTCACCAACTCGAACACGGCCCTGG
>Ga0310120_10001594_pt1 | contig 17023 bp, 9 predicted proteins | sample CB27_AW_983_MG_FD_203506 | JGI IMG/M metagenome (GOLD analysis project Ga0310120, IMG submission 203506) | Marine microbial communities from Western Arctic Ocean, Canada - CB27_AW_983 | ecosystem: Environmental > Aquatic > Marine > Oceanic | place: Canada: Western Arctic Ocean | collected...
CAACTCCTCTGGACCCCATCGGAGGCCACATGCCGCATCATATCTTGAATTCAACCCTCTCGAATTCAGCCTTCTGGAAGTCATCCTTCTGGAAGTCATCCTTCTGGAAGTCATTGATTGCCCTTTCATTGCTCATCGGGTGGCTCGCCCTGTCCTCCGGGATCCGCGCCTTTGCCACTCCCGACGATCCGGTTGCCGAGTCGGAAAATCCCCTGCAGATCCCTGGAATGCCGTTGCCCCGGCCGTTGCGAACAGCGTTGCTGGAAGGCTCCATCGAGGAGGGGCTCGAGTGGCTCGACCAACTCGATCAGGAGCAGCCCAGCCGCCGCGACGACTGGCTCTGGTTCCGTTCCTCCTTGCTGCAAAGATCCGATCAAATTGAACCGGCCATCGAAGCCCTGAGAGCCCTTGAAAACTCTTACCCAGAAAGCGCCTGGTTGCACAAGGCCAGGTTGCAGCGCAGCCAGTTACTGATGAAACTGAAACGCTACGGCGAAGCGCAGAAAATCCTCGAGGAAGAGACCTCCAGGCTTCGTTCCGGAGAACGCATCCAGGAGCTGGCGCGGATTCTCCTCGATGTCGCCGATCGGATTTCCGCCGATCAAGACATGAGCCTGCCCGATCCTCCAGATCCTCAATACGGACGTGCACGAGACCTCTACATCCAGGCAGCAGAACTGACCCCACCCACCACTCAACTGGAAGAATCACTCTGGGGACTGGTCCGCTGCTCTGTTCGAATGAACATGAACAGCTCCCAGTTGATCCTCGATTGCGATCGTTACCTGAGTCAGTTCGATCCCAGGAAATCGAATGCTCAAGCCGGTAGCCACCTGTTCGATGTGCTACTGGCCCGAGCTCGAGCCACCACCAGTGTCGTCGCTCGACGTGGTTACCAGAAGCTGATCGAAACCGTCGATTCCGCCCTCAAGGGAGAAGATCCCTGGGGTGGCCAATTCCAGGGCGACTTGGCAACGAGCCTCCGCAAGATCCGCGGGGATGCACTGTTCGACATTGCAAACACCTACAGCACGGTCGACCTGAAGGTCGCTGCTCTGAAACGATTCCGGACTGAAGCACCCGAGCACAAGAATCGAATCCAGACCGAATACCGCTTGGGAGAGATGCTGCGTGACAGCGGTCAATCGGAAGCGGCGCTGAGCCACTGGCTGGGGTTCATCGAGAAGCCCGTTTCCGGCGATCAGCAACAACTTGAAAAACTGAAGCGCACTGCACAGTTCCAGGTCGGCAAGTTGTTACAACAGTCGGAGCGCTTCGAGGAGGCTCGACTGGCCTTCAGCAAGTACGGCCAGCGCGCGCCCGACGGCCCCGACTGGGCTCGATCTCAGGAGTCGATCATCACCATCGATGCGAGTATCGGTGAGCGCTTCCTCGATGATTCCAGATGGGAAGCGGGGCGAGCAGCCATCGAGAATTTTTCATCGCGATATCCTCTCGATCGACGCACCCTCCCCCTGTTACTGAGAAAAGCCTTTTCCTTCTCACTGGAGGCGAAGGAGTTGCAAGACGGTCGAGCCCTCGATGAACTGAACGATCCGGATCATGCTCGTGCTGTCGCCCTCTTCGAGGAGTGCATCTCCCAGTTGAAGAGATTATCTGGCAAGTATCCCGATACCCAGCAAGGCATGGAGGCCAGGCTCAACATCGGAATCTTGCTCGAGGTCTCCCTGCTTCAACTGGAGGAAGCGGTATCGGCTTACAAGGATTGCTTCGGTTCTCCGGTCGAGGGTGCGGCCAGGATGCGGCTCTTCAATCTCACCGAAAAGAGTCTTCAGATCGAAACCACTGGTTTGCTTCGATCGAATGAAGAGGCTTCCTTCTCACTCGACACCAGAAACATCCAGAGTGTCGAAGTGCGGATTTACCCCCTCGACATCGAGTCATACTTTCGCAAGTACTACTCCAGAGATGACGTCGAACAACTCGACCTCGACCTGATCGATCCATGGAAAACAATTGAAGTCGAGGTGGACAATTTCGCTCGTTACAAACCCTGCCATCAGAAGGTCGTCCTTCCTGTCGAAGGGACCGGGACCTGGGCAGTGATGGTTGCTTCTGAGAAGTACCAGGCCACAACACTGGTCGTCAGGACGGACATCGACATCGTCGTCAAAGCAGGACGAAGTGAAGTACTGGTCTACGCTCAGGATATGCTGAAGGGGGAACCGGCTCCCGATGTCGAAATCCTGATGGCGATCCAGGACTGGGACCAAGACTTGCCGCTCGAGAATCTGAAACTCCAGGAACTGAAAACCGGTTCCGATGGAACTGTCCGCGTCGTGTTCGACAAGCCAGGAGTCAATGAGGATGTAAGAGTGCTGGCACTGCGCGGAGGTGACTCCGCAGTGACCGGATTCAACCTGGAAGGAACCCTGCTACCCCCCGGCCGGACTCCCAGGGTTCACTTCCTCACCGACCGAGCCACTTATCGCCCGGGAGACACGGTTCACTGGCGTGCCCTGGTGAGGGAAGTCGACAAGAATACCGGTCTCTGGTACAGCCCTGATGGAGCCGAGGGGCGGGTCTCCATCTCGACTCCTGACCTGGTCGAGGTTTCTCAGGCGACTGCGATCTTCCGCAAGTCGGGAACCATCGCAGATTCCTTCACACTCCCCTTCGACGCCCCTCACGGGAACTGGACCATCATGGTGAGCGGCCCTGACAGTGCTGTGGGGCGGGTCGCGTTCATGGTCGAGGATTTCTCTCCGCTGGCCATCGATCTTCGCATCGAGCCAAAGCAGTTGGTCCATGTTCGCGGAGAAATGATTCACGCCACCATCTCTGGCCAGACCTGGTTCGGAGAACCCCTGACCGGAACCCCTCTCATCGTTCGATTCCAAGATGGTCACAGCGAGCAGTTCTCCTTCGATGAGAAAGGCCTGGTGGAGGTCCAGCAAGATACTCGCGATGTGGTCGGTTCGATGGTGAACCTCTCGGTGACCGTCCCCGAATATGGAATCAGTCGTTCCACCATGGTCACGATCGCCGAATCGATGTGGCAACTGGCGATCGAAATTCCGCGAGAGAGTGGCGATTACATCGTGGGTGAAACGGTTCCGGTCCTGGTCACTGCCACCGATGCAGCGGGTCAGCCGATCGAACGCGATGTCACCGTGCGATTGGTCAAGAAACTTCAGCACCGATCCAGTTGGGCAGAAACCACCGTAGAAGTACGAGAGGTACACACCGACAAGAATGGAAACGGAGAGGTTCGTCTGCCCCTAGAAGCAGCAGGAAAGTACTCGATTGTCGCCGAGGGTCTCGACCGATTAGGCAACCGTATCTCCAGTACCGCTTCAGTTCAGGTGTCCGGAGAAGATGAAGAACGCGGTTTGATCTGGTTGGTCGAGAAAACCAGAATTGACGTCGGCGAAGAACTTCAACTGGAACTCCAGAACACTCGATCCAGTAGCCCCGGTCTGTTGACGGTCATCGGCGATGGGATTCTGGAGTACCGTGTCATCCAGCTCGAATCAGGTCGCAATCACATCGGCCTCGATGTGGTCTCCTCGATGTACCCGGAAGCCACTGTTTCGCTGGCGATGATGAATGACTCCAGATTGCACGAAGCGGATGTGGTTTTCCGTGTCCGGAAACAACTTCTGCTGGAGGTGCTGCACCCCCAGGAATCTGTGACTCCCGGTTCAGAAGTCACCCTCGAAGTAATCACCAGAAATCTACAAGGAGAGCCTGTCGCAGCAGAGATCGCCCTGGCGGTGGTCGATGTGGCGGTCGACGACCTCTACCCCGGCTGGTTTCAGAAACTCAAAGCGGGGGTGAAAAATCGCATTCCAGCGCCATCCATCCTCCACACTTCCACCTCTTGCGACTTTGAATACCAGGGAACCACCGAGGAGATCGCCCAGGCTCTACTCGATGAAGTCGAACTGGCCGAGATGGAGATGGAACTGCTCGAGCGACGAGTGATGGTCGGCTCCACTCTGGAAGCGGGTCGACTGATGGGTCGCATGGCACCACCGGGGAGCGCAGCGCAAGGTGACCGCCAGTTTAGTTATGGGGAGGCTGAAGATTCCAACGATTCTATCCAACTCCTTGGTGGCGGAGGAGGACTGTACGGAACTCGGTTTGGCAAGGGCTCTACACGCTCCCGCGGTGGTCGAGCAGGCAACGACAAGTCTGGTGGATCCTGGGGCGAACAGCGACCCACCATCCCTGACGAGGCGTTCACTGCTTTCTGGGATGGCACTCTGATGACCTCAGAGGATGGAACTGCAACCGTCACATTCACGGCTCCACCACGAAGCACCACCTGGAGAATTCGTGCCCAGGCGATCGGTGAAGATGATCTCTTCGGAAATAGTGAGGACAACTTCGTCGTACGCGCAGACATCTTCATCGACCCCGTACTTCCATCCAGTGCGATGGAAGGTGACCTGATTGAACCCCGCCTCCGCATCGTCAATTCATCGGGTATTCGTGGCAAAGGGACCGTCTCGATCCGTATCGGTGGTGGCGATGGGGCCTTCGAGATCCAGTCAGAACTGGTACTCGTCGAGGGAATGCAAGAAATCACACTGGGGCAGATCGGCCCGCTCCCTGGCGATCCAGCATTGCCGGTAGAGATCGTCTTCGAGGTCGACGGAGAGAAGGAAAGCAGGACCATCCGACAGGTCCGTACCATCGCAGTGCGCCCCTGGGGACTGATGGCCAGTGGGCGCGCCGGGGGCAGCCTGGAAGGCACTTCGACACGAACCGTCCGTCTCCCTGGTTCCTCCGACTGGCTCGACCGCACCCTTCAGGTGTGGATCGGTTCCCACCTCGATCAGATCCTCATCGATCTGGCGGCAAATCCAGGACAGGGGCTGCGAATCCCTCCCGATCGAAACCTCGCCTCGAGAGCGGCGCGACTGGAGGGAGCCGTTGCGGTACTGGAGATGGCCTCTAAATCCGGCAACCAGATGGCGAAGCAGCAGTTGGACAAGATTCGCGGTCAAATCCACGGCATCATCGGCCAGCTCTCGATGACCCAGAACTCCGATGGAGGCTGGGGCTGGGCAGGGGGACCATCGATTCCTCGAACCACCGCAGCGGTGTTGATCGCTCTTCAACAGGCTCAACTCTCCGGATTCTCCGTCTCGGATGTAGTTCTGAGCAAGGCCAGTGCTTCACTGGAGAAGTCGTTTCGCAACACCGAGTCGTCCAGAGATGACATCAAGGTCCAATTGCTGCGAGCACTCTCCTTTGGCAAGAACCGCGACTTCGGAACGGCCAATCGATTACACCGCTCCAGAAACACACTCTCCAATTCATCCCTGGCCTACCTCGTCGAAACCCTGGTCCAGATGGATCGGTTACCGATGGCCAAAGACGTGGCGAGGACTCTCATCGAGCGAAGACGAGAAGATGGTTCATGGTCCAGTGGCACTGAAAAGGTCGCTACCAGATCCTCGATCGGTGATTCGCTGGTGATCTCTGCGATGGCATTGCACGCCTGTGCCAGCGCGGGTCTCTCTGCAGTCGAGCTCTCCAGTAGCTCCAGCTGGCTGGAAGATCAACGCCCGTGGCACCCGGGAAGAGGGTCGGGACTGGCACTGGCAGCATTGTCCAGGGTTCAAGGATCTTCTGTACCGGCTGCGACTGATTGTGAGATCGAGGTATTCATCGACGGAGACCCGGCACGCCTCCTCTCCATCGATCCTGACAAGACCTCCACCACCGCGATCTTTGATCTCGGCGATGGTCAGGGTGAGACCGAGGTGAAACTGGTTCTACGAGGAGCGGGCAAGCCTCACTGGGCGGCTCTTCTCTCCGGTCGCACCACCGGTTATCCGGCAGTGACCGAGGACGCCTTCGCTCCCCGTGCCACTGCTTACCTTCGATCTGCTCCTCGCCAGGAAGGGCAACCGGTAGGCATCGGATTCTCCGTCACCAAGAAGAGACAAGAACTGTGGCGCAATCCGGTGCGACAATTGCCGCTCGGCGGTAGCACCGAGGTGATGTTGGAGATCCGAAACCAGACCGGTAAAACCCTCTCCGACCCGGAGACCCTGCAACTCGACCTGATTATTCCGGCGGGAATGAGCATGGTCGAGGGGAGCTTGAAAGGACGAATTGATTCGCACCAGCTCGACGGCAACCTGTTGCAAATATGGACTCGAACCAGAAATCACTTCAATGTCTCCTATTCCCTGGTGGGCACTGTGCCGGGAGAGTATCGAGTTCCGCCACCGATCATCCGCAGTGTTTCCCAACCATCGAGGATCAGTCTCGGACAGGAAACGCAACTCACGATTCTCACTCGTGGTCGCGACAGTGAAGACGAGTACCGTGCGACCCCCGATGAGATCTATAACCGTGGACGGATGCACTGGGATGCCAAGCACTGGAGAGAAGCCCGCGAACTGCTGACCCGGTTGTGGGACGAACACAAGGATCGACTGCGACCTCCGGTCAAGAAAGAGGTGGCAAGAATCTTGCTTCTGAGCGCCATCGAAGCGGGGGACAATTCTGCCATGGTCTCCTTCTTCGAGGTACTGAAGGAACAGGATCCAGATCTCAACATCGAGTTCGAGAATGTCATTCGAATTGGCGAAGCCTACCGGATCCTCGGAGAACACCCTCGATCGATCCAGATCTTCCTGGCGGTGATCCAGGAGACCTTTGGCCGCGATCTGCAGGTCACAGGCGTACTCGAACAGAGAGATCTGAAGGCTTCGCTCCTGCTGCTACTTCGATTGGTGATGGAGTATCCGGATCTACCATCGGTGCTGGCTGCCGAGCAAACTCTGGCCGACATCGCCCTCTCTCGTGCTGGCCAACTCTCTCGTGCTGGCCAAGCTGCCCGAGAAAAGTGGGGACTCTCCCCCGCACAACTGTCCTACTTCGGCATCGAGCTGCTGAGAAAGTTCATCTACATCCACGGGGATGATCCGACCGCTGCAGATGCGGGCCTGAACCTGGTCAGTGCGTTCCTCGACCTGGAAGATTGGCAACGCGCTGCGGATCAGTCGGGAATCCTCGCTGGAGTATTCCAAAAATCCAGACATGTCGATTCATTCCGCTACACCAGAGCGGTCGCACTCTGGTCCCTCGACCAGCAGCAAGAAGCGTTACAGTTGTTACAGCAGATTGCCGATGCACGATACGAAACTCCGTCGGGAAAAACTCGTACCAGTGAAAACAGAGATCTGGCTCTCTACATCATCGGCCAGATTCATCATGCTGCCAATCAGACCGAGGACGCCGCGACTTACTACGAGCAGGTCAAGGATCTGTTTGAAGACGCACGCGCATCACTGGCACGCTTCCATTCCAGAGAACTGGATATCGATGAGATCTCCGAGTTCAGGCCTGGCGATGAGGTTCTGATTGAACTTCGCTACCGGAACATCGAAGAAGCTGAAGTACTCGCCTACAAGGTAAACCTGATGACCCTGGCACTGCGAGAACAAGACCTCTCTCGTGTGACCGAGGTCAACCTGAGTGGGATTTCGCCGACCATCTCCACCACCGTTCAGTTGGGTGGAAGGGGTGCTGGCGGAGGGGCGATGCAAGCGTCTCACGAGGTCACCCTTCCCATCGAAGAAGTAGGGGCTTACCTGGTCATCGTGAGGGGTGAGGATATCCACACCTCCTGCCTGGTGCTGATCAATCAGATGGAACTGGTGGTCGAGGACAACTCTGGCAATATCCGCATACAATCGATCGATCCCGTCACCGATACACTGATCCCCGGTGTTCAGATCCGAATTCTCGACCAGGGTCAGGTCCAATCGGGCACCACCGATCGTCGAGGTCTATTCGTTTCCGATGCTTCCGATGTGATACCGACCGTCATCGCCCGTCGTGGCAGCAGCGATTACGCATTTTTCCGTGGATCCACGTCGATTCAGATAGACACACGACATGACCAGATGAATCGCATGTCGCCGACACAAAACATGGAGATGCAGGACTATCTCAAGAATGTCATCCAATTCAATGATGACAACCGCGACGCCCGAGATGGTGCGTGGCAGATGGAACTGCAGAAGAAGCGAAAAGGAATTCAGGTCAAGCAAGCGGCGGACTGATCGGTCAGCGAAGTACGTATTCCAGCGCGTCCAGCACTTGCTCTGGCTGGTCAACAGTCATCTGTGCGCGCTGGGATATTTCCTTCAGGGCATGATGTAAAGATGGATCTCTCACAACGATGAGGGGCTTCCCCAGCGCAATGGCGATCCCCGCGTCCATAGCGGCGTTCCATTGTCGGAACTTCTCCCCGAACTGTGCCACCACCACATCCGAACGCGTCATCAGGATTCGAGTCCTCAGATTATTGGCTTGCGAGGCCACTTCGTCTCGCCAACGTGGACTTCCCTGTTCCCCGAGGATCTGTTCGCCGATCCCATCGGATAGATCGTGCTCATCCTGAGGTCCAACAAAATCGACATCGATCCCACGTTGCTGTGCCTGTTCCCTCAAACGCCCACGCCAGTCATCGTGAATCTGGCCTGCCAGGTACACCGTCAATTGCATCGCGATCTCCCCATCCACTCGCTTTCGGAGGTCTGCTCCGCCGAGGTGTTACGATCCGTTCTGATTGTCACCGTCGATGAAACACGATCCACTCCAACATCATCAAGAACACCGCAGCTGCGAGAAACCATGGCCACAATTCTGACCGCGCATCACCCCAGAAGCCTTCCTGCTCTCGCTCCGGAACTGTGGTGATCCCCCCGATGGAGGGCTTCGGTTCGATGGAACTCTCTTCCGGGGAGAGTAGGTTGACCGGGATCAGTTGCTGAATCCACTCGGAGTCAGGGTCCTTGCCCTTGCGCCATCTCATCGTATGAATTCCGAGTTGATCCCCTGCTGAAGTCCGCAGCACCCCCTCCGGTAGCACCGGAATCTCGACTTCCTGCTCGCCGGATGGATCGGTCAATACCGCTCTCGAAACCCCTGCGCCGGCGAATACCTCGATCAGATCGCCCGATCGAATTCCACTCTCGATACCGCTACTCACCCGAGCCAGATCTCGCAACGCAGCCTCCACGAAGAAGGGAAAAGAGGGTGTCAGGGGCCAGGGTGAAGCCAGTACATCAAAGGCCACCGCGATGCCTCGAACATCTCCCCGGTTGAAACGCGCCAGCAAGGCTCCTTCACGGCATTCGGCTATGGCACTCACTCCTGGCAGAAGTGGAAAAGGATGCGTCGCCACAACTGTTCCATCGATGGCATTGAGCTGGCTAAATCTCAGAACAGGATCATCTCTTTGCCACGCCACCAGAACCGGCTGTGAAACCATCTCGATTTCATCTGGCCAGAATTGCAATGGGCGCGCTCCGATCACCAGGTGTCCGACACCGGGTGGAAGCTGGTCAGGAATCTCCCGATCCCAGACCATGACATCGAATTCATCTGCCGCAGTTTCCGGATCGATCTCTGCCAGAGAGATCGACTCGACCACCACCGAAGGTAAGACTGACATTGCATCATCGAGAAGGAAGTTTTTCTTCCCCACTCTCGCGACCCGGATCGATCGGGGCTGGGAAGCAATCAGCCAGGCGCTATTGTCGTCCGGCAGTGCGTCCTTTTCATCCGGGTTCCAGTGCGCCGCGATCTGATGCTGCCCACCGCCCTGAAGTGTAAAGGAGCGAGTCCAGCGCTCCCCTCCCTCGAGGTCCTTTTGCACCGATTCCGCTACCGGCTCACCATCGAGACGAAGATCCAAAAATCCGGAAATCATCTCGTCGCCGGTGTTGCGAATCTCCACCACGACCCTCAGATCCCCTTCTTCAGAGAACTCGCGCCTCGCCGCCAATGCGACGATTCCACTGTTGGCCGAAGCATCTCCAATCGAGTGCAATAACACAGGAATCGGAAATGAATCGCCACTCCAGGGAGCAAGAGCTCCATCGGAAACGACGTAAATCCTGGCATCGATCTGGGGAGGCAGTACCTCTTCGCCATCCTGGGAATTTGTATCGCTGGCCATCATCGGGACCACCGCATCTTGCTTGGCGATCGAAAGGGCCAGTTCCAGCGCATCGTTGATGTTGGAGACTCCAGAGCCGGCGGACAGTCCCTGTACTGCTTTTCGAAGCAGCGCAAGATCAGATGTCACAGAGGTCATCGGTTCTACCCTTGAGCTGAATCGAACCACCATCCCTCTCTCGCCAGTAATCTCATCGATGATCTCTTCGACACTCTCCCGGGCCAGCTCAAACCGAGTTCTGCCATCCGCCTCGACACTGTTCATACTCGCAGAGGTGTCCACCAGGATCAGGTTGAGTCTGGAAGTAAATCTCTGCGAGCCAGATTCCGGCGCCGCCAGTGCCAGAACCGCCAGCAGCACCGCAACCAACTGCAACAGCAAGACCAGGTTCTTGAGCAATCGCTGGAATGGAGATCGGACCCGCTCATCTTGAAGTGCTCGCCGCCACAGTATCGTGCTGGCCACGATCTTCTCGGTGCGACGAATCTTCAGAAACCACAGCAGGAGCACTGCTGGAATCAGAAGCAAGAACCAGAGCATCTGAGGGGCTCCCCAACTCATGCGAGCATTCCCCTCTGTCGCAGCATCTCCAGCACCACCCGATCGAAGGGCACCTCGGTCGAAACCTCGATCGACTGGATCTGGAATCGCCCGCACATCTTCCTGACATCTTCACGATATTCGGCCAGGATTGAACGGTACGCCTCGATGATGGTCGGAGTAAAACTGACATCGACGAACGACTGGTCCTCGACATCGCGCAGGCGTAAGTCCCCCAGTTCTTCCGGGTGTTCCTCGCTTCTGGAAAGCAGGTGAATCAACCAACTCTCGCCGCGGGCTCCCGAGAGTTGACGGAGCGGATCCTCGACTCCTGCGGGATCCATCAGATCCGAGATGAGGATCTGGATCGCTCGGGAGGGCGCCGATGCCGCATGAGCCTTGATCGATGGGAGCAGTGCCGTTTCAGTTCCCACCTTTAACTCTTCGAGGATACGGACCAGTTTCAAGATGCTTCGGCTACCGCGAATCGACCCCATCACGGGTCTCAACTCGCGATCAAACACCCTCAGTTGGACCCGATCACCGGATGCCAGAGCAATCGTCCCCAGCGCCGCTGCAATCTGGCGAGCATGGCGCCACTTGTCCGGTTCTCCACAAGCCATCGAGGCGGACGCATCGAGCAAGAGAACGACACTGCGCTCTTCTTCTTCCTCGAACAGTTTGATGAATAATTTTTCCAGACGGCCATAGATATTCCAGTCCAGATGGCGCAGATCGTCGCCGGCAACATAGTTACGATGATCGGCAAACTCGGTCGACATTCCCCTTCTCCGAGAACGCTTTTCTCCCCGCAACTTTCCCTGCACCATCTTGCGTGAGAGGAGCGCTAATCGGCCACAACGCGCCAGAAAATCCTCACCGAGAAGTGGTTCCTCTGCGTCCCCTGGCTCGCTCATACCGCAGCCGCGGCATCTCCGACCACCTCTGGCACCACAGCCATGACAGAAGCGACGACCTGATCGGTGTTGATTCCTTCCGCCTCCCCCTCGAATCCGAGCAGTACTCGGTGACGCAATGCCGCCGGAGCGGTATCTCGAATATCTTCAAAGGCCACATGGACACGACCGGCCAGTGCCGCTCTCATCTTGGCCCCCAGCAGCATCGCTTGCACTCCTCTTGGGCTGGCACCATAGCGGACCCAGCGGGTCACCATCTCGGGAGCTCCATCCCCATCGGGATGGGTCGCCAGCAACATTCGCACGGCGTAATCCTGAACATGAGAAGCCGCTTCCACCATGCGAATCCGCTGGCGGTGCTTCTCGATGGTCGGCCCATCGAGGACCGCCGAGACCTCACCGAAATATGCTCCTGTGGTCCGTGTCAGGACTTCATTCAACTCATCTCGGTCAGGGAAGGGTACATGCACCTTGAAGAGGAAGCGGTCCAGTTGCGCTTCTGGAAGCGGATAGGTCCCGTCCATCTCCAGCGGGTTCTGAGTGGCCAGCACCATGAACGGTTGTTCGAGCCGATGAGTCTCCCCTCCGGCGGTCACTTCCCCCTCCTGCATCGCTTCGAGCAATGCAGACTGAGTCTTCGGTGTGGCCCGATTGACCTCATCCGCCAGCACCACCTGGGCAAAGATCGGCCCCGGTTCGAACTGGAAACCTTTCCGGCCCTTATCATCCTCGGTCACGATACGAGTTCCGGTGATATCCGCCGGCATCAGATCGGGGGTGAACTGGATACGGGAGTAATTCAGGTCGAGGCAACCTGACAGGGTCCTGACCAGCAGCGTCTTGCCGAGCCCCGGGACCCCTTCCAGCAGCACGTGGCCACCGCAAAAAAGTGCGATCAGAACCGTTTCCACCACCTCGTCCTGGCCGACGAGGATCTTGCCGACCTCATTACGGACACGGGTGAAATCTTCCCTGAGAATGGTGAGATCATGCTCCAGATCGGCCATTGCCCTCCCTCCTGAGTTCATGTAATCGTCACCCAATCAGCGCTCTCAGGCAAGACCCACAGCGAAGTGAACTCGCTGCCCGAGCCAGGATACAAGAGTTCGCCGGATGCTCCGCTTCTTTCCCCTCGCACCGGGCTCCGTGTTACACTACCGGACGGTTCCACCAAATTGAGGAGAGAGAATGATCCACATCCAGACAGCCCGCCTTGCATCCGGTTTCCTCGGATTCATGCTAGTGCTGCCTCTTATGCTGCTTACCAGTTGCGGATCCACTCCTCAACACCACCCACTACCCCAGCAGACTCCTGCAGCCGTAGTGGATTTCACCCCGATCGAACTGGCGGCGGGAGTCGCCCCTGTATTTGCCGATGAGGAGGAAGCGGGAGTCCTACCTGCGACGGATGGATCCACGGGAACCACACTATTGCAACTCTACCCGACCGATTCGGTGGGAGAGCAGCCCACCGAGGAAGTGGTGCTGAGTACCCCCACCGCAGAGGTGAGTACCCCCACCGCAGAGCAGATCGAAGCGGTGAATCAGGCGCTCGCTCGGGCCGCCGATGCGAGACAGAATCCTCCACCACCGACCCCGGCTCCCAACCCGATCGAGGAGATCGAGACTTCGGAAGTCGAGACTGTAGAGATGGAAGCGGCTGCCATCGAAGTCGCCGAGGTGGTGATCGAGGAAACAATTGCCAGCGAAGTCGCCGAGGTCGTGTTCGAGGAAGCGGCTGCCAGCGAAGTCGCCGAGGTCGTGTTCGAGGAAACGGCTGCGGACCCGATCGAGTTGGTCGAGGCAGCAAGATCCACCGTCGATCAGATCCCAACCACACCGTCGACTCACCCCACCATTACCGAAACGGTGGCCACCCACGGACTCAAAAGACTGACCCTGATGTGCGGCCCAGGTTCACTGACCATCCTCAGAGATCGGTCCGCCAACCAGATCGTTGCCACCGCAGAGGTGGTCTGCCAGGCTTCCGACCCCCGGCGTCAGCAAGAACTGAGTGACGGTGTACGCCTCGCCATCGATGGTGCCACTGCAGGTCTCAAGAGGATTCGCGTCATCGAACCGCCTCTCGAGGCTGGAGAAGAATGCCTGGTCCATCTCAATATCATGATACCCGGAGGCGATGACTCCGGTTTTGCCCTCAAGATCCAGGACAGCAGCGGGGACATCTCGGTCGCGGACTTCTCCGGTGATCTATCGATCACCAGTTTGAGGGGCTCGATCGATGTAGACGAGGGAGTCGGATCCCTCATCATCTCATCCGGACATGGACCCTGTTCCGTGACCAGCTTCGAGGGTCCCGTCAAGATTCGTGATGGAGCGGGCAATTGCTCACTCGGACAGATCTCAGGCGACATCGAGGTATGGGGCCGCAACGGCGCCCTGGAAATCCGCTACATCACCGGCAATGTCACCGCCATCGATGGGCGCGACGGAATCCTCGTCCAGAGTGTGGAGGGGAACCTGACTCTTTACGGAGTTCCACTCACCGACAGCAGCATCGAGGGCGTTTCCGGAAGCGTGATGTCGAAGACAGGAGCACCCTAACTCACATGTTTATCACCCAAGGACAAAATAGCCGCCCTCTCGGTTACGAGATGAATGCGCATGCGGCGTCGACACTGCAAGATTTCATGTCTGCCATCCACGACTATGTGATTCCTATCAGGGACCGGGTGTGTCCTGGCGAACCCTTCGCCATCTCGCCGCACATCGGCCAGAGCCTGGCGGGACAGTTGTCTCGAAAGGGCGTCGCGGAGTCCCTCGGGGATCAGTTGCGAGATCTCGATCTCCACGTCTACAGCGCCAACGCCTTCCCGTTGAAGAACTTTCATTCCGAGATCGTCAAGGACCAGGTTTACTTACCTTCCTGGGCCCATGTCGCCCGCGCCAAGACCACCTGCCTCATCGCGGACGTCCTGGTTCGAATCGAACCGAAGGCCCGACACCTGACCATCTCGACACTGGGAGGTGGCTACCGCCCTGCGGGCAACACTCCAGCGATCCTCGAGAAGATGGCGGCCGGCTACCTGAAAGTGGTCGCCCATCTGGCCCAGATCGAACAGCAGACCGGGATCCACATCGCTCTCAATGCAGAGCCGGAACCCGATACCACCTTCGAGTGTGCTGAAGATGTGATCTCCTTCTGGAAGGAATACCTGAAACCAGCGCTCCCCGGGCTGACCAGGACCCTGCAATGCCATCGTTCTCGCGCCGAAGGGTTATTGCGTCGCCACTGGACCGTCAATCTCGATGCCTGTCACTCGGCGGTACTGTATCGCTCTCCACTGGAAGACTGGCGCCGCCTCGACCGTGCCGGGATCCTCGTCGGTAAAACCCACATCACCAGCGCCATCTCATTGGCCAATCCAAGCCGTTCTCCGGCAGCCTACCGGGAACTACTCGAGCACGTCGAACCTCGTTATCTGCATCAGAGTGCCCTCAAGATGAAAGATGGAAACATCGTACGCCTCTTGGACCTGGGGGAAATCGAGCAACAAGACCTGTCTGCCATCGCCGAGGTCAGGACCCATTTCCATGTGCCCCTATCCAAGGCAAAGCATGGAAAGTTGCAAACCACTCGCGATGACGCTCAAGCCTTGATGACCGAAGCACTGTCGCGAAAACAGGATCCGCCACACATCGCCCTCGAGACCTACACCTGGCCGCTGTTGACCCAAGGGGTCCAGAACTCTCAAACGCGCCAGCGAGTCATCGATGGAATCGCGGCCGAGTTACGCTGGGCAAAAGACGCCTCCGTCCATCAGGTCACCAGCTCCGTAAGGAGATGATCAGAGCGGTTCACCGCAGCTGTGGAACGCCAGGATGGCGACCATCGTCGCGGCATGGCTGATGTAGTGCTTGCCATCGCGCTTGGGTGATCGGACAAACCACCGTCCACTCTCGCGCTGGCTCTGGCGCAGCCACTCGAGACCTCGTTGCAGTTGTGGATGGTCGACAGGTATTTCTGCCTGGCGAAGTACAAAGATGGAAAAGGCGGTGGCGTAGGCATCGCTGAGCAACTTCTCGGCAACATCTTCAGGGCGTTTCCATTTCCCCGCCCCCACATCGACCAATCGCCAGCCGCCATCGGGCCGTTGTGCTGCAAAAAGCTCGCGACTCCACTTCTGTCTCGTCTCATCATCGACCACTCCATCGAGCACTCCATCGAGCCCCGACGCAGCCCACAGCATCATCCCCTTGTGGTGAAGATTCTGAGGAGGGTGGTCACGAAGCCAACCTCGAAGACGCTGGATCCCCGCGGCGGCCGCAGCGCTTTCTCGATACGACTGCGGCAGGATCCCCGCCGTTACCGCCGCCAGCGTCACGCCGAAGTGGTCATCCGATTCAAAGGGAGGCCAACCGCACTGGAGCCAGGCACTCCAACCGCCATCTTCATCCTGCAGACTCCACATATGATCGAGCGCCCTGCGTGTATCGGTAGCGAGCTTCCCGTCGGTGCTCATATCGCTGATGGTCAGGAAACAGGTGGTCGCCACCAGCCCCTCGACCGCTCCTCGCTGTCCCGATGGCTGCTGCTTTTCGACCACATAGCGGTTCAGGTAGCCCAGGGCAAATTCACGCGCGCGACGATTTTTGGTACTGGTGGGCGCGACCCTCGCTGCGGCCACCAGGTACAGGCCGTTGGTGTGACAGGTGACACAATCTCGCTGCTCTTCCCACTGGAGCGCTGCTGCATCGGCGAAAGACACCGCTCGTTGCAGGGAAAACTGTTCGATGAGTGGCTCGTCGCTGCGATTGGGACCCGAGACAGGATCCTCCGGGGGCTTCGAAGCGAGCCCTCCGCCCAGCGCGATCAAGACCAGCAACAGAAGCAATGAAATACGCATACCGGGCATGGTAGCGGGAATCGAGAAGAAGTTCGACAAGTTGCTGGATGTGATGAGGTCTCCCAACGATGCTGTATCGACAAACACCTCGAAAGGGAGAATCATGATGATCATCCGCTGGCAATACAGTTTCATGTTGGCGCTGCTGATCGGTTTCACCGTCGGCTGCGAGTCACAGTCAAACACCGCAATCCGGCAACCAGCACAACTGGAGGCGGATCACGCTCTCAAACAAGCTGCCGCCGAGATGGAGATGGCCGCCGCCCAGGTAGGCCAGGTGGTGGTCGCAGTGATGACCCCGACCGCCGGCAACAAAACTGCCGGAACGGTCACCTTCACCCAGGGTGCAGATGGTGTCGATGTCGAGGCGACCATCCGCGGGCTCACCCCCGGGGATCACGCCATCCACATCCACCAGTTTGGCGACCTGCGCCTCGACAACGGCAAGGGTTGCGGGGGTCACTACAACCCGCAAGGGCATGATCACGCGCTGCCCACCAGCGGGATGCGTCACGCCGGTGATCTCGGCAACCTGACTGCCGATGCCGACGGCAATGCCAGCTACTCCATCACCATCGATAATGTGACCCTCGACGGCGCCCACAATCCCATCATCGGAAGAAGTGTCATCATCCACGCCAAGGCCGATGACGGCGGCCAACCCACCGGCAACGCCGGCGCCAGGGTGTGCCAGGGAACCATCGGCTACGCCAACCCGGGGTAAGCGTACCTCCGATCAG
>Ga0310120_10001597_pt1 | contig 17012 bp, 14 predicted proteins | sample CB27_AW_983_MG_FD_203506 | JGI IMG/M metagenome (GOLD analysis project Ga0310120, IMG submission 203506) | Marine microbial communities from Western Arctic Ocean, Canada - CB27_AW_983 | ecosystem: Environmental > Aquatic > Marine > Oceanic | place: Canada: Western Arctic Ocean | collected...
TGCTGGGACTTGTTGCGCTCTCGGCTCCGCTACTGGCGACCGGAAATTGCGTCATCGCCGTGCCATCGACAGCGGCACTCGCCGCCGTCGAGATGTGCCGGATCATCGAACACTCCGACCTTCCTGCCGGAGCCCTCAACCTGCTCACCGGCGATGCCTCCGAGATCGGTGAGGTGATCGCGGCACACGATGATGTCGACCTGCTGTGGCATGTCTCTGACGACCTGCTCGCGTCCCAGCTGGAATCCGCTGCGGCTGGCAACATGAAGGTGTGCTGGCGTCCGGGATCACTCTCGGATCGTTCCCGCCGGATGATGGATCGGGGAGCCCAGGTGAAGAATATCTGGCTCCCACACGGCATCTGAGGGCATCCAGCGAATTCAGCCGGCATCCACACTTCGACAACCTGGGCATCCAACGGGTAGATTTCTCAGGAGTGAACGCGCCATGGGTGCGAGGCTCCTGAACCCAGTTGCGGGAGGTTGCCATGGAGAACGACTCCTCCACACCGATGCCCACCGAGACCGATGCACCGGTCCTTTCCGGATCGGAATCACAGATCCTGCCGGCAGATCTAGAGATCCCCAGCGTCGGCATCGTTTTTGAAAATGATGCCTGGTTATCGCCACTATTTGATTCCCTTGATGAAGCCGGCATCCCCTACCAACCGATCGATGTTCGAGAACACTCCTTTGATCTACTCGATGCGAGGCGACACACTCTGTACCTCAACCGAGTATCCCCGTCGTCGTACCTCAGAGGTAATGACAACGCGATAGCACATGCTCACGCACTGCTCGCAGCGCTCGAAGCATCGGGTGCCAAGGTGATCAACGGTTCTCGATCCTTCCACCTCGAAACGAGCAAGGTGGCTCAGCAGATTCTGATGAGCGGACTCGGTGTCGATGTTCCAAAAACAGAAGTAGTCAGTAGTCGTGATGCAGTTCGGAAAGTCATCGACGATCTGGTCTTCCCATTGATCCTGAAACCTGACACCGGTGGTAGCGGAGCCTTTGTCCGTCGAATCGAGAACAGGGAACATCTGCTGGCCTTCATCGATGACGATGAAGTGTTCGCACCCGGCCACCTGATGCTGCTCCAGGAAATCGTCGTGCCCGCCGATGGATCGATAGCGAGGGTCGAGTTCGTCGACGGAGAGTGCCTCTTCGCGATGCGCGTCAAACCTCAGAACACCTACAATCTGTGCCCTGCAGAGGGGTGTCCGAGAAACCCCATCGAAGAGGGGATCGAGGCTTCAGCCAGCTTCGAAACATGGGCCGATGTTCCGGATGACGCCATCGCCCAGGCGAGGGAGATCCTGCGGGTCGCAAAACTGGACATCGGTGGCGTCGAATGGATCGACACCGCCAGTGGCCGTCGATGCTTCATCGACATCAACGCTACCAGCGTCTATCGTCAGGACATCCAGAAGGCGACCAACGTCAACGGGTTCCTCAAGGTATCAGGTTACCTGGCAAGGGAGCTCGCCAAGGAAGACGCCAAGAGTTCCCACCTGAACGGACGCGGGAGATCCTGATGGCGCACAGCGATTACATCATCGTCGGCGGCGGAATCATGGGCGCGATGATGGCACTCGAACTGGCAGAGTCCGGATCGGGCAGCGTCATACTTCTGGAAAAATCGTTCCCCGGTGCCGGGTCAACCGGCAAGTCGGGCGCCATCTTGCGCCAGCACTACTCCCACAAGGTGACCATCGGTATGGCTCGAGAAAGCCTTCATTGGTACTCCGAGTTCGAACAGCGCTACGGAACCGATATCGCCTTTCACCGTCCCGGCATGGCATTCATCTGCACCGCAGCAGATCGGGCAAACCTGGTCCGAAATGTCGAGTTGCAGTGCTCGATGGGGGTCGAAACATCGATTCTCGATGCACCCCAGCTCAGGGATCTGGAGCCTTCGGGTCAGTTTGCTGACGACGAGTGCGCAGCCTGGGAGCCAGAAGCGGGCAACGTACACCCGGTCAGAACAGTGTACGCTGTCATCGAAGCCGCTAAACGGGCAGGTGCAGAGATCAGGATCGGCACCCGCGTGACCGGGTTCGTGCGTGAAGGCGATCGGGTACTCGGTGTCACCCTCGACGACGGGTCCACTCTGCAGTCTCAGATGGTGATCGTTGCCGCAGGACCATGGGCGGGCCAGTTGCTCGAAGAAGCGGGGGTCACCCTGCCGCTGACGGCGCTTCGCCCGGAGCAATCTTTCTTCGACCCTCCAGCACACGCGACCGAAAGCCGTTTGATTTATGGCGACCTCACGAATGGGCTCTACTGGAAGCCAGAACTCGCAGGGTGGACGCGAGTCGGACTACTCGACATGAATGTCGATGCCGTGGTCGATGATCCGGACCATTACGACCAGGGTGTCAGTGATAAGTTCATCGAGTCTTGCCGTGGCCGCTTGTCGCTGCGATTGCCCCATTACGCTCAATCGGCATCCTGGGGCGGCATGGGTGCTCTCTACACCGTGACCCCCGATTCGCACCCACTCATCGGGCCTGTCCCTGGCCTCGAAGGGATGTGGATTGTGAGCGGATTCAGCGGTCACGGCTTCAAACTGTCTCCTTCCGTGGCTCGTGGTGTCGCGGCCCAGATCGGCACAGGTGACCCGTGCCACTTCGATCCGGCGTTCTTCGCCCCCGATCGATTCACGCGAAATGCCTCCATCGAGGTCGCTTACGGCTACGGAATCCTGGGCTGACCCGGCCTGATGCGGGGGGTATCCTCCCTTGCATGAAACAATACAGCCGATGGCTCACGCTCCTGTTGCTGCTCTGCTCGGTCGCCGGGGTATCCGTAGCAAATTCCGACACCCAGGCCCCGCCCAATATCGTCATCGTATTCACCGATGATCAGGGCTGGGGCGATCTCTCCTGCTACGGGTCGAAGCAGATCCCGACCCCACACATCGATCAACTCGCAGCCGAGGGGATGCGATTCACCGACTTCTATGTCAGTCAGCCGGTTTGCTCCGCCTCCCGTTCATCTCTGATCTCCGGCTGCTACGCCAATCGGGTCGGGATCAGCGGCGCACTGGCTCCATCCTCGAAGATAGGACTCCATCCAGAGGAACTGACCATCGCAGAAGTGGTCAAGCCGCTCGGCTATGCCACCGCCTGTTACGGCAAGTGGCACCTGGGTCACCACGGACCATTTCTTCCCACTGCACAGGGATTCGATGAGTACTGCGGGATTCCTTACAGCAATGACATGTGGCCAGGACACCCCGAGTCCCCGAAAGCCTGGCCGCCGCTTCCGTGGTACGAGCAGGACAAGGTCGATCACATCATCAAGACCCTCGATGACCAGCAAAAGATCACTGCCGAGTTGACGCGGCGTGCGGTCGAGTTTGTCGACAAGAATGCCGATCGGCCCTTCCTGCTCTATCTGCCGCACTCGATGCCGCATGTGCCACTGGGTGTCTCCCATCGCTTTCGACAGACGACGCTGTTCGGGCCCTATGGCGATGTGATTCGAGAGATCGATGATTCAGTCGGTCAAATCCGCGCCGCACTGGAGAAGCACGACATCCTCGACAACACCGTCTTCATCTTCGCCTCCGACAACGGGCCGTGGCTCTCCTATGGTGATCACGCGGGCAGCACCGGAGGCCTGCGAGAGGGCAAAGGAACCACCTGGGAGGGCGGAGTGCGCGTACCCTGCGTGATTCGCTACCCCCGGGTAGTGGCCGCTGGAAGCACATGCTCGACTCCATGTATGACCATCGACATCTTGCCGACCATCGTCGAGTTGACCGGAGGTCAGGCGCCGGCAAAGGAGATCGACGGGGTCAGTATCGTTCCACAGCTTCGAGGTGACAGTAGCGCTCCGCCACCGCATGAGGAACTCTTCTTCTGGTATCACCGTGGCGACATGGAGGCGATGCGAATGGGTCGATGGAAGCTCCATTTCCCGCACAAGTACCGAAGCCTCGAGGGTCGGCCGCCAGGGAACAACGGCATTCCTGCAAAGTACAACTACGGAATCGAAACGCCTCTCGTGCTCTTCGATCTGCAAGCGGATCCCTTCGAGGAGAAAGATGTCAAGGCCCGGCACCCTGGCGTTGTGGTCGAGATGTCAGCACGCGCCAATGCGATGCGAATTAAACTGGGAGATCGCCTCTCCGGAATCAAAGGCTCCGAAGTGAGAGCCCCGGGACGGATTCCGGATGCGAGTAAACAATGACCTCCCTGCGCTGGTAGGTAGCAACGATTGCCCAAGCGGTTTTACTGGCGATTCAAGCAGCAGGAGACTCCTGGAAACAGTCGATGGACACTGTTGCGAGAAGACCGGGATGCTCCAGCGCGTTTGTTTGATCTGACTTCGGATCCGGCAGAACTTCTTGATCTGTCAGCGCTTATCCTGAAGAGGCGAGGAAGCTGGTCGAGCAGATGAACCTGATACGAGACGGCAGCGAGTAGCCGGCCTGCGGCCGACGGGCAAACCTGATCTGGAACAGCCGCGGCGGGGAGGAAACCTCCCCGCCGCAGTTGTAGTTCAGCCGGACTCAGAAAGAAGCCGGCCGAGGGATGGCCTTGTTATGCGCCGGAACACGCTTGAGGACGAATCGCTGCTCGAAATCGACGACATCATTTTCTGCTGTGATGTCGGATCCTTCCCACCAGGCCCATTCGAAGTCAATCTTGATCGTCTTCGAATCGACGAGATACATCTTGTTGATGGTGCTGACCTTGGCTCCGTTGCCAAAGGCGGAATCGAGTACCCTCAACTGACATGGAGTCCCGTTCCTCTCGGTCGTCGGGGAGATGTATCCGGTACACACCAATCCATTTGCACCGATCTCGGTGAAAGCGATCCTCAGCATCTCATGATCATAGTAAAAGGTCTGGATGGTGTTGTCGGAGATGGAATCGTTGGTGAACTTCTTCACTTCCACCACGAGACATGCTTCGTTGGCTGCCCAGTATCCACTGTGTTCGATGCGAATCCTGTCTCCTGTATCGGAGTAACTTTCTGCCTGCCAATCGCTGGCAAGTGTCACGAAGGGTCCCAGGCACTCCTTCAGGGGATTGATCCGTTCACCAGACACATTCCATACCTGTGCAATCGGGTTGCCAGAAGCGGACAACTCATTGACGACAACATTGAAGTTGTTGTTGCGAATCGTGCGCTCGATCAACACGTTCGGAGAAGCGACACCGTCCTGTGTACGCTGTCCGATCCAGCAGTAGGTTTTACCCTTCACTTCATCGAGGTATTCGTCAAAGATGGCCACGACATCTCCGGATACGAATCGTCCATGGGACTCCAGAAGCCCTACGGTGTCATTCCAGTTGATGAAGTAGGTGCCGTTGCTGACCTGCGAACCGGAGAGGGTCAGCGTCTCGGCGAAGCCGTAGAGCCCGCCTGTCTTGAAGTCGCGTCTGTAGGTGACCGTCGCCACGACCGGAGTTCCGGCAGCATAGCCTCCCAGATCCTCGCTGAGGGCGTACTCGAACCTCCAGGAGCCCACCAGGTTATTGAGTACCTGATTGGCGAGCGACTTGGTAACGACGCCGTCATTGATCCCCGTGGTGGAGGTATCAATCAAGGCGTTGTTGTTGGTCTGCGTGATGATGCTACCCGGCTGGGCACTGACCGAGCCACTGACCAAGTACAAGCAGCAGATGGCCACCAAAAATCGGATACCGAATGTCTTCATTGCCGTTCCCCCATGAAATTCCCCCGACTGCCCTACCCGGAAATCCGGACTCCCACGGGCAGCTCGGGCTTACGGTACCGGGAATCGAGCCTGAAAATCAATAGGTGTGGAAAACTAGCCGGAAACTTGTGGGAAAGCGGCTCACAGATCTGTATCCATGCAGGCAGTGGCGAACAGCCGCCTTGCCTGCGGATTTTCCTTCAGGAACAGAGTCGGTTCGATCAATTCGAGTTCCGCCACCATCGGCTCATCCTGCTCATCTCTGACCGTATCGACGCGCCCGTACAGAACCGGGCCTGGAGCGCATTCGAGGGCCGCTTGTCCCAGGTCCCGATCATCGCCGAGAACCTGCTGGACAGTTCCCACATGCTCCTCGGAGCCACTGAAGCGAGGATGCTTCGACACGCAATGGGTCCAGTGTCCTGCGATGAAGACATTGGCCCGTTCACCGCCATGATCGACGGAATGGACGTAAGGCTGGATCAGCAGGTCTCGATCGGCACCATGTTCTTCGACAAACCGGACGGCTCGGGTCGATTCACCGGCTCCAAATCGATCGGTGAGCCAGCTCCCAGCAGAAACGGCCGGTTTGAGCACGATCTCATTCCAGCCCTCTTCCTCGATGATCTCCAGGAGGCGATCTGCTCCACTTGCTGCGGCGAGTACATGTGTCGGAACCACCGGCACCCCCGCAGCGGACAGGTCGAGTAGATAGCCCTTGTGGAGATTCCACGTCACCACATCGAGCGGATTGAACAGTTGCGACTCGCCATCTGCAAAGAGCAGCCAGTTCCTGAACTCCGCCTCTCTCCACGGATAGTCCCAACACGAACGGAGGATCAACCGATCGAAACGAGTGAGGTCCACGTCTGGATCATCCCATGCAACCAGTTCAGCGTCGCCCCCCGCATCGCGGATCGCTTCGATCTGGATCTGCTCATCGGGATCGGGTTCGGGAATATCCCGACAGGTCACCAGACCGATCATCTTCAAACACGCTCTCCCATCACTGCTGCAAGATCAGCCACCAGATCTGCTGCGTCCTCGACTCCGCATCCGATCCTCACCAGTGAATCGGGCACACCCATTGCGCGCCTCACCTGCGGATCCACCGCTGCATGGGAAGAACTGGCGGGCCTGATGATCAATGTCTCGACGCCACCCATGCTCGGTGCCGTCGCCATGTAGCGCATCGAAGTGGCGATTCGTTCCGCTTCCTCCGCTCCTGCTGCGACATCGAAGGAGAGCACTCCACCCGCTCTGCCTCCCATCAATTCGACACAGCGGTGGTGATCGGGGTGGCTCTCGAGACCTGCGTAATTGACCAGAGACACCGCTTCATGCCCTTCGAGGAAGCGAGAGATCGCGAGCGCATTCTGGCACTGCTTGTCGACCCTCAAAGCCATGGTGCGTAGGCCCCGATGCAGCAGGAAGCAGGCGTGAGCATCGAGATGGCCGCCGAGGTGATTGAGGCAGTGATGCACCTCATGAACCAGTTTCGCCTTACCTGCGATGACCCCGGCACAGATGTCCCCGTGTCCGTTCATCGACTTGGTGGCAGAATGCACCTCGATGTCAAAACCCAGTTCGGCAGGCTTTACCAGCACCGGTGTTGCAAAGGTCGCATCGATCACCGAAACGAGGCCGTGCTCTCTGGCCCAGGCTGCCACCGCTCGGAGATCGCCGATCCTGCATGTCGGATTCGTGATGACCTCGCAGTACACCACCTTGGCCCCTGCAGGAGGATCTTGCCATGTCTGCGGCAAGCAGGCGTCGAATCGTTGCACATCGATCCCCCATCGCTGCACTTCACCGCTGAGAAAGCTCTCGGTACCACCGTAGAGTCGGTCCTGAGCGATGACGGTGTCACCGCTGCCGAGCAGCGTCAGTAGCGTGGAGGTGATCGCTGCCATGCCACTCGAGGAGACCAGTGCCGACTCAGTTCCACATATGGATGCGAGCTTCTGGTGCAGGTGGTCATGTGTGGGCGTGTTGGAGAGGCGAATGTAGCGACCATCGTGATAGCCACTACCAGGAATCTGCTCGAAGGTAGCACTCTGGAAGATGGGAGGGACCACTGCGCCGCCAATTCTTGGATCAGGCTCGCCTGCGTGTATCAGTTCTGTCTGGTCGCCTGCCATTGTCAGACCTCCTGTTTCTCTGAAGATAATGCTCTGTCTTGAATGCACCATCTACAGATGCATGTCCTGATCGATGCACGGATCACACTTCACCATCTTCCGACACTGACGTAAACGGAAGCGCAGCGAGGGATTCTGCCTGAGATGCTGCAGGATGCCTTCGGCTTCGAACCCCGTGGGGACGCCAGGCCGAAGCAGGGTCGAGTGCAGGAAGCGAATCGGGTGCCAGATCCCCGCGCACGAAGAAGGCGTTGGTGCCGGTCGATTCGACGGCCACAAGCCGATAGCCCTTGCTCCGGCCCAGCGCCTCCATCGCCCTCAGACTCGCCCCGTGATGCCAGCCTCGAAGGTGGCGGCGGTACCTGTCATGATTCGAATCGCCGCATTGCCAGGGTACCGTGCAGCACACATCAGGGCCGAAGGAGGCGTTGACCTCCACGATCACGATGCGCGGCCGACAACGGGTCAACTGACGCCAGATCCAGAAATCAAACCCATCCACATCGATGGACAGGACATCGAGATCTTCCCCGGGAATCAGTTCATCCACTGCATCGGGCTGCACTTCCTGCTCGAGAAGTTGCACTCGGTCGGTGGCACTGCGTGACTGGAAGAAGGCCCTTGCCCTATCCAGAGCGCGACGATCTCGATCGACCAGCAGGCCATTCCACCCGAAGCAGCACACCAGCAGAGCCGAGTTGCACTCGATCCCCTCGCCACAGCCGATCTCGACGATGTTGTGATCGACCGCCCCCACCTCGGAGAGGATGTGGAGCAACACGCCGTCCTCCCCATTCTGGGAAAATCGGCTCGCCTCGATCCGCTTGAGATCGACTCCATCGTGGCCATTTCCAGACGCTATCGATTGAACACCAGGGTGCAACCGGAGCAGCAACCGTTCGCTGTCGCCCTGCAGGCGATCCACGCGGCGTTCCAGCGACCGCAGGTCAGGATGCCCGATCCAGCGTCGGGGTATTCTGAGCAGCATCGAGATCCGGTCCCGGATCCTCCTCAAACCTCGCATCACAGGCTCCACTTCTGGCCTGACCGGGTCGCACCAACGTCAGGCAGTTCCCCAACGGTATCCCGACCGGAACCAGGCATCCAGCATGGCACACCGATCTGCCTGTCTCCCTTGACTTGACCACGGCAGACCTCGATCCTCGGACGCAGAAAGCCGAGGATGGATGGCACAAGAACTCGCCAAGAATTTCGACCCCGCAAGCATCGAGCGCAGCGTTTACCAGCGCTGGCTCGAAGCAGGTGCCTTCGATGCCACTCCTGACGACCGGGATGACCGCTATGTCATCATGATGCCGCTTCCCAATGTCACCGGAGCATTGCACATGGGACATGCCCTGGACAATGTCATGCAGGATCTCCTCACTCGCTGGCACCGGATGCAAGGTGACAACACGCTCTGGATGCCGGGGACTGACCATGCAGGGATCGCAACACAGGCAGTGGTCGAGAAACGCCTGCTCGAACTGGAGGGGAAAACCCGCCACGATGTTGGCAGGGATGGTCTCGTGGAAAGGATCTGGGGCTGGAAGAACCAGTACCAGAAAAGAATCATCTCCCAGCAGCAGGCGATGGGATGTTCCTGTGACTGGAAGCGACAACGATTCACCATGGACGAGACATGTGCAAGGGCTGTCACATGGACCTTCTTCCGCATGTTCGACGATGGCTTGATTTACCAGGGCAACCGGATGGTCAACTGGGATTGTCACCTGCAGACTGCCGTCTCTGACGACGAGATTGAACACCGCAGCGTCGATGGCCACTTCTGGCACCTCCGCTATCCTGTGATCGATCCGCTACCGGGGGAACCGGAAACGATCGTCGTCGCGACCACGAGACCGGAGACGATGCTCGGGGATACGGCTGTTGCCTGCCACCCCGACCCCTCTGGAGCTCTCGAAATGCGAATCGAGGACGCAAAGCAACGATTCGAGCGAGCTCCAGAGAAGAGCAAGCAAGACATCGAGATGCAGATCGAACAGCTCAAGGCACGCCGCCAGAGTCATCTTCCACTGCTCGAACAGTTCGCCCAGATGGCAAAAGATGGACGAATGATCCGGCTTCCCATCGTCGATCGCGAAATCCCCCTCATCACCGACGAGTGGGCCAAACCAGAGCTGGGCTCTGGTTGCGTGAAGATCACACCGGGCCACGACCCCAACGACTACGATGTCTGGACTCGCCACAGCGATGAGATCGACCTGATCAACATCCTCAACCCTGACGGAACACTCAATGAACACGCTGGACCTTGCTCTGGCCTCGATCGATTCGAGGCAAGAAAGGAAGTGGTCAGTCGCTTCGAGGCTGCTGGGCTGCTCGAAGAGATAGAAGCACGCAACATCGAGGTCGGACATTCCGATCGATCAAAAACCCCGATCGAACCGTACCTTTCCCTGCAATGGTTCGTCCAGATGGGCGATGTCGACCAGGGCGTGACCTTCGGCCGTGGCACTGATCTGGAATTTGAAGGTCGAGGCCTCGCACAGGCAGCCATCGATGCCTGCACTGGCTGGAAATCCGGGACTGGTAGAACGGTCAATTTCCATCCAGATCCTGAACGCTACAGGAACACTCTGGTCAACTGGTTGGCAGAAAAGCGTGACTGGTGTATCAGCCGTCAATTGTGGTGGGGCCACCAGATCCCCATCTGGTCCGCCGAACTCGAGCAGAAGCCACTGATCGACCTTCTCGAAAATCTGCACATCGACGAGCGGGACGACGTTCGTGTCCGGTTCGTGGATGGGATCACAAGTCGACCGCTGACAGATCCATCCGATGCCCCTGAAGGCGGTGGAAGGATCCTCGTCTGCCTGAGAGATCCATCAACGCAGGGGGCAGATTCCGAACTTCTGGACAGCTTCGGAATCGAGCGAGATCCCGATGTTCTGGACACCTGGTTCTCCAGCGCACTCTGGCCCCACAGCACACTCGGCTGGCCAGACCCGGAGACCGCCTCCGTCGAAGCAGGGCAGAGCCGATTCACCGAGGGCGACAGGGATACCCTCTCCTACTACTACCCGGGTTCATGCCTCGTCACTGGTCGTGACATCATCACGCTGTGGGTCGCCAGAATGGTGGTGGTGGGCCTCTACAACCTTGGCGACCTGCCTTTTACCGATGTGTTCCTCCACGCCATCATCCTCGACGGCAAGGGTGAACGGATGAGCAAGTCAAAAGGAAACGGGATCGACCCCGTCGACATCATCGAGCGCTACGGTACCGATGCGATGCGTTATGTATTGAGTGAGATGCAGACAGGCACCCAGGACATCCGGCTCCCCGTTCAGGCGATCAGCCCATTCACAGCCAACAGCATCGACCTGACAACAGCGAAGCATGGCCGGAATATCTTCACCTACATCTGTCCGGAAAGTGGCAAGGAATTTGACGTGCTCGGGACGATGGAAGACGTTCCTGCAGCCAAGCTGATCAGCGACAGATTCGATGTCGGTCGAAACTTCTGCAACAAACTCTGGAATGCAGTCCGCTTTGCCCTCATGAACCTGGAGGGATACCAGTTCGATCCCGCTCGAGCGGATCAACTTGGCACGGAGGACCGTTGGATCCTGTCGCGGTTGAGCAATGCCTGCCAGCAAGTGCAACAACAACTGGAAGACTACAACCCCTCAGCTGCCATCGGCATCGCACGCGAATTCTTCTGGAATGAACTGTGCGACTGGTACCTGGAAGCGATCAAACCCCGGCTCAGAGACGGTGGCGAAGATGCTGGCACAGCGCAGCAGGTGCTCGCGACCTGTATCGATCAGGTGCTACGACTGCTTCACCCCTTCGTGCCGTTCGTCACAGAGGAGTTGTGGGGAAGCCTGAGAGAGATAGCCGAATTGCGAGGCATCGATGCACCGCTCCCTGACCACGAGTTGCTGTGCCTGGCAACGTGGCCAGTTGCGGTCTCCAGCTGGCGAGATGACGCACTCGAGCACACCTTTGATCGAGGTCGTGAACTGATCCGAACCATCCGGGACCTTCGATCACGCTACAACATCCCGCCGCGTGAGCCACTTGAGGTGCGTGTACGAACCACGGCAGAATCGGAGATCAATCTGGGTACGCTCGAGGGCTTGATAATGCACATGGGTTGCATTTCATCTCTGACGATCGGACAGGATGTGGAACGAACCATCGACAGCGCTGTTTCAGTGTCGAGCGGTGTAGAGATCTTCGTACCAGGGGTGATCGATCTCGAGAAGGAGAAAGTTCGACTGCGAGAACAGGAGAAGCAAACCGAGGGTCGCCTCGACGGTTCTCACAAGAAACTCGCCAATGAGAATTTCGTCAGCAAGGCTGCTCCCGAGGTGGTCGAGCGAGAAAAGGCCCTGGTCGCCGAACTTGAACAACAGCTGATGACGATCCGGAGCAACATCGAGGCCCTCAACGCGAATTCCTAGGGAGAGCCTCATCAGAACAACAACAAAGGAGCACCGCCAGCCGATGCGACCAGTTGTGCCAGAGATGAACGAGCCCGAAACCGCTTCGAGGCGACTTCGGGCTCGTTTGAATTCTCGGCTCGATCGAATCAGTTACAGGTCAGCTTCTGGCTTCTTGAGCTCCACCTTCGTGATGTCGATCAACCAGACGTAGTCGCCCTCGGTCTCGCCATCGGGATGTGGCAAACCACGGATCGCGAGGGTTCGGCCGTACTGGACAACGATGCGTCCGTGCAGCGAGGTGATTGCCAGCTCCGGGAGTTCCACATCGGTACCGTTGATTTTCGCGAACTCGGATCCCGTCGACCGCGCGACTTGAGCCTTCCAGGTGACGAGAATCCGCTCCAGGCCGCACTTGCGGACCGTCGCTTCCAGCGTGACACCCTCGTTCAAGACTTTGATCTTTTCCTCGACGACGCCGGTCTCCTCGTTGCGCCTGGCATCTGAAATGTAAGCCGACTGCTTGACACGGATAACGTGGCTCGTCTGCCCTTCGAGCACGCTCAGTTGCGGAAACTCGTGCGCTTTCGCGGTTCGTCCCGCAAGTGCGTTGCTCAGCCTCTTCGCGTCGATCGCTCGCGAATTCCGTTTCGACTTGCCGTTGAAGCCAAGCGCTGTCAGGAGCACCGGATCACTCGGAATCACCCGGGCGTTGATCGCGTAGGTGTTGGGAGCCCCATCGACTCGCCATTGCCGCAGACTTGCGGAGACTATTTGGTGCGTCTCCATTTCGGCGACGACAATCAACTGGCCTTTGTGAACTCGAACAGAGTTGCCGGCCTGCTCCCAGCGATCGGGTTGGATGTGAGTTTTTATCAGCTCGACCAGTTCTTCCGCGGAGATGATCGGACCATTCAGGTCGTCTTCATCACGGAAGGAATCGCCAGATTCTTCATCCAGGCCGTCGAGACCGAGCTTCGGGGCGGGGAAGTCCTTGGGCGTATACAGCAGATCACGCACATCGTAGATGCGAACGATCACATCGGCGGCGGCGGCTCCCGTCAGTAGCCCGAGGAGCAGAATCACGATGATCACCGGAACCCGCATGTCGTTGGTCCTTGTTCGTCTCAATAGTCAAAAATCGATTACTTCATCAATTTCCGAGCAGCAACTGGAACACGAAACTGATCGATTTCTTCTGAAGTGTCGATCGTATATTCATAGCGAAACACGACATGCTCCACCCCATCAGAAAATGCTGCTTCGCCTTTAGCAGTCTTTCCATCCTGATTTCGCATGCCAGTGAGAACCAACAGCTCGAGTTTCATGGGGATTCTCGTGGTCGGATCCAGATCGATATCGAGGACGCTCCTGGTCTGGGTCCTGTCCGCACGGGACAGGTACTCGGAGATACATCAGCCTCCCGACAGGCAACCTGAGTTCTGCACCTCGATGAAGTACTGCAGCGCCACTTTCTCAGGAAGGGTCACTCGCAAGCGATGATAGATTTTCTGTTCTTCCTCGCTGGAACCACCTACTGCGGTTCCACTGCGAGTGGTTTCTCGCTTTACCTTGCGCGGCCCAACCGTTGATTCGAGCCATTCGACCTTTTTGCCCTTCATGGTGGCATCCATCAGCAGCCGTTCCGGGAACGAGAACAGGCGATCGAGTTTTTTGCCGTCAGCGGTCGACTGCAACACTCGCCAGAGGTCTCCATCTAACTGGGCACCCTTGTCGAGGGTGCGGAAGATCTTCTGCTCCGGCATATGCATCAGGCGACCTCGCACGAGGCCAAAGTAATCCTCGCTGACCGCCTGATCGATGATCTTGTGGTCCTTGCTGTTGGCCATTCCTCCAGCGATGACAAGACGGGTTGAATAGCCGCTCTTGCTCGAGAGGCGAAGGAAATCCTTGCTGACACTGCGCAGCTCCTTGATCGGATCCGGAGCAGACCCCTCTGAAGGAGGATCCGCAGCCTGCAGACCGATGCCGGCCAGCAGCAGTACCACCAGGGTGGTTGAAAAGATGCTCTTCACGATCCATTCCTTTCGGAGGCACCGACCTCACTGCAAGCCTTCGGGCCTCGACTCATGGATGCTAGTCTCTCGCCACAACTCCATCCATGAAAACCCCGTATCCGATCCGTGTGGATGGCGCTTCATCAGGTGCCCATCGGGTCAAGATCGGCTCTCTGTACCCTCATGTGGCTGGGGCTGGTCAATCTGGACAGGTGCCAGATTTACTTCAGGTACTTCTTCGCCCCGATGGGGATCACGAACTCCTCGACCGGCTCGGATGAATCGAGCTGATAGGAGTAACTGAAGACGATGTGTTCGACTCCTTCGGAAAAGGCCTGTGACTCGGGGATCACTTTTTCATCCTGACTCTTCCTGCCGATGAGAACCTTCATCACAATCTCATCGGGAAGTTTAGTCTCGGGGTCAATCCCCACCTCGATACTGCAACGGGCTCGGGTCCTGTCCACACTGGCCAGGAACTTGGTGATGCTTCAGCTGAAACCACCGAGCAATCCAGAGTTCTGGATCTGAGTGAAGTAATGAACCGCGACCTTCTCACCCGCTTCCACCTTGATCCTGCGGTAGCTGGGCTGTTTCTTCTCGACGACGGCGGTACCGCCTCCTTCATCAGGCTCCAGGGGTGCATCCATCGGCTCCACATAATCAGGATCATTGATATCAACTTTTTCAGGCGGCTCGATCCACTTGATCTTCGCCTTGCTGGAGAGCGCATCGAGGAGCACCTGAGCAGGAAAAGCGATGATTCGCTGAATCCGCTCGCCTGCTGGATCGTTGAACAACGGCATCCAGTACTCACCGATGAGAATCGCACCCTTCTGCGGAGTGCGATAGATCTTCCGTTCCGGCATGTACATCAGGTCGCCACGGACTTGCCCCTGATGCTGCTCATATACCTGGAACATCCAGACCTTGTGGTCGGCCTTCTTGGAGAGTCCGCCCTGGACATCACATTGCACCTGGTAGCCAGACTGCCTGGAAACCGCGTCAAGTTTGCGAACTGCATCTCTGAACACCCTGGAGGCATCTGGCGCCCTGGCGCGTTGCTTTTTCGAATCGGGCTGATCGGCGACGACCATGACCCCTACACCCAGCACGAGGAAGATGGTGGCCAGGGTCGTAACTCTGCAAACTGAAGTCATCCCCATATTGCCCACTTTCCATCATCAGAACTTCAGCATTCATCACAACTGATCATGGTAAATGGATCAAGGATAATAACTCCAGTGGCACTATCTGCTTCTGCTGAGCATACCCCGCGCTCCAGGTTGTTCGATCCCGAGCAGATCCACCAGCGATACTCGAGCACGAGCACGATCAGAAACCGAACGCAACAGACCGAGCCTGGCATCGAACAACCTCTCGAGGATTCTCAACCTCGCCTCTTCGCGATTGGTGACAGGTACACCGGCGAGATTGGCAGCGGCTTCCTCGATGCGGGGGATCACCTGCTGCTCCAGTTCGTCAATCGTCTGGATACAGGCGAACAACTGGGCACGCGCGACCGCAATCTCATCTTCTATGGAACGGCGCGCGAGAACTTGCCTTGCGCGAGCAGATCCATGGCCATCGATGGCTTCACGACGACGCTGATCAGCCGTATTGAGACCAAGCGGAAACTCGACGCCGAGCGTCACTGTCCACGCTTCTTCGCGCCCTGCTGATCCTGCGATCGGTGCATCTACATCGTAACTGGATCTGGCTCCAACAACGATCTCTGGCCAGTCGCTTCCACTGGCCTGTTCGAGACGAGAGGATGCCAGCGCAAGATCCTCTGCAGCGAGAATTTCACGCGGGTGTAGTCTTCCTACCGGAAGCAGGTCGACATCGATGAAGCGCCCATCTCCCGCATCGACGGGACGAGGCAAGATGGATAGCGGTGATCTTCCGAGCAGCGAGTTTATCCTGGTCACGGTTCTTCCCAGCTCCTGTTGGGTACCATCGAGACGATCACTCCATCGTGATCGTAATGATTCCAACTGGATGGATGGTGCCGATGATCTGGCTATCGAATCGAGGTCCAGGCTCTCGATGGCTCGATTGGTCAGATCCATCGCACCGTGGTGAAACCACAACTGCGACCACTCTTCACGCAGCAAGCGAAGCATTTTACTTCTGGACTCACGAAGTCTTGCGCTGGCGATGACTCCTCGTGATCGGAGCTGCTGATTTCGATTCTCTCCCTCGAACAAGGTCGCCGGTCGCCAATCGATGGATATGGATCGATCCCCATCGACCCGCGCATCTGCTCGATGTTGGTCGGTCGCAGTACTATCGACGAATCTCGCGCCGGGTATCCAGGGTTCATCCCGGTCGGCTGCCACCTCTCCCTGCAATTGATTCCTGAGCAGCACGAGTGCGGGACTTCTCCGGAGCAGATAACTCTCCAGTTGAATCAGATCGGAGCCATCGTCGATTCTGTCCCTCGTGAGAGCCCCTTGCTGAGAATCACCTTCAGCAGAAACCAGCTCGGATGGATCGTCGTCGCCGGAAGAGAAATAGCCCCAGAGACCACACCCTGGCAGCATCAGTAGCGCCATCAGAAATGCGCAGTGACGAGGCCCGGCCCGTGACAGGATCGGCACATCTTCGACCTCGGTGCAGCAATTCATCTGCTACTCCCCTCCCCCCGTTACCGGGGATTTCCCGCCCGGATCCTACATCCAGGATCCGAAGAATGCTTGCGTGAGCTGAGATCATTTCCCCGATCACAGTGATCTCAGTGGCCCGACTGGCTTCCAGGCTCG
>Ga0310120_10001603_pt1 | contig 16974 bp, 14 predicted proteins | sample CB27_AW_983_MG_FD_203506 | JGI IMG/M metagenome (GOLD analysis project Ga0310120, IMG submission 203506) | Marine microbial communities from Western Arctic Ocean, Canada - CB27_AW_983 | ecosystem: Environmental > Aquatic > Marine > Oceanic | place: Canada: Western Arctic Ocean | collected...
GATGACTGGGCGATTCGCGTGGCACCATGTCGTGTTGATATTGTTGGCGGCCGTTCTGCTGGTCTTGCTGGCGAGCGATTGCTGGGCGTGTCCGAACTGCAAAAACGGTTTGGCCGAGGGTGAAAACAGCGCCGGAATGGTGCGGGGCTACTTTTGGAGCATCGTCTTCATGATGTCGATGCCCTTTTTGATTCTGGGCGGCTTGGTCAGCTACATGTACTTCGAGGTTCGCAAGGCGCGGCGAGCACAAGGTGCTCAGCCCTTGCTGCCATCTTCGTCGAGCATCTCGCTTTCTCAGGGGCCGACGGTTGTTTCTTGACAACGGGGCCGACTGAGACGGCTTGGACTGTCACCGCCGAGCTAACGAGTTGGCCGCTCCAGCCAAGGGAGGAAGATAGCCCTATGAGCAATGCGTCGATGGCAGCATCAAGGATCAACAGATGCTTAAGATTCCATTTCATATCCGACGAAACGCGGCAGATCTACCCTCTTCGATATCCGCCGGTGTAAGCTTGCAGCGCCTGGTAGCTGGAGTATCCCAGCAACGCGAACATGATGCCTAGAAACGGCTCCTGGATTTTCATGAAGCTGTACAGCGCCACAGCACCGGCCGCGAATGTGGAGAGCATCAGCGATCGGGGCAAGGCATCGGCGCCGCCAAATAAGACAAACAGGTCGCGGGCAATTTGTCCTCCGTCCAATGGGTAGACCGGCAGCAAATTGAGCAATGCCCAGAATACGCTGACGTACATATAGAAGATCACAGACACAGTAATGAGTTCACTCGGGATGGGAGTATCGCCAGGTAAGGGAATTAGTCTTTCCAGCAATTCAAATGGGACTTGATACCCACCGACCTTGAGTACGATCGCCAGGGCCACGGCCGAGAGTATCTGAAGACCCGGACCCGCTGCAGAAATGACGATGTGATTGCGCGGATCATGGGTGCGATCGGGTTGCCCCCAAACCGACCCGATGGAATTGGGAATCGCCAGTCCACCGAAATGATAAAGCACGATTTGTGCCGAGACTCCGTAGTAACGAAAAGCGAAAGCGTGCCCCAATTCGTGGATCAGAATCGATACAAAGACCACGGCGATCCAAACCAGCATGTACTGGGGATTACCACGGCTAGCGCCTTGACCGATCAGCAGGGCTGCCAACCAAAACCAAGCGCTGATGCGTATTGGAAAGTCGAATAATTTAAAGTTCCAATCGAACTGGGTCCGCATCGGTTCGCCGAGCACGTCATATACCTCCAGCGCACAAGTTTTTGTTTCCTAAAAAATTGTCGCCGCGGGGCGCGCTACCTACAACGGGGTGGCAGGTTCCCCGCTGGATATTGGCACGGCGCTCTTGCCGGGGACGAAATGCGGTTTCGGTACGGGGGGCTGCTTGCTGGTGATGTTTTCCAGCACCAAATCAGCCGCTTTGGCAGAGGCGCCCGATTGGCCGAATCGGCTCCGTAGCTCCCTCAGTCGGGATTGTTGCGTCTCAAAGGCACGTGGATCGCTTAACCAACGGACGATGTGAGCCGCAATCTCTGCGGATTTGTCCTGATAGGTCAAGTATTCGGGCATGGGCAGGCGTTCCTGCTCCGTACGAGACAAGGGGGATACGTCCATCTTACACGGATCCTCCATGCCGATGAGATTCACCAGCGTTATGTATCGTACCCTGCGAAGCTTGCTCTGGAACCAGTAGGAGAGCCGATCGACCCAGTAGAGGATGACGGCCGGCTTGGTGTGATACAACAGTTCGAGCGAGACTGACCCTGAACAGGCCAGACACACATCGGCGGCTTGAATCAATTCGGGAGTTTGATTGACGTACACGTCGATTGGCATTTGTCGCTTGAGCACCATCCGGCGGGCGACATCCGCCTGGGACGCATTAAAACTGGCTACGGCAAATCGTACGTGCGGTAACTGTTCGCGAATACGAACGGTTGCCTTGATCAGCCACCGCAGGTTTTTGGCAACTTCCTGGTTTCGTGACCCGGGCAGAATGGTTACCAACGGGCCCCCGCCGCTGGAAATTCGATTAAGAAAAGAGTTGTCCAATTGTCGTTGGGAAAGTTCGTCGAAGAAAGGGTGCCCGACATATTTGGCGTTGCAACCGCGATCCCTAAACCATTTTTCCTCAAAGGGAAGTTTGCAGAGTACGAAATCGGTCAGTCGCCTCAGCTTGCGAATACGCCAAGAGGCCCAAGCCCAGATCTGCGGCGCACCGTAATAGAAGACGAGAATTCCCTGTGCTTTGGCGCGACGGGCAATCCACCAATTGAATCCAGGATAGTCGATCAGCACGACGGCGTCGGGCCGTTGTTCTTTGAAGTAGCGGTCAGCCTGAATCAACAGCCCCAGGAATTTGTGAATATTTAGAATGACGCGGGCGATCCACATTACGGCCAGCTGCGTCAGGTCCGCATGAAGTTGACAGCCTGCTGCCGCCATCCGCGGGCCGCCGTAGCCGACGCATTCAATACCCCTGTGTCGTTTCTTAAGCTCGTGAATCAAGTTCGCGCCGTGAAGGTCACCACTCGGTTCGCCGACAGAGAAGAAGATTTTCATTCCGACCATTCCTTCCTTGGTGGTGGATCGGGCAGCTTAGGGCTTCACAAAAAAGAAGGCATCCGAATTCTTGGATGCCTTCTTTCGGTTTGTCTGACGTTGTCGCATCACTCGAAGGGAAGAACAGTTCTACTCTTCGGAGAATGCGAATCCCTTTTCAAAGGCCTCGTTGCTAAAGACCAAAGCCAATTGATCATCGCCTTCTGCCTTGTTGACTTTGCCTTTACATCCTTTGCAGCAATAGCCGATAGTCACGCCGCCCACTTCACTGGTGACCTCATCGTTAACTGCGTGACCGGAGATCGGGCAGTTAACTTGTTTGACCTGCTTGGTTGCCACCAATTGCATATTGGCTTTAGTGGAAAACTTTTCCGTTTTCTCTTCAAAGGGGCCGACGCAGCCAGGGCAGCAAAGGAAGATGCGGCCTTCGCGGTAGTCAGCTGTAACATCGGCGTTGACCGCCTTGTTGGAAACGGGACAGGTAATACCCTCCAAATCGGGTTTGTCCTCATCTGCCACCAGGTTGGCAGCGACAACAACGGCGATGACGGCGAAACAAGTGGTGAGGAGACGCGTTTTCATTTTTGTGCCCTTTCTAAAAAGACAAGCAACAGGTCGTTTCAAGCGGTCTCGGTGCCCGATGGGCGACGCTTGAATGTCAGTCAGTGGAGTGGCGGGTTATCGATAATCTCGCCTACTCCGGTCAAGGCCAAATAGCCATTTGTGCCCTATTGTTCGCTAATCGAGACCGAAAAGTCAACCGTACAGCCCAGATTTTGCTATCAATCGGGGTTTAGAGGGGGTCGTTCTGTGGTCTGCTTAACACTACTGCCACGGGCAGGCCCGTTCTTAGACCCCGTATTCAGGCCCGCGGATGGAATTGCTGATGCACCTTTTTCAGCTGCGTGGTGTCCACGTGCGTGTAGATTTGCGTGGTGGTGATATTGGCGTGTCCCAGCATTTCCTGGAGCTGCCTCAAGTCGGCACCGCCGGCGAGCATGTGGGTGGCAAAGCTGTGTCGCATCGTGTGTGGGCTTACCGAGGGAGCGATCCCAGCGCGAGCGGCATACTTCTTGACCAATTCCCAAATGGCTTCGCGGCGCAATCGCAACCCTCGCCGTGATAACAGCAGCCAGTCCGGAGTCGTGGGGGCGTTGGCTACCAGTCGCGGGCGCTCGTCTTTCATGTACAGCTTGATCGCGTCAATCGCGGACGGATTGAGCGGCACTAACCGCTGTTTGTCTCCTTTGCCGTGACAAAGGCAAAACGATTCGTCCAGATGAACGTCCATGGTTTTCATGTTCGACAGCTCCGATGCCCGGCAACCAGTGGCGTAGAGCAGTTCGAGCATAACGCGATCGCGTAGGACAAAACTGTCGTATTGTTTGGGAGCGTTAAGAAACTCATTGACGACTTTTGGCGAAAGAACCTCGGGAACGCGTTGCCAGAGGCGTTGGCTGCCGAGCAACTCAGCTTGATTGTCCTTGAGCACCTCCTCGATCTGCAGATATCGAAAAAAAACCTTGAGTGTGACCAGATGTCGCGCGACGCTGGGCGGGGCCAGGTTTTGTTCGTGCAGCCAGGCGGCGTAGTCGGACAGCCTGGCGATCGTGAGTGAGGTGAGGTGCCGTTTGCCTAGCCAGACAGAGAAACGTTTGATGTCCCGTTGGTAGGCCGCAGTTGTGTTCTCGGCCAGGTGACATTCGGACCGCAGGTAATCAGTGAACGGGCCCAGCCACCGAATTGCTTCGTTCGGCGCCGCACGGGCGCGGGATTTTACCAGTTTGCGCTTGTTTACTGCCATGGATCGTTGACTGACATTGACTGATCTCTGCGTTGGCCTGCTTAAGTGAATTCGGATTCTTTGGACATTCGGCTCCACCTGAACTGCCCAATGTCCGAAATAGTCCAAGAATACGGCGTCTCCGCGACCGGATCGTATTGATTTGATGTACGGAATCGAGTTTATTTGGGACGTTGGTGACAATTCTCATGCTGGCAGTCCTTTTCCTGGTGGCCGATTTGCCCATGGAAACGAGATGCCCGTCCACCTGGATGAAGATCGAGCGGAGCAAAAATCATGAACATTTTAGTAACCGGCGGTGCCGGCTATGTCGGCTCGCACGCCGCGCGGCTGTTGGACGAGGACGGGCATGACGTTTGGGTCTATGACAATTTATGCAAGGGGCACCGTCAGGCGGTGCCGAAGGGGAAACTGATTGAAGGAGAAGTCGCCGATCGTGAAAAATTGATGTCGGTCTTTAAAGAGAAAAGCATTGAGGCGGTGATGCATTTCGCGGCCTTTGCGGAGGTGGGCGAATCGGTCACCAAGCCTCACCTGTATTACCAAAACAACGTCGTCGCCGCCCTATCCCTGCTGGAGGCCATGCGAGCCGCGAATGTCGGACGATTTGTGTTCTCCAGTACGACGGCTACCTACGGCGAACCTGAAAAGATTCCGATCACCGAGGAGGAGGATCAAAAGCCGATCAATCCGTACGGTTTCAGCAAACTCGTCATCGAAAGGGCGCTGGCTGATTATGCTCGAGCTTACGGATGGGGTTATGCAGCTTTGCGTTATTTCAATGCTGCCGGCGCGTCACCTTCGGGAGAGATCGGAGAAGATCACGACCCTGAATCGCATTTGATTCCGATTGTGCTCCAAGTTGCGCTGGGCCAACGTGACAAGATATCGATCTTTGGCGACGATTATCCAACGCCTGATGGCACCTGCATTCGCGATTACATCCATGTGAACGATTTGGGGGCCGCGCACCTCAGCGCTCTGGAGAAACTGGAACCGGGCCGAGGGCTGTGCTTGAATTTGGGGACTGGGCGGGGAACCAGCGTTCGCGAGATTATCGACGCTTGCCGCCATGTGACTGGTCAAACAATCTCCGAACAAGTGACTGAACGTCGACCGGGCGATCCGCCGGAGTTGGTGGCGGATTCGTCGAAGGCCCAGTCGGTATTGGGTTGGACACCCCAGTTTATCGATATCCAGTCCATTGTGGAAACTGCCTGGCGTTGGCACGAGAGCCATCCGAACGGATACGGCGATCGTTGAATTGTGCCCATGCAACAGATCGTTATTGAAAAACCTTATGAGTTTATTGCGCCTCATCGTGGCACGTGGTGGCCGTGGTGTATTCAACAGCTGCGTTTGGTTGACAAATACCTTCGAAAAAACTACGGCGTCGAATCGTTCGAATGTCGAAATAGTCACCGACTAAACGATTCCCTGGCCGCGGGACATGGGATTCTGCTGACCCCGAATCACTGTCGACCCTGTGACGGCCTGGTCATGGGCTTCTTGGCTCGGCAAGTTCGCTGCAACCTGTTCGCGATGGCCAGCTGGCATTTGTTCCACCAGGACTGGTTCACGGCGTGGGCGATTCCGAAAATGGGTGGCTTCAGCCTCTATCGTGAGGGAATTGATCGCCGGGCCATCAACGAGGCGGTTGGCATTCTGGAGACTGCCGAGCGACCGCTTGTCCTGTTTCCCGAAGGCGCCGTCTATCGGACTAACGACCAGTTGCAGGCGTTGTTGGATGGCGTGGCATTTATTGCTAGATCCGCTGCCAAGCGACGCGCTCGCTCGACGCCAGGCGGCAAAGTGGTGATTCATCCCGTCGCTATCAAGTATTTTTTTCAAGGCGAACTGCGCGCCGCGGTGGAACCGGTGCTAACGGATATCGAGCATCGGCTGACATGGCGTCCGCAAGATAAACTGCCACTGGCCGAGCGGATGACGAAGGTCGGTCTGGGTTTGTTGGCGCTGAAGGAAATCGAGTTTTGCGGCCGGGCTCAAATTCAGAAATTCGAACTAAGATTGGCCATGCTCATTGACCACTTGCTCGACCCACTCGAAGACGAATGGTTCGGACGCCGGCAAGATGATGAGGTGGTACCGCGCGTCAAAAACCTGCGCATGAAGATCATGCCCGACATGGTTCGAGGCGAAGTCGGACCGCAGGAACGGTCCCGACGCTGGACTCAATTGGAAGATATTTACTTGGCGCAACAGGTAGCCAGCTACCCGCCAGATTATCTTACCGAGCGGCCTAGCATCGATCGCTTGTTGGAAACGGTCGAACGATTCGAGGAAGATCTTACCGATCAGGTGCGAACGCATGGATCGCTCAAATGTGTATTGGACGTCGGCGAGGCGATCGAAGTTGGGGTCAAGAGGGATCGTCAGGCAGACGAAGATCCCTTGATGGTGCAGATTGGCAGTGATCTGCAGGGGATGCTGGATGAATTGGCCAAAGAATCGCCGACCTGGGAGGAGTAAGATTCCTATTCGCTTTCGATTTCCCGAATCTCAATGTCGACCATTAGATCGCCAGCCAATCCTTCCAGATGCTCACTCAATTGCCGGATGGTCAGGTCTGGCGGAAGTTTGAGTTGTGCGACTGCCTTAAAGATCATGCCACCGCTCATCGGGGCGCTGGAGAATTGAGTTTCGAACTCCTCGACGTTGACGCCCTTTTCAGCCAGGACATGGGTGACATCGCGCACGATTCCTGGACGATCATTCCCGACCAGGTACAACGCCACTGGCACCCAGCCACTAACGGCTGAAGTCTCCACATCACGTTCGGAAATGACTCGCAAGCCCTCGGACTGCAAGGCGGCCAAGGAGGACATCAGAGCTTGAACATTTTCTTCCGGCACTTCGACGTGGACGATGCCCGCGAACTTGCCACCCAAATGGGCCAGGCGGCTTTCCAGCCAGTTTCCGCCGCCGGCGGCCACGACTTCAGCCAGGGAATCAACCAAACCAGGGCGATCGGTGCCGATGATCGTAAGAACGAGCGAGGATTTGGGTGCGGGGTCGGTCATTCAATAGACTCCCACGGTGGTCGATGACGCAAAACCGTGAAACGGCCGCACTCCGCTAACTCCATCCCACGGATACTTCTCATGCGGCGGTTCCCGTTCACCTTCGTCGCGCTCCAAAAATCCGGGTATGAAAAACTCTTTCGTCAAGGTGATCAGCTTGACGCGACCGGTTTCGCTGTAGGCGACTAATTCGTTGGGGTCGTCAAAGGAGACGACCTCCGTGTAGGCGCGCGGGAGAGGCGCATGGTAGGTGATCTTGTATTGGTTCTCAGCGGAAACCGGTTCGCTGCATGCTAACCCCATAAGTGTATTTCCATACGTGGGGGTTATGTAAATGCCGCTCACCTCCGGAGGGCCGCCGAAGAGTTCTTCCACTGCATATCGAGTCCATTGGGGCGTGAATTCCGTGCCGCCGGAAAATATTCCCGTGATGCCGGCCTCGCCCAGGCTGGTTCCGCGATCTTCCAACGCCAATGCCAGACCATCCAACAATTTAGGAGTCGTGAACATGCACTTGATATCATGCCCGGCCGTCAGCACCGTGATGGCCTGGTCGAGACAGTGCTGCTTGTAAGCTTCCAGGTGATCCATCCACCCTTTCTTGATCAGTTTGACTACCCAACGTGGGTCGAGGTCGATGCAGAAACAGATTCCGCCGCGATACTGACACAGATGCTCAACCGCCAACCGCAATCGTCGCGGTCCGCTGGGCCCGAACATCAACCAGTTGGCCCCGCGGGGAAAGTACTCGTTAGGAAGGGTCTCGCTGAACATTTCGTAATCGATACGAAAATCGTCGATGACCACCCGGCTTTTGGGAATCCCTGTGGTACCTCCCGTTTCAAACACGTAGACAGGACGATCAGCCAAGCCCTGCGGGATCCAGCGGCGCATCGGGCCACCTCGCAACCACTCGTCTTCGAATAGCGGAAACTTCTTGAGATCCTCGTAGCCTTTGATTTCGGTAAGCGGATCAAACTTGAGCTGGCTCCGTTTCTCCAGCCAAAACGGGCAACCGGTCGACTCGTGGAAGTGCCACTGGACCGTTTCGCAGGTGTGCTCGTCCAATTGGCTGCGCGCGGCGGAAATTCTTGCTGGATCAACCTCGTGGGTCGGCTGCGTCGGTGCGTTCATCAAATTGACTTTTTGACTTGGATCATGCTGGCAATTCTGGAGGGTACTTGGGCGCTTTGGCGCACCCTTCAATCAAACGGGACTTGCCCTTCGCTGGCAAGTACGGCATGGCCGTTGATCGCTGAAATAAGACCCGTTCCGGGTCAGCGATCGGCCTCGCCCTGTCATGGCCAGCGATTGGAAAATTTTATGGATTAACTAGACCTTTCTGATTCTGCTGAATTGGCAGTCGCCAAACAACCGATAAACGAGACGAGATGTGATAATTTTTTTCAGTCTTCACCAGGGTGGGCGTCCTTTATGCCAAATTGGCCCCTCACTGCTGGCCTGCTAATATCGGGCTCGTTTGCCGCAGGTTACGCGCTGTTGCTGGCACTAGCAACCTACGAAAACCGCCGTTTTTCGCGCAGTCACAGCCGTTCACCGACTAACGGTGTTCTCCCCTGGCAGCGGATTGCCTTGATAGCTCCGTGTAAAGGCCAGGACCACAGCTTCCAGGAGAACCTGCGACATTTGTTTCAGCAGGACCACCCAAATTACAGCTTGATCTTTGTCGTGGAAAGTGAGCGGGACGAGGCGGTTCCAATCATACGCAAACTGTGTTCCGAGTATCACCAGACACCGTCGCGGCTGGTCGTCGCGGGACGAGCGATCGAAAGCGGGCAGAAAAACCACAACTTGTTGGCCGCGATCGACCAATTGGAAGACGAATTCAACGTCTACGCCTTTGTCGATTCCGATGTCCAGCCTGATAGCAATTGGTTGCGTTCGTTGGTATTCGGTCTTGAGAAGGAAGGTATCGGGGCAGTCACCGGGTATCGTTGGATGATCCCGACACGTAACTCTCTCGTCAATTTGATTGTCTACGCGATCAATAGTGCCACCATCGCCTTGATGGGTTCGGGCCGCCATATGTTGATCTGGGGTGGCTCCTGGGCCATTCGCCGAGAAGTTTTCGAAGGGATCGGACTTCGTAGCGCCTGGTGCGGCACGCTCTGCGAGGATCTTGTTGCCAGCCGCGCTTTGCGAGCCACCAATCTGGGTACCGTTTTCGCACCGCGATGTGTCGTCACCACCGAGTTTGACCTGGCAGCCTCTGGGGCCTGGGAGTTTCTCCACCGCCAATTCTTGTTGGGGCGTCGATACAGCGGGGGACTTTGGCTGCTTTCACTGATATCACTCGGCCTTTTTCAGATCGGGCTTTGGGGTTGTCTGCTGGCAGGGATCTACATGTTGGCCCGCCAAGAGACACGAGGTTGGTGGGCCCTGGGTGCTTTTGTTTCGATTTATGGGGTGACCTGCCTTCGGCATTGGTTGCGTCAGGACCGTGCGCGTACGCATTTGCCTCGGCGGACGGCAGAGCTGCGAACGGCTGGCCTTTTCGACATCTTTTTGGGACCGCTAGCGGGTGTCGCCCAGCTCGTGGTGATGCTGAGCTCGGCTTTGATCTCGTCCACTTGTTGGCGGGGGATTCGCTATTTTGTGGGGCCGGGAGGTCGTGTATTGTTCCTCGGCCGGACGGTTGATAAATCGATCGCTACTGACTCGGTTCCCGAAGTGGTGCCACTACCGCAACGACGAGCCGCCTAGTCGCGCGCCGTGATTGAGTCACTTATCTGACAAGGAAGCCATCCATGCACGTTGTTCTCTGGGATACGCGACGCAACGATATTCAAAAGGATTTTGCGGGGGGCCTCGGCATGGGCTTGTATTCCGGCCAGGGAGGGGCCAGAGGTCGGCAGATTCGGCGATGGTTCATGCGGGACTATCGACCGGTGGCAATGAATTTTGCCTTTCTGGCTGCGATCTTCAAACGGCTTGGTCATACGGTCGAGTACTCGTTGGACGAGGTACCGACGGCGGATCTTTATATCTTCAATCCAGGGTTGATCACGCTCGGATTGGAGATCGCCGAGATGAAAACAATTCTGCAGAAGAACCCCAGTGCCCAAATCATTGTGACTGGAAAAACCGCCTACGCGCTGACCGAGGCCTTCGCAGGGATCAACGTCAAAATTGCCAAAGGCGAGGCAGAGCAGCTGTTGTGGAAATTGGATGACGTTTTGAATAGCGACCAGCAGGTGGTGGATGTGGGAACCGTTCAGGATCTTAACCAGTTGCCTTATTGTGACTGGTCACTTTTCTCCTATAAAAAGTTTTCTGCCAAATTCGACTTCACTCGCTTCCCCACCGCGTACATTCAGCAAAGCCGAGGGTGCACTTTCACCTGCAATTATTGTCCCTACATTATCATCGAGAATAAAACTCGATTCCGTGATCCGGAATTGGTCGCCGATGAGATTCGCTATCAGTCGGAAAAGCTGGGTTTTCGGTCGTTCAAGTTTCGTGACCCGCTGTTTGGATTGGATCGTAAACGTGCGCTAAAGATGGCCGAGGAGGTGCGCAAGCTGCCCCGAAAAGTGCAATTCTCGATCGAGGGGCGAATTGATTTGCTTCACGAAGAAGTTCTGCGTGAACTCAAGAGCGCGGGACTGACCAGCATTACCGTTGGTGTGGAGTCGCCGGATGCAGAAAAGCTGAAACGTTACAAGCGACCCCCAATTCAGGATCAGAAACAACGCGATTTCATCCGATTGACTCGCCGTCTTGGACTGCGCACCGTCTGCCAGTTCTTGGTCGGCTTTCCTGAAGACACCAAGGATAGCATCCTGAACGTGTTGCATTACGCACGGGTGTTGAACCCGACCGTGGCGAATTTCAACGTCGTTACGCCGTATCCCGGTACGGAGTTCTTCGGCAAGGTTAAGGACCAGATCGCCCACTTCGACTTTTCCAAATACAACGAATACACGCCGGTCATGAAGTACCACCATCTGACCGCCGATCAGGTTGCCGAATACCACTCCAAGTGCTTCACGAAATATTACTTTCGATCACGCTGGTTGAAAGAAAACGCGCACCTGTTATGGCCCGTGTTGCAGCGCTTTGGGATCGGTCTAGGACCAGGCAAAAATGAAAGCAACGATCCGGAATTCGAAGTGGAAGCGACCACACCCGCTCCGACTCTCAGTCTGCCAATTGTCGATTTGGCCGAAGTATCGAACTGCGAATCGAGTGGTTTGCAGCGCCGGGCTGCGTAAATCACCTGACGTGATTTAACAGAACTGACCGCCAATCAGCCCGAGAAGCAATCAGCTTGAGGAGCTATTGGCCATATTGGCAGCGCTACCCAGTTGCGATAAGACTTGCAGTACCCCGTTGAGGTGCGCGAGGCGGGGACCGAAACGATCCACGAATTCGTTCATCAAAAACTCACCTTCCAACAAGCCCTCGGCGTTGTCGGTGATTTCTTCTGTGAGGCTTTCCAAGAACTCCGTCTGTACATTGCTAAGCGTTTCGGCGGCCGCACGACAACGACGGGCCAAACCTGGGTTCGATTCTTTCCACTGACCGAGTTCGTTGGCGCGTTGCTTTTGTGCGGCCGTGGTTTGTTGGATCAATTCTTCCAGTAACTCATTATGACGAGCCTGCGTCGCGACCATTTGACGCAATAGCAAGGCGACTTCGCCGAGGCCGTCCGAAGATCCTTGTCCCGAATCGACCGTCGATTGGGTCGAGACGTCAATGTGCGTAAAAAAAGGACTCGGTTGAGAATTACGACTCATCGTAGAAAAACCTCCAGGGTGCTAGCAATTTAAAATTCACTCATCCGCCAAGCCCTTAGTATAAGCCGCTAGCTAGGGCCGCGTCTACCGAGTTAAAGTCTTTTTAGGCGTAAACCGATTTATAACATGGCGGGCTATGGGGCGTGAGGCCAGATGGTTCCACCGTTAGTTGCCCTTGTTTTCGGCACAATCCCCTTTTGAGATGCCATGCTCAGCCGCCAACCTGCAATGGAACCAACCGTCGGTTTTTTGACGGTCATCGAGAAAGATGGGGCTGGCTGGTTGGGTGGTTATCTGGTTCTCAACCAGCGCGCTCGTCCGGTCGAATTCCACTGCACGGCCCCGATCAAACCGAACCGGGCCCAGGAGATCTTATACGGGCCGACGTTGCGACCTTTCGTCTATGGCGAGCAGATCGGCACGACGTTGATTCAGAAAGCCAAGTCCAAGCCGCAATTGATTTTCACCGATACCGCCCCAGCGATGTCTGCACGCGATCTGATCAAGACACCTATCGGTTTGGTTGGCTTGCCAACGGCTAAGCAGCCGTCCGAGCCGGGCGACATTAACACCTCGCATCGATTGGACGGTGCTCACTCGACAACTCTTTCAGAACCTCATTGGGTTTACGTCCAGTTGGGTGAGAACGAGATAACGTTGCAGCCGCAACATGCGGACGACCAGGCGTTGATTGTCCGCCACTGGACGGAAATGGAGTTGCAGCTGGATCTCAGCGAGCCTTTCGAGCGAGTTCATCAAGCGTTGGCCGAAGCTTACCAAGATGCTTGATGTTGCCGAAACCTCCTTCATCAATCGCCCCTTCGACAAGCCTCGGTTCCGCGGATCTCATCACGCCGGTCCAGCTCTATTCCAGCGGGTGGGACCAGGCGATAAGGCGATTGCCAAAGCTTTCCACGAATTCGACGACACATCTACACGCCACGCCTGACTGCGTCTCGGTGTCATTCCAGCCGACGCGATTGAAGACACACGGTTTTGTCTTTACGCCGTCCGCTGCAGGCGCTTCCGTGGCAACGCCTCGCAGCGCCGCCACAGCAGCCCGGGCCGGTGGTCCACCCTCTTCGCCACAGGGGCGTTCGACGCGCACGCGGATTAAGCCGCCCAGCGACGTCATTAAACTGCAAGACCGTCTGTTTTATATGCTGCAGCCGCCACTGGAATCGATCTTGAATTCGGAATCGCTGTCGTTTCCCTGTCAACCGTTTCCGTACCAGTATGAAGGGATAGCCTTTCTTTATCCTCGTTTCGCGGCGATTCTTGCTGACGAAATGGGATTGGGAAAAACCATGCAGGCGATCACCGCGGTTCGATTGCTGTTAAGGGCCGGCGAGGTGCGGAGCGTGCTATTGGTTTGTCCAAAACCGTTAGTCACGAATTGGCAGCGAGAGTTCGCGCTTTGGGCTCCCGAAGTGCCGCTGGATGTGATCAGCGGCCAACAGCATCGACGCCGCTGGCAGTGGCTGGAAACGCAGGTTCCCGTCAAAGTGACCAACTACGAGCTGTTAGTGCGCGATCGCGAGTTGTTAGAGAATTCGAGCCTCCATTTTGACCTCATGGTGCTGGACGAGGCGCAACGCATCAAGAATCGGTCGAGCACCACCAGCCAGGTAGTACGTGGCATTGGGCGGAGTCGAAGTTGGGCGCTGACTGGAACACCGATCGAGAACAGCGTCGAAGATCTGGTTGGCATATTCGAGTTTCTGTCGCCCGGTTCGCTCAGTGCGGAAATGGAGCCGCGCCGTATGGCCAAAAAGGTAGGCGACTACATTATCCGCCGCACCAAAGACAAGGTGTTGGATGACTTGCCTCCCAAACTGTTTCGCGATGCCAACGTGGATCTAACTCCGGCTCAACAAACCACCTATAAAATGGCTGAGCAACAGGGAGTGATTGAGCTGAGCGAACTGCGTGAAGGGATTACGATCCAGCACGTGTTTGAATTGGTATTACGGCTGAAACAGATTTGCAATTTCGATCCAAAGACTGGCGAGAGCTGCAAATTGGAGCGACTGGCCGCGGACTTGGATGAGGTTGCTGCCAGCGGAAAAAAGGCAATTGTATTTAGCCAATGGGTGAAAACTTTGCAGCGGCTCGATCAGTCGTTGGCCCATCTCCGCCCGCTGCAGTATCATGGAAAAGTCGCCATGGGACGTCGAGATTCCGTCTTGCGGGAGTTTAAGGAGGATGCAACGCGACACGTGTTGTTGATGAGCTACGGTGCTGGCAGCGTCGGACTGAATCTGCAATTTTGCGAATATGTGTTTCTATTTGATCGCTGGTGGAATCCCGCTGTCGAGGACCAGGCCATTAACCGTGCCCATCGTATTGGTTCCGCTGGGCCGGTCACGATCACCCGCTTTCTGGCCATCGGAACCATTGAGGAACGCATCGACGAAGTGTTGCAGCACAAACGGGCAATCTTCGACGCCGTGTTGTCGCACGCGGAAACCGGCAAGAGCCTTGGTTTGACGCAGCACGAGATCTTTGGGCTGTTCAATCTCCAGCAGCCACCGCCCAGCGGCTCGAACGCGGCGTGAGAGCCCTCAGCCGGTCGTGTCTTGACATCGTTTTTCCGCTATAACGGAATCTTGGCAACAAGAGCCGACACCTATCATTGGCCTTTGGGAGAATTTGAGCATGAGCGACGAAGTTTTGGGCGCACGAAGAAAGGCGCTGGAAGAGTCGTTTTTTCATCGCGTAAATCAAGAGTTGCTGGAAAACATCAGAAACGAAAGCGGCAAAGAGCTCAAGCGAGAGGATCTCGCGTCGGCCTCGGGTATCGAGGACAGAGCCGTCTTGGATCATTTTGTGGAATTAGGACTGACCGTCGAAACCGTGGCGGCGATAGCGATCGTTCCGCTGGTCCAAGTTGCCTGGTCCGATGGCAAGCTGGATGATAAGGAACGCCACGCCGTTTTGTCGGCCGCCGCGCAATATGGTATCGCCTTTGGTTCTTCCGCCCGCGACCTGTTGTCGCATTGGTTGGAGGAACAACCCGCGGCTTCACTTGGCGAAGCATGGCACGAATACATCTCCGCCGTGGTCGCTGAGTATCCTGCCAGCACGATTAATTCCATAAAATCCGGCTTGCTCGGGCGCGCACGGGACGTCGCGGAAGCCTCCGGCGATGTTCTCGGCCTAGGCACTAAGATTTCCAGTTCCGAGGAGGCGGTATTGGCCGAGTTGGAGAAGGCCTTTGGCACTGGATGATCTGAGTTGAATGCAATTGGCTCCACTTACGAATACGACGTCCTGGTTGTCGGTGCCGGACACGCTGGCACCGAAGCCGCCCTGGCCGCCGCGCGCCTGGGCGCCCAAGTGGCACTGCTGACCACGAATCTCGACACCGTGGGCCAAATGAGTTGCAACCCAGCCATCGGTGGCGTTGCCAAGGGACAGATTGCCCGCGAGGTCGATGCGCTGGGCGGTGCCATGGGTTTGGCCATCGATAAAACGGGGATCCAGTTTCGTTTGCTCAATCAACGCAAGGGGCCGGCCATGCACAGCCCCCGAGCCCAGGCAGACAAAAAAGCGTATCAGCAAGAAATCAAACGCATCGTCGAAGTACAACCGAACCTGGCCCTGCGACAAGAATCGGTAGAAGATATTCTTGTCGAGCGCCGCACTGGCGGGCAGCACCGGGTTGTCGGCGTCCAGGTTCGCGGCGGAGCTACCTACCAGGCCCGCGCTGTGATTCTTACGACCGGCACGTTTCTGCAGGCTATCATGCACACCGGCGAGGCCAAAGCCAGTGGCGGTCGGGCTGGAGAAGCAGCGACCAACGGCATCAGTGGTGCACTACTTCGTTTAGGATTTGAATTGGCCCGATTCAAAACCGGTACCCCGCCGCGAATCAATGGCCGTACCATCGATTTTCAGCAATGTGAAATTCAACCAGGTGACGAGCACCCTCAGGCATTTTCCTATCTCACGGATCGGTTGGACGTCGAACAACTGCCCTGTTGGATCACCTACACCAACGAGTCCGTACATCAAGTGATTCGTGACAACCTCGAGCGAGCACCGATGTACAGCGGTCAGATCACGACCACTGGGCCGCGCTATTGCCCATCCATCGAAGATAAAGTGGTGCGGTTTGCGGACAAGTCGCAGCACCAATTGTTTCTAGAACCTGAAGGCCGCCATACTCAGGAGTACTACGTCAACGGGGTTTCGACCAGTCTTCCTCGTGACGTGCAAGACGAAATGCTCCGCCGCATACCCGGTTTGGAAAATGCCCAGGTGATGCGTTATGGCTATGCTGTGGAGTATGACTTTTGCCCGCCGCAACAACTTCAACCGTGGTTGGAAACCAAAAAGATTCGTGGGTTGTTCTTCGCGGGGCAACTCAATGGTACGACCGGTTATGAGGAAGCCGCAGCGCAAGGTTTAATGGCGGGAGTCAACGCCGCCCTGTTGCTGCGTGACGAACAACCATGCGTGCTGTCGAGGAACGAGGCCTATATCGGTGTGTTGATCGATGACCTGGTCACCAAAGGTGTGGACGAGCCGTATCGGATGTTTACTAGCCGCGCGGAATACCGTCTAAGGCTTCGGCAGGACAATGCAGACCGACGGCTGACGCGCATGGCTGCCGGCTTGGGGTTGGTTGATCGTCACCGATTAACACGATTGGAAAATAAGGAAGTGGAAATCGAGCGCGTCATGCACCTTCTCGAATCGACTCGGGCAGCTGAGGGAAGTTTGGCAAAACAATTAAAGCGTCCAGAGGTTACCTGGGGAACCCTGTCGGACCAATATGCGGATCTGCGCAC
>Ga0310120_10001613_pt1 | contig 16928 bp, 14 predicted proteins | sample CB27_AW_983_MG_FD_203506 | JGI IMG/M metagenome (GOLD analysis project Ga0310120, IMG submission 203506) | Marine microbial communities from Western Arctic Ocean, Canada - CB27_AW_983 | ecosystem: Environmental > Aquatic > Marine > Oceanic | place: Canada: Western Arctic Ocean | collected...
CACTGTTGTAGGTGGGGCGTGAAGTACAGCATCTTCTTCTAATTCAGGTTCGACGTTCCGGAGACTGACGCCGACAATCAGGGCAACCCAGGGAACCGCGGCCAACCCATGGACCCATATTGCCGCGGGCCATCCTGCCAGCAGTGGCACCGTTGTGAGCCGCGGGTTGGTTTCCAATGTGTACCACCCCTGCATTCCAAAGCCGGAATCCCATGCCGCAGCTTGTACAAAAATCGGCACGAAGACCACAGAAGCCAGCAGCAACGCGGCAACATACCGACCAGGCATATTCGTTTTCACGATCGCCACAGCACAAAAAGTTCCCACAGGAATCGCTATGGCAGACGCGCCAAATGCCAGCCATGCCGTGTTGGCCAACAAACCAGCCAAACGGGGGTCCCCCCAACGCAACACCACCAATAACAGCCAGGCCAACACCGCCAGGCCAATCGCACGACCGATCAACGACAAGGAGGGAACCATCTCTGGTAGTCTACGTAGTCAGACGGGGTTTCGGGAACTGGGAGAAAACATAACTGCCATCGTCAGTCACCTTTGCACGGATTTTTGACACCCTGGAAAGAGTTGTGTTTAAATGCCTGTCATGCTATCCTACAGGACAGTGCAGGGATTGGGTCGGGATTGCCGGATGCTAGTCTATCTCCTGCCCCCGACTAGGTCCGATCGTTGTCGAATGCTGGGCAAAACCTTCAACCGGGTTGAGACCCTCGCCTGCGTGGTTGGCTTGATGGAAATGCTCCTATCGGGTCGATTCGCTTCTTTGGCATCGGTTGGCAAGAACTTCCGCTGGGAATTACCTGATCCGATGGAACTGATCATCGACACTTCGGCAACAGAGTTCTGAGGCACCCGAAAGTGGCGTCGTGCTGGCTGTTCCAGGCCGCTTGCTTTCAGCAAGTGATTAGTCTGACTGTCGTCGCCGCTGTGCGCAGAGTTCGAACTGTCTGAAGAAAGCGACTGATCATGGGAATTGAAGTCGAATGCCCACATGGGCATATCTTCCGCGTGAAGGACAAGTACGCCGGTCAAAAGGGCCTCTATCCCCAATGCGAGGGGCAAGTCGTTGTCCAAGTGCCCGACGTGTTGTCGGCTAAGGAAACCAATCGCGCTTATCGTCGGGCTATTATTGGCCAGCACCGAGCCGAACATCCTGTGGCGGGACCAGATTCCTCAATATTTGACAACCCGCAGGAAGAATCGAGCGATACCAAGAAAGGCCTGCTGGGATCTTCGGTAATTCGTCATCGGGTGAAGTGCACCCGATGTGGTGAGGCGGTACCAATGTGGTTTGCAAAGTGCCCATTATGCGGCGAATTTCTCCAACACTGATTTCCTTGCTGATACCGCCGACTTTCTCCTGTCTCACCAGGTCACCCGGAGAGCGGACCTTTACCTCTGCTCGGGCGACGAGCGACAAGTCGGCAGTCAACCCGTGGCGAAATGCACCCTCAAGTTGCAAGTCACACCAGCGATGCTAGCGACCCGGCGGAGCAAATTTTTTCTGCCACAACTAAAACAAACTCTCCTGGCAACACCTATCCGGGATAGCCTCCAAAGTGATGGTCTGATAAAGTCCCCCTTGTTTTTCTGGGAGATCGGCGCCGAAACGGTCGATCCACACCCAGGAACAGGCTCTTGGGTAACTCTTGCAATATGCCACCGATGTCCAAACGATCGGCCACTTTACGATCCGCACTTGCGATAGTCTGTCTCTCTGCAGGAGGCGGTTGCACGACGGTCCCTTCGTGGGCCAAGTTCTGGCCTTTGGTATCGGCCAACCACTCCACCTATCGCACGCCGCAGATGCGAATCGATGCGATTCGTGAATTCGCCTCCCGTTCCACCGGAACCGACTCCGAAGACCAGCGCAAACTTGCCAATCAGCTAGCCCGCCAGATCCAAATCGAGCCCGATCCATTCGTGCGCGAGATCATCATCGAAACCATTGCCAATTTTCGCACACCGCTAGCACAACAAGTTCTCCAAGCAGGCTTGCGCGATGAAGAATCCGCCGTCCGGATCGCTAGCTGTCGGGCGTTGGGAGCCCAGGGAGACCCCGGGGCAGTTAAAAACCTCGGAAGAACCCTTCGGGCAGACAACGATCAGGACGTTCGGCTCGCTGCAGCTGAGGGCCTGGGCGGGATCAAGACACCTGATTCGATTCAGGCCCTGTCCATTGCCCTGGAAGATCAAGACCCTGCTTTGCAGTTCGTGGCGGTCGAATCACTCAAATCGGTCTCGGGGCAGGATTTTGGTGGCGACGTACGGGCCTGGCGGCAATACGCCACCGGCCAGGACCCGGCCATCCGAGAACGCCCTGTTTCGCTCGCCGAGCAAATTCGCAAAGTCACCCCATTCTAACGGGCTGCGAAAGATGGTGAATCTGGGTCGGTGACGTTCTCTTAAGTCACCCACTTTCCGTTCTCGGGCACCAACTTGCCCGATGAAACCTGCCTGAATTGGCCCTAGTTGGCTGGTTTGCAGCCCAGACCGTTTGATTCTTTTGATTTTTTGACCGCCGTCGCCCGATATCCAGTCTAGGGGAGACACTTTGATTCTCCCGAATGTGTTGTGCGCTGGTCACCCGGAACAAAGGTTAACTTTTTTCCCGTGCTAGCCGTGCGTCCGGATCGTACCGTAAAGCAGGCTAGGTAAACGACTCACCATGCCGACTGATAGCAGGCAGACAGAACAATCCACACCGTCCAGGACACGATGGGGCCCCGGAGAGCTCTCCTGCGGTAAAGATTCGCACACCCTGCGGAGTGCCATCCGGATCATCCTGCTTGGCTGTTGGCTTACCACCTCAAGCCATGTAGCCCATACGGCCAACATTACGACTACGGACTGGTCCATCAGTTCGCCTCCAACACTGACGAGTGAGATTCGACCAGGTAAATTCACCGGTGACGAATCGATCAATAACTTGCTGCGTGCCAAAGAACCCTTGATCAAGACCCCGCCTGCTACGGGACCGTCGGGCCGCTCGAGCATTCGCGTCACCCGCAACCCGAATTGGCAGCCGAACCGTACTGAGACCCACCCGAAACCCACCCCCGGAGAATGGGACGGGTCTGCTCTTCCGGACTTTGAGTTGCGGGATCTCGCAAAACAGCTTGGCACGACGAAAGGGCAAACCGAATCGGCGACCGCCCGCTCTAAAAAGCAACCTGCCAAGAATCTCCAATTCCGGTCTCGCCCCCAACACCAAATCGCTGAGACCGAAGAGCTAAAGATATCGAACGGGGCAACCGCCAGTAGCCGGGCCCCATCCGCATCGGCGCCGGGCACGAATCCTCAAATCAGGGGCGAGCTAGCAAACACGAAATCTTCTCAACCGCCTCGATCGGTCACGGCGGAGCCCAAAATATCTCCAGTGCAGCCACGGCGGTTGGCCCCCGCCAATGTACAGGCAACGCCATTTTCCCAATCCCCGACCGCTTCCACGCTCAGCAAGCTGCGGCAGCAAGCCGAAGAGCCTAGCCCCACGTTTGCAATCGCGCAACTAACAATCCCGCTCACTCGGTATCAGAAACAGGTGCGGAACAAAATTCGGCATGTACTGAAAATGTACTACAAACGCCCACTCAATAGCCGTGATCATGACCCGTGGGAAATTATGCACGGGATGCTGGCCTATGGGGTTTACAGTCGGATATTGCAGGATGGCCCGCGTGGCAATCCCATTACTGCAGTTGGCTGGCTTTGTTACAACCGGCCATGCAAAAACAAGACACTCCTTTATCTGAATAATGACAACGAGTTGCGGGCCCGTTGGGGAGTGGGATTGCAGGGACACTACGGGCAGTTCCTGGCGATGCTGGCCCAATGCCGTGTTACTAACAATTACCCGGTTCGCGTAAACGACAAGCAGTTCGTGGTCAATGACTTGGTTGCTGCAGAGAAGAAGACGTGTCATTCAGGCGAAGAACTTTCCTTCAAGCTGATCAGCCTGATGCACTACTGCCCTTCGGATGTGGTTTGGGTCGACGAACGGGGATCGAAGTGGGATATTCCACGGTTAATTCGAGAGGAACTCAAACAACCGGTCCGTGGGGCACCCTGTGGTGGCACCCATCGCCTTGGTGGGTTAAGCCTGGCGGTCCGCACGCGGCAGATGCGTAACGAGCCGATCGATGGCGAGTATCTCCGCGCCAAGGAATTTGTCGATAAGTATGAGCAATACGCCATGCAGTTTCAAAACTCCGATGGCAGTTTCAGCACGAAATGGTTTCGCGGGGCTGGCAACGAAGAAGACAAAAACCGGCGCATCAAGACCTCCGGGCATATCCTGGAATGGCTGATGTACACGCTCGACGAAGAAGAGCTCTATCAACCTAAGGTAGTCCGTGCCGTCGATTATGTTGCCAGCCTGATGGCCCGCGACTACAACCATGACTGGGAAGTTGGCCCGCTGGGTCATGCAACACACGCCTTGGTGTTGTACGACGAGCGCGTGTTCCAGATACACGACGCGTTGGAGAAAGCGAAACGGACCCCCCGGACCCCCGTCGCTAGACGGAAACGCAGCCAGCGGCAAAGGGCGACCTACGGCAACCCAAAGGTCACCCACGGTAACCCCAGGACACGTCGCTAGTCTGGTTTTCGACCGGTCTTAACGGGTTTAGCCAGGAGCCTGCGCCCGTTTCGGCCCGTTTGGCGTTGCCCGGGCCCGTCCGACTCGCCGCTGGGGCGACTTTGGCCAACGTCCCTATTGTCGGCGACTCCCCTGGTCGATTACGATTGGGGTAGTTTTGGTGCGCACCCCTCTTTTTTGCGATGTGGGTTACCACCCTATCCGCATCGTACCGTTGTCGACTTCAAGGGAAATTTCGAGCCGGCAACTTACATCCTGACCGCAAGCATCCTGACCGCAAATCGGTGGCAGTGATTCCAACGGCCTGGGGGCGCTGCTCGGCACCTTCCAGTTCATGGGACCGAGTACCATGGCCATATCGAAAAAGTTCAGCGATCAGCTAAAAGCATTTTGCGACCAGGCATGTCGTCTGGCCGATCTGCACAATGCCGATGCGATATTGTTCCTCATGGAGAAACTCACGGACTGGCGCCAGCTCCGCAAGGCAACCAAGGGATATATGGTTTTGTTGGCAGGCGATTCGGAAGAAACCTTGTATGGGTCGAGTGAAGCAGACTTCGACACGATTCAACTCAACATGTCTTCGGATGCCCCTGTCTACGAACGCTTGACCCAAGCGCTGCTGGAGGGAGTCGCCGATGAACTACTCCCTGCGGCGGCATGCGTGGTTGCTGTCTATAGCGGTTTTGAAGACCGGGCAATTGATTCGCTCAGCATCATTCGCCTCGGCGAGCACCTGGGGCAGCTAACGGTTCGCGACCTCCGCCAGCTGGAAACACGGGTTCCAATCAGCACACTGAAAACCGTCGTCGATCTGGCGGTACAAATTGGCCGCGAGGGTCGCGAAGGCAAACCGGTCGGCACCCTTTTCACCGTTGGGGACCATCGCAAGGTGCTCTCCAGCTGTCACTCGATGGGGTTTGATCCGATGCGCGGATACAATCGGGTGGAAAGAAATTTGACTGACACCAAGGTTCGCGAAGGAGTGAAAGAAATCGCCCAGATGGACGGTGCATTTGTGATATCGGCAGATGCTACGATCGTCGCCGCAGCGCAACACATCTCGGCTTCCGGATCATCCAACATATCCCTTTCGAAGGGACTTGGCTCGCGGCATTGGGCTGCTGCCGAAATCACACACGCGACCAGCGCGATCGCCGTTACCGTCAGCGCATCGAACGGCACCGTTCGAATTTTTCAAAAAGGCGAAGTGATGCTTCGCATCGAGCCTTTCCGGCGGGCCATGAAATGGAAAGAGTTTGAGTACGAAATGCCAACCGGTCCTTCCGATTGAAAGCCTTGGCATGCTCTAACGACTGGAGGCAGTCACTGGCCAAGGAGACTACAAGGCGATTACCCAAGCTCCCCGCAAAAGACTCCGGGCTCTGCCAGTCCAAACCGACTTGACCGCTTCCCCTCGACCATGAGCAAGTCGAACATGATTGAGGCTCTGCAGCTTGGGACCATTGCCACGGAGCGATCGAATCAGTTGGTCTTGTTGATAATGTCGGCCAGGTGAGTCCGAATCTCATCGATCCGGGCATCATCAAGGGGTTTCATCCCATTTCGCTCGGTGACGTAAAAAACATCGACCACCTGGTCCAAATACGTACCAATCTTGGAAAACTTGATAATGAAACGGAGATTGTGCAATGCGCGGGCCATTTCGTAGAGTAACCCGCGCCGGTCCACCGTAAAAACCTCGATGATCGTGCAGTCTTCTGAAAGGTTGTTATCAATACGTACTTCCTGAGGAAGATTTGCGAGTGCGGCTTCGGCCTCGCGCTGCTGGCGGCCAAAAATTGAACGAAAAGTGGGTGGGTCGCGAGAATCGATCGCGTTGACCAATGCATGACTGATTTGCTGCAACCGGTCTTCGGAGGGAGGCCCCGCTGATTCGGTATCGTGCACGATGTACCGTTGTAAAAGCAAACCTTCTGCAAGTGTCGCTGTTCCGGCGGCAAGGATCTCAATTTCAAGGCTTGTAAAAACGCCAGCCATGCTCGAAAAAATCCCGCGGCCACTACCCTGGTCGACACCAGCAGTGAATTCAATGGTATCGGTTGGGGCATCGTAGCTACCCCACGCACAACCTGATCGCGGTGGCAGACCATGCAAACGCCGAAGCGTTTCGGCAATTTTGTCCGCATGACGGCCAACAACGTAGCTTTCTGGTAACGCGTCAAACTGGAGTTGAAACCATTCTGCGTTCCCATCAGATTCACTAAACTCATCGAGCACTGCCGCGCGAATTGTGCTTCGATGATCGTCGGGGAATCTCTGTTGTTCCGGTTGTAGAACCTGCATCGTGCGGAGGTACAAGTCATTAAGAACCCCGGCCTTCCAGTCGTTGAACACGTCGGGACCTACGGCGGCAAGGTCCGCACAACTCAACAGGTAGAGCATGGTCAGCCGCTCCGGCGTTTGGATCTCCTTGGCAAAACTCTCAATAAGGTCCTGTTGACTCGTGTCTCGACGGAATGCGATATGGGACATCCGCAAGTGCTTGAGGACAAGAAAAGTAATCGTCTCTGCTTCGTCGGCAGGTAAATCCAACCGAGCGACAGTGCTCTGGGCAATCCTCGCCCCAACTTCGCTGTGATCTTCCTCGAACCCTTTTCCCAAATCATGGAGCAAGAGCGCCAGATGGAGCGTTCTTTTCGACGAAAGTTCGCTATAGATTTTTGCCGGTAAATCGGATCGCTCGGCAAAACGTGTTGCTTCCTCAACTGCCCGAATACAATGCTCGTCGACCGTGTATTTGTGGTATTGGTTGAACTGCAACAGACACCGGGCATGGGTGAATTCAGGGATGATTCTCTCCAACACGCCTAAGGCATGGAGCCGCCGTAACAACTCCCCCAACTCGGTTGGATTGGCCAAAATGTTCAGAAAGCGATCGGTCGTTTCGGCATCCAAACCCCGGGAATAATCAGGAGCGGATCGGTAAACCAGGTACCAGGTGTCCTGCGCGATCCACTTGTGGTGAAGTCGAGCGAGATCAACCAGTTTCAGCACTTCCTGAACGCGAGACTTCAGCTTGCCACGCCCGCGACTGGTCGCGCTGATCTCGCGGATCCCAAGTCGATAATCATCATTAATGACCCGACTGAGCACGGGCTCCAACACCCGCGACACCGGCGACGCCGGCGCTACCAACCCGGCGATTCGGTGAGCAAGGGACGACACGTGTTGGGTGGCGTGAAAGTAATCTCGCATGAACTGCTCGGCGGGTAACAACCCGGCAGTGCCGCGATACCCGAATTTAGCCGAGAGACGAACCTGTTCAGGTCGAGTGACGATATCACGACTGGATTTCGCATGAAAATGCATGTCGTTCCGCGCCCTCAACAACAGATTGCGGGCAGAGACGAGCCGGCGGTAGTCAAACTTCGAAATAACCCCCATACTGTGCAGCCGATCGGGTTCGGCAACACCACACTTCACAAACCACAACCAGCGAAGCAAATGCAAGTCGCGCAACCCACCAGGCGAGCGCTTGATATTGGGTTCCAGAAGGTAGACTGATTCGCCGTAATAACGCCGTTCATTCTTTCGGGCTTCGATGAATTCTCGGGATTGCGCCGTGGGTCGCCGGTGAATCATCTTCCTGAAGGCAGCAACGAAATTCTCGTGCAGATCATCCGCTCCGACCAACAACCGCGATTCCAGCAGCGACGTACCGACAAGAGGGTCGTGACGGGCCAATTGAATCGCCTGTTGCGACGTTCTTACACTTTGCCCCAATTGTTCACCGGTGTCGTAAATATCCTGGCTCAAGCGTGTGACGAAGTCGGTGATCGCAGAGTCGGTCCCACCGCTATACAAGATCATCAAATCGATGTCTGAATAGGGTGCCAGCTGCCTTCTCCCATAGCCACCGTGGGCAACCAGGGCAATTCGACGACGAATTTGGTCGGCCTCGTGGGGTGTCAAGTCTCCAAGGGCGGCATCATAGACCTGTCCAATTGTGGCGTCGACCAGGGCGGTCATCCTTGCGCACACCTTGACACCCGTCCCACCCCGATCGTGAAAATTGTGATTTTTTCTCCGGCCATCCGCAAGCTGCTGCCGTGCAGTCAAGATGCTCGGACGAAGACGAGATGCCATAGCATCACCGGTCGGGGAGGAATTCGCTGACGGCGCGATAACGAACTGCAAGAGGGAAGATAAAGGTCGCGGGGCAGCAACGCGGCTGGCTGGCCAGGGGCAAACCAACCCACCACAACGCGTCTTGAGACCTCGGCGTCACGCAACACTGTGGACGAAATTTTAAAGCGCCTCAGGACCTGTTTCGCCTGTGCGAATACGGATTGTTTCCGACAGGTCCGATACAAATATTTTTCCATCACCGATTTGACCGGTTTGTGCCGACTTGACGACCGTATCAAGGACCGCCTGCAGGCGACCATCATCGATGGCGATCTCTAATTTCACTTTCGGCACAAAGTCAACCGCGTACTCCGTTCCCCGATACATTTCGGTGTGGCCCTTCTGGCGCCCGAACCCACGAACTTCAGTAACGGTCATGCCGACCACTCCCTGCTCGCTCAGTACGTTCTTTACCTCTTCAAGTTTGAAATGGCGGATAATAGCTTCGACTTTTTTCATCGCCTTGGCTCCCTAAAAGTTAGCTGCTTAAGACTCCCAGCCAACAGGTAACATGCTGCGGAGGGGGAAAGTCATGTAGATTTCTATAGGACATGCTAACACAGTAAGCCTATCTCGCCTACGTGTTACGATGGTCGCCCCCCGGGGCTTACTTCGTGATAAGTTAGAATCTTCGTGATAAGTTGGAATTCAGCGTCGATTAAATGTGATCCTCTTCACCGTGAAAGTCCGTGTCGAGCCCTTGGATCTACTCCTGAGTTACCCAGATTCCTAGGCTCGCATCCGTAATGTTCAAGAAGATGAATGTGACCTCAATACCGTATATCCAGACAAATATCTAAATGACGAACACGGCGGCAATTTTTCCAGGCACAAGATTACCACCTTCAATCAAGCCAAGTTTCTCACCTTCGGCAATCTGCCAGCAGGGTCGCACGGCTCTCTCTGGACGTCAAGATACCCCACCAACCATTCAATGGTAAATAGGGCAGCAGACCAGGGGGCCCTACCAATATACGGACCAGGGCCATGGTACTAAATTTCAGTGGCTCAGCAAACGCCCCAAAATCAAGGCGAAAGGGATGATGAAAAACATGCCCTGAAAAGGCTTGTGTGGGTGATCCGCGGGATATTATCGGCCATCGGCTCGATCGCGACACCCGCCTGCTCGCCCCAGTTCCGCTTGATCCCCTTCGTTAAGGCGCAGTCGAAGCTCCGATATCGGAATTACGACTGCTCACAGGAAGTTGAGCAGCCGTACAATGCCCGTGATACGGACACGATACGAAAACGACGACGTGACTGCCGAAGTCTATCCTGTGGAGAAGTAGCGTGCCTCCAATACGGCATTGCACTTTTTCAAGTAATTGCTTTCGGACCGCTAAAAATAAACATTCCGACTTCGACCTCAATCGGAGCGTCATCTGCCGAAAAACCTGATGTGATCGTCGTGAGGGCTCGCAAACAAGTTGGCGAAAAGCTCTTTGCACTGACCGCACAACGATAGCTGCCTGAGCACCGGCCTGGGAGATGCACCCCCGGTTGAAAATGTCCAGTTCCAAAAGTCGTAAAAGTGCGGTTAAGGCAATAAATCGTTGGCCCATACGACTGCTTGACCATCTGCGGTACGACCATCAAACAATTCGTCAACATTTGACGAGAAAGGTTTTGTCGGCAGGCCCTCCCTGTGGCGGGCATCGGCCTTCAACTTTTTTGCCACATAACGTCCGCGGCACCGGAGACATGGTTCGCGGCGCGGGCCAAGACAAACAGCAGGTCGCTGAGCCGGTTCACATAGCGGAGCAAATCGGGCCGCACCGGTTCAACTGCAGCAAGGGCCACGATTTTGCGCTCCGCCCGGCGACAAATGCAGCGGGCCAGATGGATCGCCGCTGCCGACTTGCTTCCCCCAGGTAAAACGAACTCCGTGAGCGGCTTGAGGGCCTCGCTCCAGTGATCGATGTCGTTCTCCAGCGATGCAACATCGGCTGCTTCGACCGAAAACGAAGCTGCCTCACTGGTTGATGGAGTCGCCAGTTCGGCGCCAAGGTTGAACAGCTGGTGCTGCAAACGAACCAGAATGTGATCGATCGCCTCAACCGCCGGGGCTACCTGGCTCAACTCGGCTCGAGCCAGGCCAATCGCGGCATTCAATTCATCCATGTCTCCATAGGCGGCCACACGAAGGCTGTCCTTGCGGGCGCGGCTACCACCGATAAATCCCGTATCGCCGGTATCGCCGGTACGTGTATAAATTTTGGCCATAGTACTACAAGATCCCAGAAAAGAGGGGAAGTGAAGACAGACCGAGCTTGTTATCATACCGTAAGATGCTTTGATTCGTCATTACCCTCATTCCGGCAACCCACCTTGTCAAAAGCACAAACCCTGTAACGATAGAAGTAGTTCTCTGTGGTACGAGTCTCCTAGCTCACAAATCGGTAGCATATGCAAGCCAGCAACGCCAAGCGGAATTTCACGATCGGTCGCCTTACGCTCACAATACTTTCAACGGTTGCCATGGCGTATGGTAATGAGCTTTCCAGGGCGCAGGCTGACAATTCGCCTGTCGAGGCAAACCATCTTTCAAATATCCGCCAGATAACTGAGGGATTTACCAGGGCGGGAGAAGGGTACTTTTCACCGGACGGCCAAACGATCGTTTATCAGGCGATTTCCCCGGGCTATCCCTTTTATCAGATTTATTCCCAGCGGCTTGCCGACGGGGCTTTGCCGCACCGAATCAGCACCGGACATGGGAGAACGACGTGTAGTTACTTCTCTCCCGATGGAAGCCAGATTCTCTTTGCTTCAAGCCACCTTGACCCCAATATCCGTGCCACTGAGTTGACTGCACTTGAGCAGCAAGAAGAAGATCGTCGCACAGGCCGGCGTCGACGGTACCAATGGGATTTTGATCCTTACATGGAACTCTTCGTAGCTGATCGCGAGGGCAGGAAGCTCGCACGGCTGACCGAGACACCCGGCTACGATGCAGAATGCGCCTATTCGCCAGACGGCACTGAAATCGTTTTCTGCAGCGATCGAGATGGAGACCCCGATCTCTACATTATGGATGTCGACGGTACAAACATCCGTCAACTTACGAACGAGCCAGGCTACGACGGTGGCCCCTTCTTTTCACCCGACGGCAACTGGATCATCTATCGCACCGACCGTGCCCGTCCTGACTACCTGCAAATCCATGCGATTCGAGCCGACGGCCAGCATGATATTGCCCTCACCAACATCGATGGTGTGAATTGGGCCCCCTATTGGCACCCCGCACAGCCCTACATAATTTGGACCGGGGCCGATCACAGCGATCCCGCCAAGCAACCGAACTACGACCTCTGGATGCTCGCTTACGAAAAGGATGGCGACCAGCTCCAGGGAGTGGGAAACCCGATCCGGGTGACGAACCATCCGGCTGCCGACGTTCTCCCGGTTTTTTCCCCTGACGGAAAACAACTTATGTGGACCTCCAAACGAACGCCAAATCGTTCCAGCCAGCTCTGGCTGGCCGACTTTCATCTGCCTGACTCCCCATAATCTCCCCAGGCGGCTAGTTGCGGAGGCCACTTCGATAGCCGGGCGGTTGCAGCCTGTCGACTCTGACCGAAGCCAGGGTTGGCCAATCTGGTCACAACCCAACCCATAATTCCTTGAAAACCAAGGCTGGGCAGGAGAAAATAGAGGTTTGGGCCTCGACCTCTGGATGACCCTCCGGGACGTCCATCGCGGAGTTTCCGAGAATTCCAGACCATCCTGGCCCGCCGCCCGTTTGAGGGAACTCACAGTTTCCTGCAAGATTCGACACGCAAGTCCAATGAGGATATCTCGATGAGAACTTGTTCAAACCATCTGTTCCTGCTGTTGGGAATGAGTGTTGCCGGTTTCGTACTCCACCCATCGGTACTGACCAATTCGCTCGAGGCGGCGACCGTCCCAGCGGAGGCTGATGCTGAATCGCCAGACAAGGGCGAGGAAGCTACAGCCGGGTCCGAAACGCCCGACGAAGCCCCGACGGAATCTCCCGACGACGCCAATGACAGCGATACCGACGACGCCACGGAACACGATTCACAGCCAGAGGACGAAGCCAGCGAGGACGTGGACAACAAAGAGGAAGAAAAGGAGAAAGGGAAGAAGTCGGATTCAACCGCAACAAAGGATCCAAAGAAAAACAAAAAGGAGCGCAAGTCCCACAAAGTCAAGGCGGAGCGTTTCAAGGTAGAAGTCAGCCTCAAGGGCATCATGGTTGCCCGCGATACGACCGAAATCGTCCTGCGACCGGAAGCGTGGTCGGAATTCAAGATTGAAGAGATCGTCCCACATGGCTCAGAAGTTCATGAAGGCCAAGTCCTTGTCCGATTCGACAGCCGAAAACTTCAGGAAGCGATCGCTGCTCTGGAATTGGAACTGCATCTCAGCGACCTGGCAATTCGCCGTGCGGAGGAAGAATTGCCCCGGCTTGAAAAAATGCTGGATCTCAAGCTGTCGGACACCCAGCGGAATGCCGAACGTGCCCGAGAGGATTACGACCGCTTCAAAAAACTGGAACAACAATTTTTTGAAAAGATGGTCGACTATACCGTAAAGGGTTCCGAGTTCCAGCTCGATTACGTCCTCGAAGAATTGCAACAACTCGAAAAGATGTACGAGGCGGATGATCTTACAGAAGAAACCGAAGAAATTATTCTCGAGCGTCAACGCAACTCGGTCGACCTGGCCAGATTCAATGTCGAAGATGCCGAATTTTATCGCGATCGCGTACTGAAGATCATGTTACCGCGAATGGAATCGCAGCTTCAAGATAACATCGAAACCACCAAATTGGCCTTTGAGCGAGCTGGAATGTCGAACAATTTGGACCTGAACCGGGCACGATACGAATTGGAAAAAACAAAGCAGCAACGGGAAAAGTCTGCCGACCGGCATGCAAAACTCGTCGGCGACAAATCACTCTTGGAATTAAAAGCACCCACCGCCGGAATTGTCTATTTCGGACATGCGACGCGGGGACAGTGGACCAACATGGCATCGATGATCAACAAGCTTCGCCCCCATAGCTCCGTGACATCCAATTCCATCTTGATGACAATCGTAAAACCTCGCCCACTTTATGTGGCAGGAGACATCGGCGAGACCAATCGACCCGGTGTGAAGGCGGGGCAACCAGCCAAAATCGTACTTCCACCCGAAGGAAGTCCTAAACTCGAAGCCACGGTCGAAACGCTCTCGATGGCGCCGATTAGCCGTGCAAAATTCTGGATCGATTTGAAACTCCTCACTGAAAATGAACCGGAGTGGCTCGTCGCTGGAATGACTTGCAAAGTCAAGGTGGTCACGTACGATCAAGCCAATGCGATTGTTGTCCCCAAAGATGCAATCCATTCCGATGAGGATAACGAAGAGGCGAAATACGTATGGGTTGTGGACCCAGACGACGCGTCGGCCGGGGCCCAGCGGCGAAGCGTGAAAACTGGCCAGCGTTCCAGCGAAAATATCGAAATCGTGGCGGGACTAGAGATCGGCGACGTTGTCTCCCTGGAAGACGAGCAAGATGATGCCGATGACAAATAATCCTTTACCGCTGAAGTTTTCTCCAATGCTGGTCGTCGTTCTGGGGCTGATAACCGGACTGGTCCATGGAGTGTTGTGGTCTGAACTGTCTCAAGCTGCAAAGGCTGGCACCCCAGCCTCCGAGGGAATCTCGCCACTTGCGACTCGGGGGCCCAAACCAAAGCCGATTGTTCCCCCGCCTCCGCAAGCAATCGATGACGCCATCAAGCGAGGTATCGTCTTTTTGCTGGCGGATCAACGTCCCGATGGTTCCTGGGGCAGTCCCGAGGGAACCAAGGGCTTGAACATCTATGCCCCTCCTCCCGGTGCCCACGACGCCTTTCGAACTGCCGTCACCTCTTTGGTCGTGTGGGCACTGATCGATGCCACCGACCGTTTGCCCCGTGAACTGCAAGTGGAGGTCAACAAAGCAATCGACGGCGGGGAAAAATCCCTTGCGGAGCGACTGATCACTCTGCGGCGGGCAACCCCCGACACGCTCTACAACATCTGGGCTCACGCTTACTCAATTCAAGCCCTGACGCGTCTTCACAGGCAGGCCCAAGGCGACGTGGCACGTCAGGAGCGCCTGCGAAACCTGGCCGCAGGACAAGTCGATATGTTGCGTCGCTACAGCTTTATCAACGGTGGCTGGAGCTATTACGACTTTGTCGCCAGAACGCAGCAACCAGCTGGAAGCCCGATGAGTTTCACGACGGCTACCGTCCTAATTGCTTTACGCGATGCCCGCGAGATGCTTGAAATTGAGTTTCCTGAAAAGTTGATTGACAAGGCAATCGCCTCGCTCAAGCGTCAACAAAAGCCCGACTTCAGCTATGCCTACGGGGAATACCTGCGGTTGGTACCGATGCACCCAATCAACCGACCTGGTGGAAGTCTGGGGCGCTCGCAAGTTTGCAATCTGGCACTTCGTTTGTACGGCGATGAACGGGTTACCGATGAGGTGCTCGTTACCTGGCTTAATCGATTGATCGCCCGCAATGGTTGGCTTGGCCTGGCACGTAAGCGACCCATTCCTCATGATTCGGATTTCTACGTGGCAGGGTATTTTTACTACTACGGACACTTTTATGCCGCGATGTGTATCGACGAATTGCCAAAAGATCGCAGGCCCTTTTTTCAAGAACAACTGGCAAATATCATCCTGTCTTTGCAAGAACAGGATGGCAGCTGGTGGGACTTTCCACTTTACAACTACCACAAGCAATACGGGACTGCGATGGCCATAATGACCCTGGTGCGATGTCGCTAAAGGGGTTCCCAAACGGCTCTTCTCCTGGGCTCTCTTGGGCTCTCTTGGGCTCTCCCCTCTCCGGTGGGTCTCCCGGGCTTCTCTTGGCTGCCAGTCTTTGGACCCGATGCTGCCAGTCTTTGGACCCGATATTGTTGGCCAGCCACACATAACGTGCGGTAACGGTTCTACCGGTTCGACGGTGTAGCCGGTTTGAGGCCAGCTGGAAGTATTCGTGCGTAGCATAACGAGTTGGCAGAGACCGGCAGGTACCGACCGACGCCTCCCGGGTAATGGGACTCTGCGGCACAACCCTACACCGCAAACCAGGTCAGGTCCTACGGCTTGTATGGTTGGCTGGCCTCGCGATTTCCCTGCGACCACATAGCGTTTTATGGAGCGATTGCCCGAGTGACCTAAGTTTGAAGCAGAACGGGGCCAGCTCAACCTAATCACCGGTCAAACCGGGTGAAGACCGTTACCAGACGATGGGGCCAAAGTGTATGGCACGTCGTCAAAACGACCCCCAACAACTCCCCACGGCACTTACGAGAAAGTCAGCAACAGGTGCACGGCCACGGTATCACCACCCACCTGCCTGCTGACCACCAACTGCAAAACACCACAAAAACGAGACGCACCGATGGGGTTCCTCAAAAAGTTCTTTCGTAACGTTTTTCATGACGATTTTCCAAGCCGTACCGCCAGCAGCTTCGACAAGCTCAGCGAGGACGAGTTGGAAACGCATTTGAGCATTTCCCGCTACGGCGACTTTGAATTGAGCGACGGCGTACGTCCCTCCTATGACCTGGAAATCGTCCCCCGTACAGGTTTCCGACACGACAGCTATCGAGACGAAGAGAGCAAGACAACCATACCGGTGCTAATGGGGGCTGTGACGCGCGAGCGCGTAATAGAAACCTTTATCGACCTGCTCGAACCTCTGGGTAACGTTGTCGATGTTGTGCTCGAGACAAGCCACGGATGTAGTCCTGGCCACGTCGACCTCTACCGAGAGCACCTGGACATGCCGATCTTGCAGAGTATCTTGTGGGACTTTGAAGACCTCCTAATCAATGACGGATGCGCCGGGATTGCCGTGCTCAATCCCGCCATTCCACAAGAAGTCCAGCTCGACGAACACAAGCTGTTGATCGCTTATGGAAAAGACCTCACCGCCTACGAAAACGTCATGATCGACTGTAACGTGTCTTGCCACGACGAAATGAAATTTATCACCGAGGCAGAGCATGTTCACTCAACTACAGATCAATACATTGAGCAGTTTGAGGAGTTGAAACTGCAGCTCGGCATGGATGGCTACCGATAGCAAACGTCTGTACGGCGTGCGAACTACTGAGCGAGCTGCGGTGAAATCGCGCC
>Ga0310120_10001615_pt1 | contig 16928 bp, 16 predicted proteins | sample CB27_AW_983_MG_FD_203506 | JGI IMG/M metagenome (GOLD analysis project Ga0310120, IMG submission 203506) | Marine microbial communities from Western Arctic Ocean, Canada - CB27_AW_983 | ecosystem: Environmental > Aquatic > Marine > Oceanic | place: Canada: Western Arctic Ocean | collected...
GACGAGTTCCGGGCTACTGCTGCTGGTCGTCGTGGCCGTGGCCGGCTATTTGCTCGTCACGCTGCCGCCCACCGTGCAAGAGCAGTACGAGCGAGCGGTGAATCTGAGCCCCGCGTGGGGTTATGCCTATCTGGCGACGGTCAGTCTGGGGGCACTACTTCTCTCGGGTCTGGTAGCGTGGATGCTGGTCCGCGTTTTGGCCAACACATGGCGGAAGGCGCGGCGCCCGGCGCCGGCGCGATCCGAGCCAATTGAGCGCGGGCGAGCAGAAAAAAGAGCTGGCCGAGAATCTGGCCTCCACCGCGACACTGGCCGAGGACGCTGACGTGTCAGCCGAAATGCGACAGGCGATTCGCCACAGCGTGGCCGATCTTGAAGCGAAGCGGGCAAGTCAAAAGCTCGATATCGTCGTCTTCGGAACGGTCAGCAGCGGCAAGTCGTCACTGCTCAATGCGCTGGCCGAGCGCGACGTGTTTGCTAGCGACGTGCGAGGTGGAACGACGCAGATGCGAAGCGACGTGCCCTGGCCCGGCGACGATCGGGTCGTGCTCTGCGACACGCCCGGCTTGGCCGAGGTGCGTGGCGAGTCGCGCGGCACAGCGGCGGCTGAGGCGGCCTGGGATGCGGACCTGGTGCTGTTGGTTGTCGATGGTCCGCTCAAGGCATACGAGTCGGACGTGTTGCGGATGTTGACCGACATGGAAAAACGAGTGCTCGTTTGCCTGAACAAAGAAGATTGGTTAAGCACAGAGGATCGGGATACCCTGGTCGGCCAACTGGTGCGCCAGGTGGCGCCGCACGTGGCGGCCGGGGATGTGGTGGCGGTCCGCGCTCGCCCGGCGGCGCGCCAACGGGTACGTCGGTTGCCTGACGGAACGGAAACAACCGAGCAGGTGCCGGTCGAAGCGGACATCGGGCCGCTCGCCTCGCGGATGATGGCCGTTGTCCGCCGCGACGGTCACGATCTGCTGCTGCTGAATCTGCTGTTGCAGTCACGCGGCTTGGTCGAAGATGCGAAGCGGCACGTGATGGCGACGCTCGACTATCGAGCCCGAGAAATCATCAGCACACACATGTGGGCAGCCGGTGGCGCGACGGCCATCAACCCCATTCCGCTGTTGGATTTGGCCGGCGGCAGCGCCGTGACGGTGAAGATGGTGCTCGACCTGGCGCACGTCTATCGACAGGAGATCGACGCCGACACGGTCGTTCGCTTGCTAGGACAATTGGGCAAGAACCTGGTGGCGATGCTCGGCGTGACAGCCGCGGCGCCGGCCGTGGCGACCGGCCTGGCATCGCTTTTGAAGACCGTGCCAGGCATCGGCACGATCGCCGGCGGATTGATCCAAGGCGTTGCCCAGGCGCTGATCACCCGTTGGATTGGTTTTGTGTTCTGCGAATACTTTCGTCGTGAGACGAAGCCGACCGGCACGGGCCTGGCGGAAATGGCCCACGAAAAGTGGCAGGAAGTGACCCGCGCCGACGAACTGCTGAAGCTGATTCAGGCGGGAAGAGAAAGGATAAAGGGTGAGGGATGAAGGATGAAGGGATTAGCGAAACGACACCTCGCGATGAAAACTCTTACGACGCTGCGCTCCTGGCCGTGCGGCATGCGATCGAGCAGTTCGAAGGCTGCTCGGAGGAAGATCGCACCGCGCTTACCGCCGACATCGACCGGCTGCGGACCATGGGCGAGAAGCTCGAGGCGGGCCGGCTCGAGATCGTCGTCTTCGGTGAGATCTCGACCGGCAAGTCGGCGCTGATCAACGCACTGGTCGGCGACGTCGTGACGCAGGTGAACGTGCAAGGCGGCTGGACAAAGGACGTCTGGCACGTCGATTGGAACGGCAGCGGCTATTGTGTGCCTGGCTTTGCCCGTTCGCAGGTCGTGCTGGTCGATACGCCCGGACTGAACGAGGTAGACGGCGCGGCGCGGGCACAAATGGCACACGATGCGGCTGCCCGGGCCGACATGGTGCTGTTCGTCACCGACTCGGACCTGAACGAGACGGAGTACATGGCGCTCTCCGAGCTGGCGTCGGGCAACAAGCCGATTCTGCTCGTGTTCAACAAGATCGATCTCTACGCGCCCAGCGAGCGCGAGCAGTTGATCGGTCAGTTCACCAGCGGTCGTTTGGCGGGCATCCTCGACGCGCCGAACGTGATCCTGACGGCGGCCGATCCGCGTTCGACGGAGTTGTGCGCGAGGCGGCCGACGGCAGCACGACCAGCGAGTGGCGTAAGCCCACGTCCGACGTGTCGGCGCTCCGCGAGCGGATTCTGGAAGTGCTCGAATCACTGGAGCTTTATGGGGGGGCTCACTAAAGGCGATCGGATGCAGATGAAGATTATCGACGGTGTGGCGTAGCCTCGTTCCGAGTATAGCGGCTTCATGCAGTGGATCCACGTCACGGCATTAGCGGTGTTTCTTGCACCGTACGTTGGTTTTGTCGTACGCCAGTGTCTCTATGCCAATTTCATTGTGAAAAACCCTGAGTCCACAATTCCCGTTTGGGAAGCGCTGTTTCGTTATATTTGGAACGGAGGCGTTAGCTGGCAAGAAGGATTCTCCATGAACTTCCTGTCGTTCGGGTGCTTTCTCTTCGGTCTTGGCTATAACATGCTTTACGGCGTATTACTTTGGAAGACCAAATCCCTTAAATTGCAACAAGAGGCGAGCGGCCTGCCTGCTCTGTTTTCGTTATCAGGAGGGTGGGGAAATGCACGTAGAATCGCATGCTGGTTGTTCTAGTTCAACCTTGCAGTCGTCACTTTTAACACGTTGCATTTTCTTGGCCAGCGTGTGCCTGGTACGCCAACCGGATGAAAGTCGGTTGTTGACACAAAAAGGGGCAGAGTGTCTCTTCACCATTCAGGGGGTGTCTAAGAACGGGCCTTGAATTTGCGCCGAAATTCGCTACATTGGTCGGTAGCGATATCCAGTATCGCGCCACGGTCTTTGACAATTTAGCAAGTAAGCTATTAGCTGCGGGCTGTTAGCTATTGGCCAATAGCCGGCCAGGCTACGCCTGGCCGGTGCGTGAGGGGTGCATGACCGACGCTACTCCGCGCCCTCTGCGCTAAATCCTTTCGCGCTCCGCTACGCGTCGCTGCTAAACATGGGATTTGTTTCGGATTTTGGGCTTTGCTATTCCGCAATCCGACTTTCGCACTCCGCATTCAAAACGTTCGACTATTCGAAAATACGCACTCTATCAAACACCTCTGGGGCCCCCCTATAAGGCGCGTTCGAAAACCACGCCGTTTTCAAACAACAGCCATTTAACCGTCGGGCTTGCCCGACGCGATACTACCTGCCCGTGCGACTCGCCGCTAGCCAATCGCGGCTCGGCCACGTAGACTTGCCCGCATCATGGAGACGATCGCAGGCCATCTCTACGACTATCCGAAGTATTACGATCTGGTCTACGGGTCGGACTGGCGGGCCGAGTTTGACTTTCTCGAAGACTGTTTCCAGAAACATGTCCAGCGGCCCGTGCGGCGGCTGTTCGAGCCCGCCTGCGGCACCGGGCGGCTGCTGTTCCGATTGGCGGAGGCCGGCTACGACGTCGCGGGCAACGATCTGAATGAAAAGGCGGTGGCGTTCTGCAACGCACGCTTGGAGCGGCGAGGGCTCGCCGGCAGCGCTGTCGTGGGTAACAGGGCCGTCGTGAGTAACAGGGCCGTCGTGGGCGACATGGCCGACTTTCGCCTCGCGCGACAGGTCGACGCGGCGATCTGCACGATCAACAGCTTTCGGCATCTGCTCGACGAGCAGGCGGCGCTCGCCCATTTGCAATGCATGGCCGCGGCACTCCGGCGCAGCGGAATCTACGTCCTCGGACTGCATCTTTCGCCAACCGATGCCGAGCCGCAAGACGAAGAAAGCTGGACCGCCCGGCGCGGGAACCTGGCCGTGCTCTCGCGGCTCAGCGTCACCGCCAGGGACCCGAGGCGGCGACTCGAAACGTGCGACATGACATTCGACGTTTACACACCGCGGCGACAGTTCCGCCTGGCCGACACGGTCCAGTTTCGCATGTACTCGGCCGAACAGATGGCGACACTCCTCGCCGAAATCGAAGCGCTGGAGATCGTCGAGACGTACGACTTTGGCTACGATGTGGATGCCGCGATCGAGATCGACGGCCAGACGGAAGATGTGGTGTACGTCCTGCGGAAGCGCTGACACTCTTTTAGCCCTGGCCGCCAGGCCGGAAGCCAGCGGTTTTCAGATCAATTGCTTTGCATCGGCTGAGGCGGACGCCACAAGACACCAGCGGCAAGCACCAGACCGCCCACGGCAGCGAAGAAGCCGACGACCAGGTATTTCTGTTGATGTAACGCGAGCTGTGTTTCGTAAGCGATCAGTGCCTGTGGAGTTTGCATGGGGAATCCACGTTCCAGGATTTCAACTTTCCAGAGGAACCAGGTTTCCACCGGCGTAAGTTGCTGAATCTGCTCATCGACTCCGGCCAGGTCCGTGGCAACGTCGAAGGTAGGCCGTTGCGGTCGATCGTTCCAAACATAAAGGCCGAAACTGAACGTGACGAGCAGAATGACGCTGCCCAACAACAGCAGACCCTCTCGGGCCGACCAGCGATGTGTTGGAGTCGCCCCGTCGAGCATCTCGTCGGGCAATGCGTCGGCCGCCGGTTTCAAGGCGGCCAGTTGACGTAGCGTGGGCACTTCCAGGCGTTTGCCGCAGCGACAGTCGACCGTGTCACCGGCCTGACGGGTTTCAACCGCCGTGTCTTGGCCGCAGGAAGTGCAGGGAAGCAAGTACTTGTGAGCCGTCATGATTGTTCCCTGTGAGGCGATAACTTGTTCGATTAGAAAAAGTTTTATGCTGATACAAAATTCTTACTGGACTTCGCAGGATGGGTAAATAGAATGGCCTAACTGACACGCATGGGCAATCATCACCCACCAAGCCTTCGCCCGCAGCGACTTTACCCGCAGATGGATGGCGACAGAATTCAAATTAACCAAAGTGTCTTCCTTGCGAGCGATTGTGCATCGTGCAGTTCCGGTACACTAGGAACGACTTTACAAAGCACAATAACCGGGCAGATGTGTGAATATGGATAGTATAGGAAGTTTAGCAACCGTTGTTTTTGGTCGGAATTGTTTGTGAGAACAGAATCTTTTAACAAATCGACGATATGACAGGTTTTCCGTCAAGTTAGTGGTAGAATAGTGGCATCTGTACGCAGCCGTCGCTAATCCATGTAGAGGGCGCTGTATTTATATCGGACGCGGACACTCGTGAAACGTCGAAGGCGATGCGCTGTTTCTTGGCAAGGGGCTAATACGCCTACCAAGCTCCTGCGGCAGAGATCGTATGGGTGGACACCACCCTCGACATGTTTTTTCGCACGATGTGTTGTTCCTCGCTCGATGATTAGACATGATAGTTCAGCTTTGGTAGGAGGGTTGAGTTGTACGAAGCATTATTGGACGAAGTTGAAGAAGAGCCAACAGCCCAAGCGGATGTTACCGCGGCTCTGGTGGGTAAGAACGTTGGGACTTCTGATACGGACGAGGAGGCAGGCAATCTGCCGGTTGCCGCTGCGGCAGAGGATCTGGATGCCAAGGAGGAGGACGACGGACTGCCCAAGTTAGTGGAGCAGGAATCGTGGTCGGACGATCCGGTCCGGATGTATCTGACGCAGATGGGCGAGATCCCACTGCTAACTCGGAAAGAAGAAATCTCGCTGGCCAGTCGGATCGAAACGACCCGAGCGGCGTTTCGTTGCACGCTGTTGGAATGCGACTACGTGATCCGCGTCGCGGCGAAGATATTAAACCGTGTTCATCGGGGCGAGTTGCCTTTCGACCGGACAGTCCAGGTTTCGGTGACCGACCGTTTGGAGAAGGAACAGATTCTCGGTCGCATGCCGCACAATCTTCGCACACTCGATACGCTGTTGCAGCGTAACGCCGAAGATTATGCGCTGGCCACGAGCAAATCGTATAAGATGGCCGAGCGCCGCGCCGCCTGGCGTCGCTTGGGGTTTCGTCGCCGTCGCGCGGTGAAGTTGGTTGAAGAGTTGGGGCTGCGTACCCAGCGGATCGAGCCCATGATCCGGACGATCGAGGACTTTAGTGAGCGGATCGACGAGTTGAAGTTGCAACTCGACACGATGAAGATCGAGCGTCGGCCGCTGGCCGAGCGCAAATCGCTGCTGGTCGAGTACCGAAATCTATTACGGGCAACACAGGAATCCCCGACGAGTCTGCGAAACCGAGTCAACTATTTGAAGGATGTTTACACCCGTTACCAGAAGGCCAAGCGAGGCTTGTCCGAGGGAAATTTGCGGTTGGTGGTTTCGATCGCCAAGAAGTATCGCAATCGGGGTCTCAGCTTTTTGGACCTGATTCAAGAAGGCAACGCCGGTTTGATGCGAGCGGTGGACAAATTTGAATATCGTCGCGGTTTCAAGTTCTGCACGTATGCCACGTGGTGGATTCGTCAGGCGATTACGCGAGCCGTGGCAGATCAGAGCCGGACGATTCGTATTCCGGTTCACATGGTCGAAACGATGTCGCGAGTGCGAAACGTTTCGCGGATGTTGCTCCAGAAGCTGGGCCGCGAGCCGACGATCGAAGAAACGGCCAAGGCGGCCGAGTGTGCGATTGACGAGGCGCGGCGGGTACTGGCCATGAGCCGCTATCCGATCAGTCTCGACCGTCCGGTGGGCAACAGCGAGGACAGCCATTTCGGCGACCTGCTTCCCGACTCGGGCGCGGAGAACCCGGCGCTCGGCGCCGCCCAAGAGATGCTCCGAATGCGGATCACGAAGGTGCTCAAGACGCTCAGTTATCGAGAGCGCGAGATCATCAAGCTGCGTTACGGACTGGGCGACGGTTACAGCTATACGCTCGAAGAGGTCGGTCACATCTTTAAGGTGACACGCGAACGAATTCGCCAAATCGAGGCGAAGGCGGTTCGCAAGTTGCAGCAACCGAGCCGTAGCGGCGAGTTGGCCGGCTTTCTCGACTGAGCCGCGCGCGACCGATCGCTACTCTATCGCAAATAAGATTACCCAGCCCAGGGATAGCCATCCCTGGGCTTTTTTTATTATCGTTCACGAGTTCCTGTAGGGAACGCCGTCCCTGGCGTTCCGAGCCCCGGGCACACGCAATCCACTCTGCCGCAACGGAACGCCACAGGGGGCGTTCCCTGCAATGCAACGGCCATAAGCGGCCAGGAAATTTTCCTCGTGAGGTTTGACAGCCGTGGTCCAGGTTGTTAAACTCCGGGTCATGTAGCGTGCGTTGGTGGTCGGGCCGCCTTTTTACTCAGGCGGCTCGACAAACAGGGAACTCCGGTACGAATCCGGGACGGCCCCGCCGCTGTAACCGAGTGTGATTGGAAGAATTACTTTCTGAAGGCCATTGTCGCGTATCGGACTTCGCTTGAAGCTGCGTGCGGGATGAGAAGGCCGGATTCTTCCAACTCGGGAGTCAGAAGACCTACCAACGCGTTGACTGGAGTTCTCCTGCGAGGGACGGGAACTCGGAAATACGCTCGATCACACAGGTCGTGCTCGCCAAGACCCCGACAACAGGCCCAGAATCGGGTGGCCAGCGGCTGATTCAGTTGCGCGAAGTGGTAAGCTGCTGCGCATCGATCCCTCGTCGGCAAATCTGTTTCGGTGGTGACGGGAATCGGATCGCCATGCTGCGCCGCTCGAACCCTCGATCGCTTTGCCGCGCGTTCACATCCCGGCCCCGGCGCGGTTTTACGCTCGTTGAGCTTCTCGTGGTGATTGCCATCATTGGCTCTCTCGTGGCGCTGCTCTTGCCGGCCGTGCAGGCTGCCCGCGAGGCGGCGCGTCGCACCCATTGCCTGAATAATCTGCATCAGATTGGCGTGGGGCTGCATCTCTATCATGATACGTACAAGGCATTCCCTCCCGGCGGAATTGAGTGGCGGCCATTTGGCAATACGACGAAACGTCAATTGGCTTGGTCAGCTTTCTTGCTTCCTTATATCGAGCAGCAGGCTCTCTACGCGCAGCTCGATCTGAGTACGCCGTTTGACAGCGCTGAGAATGCCGCGGGAGCGGCGACGATTCTGTCGATTTACCTTTGTCCCAGTCGTCGTCCTGATGTGACCTTGGTCGACGGACGCGGCCCGAGCGACTATGGCGGTATCTTCGGCGAGCGGATTACCAGCCCGAATCAGCCACCCAAAGGCACGATGATTTACGACCAGGCGATTCGCATCGCCGAGGTTGCCGATGGTACTTCGGTGACACTGATTGCGGCCGAGGACACGTCCTGGGCCGATGGCCAATGGATTAACGGTCGCAATATTTTTGACCAAGCGTTTGCGATTAACGCGGCGCCTCGTTTTGAAAACGACATTCGTAGCGAGCATCCCGATGGGGCTTATGGCGTGTTTGTGGATGGAAGCGTGCGTTTTTTGAGCGAATCGTTGGAGCTGTCGGTATTGGCGGCCATCTGTACGCGTGCTGGTGGAGAGGTAATTCAGGCGTTTTGAGATGGGTGGTGAACCACTTTGTTGCAAGATAGGATTTTTTAGGAGATGGAAATGAAATGGTTTAAGTCTTTCCTTACCTGTTTTTGTGTTGTCGAACTCGGGCTTGGTGCGGGAGCGACGGAAAATGCGCGGGCCGTCGTGGTCGATTTCGAAGATCTTACACCGGCTACTGAATCGGCCGCACCAGGCGACACGAGCGAAACTCCCTTCGTTAGCCAGGGCGTTTCCTTTAACCGAACGTGGAATCAAACATTCGACTGTTGTCCCGGCGCATGGGCGTACAGTAATCAAACTGATCTGGTAACTGCCGGCTTTACGAATCCCTATTCCGCCTATCATCTACCCAGTGGTGGTGGGGTCGAGGGCTCCTCGAATTTCACGGTGGCATTTAATTCTGCCCCCGGTGACGCCGTGGTTACGTTGCCCACAGCGACTACGGTTGAGGGCGGGTATTTCACGAACAATTCATTTGCTTATTTGTCGATGCTCAACGGGGACGGTTTCGCGAAGAAATTCGGCGGTGCCGGCGGCACGGATCCCGATTGGTTCCTGCTAACGGTCGTTGGAAAAGATATGAGTGGTGCCGACACCGGTTCCGTCGACTTCTACCTGGCTGATTATCGCAATCTCGATGCAGCGCCCGACTACATTGTCGACACATGGACCTGGGTCGATCTAACCGGACTGGGCAGCGATGTGAAGACGATCGAGTCCGCCTTGAGTTCATCCGACGCGGGCGAGTTTGGCATGAATACACCGGCATACTTCGCGCTCGACGATCTGAAGATTGTGCCGCTGCCCGGCGATATGAATGACGATGGCGACGTGAATGCTGCCGACGTCTTGCTGTTTGTGCAGGCGATGGTCGACCGGCCGGCGTTCGAGGCGGTGTATCCGTTGGTCGATGCCGATCTGGTAGGCGACATCAACGAGAACGGCCAATTCGATCTGGGTGACCTGGGGCCGTTCGGCGATCTCTTTAACGCGGCGTCGAGTGCCGCCGTGCCCGAGCCGCCGCTGAGCATCTTGCTCGGCGGGACCTTGGTGTGGGGCGTGCTTAGGCTCCGACCCCGGCACCCCGAAATCGGTTCGGCGTTGCAATCGGCCCGCGAGTCGGTCAAAATAGGCGGCTATCGTCAATTGTCGGTCTTACTTGCCTTGCCGGAGTTTGCCGCGTGGTCAGTCGAAGTGTGCAGGAAATCTGCTGCTGTATGGGCCAGCCGGTCGCTGGGAACCCGACGCAGTACATCATGGAAAAGTGCTTCGCCAAGGCGGGGCTCGATTGGCGGTATCTCACGCTCGAAGTGGCGCCCGATGCGCTCTCAGGCGCCGTTGCCGGGATGCACGCAATGGGTTTTCGCGGCGGCAATGTTACCTCCACCCACAAGCAGGCGGTGGTCCCGTTGTTGGACGAACTGAGCCGGGCCGCGCGCATGATCGGGCGAGTGAACTGCATCAACCGACAGGGTGATCAACTGATCGGCGAGAACACCGACGGCAAGGGACTGCTGGCGTCGCTCGCGGGAGTGACCGATCCGGCGGGTAAGCGGGTGGTGATCCTCGGTGCCGGCAGTGTCGCGCGGGCCGTGGCGGTCGAGCTGGCGCTGGCCGGAGCGGCCGATATCACCATTGTCAATCGGACCGAGTCGCCTGGCAAGGAACTCTCGGAGCTGCTCGGCACGGACGCGGGCATCGCGTCGCACTTTACCCCGCTCGATGGCGATTATGTCGTGCCCGAGGGGACCGATCTGTTGGTCAACGGCACCTCGATCGGATTGTTCAATGCCGAGGCACACGTGCCGGTCGAGGTATCGTCGCTCGGCAAAGGGCTGATCGTGGCCGACGTGGTGTTTAGCCCGTCGGTGACGTCGTTGCTCCGGGAAGCCAAGGAGCGGGGTTGCACGACGCTCGACGGCCTGACGATGCTGGTCAACCAGGCTCGGATTTGTTTCAAACTGTGGACGAACGTCGAAGCGGATGCGGACGTGATGCGCGAGTCGCTCGAAGAGTTTTTGGGCCTGTAGTGGTCCTTCAATGTAGTGCCACCCGGCGCCGCATTAAGGAGAGAGCACTACAGCAGATTACGAAATGCCGAGGTCACGTTCGCTATGTTTTCATCGGGAAAAACGAGCAGTCGCTGACCTCATGTCTAAGCAACTTGCTCTAGGCTCGACCCCAGGCACCCAGTCGCGGTATCCTCGCGGCTAAGAGCCGAACCCGATACAGAAATCTGCCATGAAACATAAGACAAGTTATGGCCGGCTGCCTGCCTGGCTGGTAGCGATCGTTTGCGGCGCCTGCCTGAGCGGCGGCTGTGGCGATTCGTCGGTCGGCGGATCGACCGATGCTGCTGTGGGCACCGTGGCGACCGTGGAACTCAGCGACTCGGCACTGCGCGACCTGATCGATGAGGTACTCGATTTCACCGAGCACCGACGCGAGTTGAGCAGTGAGCGGCATGCGGCCTGGCAGATTCTGCACGGCGTGTTGGCCTTCGGCCGCGACTTTGAGATTATGCACGAGGGCCAGCCGGTGAACACCTTGGACTGGGTGCTCGGCGGCGGCAAGATGCGCGGCTGGACGATGCGCCGCGGCAGCATCGGTCTGAAGGCGGTGCTCGAGCTGGGAAGCAAGGCGGGCCAAGGACACGAAGATCAATGGTTGGCGGTTATTTCGCAGTGCGATCTGCCGGCGGACCAACCGATCACGCTTGGCGAGGAAAAGTTTACGATCGATGATCTGGTGCGGCAGGCACAGCATGATCTCTACGACGACAAAGAATGTAGCTGGACCTTGATCGGGCTCTCGCAGTACCTGCCCATGACTGCCGAGTGGGACGCCGGCGGCTCGGCCTGGTCGTTGGAACGGATCGTCGCGATGGAGGCCGGCTTGGATATGGAGCCCGAGGATGCCCAATATCATGTCAACCGCGCCGCTTGCGGGGGCAGCCACCGGCTGATCGGGATGACCATGGCGCTCGATCGTTATCGCCGCGCATATCCCGCAGCGGAACTCACCGGCGGCTGGTTCGCCGCGCAGCAGCAGATCGTTTGGGCAGTCGAGATGGCCAAGCAAAACCAGCTTCCGAGCGGAGCCTTTTCGGTCAACTACTTCGAGCGGTCGACCAATTCCGTCGATCTGGCCGAACACTTGGGCGCCACGGGCCACACGCTGGAGTTCCTCTCGCTGGCGCTCACCGATGAACAGCTACGCGAGCCGTGGGTCCGGCGAGCGGCCGTTCATCTGTGTGAGCTGTTCAAGAAAACCGAATCGATCGAACTGGAATGTGGCGCCCTGTACCACGCGGCACACGGTCTAGTGCTTTACCGCCGGCGGCTGTTCGGACCGTGATGTCGGGTGGCGGGGAAGGAGCCTACGGCGACGGCCCCGGGATTGGAGCCATCACTACGGGGCCGTCGCTTAGGCTCCGACCCCGGCACCCAGTGCCCAGCACCCTTGGATAACGGATTATTCCGACGGGGTGGCGCCCTCGCTGGCCGGACCCGGTGGGTTGGTCGGATTCGTCGGTGCAGCCTGTTTGCGAACAGCGGCCAACGGAAGCGTCTGGCCGCCTCCTGTTACATAGAGTCCGAGCTGCTCGCGAGTATGGGCGAGCAAGAGTGCCGTTGATTGCGTGCTGTCATAAACTTGCACTTGCCCGCCTTCTTCCGATATCTCGGATACCTCAAGAGCGAACTTGTTGGGTTGGTTTTCACTTGGGAGCGGCCTAAAGCGACGGATATAATGATGGCGGGCTCGGAGGCCGATGATTTCACGGCCCGTTTCCCCGTGGAGCGTAATAACTCCTGACGAGAGCAGCCCTTTCCCGGAACTGTCTGGCCGTGTGACGCTGCCGATGTGAACCTGGCGTACGCCCCTGACGTCGTTCACTAGAATATTTTGGCATTGCAGGTTCGGTCCAAATTGGGCGACCGCCTGGCCCTTTTCGTTGAAACTGGTGACGGTGCCGGGCAAAATCCCGCTGCGGTTTTGCCCCGGCTCGATTTCACCGACCTGGATCGCCTGGCATCGGATCAGCTCGGCATCGATTAGCTTGGCCGTGGTGCTATGGGTTACCTTGTCACGGAGCGAGACCCCGAGACAGAGGAACAAGAGCGGATAGACGATCCAGCGTTCGCGTTCGGTCATCGGAAAAGATCTCCTTCAAAGTCGAGAGTCAAGGGACAAGAGTCGAGGGACAAGAGTCGAGAGTCGAAGGAGAGGAGACAAACCTTTTCACTCTTTGACTTTTGGACTCTTTGACTTTTCGACTTTCTCTTGCCGTCGAAACACAAGCGAACCTTGTTGCCGACCGGCGACGGACTCGGTCAGCGTGAATCGATCGCGATGGTCGGTCGGGAAAACGATCTGGAAGCGGCGCGTTTCGCTCGGAGAATTTGCCCTCGGATCGGAGGCGGCGGCCGACGCAACGGTGTTGCCGCGGGGCGGCACGGTCGGGGTGATCTCGATGGTCAGCTGATTGCCGGTCTGCTCCACGACGCGCCACGCCCCCCGTCGGGCGCCATTTTCCCGCGCTCCGGCCATCGACATCCGCACGTTTCGTCGGTCCTCAAAATGAAGCGTGATCGTCAAATCAAACGGATCGAGCAGCGACAGTGGCCGGACGGTCGACAGGACGAAATCATCCTCGGCGGGCGGTGTTTCGCGATCGGCTCTCTCGCCGGTGCTGACGGATTGCGATGTGTGCTTTTGCCGGGCCTGATGTTTGGCGTCCTGCATTTCCGGACGACCCTGCCACTGGCCAACGAGCCGGTCGGCCGGCTGGGGCGAACAGCCGCAATAGGCCGGCAACACGAGCAGCAACACGGAGTAGGCGGGCCACGAGTAGGCAGTTTTCACCACGAACACGCCTCAAAAAACATCAAAAGAGGAATAAGGGCTACGGATTGAACCGCAGATGGACGCAGATAAACGCGGATGAAGAAAGGTCAAATGCAGAGGACGCGGAGGCGTGCAGAGAAAGGTTTTTTCTTATGGGTGGTTTTCTTGACAATACCTTCCTCTTCTCTACGATAATCCTTTCTGTTTTTCGCGTTTTGTGGATTTTTTGTCAGTTTGAGACGCGTGGGCCTCGGCTCACCCTACATCCGTGTTCAATCCGTGGCTCTTCTTCTTCCCGTTTACGACTTTTGGTGTTTCGTGTGGCTGTATTCTTTTTTCCTTTGCGTCTCTGCGGCTTTGCGTGAGTCATTCTTTGGTTGCGGTCAGCGGCCGCATCAGCCGTCTGATGGTTGGTAGATGGCCTGCTCGGTAATCACGATGTCTACGGGCATGTCATGTTCGTCCTGAGGTATTTCCGGAACCATTTGGCACTCGAAGGCCAATCCGACGGTCGTCGTTTTTTCGGTAAAGTTTTGTAGTAGACGATCGTAGTACCCTTTGCCATGGCCCAAGCGGTTGCCCTGCGGATCGAACGCGACACCTGGCACGACCGACAGATCGATGGCATCGATCGCAACAATTTTATCAGGATCGTCCCGTAAACCGAGCCGCGGCTCCAGCGCGCCGTAGGTCCCGATGGCTAATTCTCCAGCATGTTCCAGATGGAATAGTTCGAGTCGGCCGTCTAGGCAAAAGGGGATCACGGTGGTTTTTTTGCTGGCTAACGTCGACACCAGCGCGATCCGGGTGCGGACTTCGCTGCGCATATCGATGTAGAACAGGACCGTTTTTGCCGCCTTAAACACCTTGAGTGCCATCACCCGGTCTTGGACCTTCCGGCTCAGGGCCTCTTTATCCGGCTGGCTACGGCGGCGAGTGCCGGCCTGAAGGCGGATTTCCTGTTTTTGTGCGGCGACTGCGGTGTTTGACGGGGTGCTTCGCGACATCATTTTAGTGACTCGATTCCTGTGACTCGTAAGAGGGACCGGTGCCTCGACTGCGGCACCACTCGACTGCGGCACCAGTCGTGATATAATATATCGGCGGTGGCAAAGAGGCAATTGGCATTGAATTTCCGGGAAAATAGTCGAAATCGAGGCCCCAGAATTTGCCTATCCCAGAGAATTAGGATAAATTGGTCAGTTAGGCCCCGTTTTGTGACCGGCGGTCATGAATGTTTCGAGGTGTTGGGCGGAGGCTCGGCAAGGGCAGTGGTCCGTGCAGTCTGGAGGGCTGCGACCGGACAAGGTATCGGCTGGACGGGGCTTTCGGCGGTGAAAATAGGCAACACGGGATTCTTGCGGCCTAGACGCGGTTTTAGCTTGGTCGAATTGCTTGTCGTCATCGCGATCATCGCGGTGCTCACATCGCTTCTTTTGCCCGCCGTTCAAGCAGCCCGGGAGGCGGCCCGACGTATCTCGTGCGTCAACAACCTGAAACAACTGAGCCTGGCCGTCACCAGCTACGAAGTGGCACACGAGAAGCTGCCCCCGGCGAGTGTTATGGAAAAGATCGAGCCGATCGTCAGTGGTGGCAGGATTATCTTCGGAGAATTTGATCCCAAAGTTGGCAAGATGTTCAGTTGGGTCGTTCTGGTTCTCCCTTTTATGGAGGAGGGCAATCTGTATTCGCAGTTTGAATTCGACCGAACGGTGCTCGATCAATCGAACAAACCCCAGGAGACCCATCTCTCCACGATGCTCTGTCCATCGGACGGCGCGGGCCGACTTTTCTATAGTGATCCAGAGCACACAAACGGAAAAACATTCGCAAAAGGGAACTACGCGGCCTATGTGACCCCTTACCACGTGGACCGTCAGCTTGACTTTCCTGGTGGCCTCGGGGGCAATGGCCTCTTATTGTCTCGAGTCACTGACGGCATGTCTCATACGTTTCTGATCTCCGAGGTGCGAACCCGAGTTCACGAAAATGACCAGCGCGGGGCCTGGGCGCTCGGTTGGGTCGCGTCGAGTATGTTAGCTTTCGATATGCACCAGAGATCGTCGAGGCGGGATGGCGGCGGGTGTAAGGAGCTTGTCGGACATTATTTACATGCGGACGGAAGCGATGGTTGCTGGAATAGCCTGGGAGCCACCCAGCCGCCAAACAATATGGGCCGTAACTTCGATGTATTGTACACCTGCCCCGATAGGAAAGGTGCTCAACTCGAAGGCATGCCGTGTCTCAAATGGGGTGGAAGAACGGACGGATATCTGTCCGCCGCCCCTCGAAGCCTTCATCCCGGGGGCGTCAATACGGTCTTTCTCGATGGACACGTGGAGTTTACGCTTGACGAGATCGATGAAGTCACGATGGTGTATCAAATATCGATCAACGATGGCGTGATTCTCGACCTCGATTATTAGGCCGGACACCAACGTACGCCACAAGGAACCTCGATGGGCAGCAAAGCGTCCGTTGTTACCGTCTTATTTGGTCTCATCCTGCTTGCCCTACGTGTCGGGTGGACAGACTATCTTGACCGCAATGATTACTGGTGGAGCGACGAGCAAGCGAAAGAGTACGAAGACGCCGGCTACGAACTCCATCGGTTGACGTACTCGCCTCGACCGACCGACAGCCGTGATAATGGATCGGGCAATGCGGCAGATGGCGATCCCTTGGCCGAGGCAAAGACTCGGTTCGCCCGCGCCCAAAACGATCTGGAAAATGCCCGCGCACGGCAGCGAAAACCGGCACTCATTCTCAAGTGGACCGGCATCCTTCTCATCGTGATCGGAGTCGTCGGATTGTTGGCATCGCGTGGGGCCGAGTAGTGCGCGTCGCGACTCGCATGTTGAGTGAGCATCCGTTTAGCGGTTTTGAAGCCCAGGGATGGCTATCCCTGGGCTTGGTCTAGCCGCGCCACTCGCTCACTCGACGGCGGCGGCGGTCCGCTGGCTATAGCGGGCGATCAGGCCCAGGAGTTCGTCCCGTTTAATTGGCTTGGTAGTGTAATCGTCGCACCCGGCGGCCAGGCATTTTCACGGGCACCCTCCATGGCGTTGGCGGTCAGAGCGATGATCGGTCCGGTGTAGCCCTCTTCACGAAGTTTGGCGGTGGCGCCATAACCGTCGAGAACCGGCATTTGTATGTCAGTCAAGATCACGTCGAACGGCTGACCGGCGCGCAGCTGCTCGAGGGCCATGTCCGCGGCAATTTGTCCGTTGTCGGCAACCTCGACTTCCGCACCGGCCTTTTTCAGCGCAAAGGCAATCAGCCGTTGATTATCAGGGCCATCCTCGGCCAAGAGGATTCGACAATTGAGCTTGATCCCGTCGCGCTTCTTGACCGTGGTTTTCGCGGAGGAATCGGCCTCGTTGAACGATTGCAGCATATCAACACCATCGAGTGGCCCTGTCGCCACCGTTAGGGTAAAGGTCGTTCCTTCGCCCCGCACACTGGAGATCGAGATCGTACCGCCCAGCAAATCGGTCAGTCGTTTGCTAATCGTTAATCCAAGACCCGTGCCGCCGAATTTTCGCGTTGTCGAGGTGTCGGCTTGCGTAAAGGG